>Ga0307431_1000008_pt1 | contig 189515 bp, 176 predicted proteins | sample SalMarWE160170MG_FD_202155 | JGI IMG/M metagenome (GOLD analysis project Ga0307431, IMG submission 202155) | Salt marsh sediment microbial communities from the Plum Island Ecosystem LTER, Massachusetts, United States - WE1603-170 | ecosystem: Environmental > Aquatic > Marine > Intertidal zone...
CTTTCATCACTTTTCCATCAGGTGATAAATGTGATAGGTGATAGGTGATAGGTGATATGTGGTATGTGGTATGTGATATGTGATAGGTGATATGATGATGTTCGTGATATGGGATATGTGGTCTGTGATAAACTGAGTGGTATGTGATATGTAATCTGTGGTAAACTGAGTGGTATGTGATATGTGGTCTGTGATAGATAAATTCTAAATCGCATTTTCACATATCACCTGCCTTGGTTTCACAATCATCTTCTATCTCATAACACATATCACTTTTCATGTTTTTATCATTACAACTTCTTTTTCAAATTTACCCATTGTTTCTCCCGGATTTTTTTTGAAAGTAAGAAAGCTTTCGGGAAAGACAAACGGATGAGAAGGGTGCGGAGTGCCGGGTTTGTTGGGTCTGTTGGGTTTATTGGGTTTGTTGAGTTGAGGCTTAAAGGGAGAAATAAAGAGAAAATATGTTCATTATATAGGCTGTTTCATCAAACGGTGAAAGCTCGCTATAAATGAAATACTTGACATATATTACAATATGTATTACTATAAATATGATAAAAAATATGAAAAGGAGTATGAAATGAAAGAAAGATTAAGTATAACATTGGATCATGAGTTATATAAAGAAGTAAAGAGAAGAGCTGAAGAACTTCAAGAGCCTGTGAGTCATATAGTTGAAAGGGCTATTGAAGTCTGGCGTCGTGATGAGGTTGAGGAGAGATTAAGACAATACTATATAAATGCTTCAACCGAACACGGAAAGATTGTTAAAGACGCCGAATCGATGATTAAGGAAGTATGGAAGGAGGAAAAAGGTGGATATTAAACGTGGGGATATAGTAATTTTAAAGTTCCCATTCGCAGACAAACCGGAAAAATCAAAATTGCGTCCGGCATTGGTAATACAGAATGATGTCGGTAATTGTTATAGTGAAAATACAATAGTTCTAATGATAACTTCCTCGTTGCCTTCTTCCGAACTGTATCCGGTTCAAGTTTTAATTCCCAAAGGTTCTAAGTCCGGTTTGGATAAGGCTTCAATAGTAGATTCGGGAGTTGTTTTTACTGTTTCTAAGGACCGAATAAAAAACAAAATTGGTGAATGCCACCGGGAAATTATGGAAGAAGTAAACAAAGCTATAAGAGTTAGTTTGAACGTTTGAGTTCTATTTGAATGCCAGGGCGTCTATCCAAATAGCATAATAACAGATATTCTGAAATTTTTATCAATTAGATAATATTCAATCTTTACTAAATATTATCAAATAGTAATACTGAATATATAAGAACCGTCAATTGAGTGACTTTTTTACCTTTTTTGGAGTATATATGTCATTGAGGTGGCAAAGAGCGCGGAGTGCCGGGCGAAAACCAGTTTACTGAATTTACAATATTACTATTTCGTCTGATTCTTGTATTATCTTGTCTTTAGTTATTATTCCCGCGCTATAAAATCTAGCGGTGGCAACTATGATCCGATCATGTATTTCTTTGATGCTCTTAATCCGCATTGTTTCTTCAAAGATTTCAGCACTAAAACCAACAATTTCAAATTCTGGTTCATTCTGAATAATTTGAAACATTTTATTGAATTCAAGCTTAACCTTGGCTTTTTCGCTAACATCCAGTGCTTCCGATAAAACAATAGTTGGAATAAGTAAACGACCCTCTAACTCACGTATATTATCTATTTTATCTTTAAACTTTTTACTGAGTCGTTTGCTGCCGGTGAAATACCAGATTAAAATGTGAGTGTCAAGTACATAAAGTTTGACCTGAGCCATTGGCTTAGACGGTCAAAACTCTTTTGGGTCTCGAAATAAATTTTTCTTAGCCATATCAATGATCTCTTCGGTTATATCTCCTCCTTTGACACTACCGAAGAGGGATGATTTAGATATCTCCTTTTTCTCTGCATTCTCAGCTTTCTTTAAGAAGTCTCTTTTGAGCTTTTCTATCTCTCGCTCTAATTTATCAATTTTTTTGAGTATGGTTTCATTTGTTTTGATAGACATAATTTAAAATAATATAATAAACAATACTTGTCAAGGGACTTTTCGTCAATGCGTTGGGCGTCAAGCGTCCGTGTCCATAGCGGGTTTATTGGGTTTATTGAGTTTGTTGGGTTCGTTGGGTTTGTTGAGTATATTGGGTTTATTGGGTTCGTTGGGTTTATTGGGTTCGTTGGGTTTATTGGGTTCGTTGGGTTTATAGAGTTTGTTGAGTTCATTGAGTTCATTAGCTAATTACACAAATATGTCCGGGACATATTTGTGTAATTAGGCAAAAAAACGCCGTAAACATCCAAGTAACTACATACTTTAGTCCTATTTCTGCCTCTCCGCTCAAAATAAGATAACTATGTGCTAATCCCGAAGGCACTTTATTTTTCTAAAATTTTCCTGAGATATTCACCATAACTATTTTTATTATATTTTTCAGCAATCTCCAGTAAATTTTTCTCATTAATGAAACCCATTTTATACGCGATCTCTTCAATACAACCTATTTTTGAACCATAGCGGCTTTCCATTGCGGCTATATATTTTCCGGCTTCCAACAAATCATCATATGTTCCTGTGTCCAACCAGGTAAAACCTCTTCCCAGGAGTTTTAAATCTAATTTTTTTTCTTTAAGATATTCATTGTTCACGTCTGTGATTTCTAATTCTCCTCTAGTAGAAGGTTTTAATGATTTTGCTATATCAACTACCCTATTATCGTAGAAATATAATCCGGTTACGGCATAATTTGATTTTAATTTATCCGGCTTCTCCTCAATCGACAGCACATTACCATTTTCATCAAATTCAACCACACCGTATCTTTCGGGATTATTTACATTGTACCCAAAAATTACGCCGCCTCCCTTCGTTTCAATTTGGTTTACCGCACTTTTTAATAATTCCGGCAGTCCATGTCCATAAAAGATATTGTCACCCAATATTAAACAGACATTATCAAGACCAATAAAATCTTGCGCTATTATAAATGCTTCCGCTATTCCATTAGGTTCTGTTTGTTCCTCAAAGTAGAATTTTAAACCAAGCTGGGAACCATCTCCAAATAATTCTTTATAACGCTCTAAATCTTTTGGGGTAGAGATTATTAAAATCTCATCGATACCAGCCAACATCAGAACCGAAAGAGGATAATAAATCATGGGCTTGTCATAAACCGGTAAAAGTTGTTTTGTTATTACATGGGTTATGGGATGTAACCTTGTCCCTTTTCCTCCGGCTAAGATTATTCCTTTCATCAGATTGGGTTTGTTGAGTTTGTTGAGTTCATTGAGTTTGTTGAGTTCATTGGGTTTGTTGAGTTTGTTGGGTTTGTTGGGTTTGTTGAGTTTGTTGAGTTTGTTGAGTTCGTTGAGTTCGTTGAGTTTATTGGGTTTGTTGGGTTTATTGAGTTCATTGGGTTTGTTGAGTTCGTTGAGTTTGTTGAGTTCGTTGAGTTTATTGGGTTTGTTGAGTTCATTGAGTTCGGAGGTAGGTTATGAATTTTGAGATTTGTTTTGAGATGATTTCTAATTCTCCATATATATTATCGAATTGATTTTGGTTAATATATTTCTGATCCAGAGCAAGATAGAGTTGAGTTTGGACTTCGGCTGCCGAACTTTTCGCTATAAATAAGAATTGAACAAACTCTTTGTTTGAGCGCCTTGAAAAGCCCTCTGCTACATTTGACGGGATTGATATTGCTGCTCTAAGAATTTGGTCTTTTAACGAATAATCTTTTGAAAATGAACCTGTTTTTGTGATTTCATATATTGAATTCACTACATTTCTTGCTTTCTGCCAGGCTTCTATGTCTTCAAATTTTTTTATTTTGCTCATTTATCGCGTTTGTAGTGTTCATAGAGTTTATTGTGTTTGTTGAGTTCATTAGGTTTATTGGGTTTATTGGGTTCGTTGAGTTCATTTTGTTCGAACATGAATTTCTTCAGAACGAACGATATCGGCTACGTATTTGGCACAGGCTTTAACGTCCTCTAAAGTCAAATCCGGATAATACTTTTTTGTTATCTCTGTAAAAGAGATACCTTCGTGTATGAGTTCAAGCACATCTTCTACTGCAATACGAGTACCTTCAATACACGGTTTTCCAAAGTGTATTTTTGGGTCAATGACTATCCTACCTTCATCGGGATAATCTTTTGTCACTTATCCTCCTTTGTTTAAAATTCAAATTTTCTGTTATTACTATGAATTATAAATGTTTAGAATAAAAAAGTCAACAATTGAGTTTAGTTGGGGTGGTTGGGTATGTTGATTTTATTAAACAATGCGAATAGTTTAAAGAGTTAAAACTTCGTCTTTTACGATATGTAAATTGACTATCTCGGGGATTTTGTCTTCCTCAAAGTGACATTTGATCGCATCTTTTATCATTTCTTTTAATTCTTCAATAGTTTCACCTTGAGTAAATATTGAGAAACCCGGAGCTTCCGCTTCATACCCTCCCTCTTTTGATTCTGATACGATAAAAATTATTTCTTTCCTTTTTTTCATATTTCCTCCTACCATATTATTATACTCTAATTCAACGTGATTTTTAGAATTTTCAAGATTAAATATTTCTTTATCTATTTTTTTCACTAATCAACTAATTTTCCAATTAACTAATTAACTGATATAAAAACCATTTGAGTTTTTATATCTTGAGTTCGCCTCTGAAATAATCGAGGACTTTTTTTAGGCCTTCCTGCCTTGATACTTTTGGTTCCCAGTTTAAAAGTTTTTTTGCTTTGCTTATGTCGGGTCTTCTTATTTTGGGGTCATTAACGGGTAATGATTTGAAAACGATTTTACTTTTGCTTTTTGTTAAATTTAAAATTTCTTTCGCGAAATCAAGAATGCTGATTTCGTTCGGATTTCCTATATTGATGGGATAGTTGATACCGGATATTAGTAATTTGTAAATGCCATCTATCAAATCATCAACATAACAAAATGAACGGGTTTGAGAACCGTCTCCGAAAATCGTTATAGGTTCTCCTCTAAGAGCCTGGCACATAAAAGCCGGTAGTGCCCTGCCGTCTTTGATTCTCATCCTCGAACCATACGTGTTGAATATTCTCGCGATTCTAATATCGATATTGTGTTTGTTGTGATAAGCCATTGTAATTGCCTCAGCGTAACGTTTGGCTTCGTCGTAAACACTTCGCGGACCGACCGGATTTACGTTCCCCCAGTATTCTTCACTCTGAGGATTAACCTGTGGGTCGCCGTATACCTCGGATGTGGATGCCAGAAGAAGAGCGGCTTTTTTGTCTTTTGCTAAACCGAGAGAATTATACGTTCCTAAAGCGCCTACTTTTAATGTATGAATCGGGTGTTCGAGATAATCTATTGGGCTTGCCGGACTCGCGAAGTGCAGGATGTAATCTAAGTCACTTTTGATGTCTATATATGTGGTAACGTCATGTTCCCTGAAGGTAAAATTCCCGTTTTCTAACAGATGCTCGATATTTTCCATTCTTCCAGTCAAAAAATTATCCATGCAGATGACATAAAAACCTTCTCCTAATAATTTCTCGCAGAGATGAGAACCCAGGAAACCGGCTCCGCCTGTTACTAAAACCTTTTTTGGGGTTACACCTTTATCTTGTTTTGTCATTTCTGTATTCTATTGATTTGCGGGAAGTATGTCAAGGGGTGGGTATTGGGTTTGTTGGGTTTATTGGGTTCATTGAGTTTATAGAGTTTGTTGGGTTAGGTTTTAGCTTAAAAAAAACAAAATAAAAAAATCTGAGCAAATCTGTGTTTATCTGCGTCCTATTATCCTGGTATCTTTGTAGCAAAAATCTAGAAAGGTGATAACCTGGGTTGACAAAACGGTCATTTCACTATAGAATACACTATATATAAGGAGGTGTGCTTTTTGACACGTTTAATTATTATAAGTTTGTTTATAATATCGATTACAACTAATGCTTATCAAATGAAAAGAGAATCTTACATAGATATACCTACAGCCAGTCTTACCCAGGGACTGTATATCAACGTAAGCTCGAGTTATCCTATTAAAGACGTGAATGATGTTAAGTTTGACCCTGACTTCGGAATCGATTTTTCATATAACAAATTCGGAGGAGCTTTAAAATGGTATGATGGTGCCGACTTCGCGATCGACCTCTCCTATCAGATACTTTCCAATAGCGGCAGTTCTCCCGGTCTTTCTTTAGGAATAAGCGAAATTTCTACCAGTAAATATATCTCTACCGCCGGGTCGGAAGAGGTTATCAATGATGAAAACTACACGGATAGACCTCCGGAGATTGCTTCCGCGTACATCGTGGGAACAAAAAAAATAAGCAAAAATTTCGAAATGACTTTAGGGATAGGCAGGGGAAGATTTGTTGGTTACGGGCCGAGAAGCTTTGTTCCCAATACCGACGTATTCTCCGACGAAAAGCATGAAAACTGGGCTCTGGGGCTTTTCGGCGGAACAAAAGTTACCTTCCCGAACAATTTGGCTTTCATTGTCGAAGCAGACGGAAGGGACGCGAATATCGGAATAGAATATCAGAACGAATTAGTCAAAGGAACGCTGGCTTTGAATAAACTTGAATTGTTCGGCGAGGAATCCGATCTTTCACCTCGTGTTAGTCTTAATTTATCTTATAAAATAATGGACCTGAAAGGAAAAATCAAAAAAGAAGAAAAGAAAGAATTTCCTGTCGCAATCGAACTGATAGATAAAGAAAGCGGAGAACCGGTAAAAGGACACACAATAATAATCGATAAAAAGGGAGACACCGTTAAAGTCTCGGCGTTTAAAGACATTCACTCCTTTTCTCTTGAACCCGGCATGTATACCTCACACATCTCAGCAACTGACTATGTCGATAGAAAAATCGAAATGGCGGTTAAAGGAGGAATAAGCAAAAACCTATACACAATAGAACTAAGCAAAAAAGAAATTCCAAAAAAACCGGATAAAGTAAAAGATTCGGTTGAGATATATGATTTCGGAGATTTGAAAAATCAAGTAGAAGGCATAAGCATAAAATTTCCCTTAGGAGAGTTCAAACTTACTTCCAGAGCATACGGCATCTTAGATAGAATAGTCGAACTAATAGGAGAAGATAAAGGCATTAATCTACTAATTATAGGACATACCTGCGATATCGGAAGCTATGAATTCAACCAAAAGCTATCCGAACAAAGAGCAGGAAACGTCAAAGAATATCTTATAGGACGAGGCATCCCTCCAGCTCGAATGAGTACCGAAGCTTACGGAGAAAGAAAACCTATCGCGGATAACGATTCAGAAGAAAACAGAAAAAAGAACAGAAGAGCCCAATTTATCCTGTATAAAAAGAAATAACAACCAATATGCGGGCAAAACACCCTAAAATTGAAAATACTGACAAAAAACTAAGACTTTCGTCATATCTGAAAGACTTTTTTTCGCGGCGATTTCAAACCCTTCCATATAAGTTCCTGATTGATAATGGGTTATATTTTTAAAAATGGGAATGATAATTGCAGGGGACTTATAAGAAATTCATTATGCAAAGAAATAGGGGTTGAAATTTTTAGCTATCTAGCTTATAATAAAAGAGTTAAAAGAAAAGAGAAAGAAATAATCAATATTGATATAATAAAAATGTCAAAAAATATGTCCAAACGGGTGTTCGATGTCTTTCTTTCGGGAATTGGACTTGTAATTTCCCTTCCCGTCTGGGCGCTTTGTGCTGTTGGGATTGTAATGGAAAGCGGCGGACCCATCTTTATAAAACAAAAGCGAGTAGGCAAAGACGGAGAAATTTTCTACGTTTTAAAATTCCGTTCAATGGGGAAAAACACCCACAATGGCACTGCCATGAAAAATAGGAAAGACTATAACTCACACGTAAGTAGAGTTGGTAAAATACTTCGGGCTACGGCAATGGACGAGTTGCCTCAATTGCTTTCGATTTTCATAGGGCATATGAGTTTTGTCGGACCGCGTCCTTTCCACCCGGACGTTGAAATTATCGGAAGCAAATATGAAAGTCTCGAAAAGGTCCCGGATTTCGCAAAAAGAACTACTGTAAAACCCGGTCTTACAGGTATAGCTCAAATCTTCGCCGACAGGGAAGCAAAAACCGAACACAAGGTTAAATACGATCTTTTATATATAAAGAAACAATGTTTTTTGCTTGACGTGAAGCTTGTTCTCCTTTCTTTCTATGCAACTCTATTCGGTAAATGGGAGTAGCAAAAAATTATAGTTAGATGAAATTCGGAAATAATTTTTCGAAAAAATAAAATAAGGAGGCTTTAAGTGAAAAAATTTTTGATGCTGGTATTATTTTTCTGCGTTCTTTCTCTTAATTCCCAGATGTTACATTATAATTCTTACATAGATATACCAACAGCTAATTACACGGATGGATTATTCATTAATCTGGACATGAACTTCGCCACAAAGAGTGAAAGCGTAGTAGGGTTCGACCCTAATATTGGAATAGAGTACACATACAAAGAACTAAATACAGCTCTCAAATGGTACAATGGAGCTGACTTCGCATTCGATATATCCTATCAAATTTTAAAACAGGAAGAAAACAGACCTTCCCTGGCAGTCGGTATTTATGAACTGGCGCTTAATAAGTTTATCTCCCCCGCAGGCTCGGATGAAACCTACGACGATGAAAGCTATCTTGATAGACCTCCTGAAATCATCTCTCTTTATGGTGTTGCCACGAAAAATCTCAATGAAAAATTTGAAATAACTTTAGGAATTGGCAGGGGAAAATTCGTAGGATATGGACCAAGAAGCTTTGTTCCCAATACCGACATTCTCTTTGATGAAAACCATGAAAATTGGGCTCTGGGGCTTTTTACCGGACTTAAAATGAGGCTGAACAATCCGATAAGCATTCTTCTCGAAGCAGACGGAAGGGACGCGAACTTAGCCTTTGAATACAAAACCGAATTGCTTAAGGCTAATCTTTACTTTATCAAGTTGGAACAAATCTTTGCCGACGAAAACTCAGCCAATAACGTCAGAATCGGATTGACCTTTTCATATAACCTCACGGCTCTTTATGAGAAGTAGCCTTCCAAAAGAAGGCAAGTAGCTGATCGGTAAAATTGGGATTTGGGGGTTCATTGAGTTCGTAGGGTTTATTGGGTTTGTTGGGTCTAACGACCTAACTATCCAACAGTCTTTCCTAAGATATTTCACTATATTGAATCGGTACCCTTATTTTTTTTCTTCACTCGTTAAAAAATTATTTTTCTTTCATTTCTATTTGTTTGAGTTCGAAAAATTCCCGGCAAACATTAAGTTGATAAAAGTCTTTTTGATGACTTTGAAAAATAAAAACTTTTTTCCTATCTTTGGAATGAAAATCCTCTTCTAACTTTGTTTCTATTATTCTATCGACTGTTATTGTTCCTGAAGAGGTGTATATCTTCCTCGGAGATTCCTCTCCTTTACTTCCGGAGTAGAAATCTATACGCGAGATTTCCATCATTCCGTTACAATCGCAATATCCGTTACTCTATTTTCTCCCTTTACAGACACCACCTTGACTCCCCGGGTATTACGGTGTTGTCTGCTGATGCCCTCGGAATTCAGCCTTATAATCTTACCTGCCTCCGTAATTGCCATCAGTTCTTCTTCGGCACTTATCCCAACCATTCGCTGCAGTTTTCTGCCTTTCGCGATTTTCATACCGATAACTCCTTTGCCTCCACGATTAGTCTCTCTAAACTCCGAGACGGCAACTCTTTTACCATGCCCGTCATCCGCTATGAATATAAGGTCTTTTATTTTCTCATCACCTATTACACAGGAAACAATGCTTTCACTACCTGGAATTCTCATACCTATTACACCCTGAGCAGTTCTTCCCATCTGCCTTAAAATACTCTCATCGAATTTAATCACCTGCCCATTGCTTGAAGCAATAAATATTAGATTTCCCTCCACCACCTTCTCGGCAGTAAACAATTCATCTCCCTCTTTCATTCTCTGAGCAATTATCCCTCCCGAATGCGCATTAGCGAAATCCAGAAGTTTCACTTTCTTTATTATTCCTTTCTTTGTAACGAGAACAACTTTATCGCTTTCTTTCATATCTCTCAAAGCTATCACAGCCTGAGGAATTTCATTGGTACCGAGATTTAACATCCGCGCGAGAGATACCCCCCTGGACGTTCTACCGGCTTCCGGAATCTCATATATTTTAAGCGGATAACATTTTCCCTCGTTTGTAAAAAGCAGCATTTCATCATGCGTGGACTCAACAAGGAGGGAAGTCACATAATCTCTATCACCTACAGTTGCTCCTATTATACCTATACCTCCACGCCCCTGCTGCTTGTAAGTATATAAAGGTATTCTCTTTACGAACCCTTTCTTTGTAATGGTAACCACAACATCTTCTTCTTTCACAAGGTCAATGTCCGTTTCCGAAAAACCTTCATCCATACCCTTAAATATTTCCGTTCTTCTTTTATCGTCAAATTTTTCCTTTACTTCTTTAAGCTCCTCAATAATTTCCGCGTCCAATCTTTTTGCGGAAGAAAGTATGCTTTTTAGCTTCTCTATAATCTTTATTTTTTCTTCGTATTCATCAACCAGTTTATTTCTTTCAAGAGAAGTTAAACGAGAAAGCCGCATGTTAAGTATGGCATCAGCCTGTTCATTGCTGAATTCGAAAACTTTAATTAGGTTTGCCTGTGCTTCTTCTCTATTTTTGGATTTTTTAATAGTCTCAATTATCTTATCGATCTGATCAAGCGCTTTTAGAAGACCTTCAAGAATATGAGCTCTTTTTTCCGCTTTATCAAGATCATATTCACATTTTCTACGAACTACTTCTCTTCTGTGATCGATATAAAGCCCAAGGAGCTCTTTTAAATTCAACATTCTGGGAACACCATCCACAATAGCAAGAAGCATTATTCCGAATGTTCGTCTTAAACCCGTATATTTTAAAAGTCTCCTGGAGACGGTCTTTGAATCTGCCGTCTTCTTCAAAGTAAGAACTATTCTTATTCCGCTCTGATCCGATTCATCTCTCAAATCGGAAATACCTTGAATCCTACCTTTGTTTACCTCCCCGGCAATCTGCTCCAGCAAAGTCGTCTTATTAATCTGATAAGGTATTTCCGTTATAATTATCATTTCCCTGCCGTGGTTTTCAGGTTCAAAATGAAGTTTAGCACGTACTTCAATCTTTCCTGAACCTGTCATATATGCCTCTTTTATCCCTTTATCTCCGACTATTAGGCCGCGTGTCGGAAAATCCGGACCTTTGATCCATTGCATTAAATCCTTAATTTCCAGCTCAGGATTTTCCATAAGCGCAATAACCCCATCACAGACTTCTCCCAATTGATGAGGCGGTATATTGGTTGCCATCCCGACGGCTATTCCGCTGGAACCATTCACAAGAAGATTAGGAAATGCTGAAGGGAGAACGGTCGGCTCCGTTAGCGAAGCATCAAAATTAGGAATAAAATTAACGGTATTTTTATCGATGTCCCGGAGCATTAACTCCGCAATTTTGGACAATCGCACTTCCGTATATCGGTACGCAGCCGCATTGTCACCATCTATCGAACCAAAATTACCCTGACCGTCAACCAGAGGATAACGCAGGGAGAAATCCTGTGCCATACGCACAATCGTATCATAAACCGCCATATCTCCATGAGGATGATATTTACCAAGAACTTCCCCTACTACGGAGGCAGATTTCTTAAATGAAGAACTCGAGGATAGACCGATTTTACTCATCGCATAGAGAACTCTCTGGTGGACGGGCTTCAAACCATCACGAACGTCGGGAAGAGCCCTGCCCACAATTACACTCATAGAGTAATCGAGGTAAGCCTTCTCCAACTCCTCAACAATAGAAGTGTTTCTTATTTTTTCAGACATTTACCGCTCTTTTTAGTTTTTCTTTTAATACGGGGATAACTTCAAAAAGATCTCCTATGATCCCAACATCCGCAACTTTGAATATAGGAGCTTCAGGGTCTTTATTTATCGCAACAATAAAGTCTGAACTCCGCATACCCTCAAGGTGCTGGATCGCACCGCTTATACCAACAGCCATATATAATTTAGGTCCAACTGTTTTACCTGTCTGACCGACCTGATGAGAGTACGGAATCCATCCCTCATCGACCGTAGGTCTCGATGCTCCCACTGCCCCACCCAAAATCTCCGCCAATTCAAATAGTATTTTGAAATTATCGCTACATCCGAGTCCCCTTCCTCCGGAAATAATTATATCGGCGTCATCTATCGAAATTGCCGAAGTTGTATCTTTAATCCACTTTTCAAATGTAGTTGTGCTTTTTAGTAGGTCTGCCGCAACTTTTTCTTCGATAACCTCTCCCTTCCTATCCGGGTCTTCCCCTAGCGGTTTGAACACCTTCGGACGTACAGTAGCCATCTGGGGTCTCATATTAGGGGTAAGAATTCTTGCTTTAATGGAACCGCCAAAAGCAGGTCTGGTTTGGAGCAGGTTTCCGTCAGAATCAACATCAAGACCGGTACAGTCGGCTGTAAGCCCTGTATAAATTGTAGCCGCCGTTCTGGAAAGAAGAGCTCTCCCTTGCGTTGTAGAAGGAGCAAGGAAAATCGAAGGTTTATATTTTTTAATAATATCTATTAAAATATTTGTATACGGTTCCGGTAAAAAATTAAATAAGGAATCATCACTTACTACAATAACTTTATCGACGCCTGATGCAATGAGTTTTTCCGGCTTATCTTTGGGGTTTTTCCCCAAAAGAAGAGCATAAAGATTCACCTCAAGCTTATCCGCCAGTTCCCTTCCTTTTCCAACAAGTTCGAATGCGGCTCCCTCAAGTTCATCTCTTCGCTGCTCGGCAAACACCATCACATCTTTATAATTTTCTTTACCTTCGAATTTATGAGTCTCGGCTTTTAACTCTATAGCATTTGTAGGACAGGGTTTTATGCATTCGTTGCAAAGAGTACACTTGCCAAGGTCAATAACGGCAAGTCTCCCGACTTCTTTGCCATTTTCCAGTGTATGAGATTCTTCTATCATCTCAATAGCACCGTACTGACAAATTTTAAAACAAATACCACAACCGGTACATTTGTTTTTAATTACTCCTATACCCATCAAATAAGCCCCATTTCTTTTTGTTTCTTTATAATTTCCTCCGCCGCTTCCCCTAATTGATCGCTTGTGAAGATTTTACCGTTTTTTGAGAGATCCGGCGTATAGATTTCATCCACCATCGTAGGCGAACCATTCATCCCGATCTTATCTTTCTCAGCATTGATATCTTCCGGACCCCACTTTGTTATTATAGCTTTCTTAGCGTTCAGTCTTCCTCTTAAGGTCGGAAGTCGCGGTTCATTTATCTCCTTTACTACCGTAAGCAAAAGAGGTAATGGCGAAGAAATAACTTCATAACCGTCTTCAACCAATCTTTCCGCTTTAATTTTATCTTCAGAAATTTCATCTATTTTTCTTACAAAAGTCATCTGTGGTATTCCAAGCTGCGCGGCTATACCCGGACCAACCTGAGCGGTATCGCCATCTATAGCCTGTTTTCCGCAAATAATCAGATCGTACTCTCCTACTTTTTCACATGCTTTCGCAAGGGTATAGGAAGTTGCCCATGTATCAGCCCCGGCGAAATCCCGGGAAGTCAATAATATACCCTTATCTACTCCCATACCTATAACTTCCCTCAAAGCTTTTTCAGCCTGAGGAGGTCCCATAGAAATAACGACAACCTCCCCCCCCATTTTTTCCTTTAATCGCAGGCCCTCTTCCACAGCATAAAGGTCAAAAGGGTTAACCATAAGTTCCACACCCTCGCGAACAACAGTTCCGGATTTCTCATCCATCTTTGCGTGTTCGGGATCAGGAACCTGTTTTATACAGACTATTATCTTCACTCGGAGTCCTCGTATTTTTTAAAAGCAAGAGTCACATTATGCCCGCCAAAACCGAACGAATTGGAAAGGGCAACATTTATATTCTTTTTTACAGCCTCATTCGGAGTATAATCAAGATCACACTCCTCATCAGGTGTTTCATAATTAATCGTAGGAGTAATAATTCCTTCCCGTAAACTAAAAAGGCAAGCAATAGCCTCCACAGCCGAAGTCGCACCTAAAAGATGCCCTGTCATGGATTTGCTTGAAGAAATATTTATTTTGTAAGCCCTATCCCCGAAAACTTTTTTTATTACCTTAGTCTCTACCTTATCATTCAATATTGTCGATGTGCCGTGAGCGTTTATGTAATCGACTTCTTCTTTCTTTATATTTCCATCCTTCATGGCTCCCTGCATCGCCATTGCCTGAGGCTCTCCCGTTTCATTCGGTGCGGTAATATGAAAGGCGTCATTTGAAGCTCCATATCCGACCACTTCACCATATATAGTCGCTCCTCTTTTCTTAGCGCTTTCTAAATTCTCAAGAATAAGAGTACCGGAACCTTCAGACATAACGAACCCATCTCTATCCTTTTCAAAAGGTCTGGAAGCTCTTTCGGGTTCATCGTTCCTCTTAGACAAACTTCTCGCCGCACAGAAACCAGCCAAAGCAAGAGGTCCCAAAGGCGCTTCACTTCCTCCCGCAATCATTATATCCATTTCACCTGAACGAACCTTACGAAAAGACTCTCCTATTGCATGCCCGGAAGACGCACATGCGGAAACAACTCCATAATTGACTCCCCTAAAGTCAAATTTCATCGCGATCATCCCAGCTGCCATATTTATTATTAAGGCGGGAATAAAGAAAGGACTTACCTTACCAGGACCTTTTTCCAATAATTTTGTATGTTCGTTCTCCCAGGTGTTTTCTCCTCCAATACCTGAAGCATAAATCACACCTGCTCTATTCTTATCCAGACTCTCAAGATCCAGGCCGCTATCTTCGATCGCTTCAGCAGTAGAATACATAGCATACAGGATAAAAAAATCAAATCTTCTGATTTCTTTGAAATCCAATCTTTTTGAAGGTTCAAAATCCTTGACCTCTCCCGCAATCTGAGTTTTAAAATTGGAAGGATCAAACCTGGTTATTTTAGAAATCCCGTTCTTTCCATTTTTAAGAGCTTTCCAGAACTCCTGGGCTCCTATTCCTACGGGGGAAACTACTCCCACCCCCGTGATAACTACACGATTCATTATATTACTCTATATGCGCTTTCAAATAATCAACCGCTTTACCAACCGTTTCCAACTTCTCAGCGTCCTCATCAGGAATGCTTATATCGAAAGCCTCTTCAAAAGAAAGAATCAACTCAACAGTATCAAGTGAATCGGCGCCAAGATCGTCTATGAAATGTGCTTCTGGCGTAACTTCAGACTCATCAACACCCAACTGTTCAACAATGATCTTTTTTACTTCGTCCATTAAAACCATACAAAAACCTCCTCTTCTTTATTTTAAGTTAGAAGTCCTCCGTCAACCTGGATTACTTGACCGGTAATATAAGATGCTTCTTCTGACGTAAGAAAGTTAACCAGGTTACACACGTCTTCAACCTCTCCAAACTTACCGAGAGGTATTCTTGACAGATAGTCCTTTTTCACCTCTTCAGGAAGCTTCTCCGTCATTTCGGTTTTTATTAAACCGGGGGCAATAGCATTCGCGGTAATATTTCTGGAGCCAACTTCCCGGGCTATCGATTTTGTAAAACCAATTATTCCTGCTTTTGATGCAGCATAATTTGCCTGCCCGGCATTACCCATAATTCCAACAACTGAAGAAATAGAAATGACTCTCCCCCAGCGGGAACTCATCATTCCGCGAATAACTGCTTTGGTACAATTAAATACACCTTTTAAATTTATTTGTATAACTTGGTCCCAATCACTTTCTTTCATTCGCATAAGCAAATTATCTCGAGCGATTCCCGCATTATTGATCAATATATTAACATCTCCAAACGATGCACTCACTTCTGAAACCGCGGATTTTACAGCCTGGGAATCGGTTACATCTACTTTCATGAAAGCAGATCCAACTCCTAAACTTTTAGCTTGTTCTACGACAGCTGCTGCATCCTGAATATCAAAAATAATACAATCAATTCCAGAAGAAGCAAGTTTTAAAGTTATGCTTTTTCCAATACCTGATCCGCCTCCGGTGATTAAAGCAACTTTTTTACTCACTAAGAATCCCCCTTAAATCTTTTGGATAAGAAATACTCATTGTTTCGACTTTGTCAAGTGTGTTTTTTACCATTTCAGTCAAAACACTGCGGTACCCAATTTCAATAAAACATTCTACTCCATCTCTTTTCATATTCTGCAGGGTTTCAACCCAGCGTACGGGCTTCTCGATCTGAGAACCGAGAGTTTCTAATATATCCTCGACCTCAGTGACCTTATCTCCCGTAACATTAGAATAAACAGGCACCCCGGGCTTTTTCATTTTCGTCTTAGAAAGAACTTTCTTAAACGGAGAAACAATCCCCTTCATAAGCGGAGAATGAAAAGCTCCTGAAACCGAAAGAGGAATAATCTTTGCTCCTTCTGCTTTTAATCTTCTTCCTGCTTCCTTAACAGCTTCAATTTCTCCGGTAATAACCGTTTGAACGGGAGTATTATAATTTGCAGTTTTAACGATGCCTGACGTCGTCTCTATAACTTCCTCAACTTTTGCAGCGGGAAGCCCAATTACCGCACTCATTGTCCCATCTCTCATAGTACTCATCAACTCACCTCTAAAACGAACCAGGTGCAGAGCGTCTGAAAAATCGAATGTTCCGGCTGCGAGATGTGCCGTATATTCACCAAGACTATGCCCCGCGACGCATGAAAAATCAAGTCTGTCTTTTATGATACTGAAAATTACGTATGAGTTTAGAAGTATCGCAACCTGCGCGTTTTTGGCATCCGTCAATACTTTCTGGGGACCCTCAAAAGAAATTTTTTTTAAAGAAAAACCAAGCAGTTTATCGGCTTCATCATAATAATTTTCCGCGATTGGAAATTCTTCATATAAATCTTTTCCCATTCCAACTCTCTGGATTCCCTGACCGGGAAAAAGAAGTGCTGTTTTCTTCAACCTAAACTCTCTTGTATCAAAGAATTAACTTTTAAATCGTAAAACTTATACCCCTTAAGGATTGCGTTTTTAATAGCTTTCTCGTTAGATTTCCCGTGACAGATAACGGTTATACCATTAACTCCGAGTAAAACAGCTCCCCCATATTCTTCATAATTAACTTTTTTCATCAGATCCTTAAATACAGGTCTGATCAGAAGACCACCCAAAGCAGCGATTAAATTTTTCGATGTTCCCTCTTTTATCTCAGAAAGAACAAAATCGACCATCGCTTCACCGAATTTTAAAACGGCATTACCTGTAAATCCGTCACAAACCACAACATTCGCATCACCATTCAATATATCATATCCTTCTACATTACCTATAAAATTTATGTTTGCTTCCGAAAGCATATTATGGGCTTCTTTTACACTTTTCCCGCCTTTTGTATCTTCTTTTCCCATTGAAAGTAAACCAACTGATGGGTTATTTAAGCTAAATACTTTTTCAAGATACAGAGAACCCATAACTCCAAAATCCCTGAGATTCAGTGGCTTTACTCCGGAATTCGCCCCAACATCAAGTACAAGAACTTTCCCTTTTCTTGTTGGGAAAAAAGTTGCCAGAGCAGGTCTATCCACACCTTCCAATCGACCTAAAGAAAGTATGGAAAAAGCCACAGCAGCACCTGTATTCCCGGCTGAAATAGTCACATTCGCTTTACTGCTTTTCTGAAGCTCTACTGCTTTCGCGAGAGAAGAATCTTTCTTTTTTCGATATGCCTCCAATGGAGGCTCACCGGGATTTATAACCTGGGAAGTATCAACAATCGAAAATCCATCAGGTATATTGAATTTTTTGATTATCTCTTTATTTCCTACAAGCTGAAACTCAACCAAGCCTTCCAACTCCTCATAGGCAAGCTTGGCGCCATCAATAATCTTACGGGGCGCATAATCACCCCCCATAACATCAATCGCAATTCTCATTAAGTTTTTTCTAGACCCTTTAAAACCAAACGACCTTTATAATATCCGCAATTGGGACAAACTCTGTGAGGCCTCGTCAATGAATGACAATGAGAACATTCAATCAAATCGTTCTCCTTCACTTTCCAGTGAGTCCTTCTCTTTTTCCCACGAGTACTCGAAGATCTCCTTTTTGGAACCGGCATATAATCCTCCAATTTGTTTTTTCTTTTAGTTTAATTAAGTAAGACTTTCTTGCTTTGTTTTGCTATGCTCACAAGTTGTATTGTTAAGATTGGCACCACAAATCGAACAAAGACCCATACATTCTTCGCTACAAAGCGGCTTCAACGAAATGGAAAGAATTATCTCATCACGAAGAAAAGGACCCAAATTTATACAATTATTCTCCACAATATATTCTACTTTAGCTTCATCGGTTTCTCTTGCAGATTTATCATCAACAGTATAACCCGGCTCTTCTTTGAATTCCAACCGGAAATTCCGCCTCACATGTTGCGTGATTCCTTTAAGGCATCTGGAGCATATAAGCGATAGACCATACTCTATAAAACCTTCTACATCATAAGAGTTACCACTTTTATATACAGCAAAGCTTACAAGAGCATCACCAATGATTTCTTTAACAGGAATATCTTCTTTTTCTAAACGTATCTCAACTTTACTTCCATTTTGGGGAAGGCTTCCTACATTAATTTGCACATCCATAATGCATATAAAATAAAATAAAACCCCCTTTTGTCAACCTCCATTATATAGAATAAATAAAGTGAGGAAAATGTAAAAATCAAATATTAAAATGGAAAAATACAAATCAAAGTTCAAAAATGAATTAAAAAAAGAAACAACGAATGCCACTAATAACACAAAAAATTCACCGCAAAGGCGCGGAGAACGCAGAGCCACACCCACAACTCCCTTTTTATATCTGTTTTTCACACAAAACCCTACCCCTTTAAAAGATTTATTTTGTTGTTTAAAAATAAAAAATATTGGGGGATGTGAGTGGCAATCCGTGACTATCAGTGAAAATCAGTGGCTAATTAATCTGGGGCGGAGGGGGATTCAAATCCAAAAAATCTGCGTTCATCTGCGTCCTATTATTTTTATTTTTTGCATTTTTATTTATCATTTTTCTTTTTAAATTTTGATATTTAATTTATTATTGACAGGACAAATAAGATTATCGAGTTTTTTTACCTGAAATATTGAACCTAAAATCCGAAATTGCCAACTATACTATCCCTTGACTAATTAGGAATTTTATATATATTCGCATATACAAAATGTTCCTTGAAAGCATATATTGCAAGAATTTTCGAAATTTTAGAGATTTAAATTTGGACCTCTTTGAAGGAAGGAATTTAATCATAGGAAACAATGGTGTTGGAAAAACTAACCTGATGGAGATGGTTTATTTTCTTTCTACTTTCGGTTCTTTTCGAACACAAAGGACGGAAAATCTTCTTCATTTCAATGAGGGTTTCTTTACCCTTTCGGGAACTTATGGAGATACGGAAGTCAAGATTAAATACTCGGAGAAAAAAGAAATTTTTGTTAACGACTTGATACAAAAGAGCTTAAAAGATGCTTTCGGGACAATCCCCGTTATAGCACTAACTAACGAAGACGTAGAGATAATAAATGGGGAACCCTCAAAAAGGCGTTACCTTATAAATATAAGCATTTCGCTGTATGATAGAAAATATCTTAATTATTTATACGAATATAGAAGGGCAAAAAAACAGAGGAATAAACTTCTTCTTAATGCGAAAAGAGGGAGAGTCCCGGAAAACTTAGAGTTATGGGAAAAACAATTAATTAAACCAATTTATCCAATAGTAGAAGCAAGGAGTTTTTTTATAAAGCAACTCTCTGTCTACACGCAAGAAATATTTAAGGAACTTACGGGAAAAACAGTCGAATTAGAATATATACCGGGAGCTGATTATAATAATATTGAGGCGGAGTTCAAGAAAAAAAGACAACAAGAAATCGAAGCAGGCTATACGTTATTAGGACCACATAGAGATGATATTATGCTTAAAGTCGACAATCACCATGCAAAAGCAGTATCTTCTTTTGGAATAAAAAAATTGCTCGTAACATCTTTAAAAATGGCGGTTTCCCGAATGTTGACTGAGATACGAGAGGAAGAGCCAATATTGCTTATAGATGAAATGTTAGGCGGTTTGGATAGAAAAAACTTAAATTCTTTATCGCAATTCCTGAAAAAAGCAAAACAGGTATTAATTACAACTACCAGTGAAGATCTTAAATACGATAAGGATTATAATATATATATAATAGAGGAAAGAAATGGATCCCCATTTGTTAGGAAATGTACTGAAAAGATACATACATTCTAAACCTCTCGGAGAGAGTCTTCTTAAGATTGAAGTCTTAAGCCAGTGGGATGAAATCTGTCCTCCAATAATCGCGAAACACGCGAAACCAACGGGATTAAAGGGTAAAAAATTGAGTTTAGCTGTAAACTCTTCTGCATGGTTAAACGAGCTTTCTTTTTTTAAAAAAGATCTGATAACTGCATTAAACCAAAAAGCAGGGAAAGAAGTGATAAAAGAAATCCGATTCTATCTCAAGGAGGGGTAATGGGAAAAAACGATTATACGGCTTCAAGCATAAAAGTCTTGAAAGATTTAGAAGGAGTCAGAAAAAGACCCGCTATGTACATCGGAGACACAGGAAAAAGAGGACTTCACCACCTCATATTTGAGGTTGTTGATAATTCAATTGATGAAGCTATGGCTGAGTATTGTGACCAAATTAACGTTACAATTTTAGAAGACAATTCCGTTATAGTATCTGATAATGGTCGCGGCATCCCTATTGATCTACACAAAGAAGAAAACAAATCGGCTGTAGAAGTAGTAATGACGACTCTACATGCAGGAGGAAAATTCGACTCTAATATATACAAAGTCTCGGGAGGACTTCACGGCATAGGTGTTTCGGTTGTTAACGCTCTTAGCTCATGGCTGGAAGTAGAAATCGCAAGGAATGGATACTTATGGACTCAACGTTATGAAAGAGGGAAAGCAATCACAAAGTTAGAAAAAGGAACTCAGAGAAAAACAACGGGAACCAAAGTCTCTTTTTATCCCGATCCTGAAATTTTCCCGATAATCGAGTTTAGCAGAGCATATCTTGACGAACGCCTTAGGGAACTGGCTTTCCTGAACAAAGGTTTAAAGATAGAACTGGATTTCAAACCGGAAGGTAAAGTCGAAAGCTTCCAATACAAGGGAGGAATAAAAGAATTTATAGAGTATCTTGACAAGAACAAAAATCCCATACATCAACATCCAATATATATAAACAAAGCTGTAAATTCCTGCGTTACAGAAGTCGCTCTTCAATTTAACGATTCATATGCCGAGAATATATTTACATACGCAAACAATATTAGGACAACCGAAGGAGGGACCCATCTCTCAGGTTTCAAAAGCGCTTTGACAAGAAGTATAAATCAGTACGCTAAAAACCAAAAGATTCTTTCTCCAAAAGATCCAAAACTCATGGGAAACGACATACGTGAAGGTCTAACTGCGGTTGTTTCCGTAAAACTTCCTCAACCTCAATTCGAAGGACAAACGAAAACAAGACTGGGGGACAGAGAAGTAGAAGGACTGGTTGCCTCCGCGGTCGGCGACGGCATTTCCGAATATCTCGAAAGAAACCCACAAGCAGCAAAAAAGATAATAAGCCAATCAGTTATCGCGGCAAGATCCAGAGAAGCAGCCCAGAAAGCAAGAGATATAACACGAAGAAAGAGCGCTCTGGATTCAGCCAGTCTCCCGGGCAAACTTGCCGATTGCTCATCAAGAGATCCGAGCGAATCCGAAATTTTTATCGTTGAGGGAGATTCAGCCGGAGGTTCAGCAAAGCAGGGTAGAGATAGAACTACTCAGGCAGTTCTTCCATTAAGAGGTAAATTGTTAAACGTTGAGAAAACACGTTTAAATAAAGTACTCGAAAATGCAACAATAAGCACCCTTATATCTTCCCTGGGAGTTGGAGTAGGGAAAGATGATTTTGATTACAGTAAACTCAGGTATCATAAAGTGATTATAATGACGGATGCCGATGTAGATGGCGCTCACATTAGGACTTTACTCCTTACTTATTTCTTTAGATACTCAAAAGAACTTATTGAAAATGGAAACCTGTACATAGCACATCCTCCTCTTTATCAGGTTAGCGATGGAAAGAAAAAAAGATGGGCATACACCGAAAGGGAAAAAGAGAAAGGAATAGAAGAACTGGGTAACGAGAAAACCAAGGTACAAAGATTTAAAGGTCTGGGAGAAATGAACCCATCACAACTCTGGGAAACAACAATGGATCCGGAAAATAGAATTTTAAGGAGAATATCAATTGAGGATGCAATAGAAGCGGATCGGATGTTCGATATATTGATGGGAAACGCTGTCGAGCCCAGAAAGGAATTTATTTTAGAAAACGCTCAATTTGTCGAAAACCTGGATATTTAAAGAAACAGCTCTTAGCTTTTGGCTGTTAGCTTTTAGCTTTCTAATAAAATAATATTAAAGCCAGAGGCAAAAAGCCAATAACTAACAGCCTAAATAATTGTCCTTTTACTTTTTAATTTTTGATATTTGATTTCCGTTGACTGACAATACTACAAAACCACTTTTCTAAAATTTAAGTATTTCATATGGAACATCTCAAATCTAAAGCAAAAGAAGACTCAGGGCATCGAATATGAACTTTCCGCTCAGGAAAAAAAGAAAAATACCGCAAATTAAGAAAATCCCTTTCTGAAATTTTTTGCCGAAGAAGACACCACCTTTATAAGATATTATTGAAAGAAAGTATAACCATAAAAAATCGCAAAGCCAATGGATTACGGCAAAAACCGCAAACCATAAAAAACCGAAACTCGCCGAACGCATAATCAAAGCTGCTCCCACTGTTGCCCACCAAATAATAAAGTAAGGATTTCCCAGACTAAGAAAGGCTCCGGCAGCTATAGGAGTACGCTTTTCCATCTTATCTTTTATCTCAGCAATCTTTAAACCGCGCAAAATATCCACACCCATCCATAGTAAAAAAACTCCTCCCGTAATTCCTATACTTTCACGAACATAAGGTGTATCGATAAGAGAATCAAATCCAATAAAAATGAGAAATATTAAGGGAAATTCCACTATACCATGCCCTAAAGAAATTAGTGCACCCGCATGAGGATTTTTACTCCCTTTCCCGATTGTTGCAAATGTTATCGGACCAGGCGCCATAACTCCGGAAAAGGATATGAAAACAGTTTGAAGAAGAAAACCAATTATGGACAAGTTATTTAACCTATAATTTGTTTAAGAGTATCACTGTTTTCGGCAATCCATCTCATAAAATCCTGCCAGTTACTTTCCATTTCTTTAAATTTTAGGTAATTCGAATATGCAGTCTTCCTGTATTTAAATATAAGGATAATATTTTTTAAAAATTGAAAGGATTCGCCGATTTTTCCCCTGAAAAGAGAACGAAACGACAAAATAACATTTGTAACTACTATTTTAAAATATAGACTATTGGTCAAAAAATACCCGGGATAAGGCATTGTATTTTCTACAGGATAATCATTTTTCTTCAATTTCACCTTCATATAAATAAATCTTTTAATATCTTCTCTCATTTTAAGCCATAATGGATTTTTACCTTCAGGTGGAAGATGTTTAACCCCAAGCTGGTTATCGAGCAAAAATTTAAGTCCTTTCGATTTTGCATTACAAAGAAAGTCAATATCTTCACCGCGGGAAATATACGGATCAAAAGAGACCCGGGTAAACATATTTCTATGAACTATCATATTTCCGCCAAAAACAAATGGGGTATCCTTGAGTCGAGGAGGATCATCAATGAGTTCAAATGCTTTGTTCATTGCACCGGTATTATCCCAGAATATTTTCCACCAGTCTCTTCTACCTGTAAATTTATATCCACCATGAGCCTGGAGATAAAAACCCGCTACTGCGAAAATTTCATCTTTACCTATAAACTCCATCGCTTTTTCTATGAAATCCGGGTCTTCGAAAACCTCATCGTCATCTATCAAAATAGAAACATCAACTTCGAGAATATGAGGGAGTATCAAACACATATTTCTGATGTTAGAATAACCCTCGATATTTATATACGGAATATATTCGGACTTCCCGTTTTCTTTTGCCAGGGAATGAAAGTATAATAAATCCGGATAAGAAAAATGAAGAATTTCATAATCTTTCCTGAACGGATCGACTATCTTATCGACCTTATCTTTTACTTCTTTCCCTATTAATGGAGTTGTCGGACAACTTATTATAATTACTCTAAAGTCTCTATCCGTTAGAACTCGCAGACTTTCCAGTAAACGGCCAAGTGTACCGCTCTCATTAAGAGGTGTAGGATGATCGTAAACCAAATCCTCTTTATGGGGTTTTACTCTTGACCAATATGTCGGTACAACAATCACATTTTTCATTGTAAAAAACCGCCTTTAAAATATTTCGCTTCTGTTGTTTTCAAGAATATCCCAAAAAAAACTTTTGTCAATGAGCTGTGAATTAGGTCCTGGACACCAGGTCTCAGATACCAGAAAAATATTAAAGACACTATATCCTTTGCTTATCCTGTCTGAATATAAATAAAATATCAAAATTTAAAAAGCAAAATGACAGATAAAAATGCAAAAACTAAAAATGATAGGACGCAGATTTACGCAGATTAAAAAGGATTTTTTTATCTGTTATTTTTTGAAACTTATTTTTGAACTTTGATTTGTATTTTTCCATTTTGATATTTGATTTTTACATTTTAGTGGCTTTGCCACTTGTGTTTATAATTCTACTTGACAAAATTTTTTTTTATGCCTATAATCTATTAATCATTAAACATTTAAAAATTATTAAACATTTTAAAAAGAGTAAATACGAGGAAATTATCTTTGGATAAAAAAGAGAAAAAAGAAATATCAAAAATCATAGAAGACCTAAAAAAATCAGATAAACAAAAAGAGATGATCCTTGACACCCTATTAGAATTGGTGACTTTACAGGATCTCGATCATAAGATACTGTGGGCAAACAAAGCTGCTCATTCTACTTACGAATGTGTAACAACAAAAACCGACGGAATTGAAGGGAATTATTGCTACGAGATATGGACTGATGATAACAAACCCTGCGAAGATTGCCCTTTAGTAAAAGCCCGTGAAACCGGAAAGATAGAAGAACAAGAAATCACAAAGTTGGATGGCAGAAAATGGTTGATCAAAGGATACCCGATAAAGGACGACAAAGGAAATGTTGTTAATTTGCTTGAAGTCGTCGGAGACATAACGGAAAAAAGAAAGTTAGAGCAGGCATTAAGGGACTCCGAAGAGCTATATAAAATTCTCATAGATACCTCACCCTACGCGGTTACAGTAACCGACTTAAAAGGAGAAATCACTTATGTATCCGAAAGAACCCTTAAGATACACGGATATAAAAACCCGAAAGAACTGCTCGGTAAAAGCGCCTTTAAATTAATTGCTCCTTTTGACCACAAAAGGGCAAAGGCAAATCTAGCGAAAACATTAGAGGAAAACAGTATTAAAAATTTAGAATATACTTTATTAAAAAAAGACGGTTCTACTTTCGCCGGTGAACTAAATGCTTCTTTAATAAAAGACAATAATGGACAACCCCAGGCATTCGTGGCAACCACAAGAGATATAACTGCAATGAAAGAAAACGAAAAAATGCTTCAGGAAAGAGAAGCTTTTAATTTTGCATTATTCAATTATAGCCCAGTCGAAACTATAGTAGTAGATCATAACGGGAAAGTAATTAAAAGTAATCTGGCAAAAAGACAATCGGGAGATAGAATACCCGAAATCGGTGACATCATGTACAAGGATTATGGTTCAAAACACGAAAGAAACATGTATACAGAATTGATGAAATGTATAAAAACAGGTAAAAACAAAGAATTCCCGGAAATGAAATACGGGGAAAAATACCTCTCAATCAGTATCGCACCTTTTTCTGAGGGAGCAATAATAATTTCCCAGGATGTAACCGAACGTATGAGGGCTGTAAAAGCTTTAAAACAGAATGAACAGCGATTCCGTTTAATCGTGAAAACAATACCAAGTTTACTTGTAATAACAAACAAAGAAGGTGAAAATATTTACGTAAGCCCAAACTGCAAAGAAATAACGGGTTACAATAGGAAAGAACTGGAGAAAAAATTCATCTGTTGGGTACATGAAGACGATAATGATAAGGCAAAGAAAATTTTCGAAAAATCCTATAAAAAACATACAGGTGGTACAAATTTTGAATATAAAGCCATTAAAAAAGATGGTAAGGTATGGTATGCTTCAAGCTCATGGAAACCAATTATGGACGATAAGGGTGATTTTCAGGGAATAGTTTTGCAAACAATAGATATCTCTGATAAAAAAATAATGGAACAAGAAATAGCAAAAACTCAAAAACTTGAATCAATAGGTATTCTTGCCGGAGGCATTGCTCATGACTTCAATAATTTTCTCACCGGGATTATAGGCAACATTTCACTTGCAAAGTTACATTTAGATGCAAAAGATGAAGTTTATGAAATATTAACCGAATCCGAAAAAGCAGCCCAAAGCGCCAAGAGCTTAACTCACCAACTCTTAACTTTCTCAAAAGGAGGAATACCGATAAAGGAAAAAGCCTCTATCGAAGAGTTAATCGAAGAATCAGCTAATTTTCTTCTCGTTGGCTCTAATGTCAAATGCAAATTTGATTTCCAGAAAGATCTATGGGAAGTCAATATAGATAAAGGTCAGATGAATCAGGTCATAAACAATATAATTATAAACGCAAACGAGGCTATGACCCAGGGGGGGGGAATAACCATAAAAGCAGAAAATGCCGAAATAGAAGAAACGGGGAAAATACCTCTTGAGAAAGGAAAATACGTAAAAGTTACCATCCGGGATACAGGATATGGTATATCTGAAGAGCATATATCAAAAATATTCGACCCTTTCTTCACAACCAAGCACAAAGGAAGCGGGCTTGGACTTTCTACCGTTTTTTCAATAATCAAAAAACACAAAGGTTTCATCTATTCGAATTCTAAGGTTGGAGTTGGAACCTCATTTCATATATACCTTCCCGCAGTAGTGGAACTCAAGAAAAAAACAAAAGAGAAAAAAGAAAAATTTGCCAAATACGAAGGCAAGGTATTAATTATGGACGATAAATCCTTTATAAGAAAAGCTGCCCAGAGAGCTCTTGGTTTGTTTGGTTATGAGGTCCTCGGAGCTGAAGACGGAGAAGAAGCATTAAGTTTATATAGAGAAGCGATGGTAAAGGAAGAACCTTATGATGTAGTCATTCTTGATCTGACAATCCCGGGAGCTATGGGAGGTTTGAGAGCCCTCGAAGAACTGCGTAAGATTGACCCAAAAGTTAAAGCAATAGTATCCAGCGGTTATTCCGATGATCCGGTAATGTCCAATCACGAGGACTTTGGTTTCAACGCAATAATGAAAAAACCTTATGAGTACAAAGAACTCGCTAAAACAGTAAAAGACTTAATCGAAAAAGATTAGAAAAAGTAAAATTAGCCACAGAGACACCCCGATACGGTCATTCTTCCCTACGGGGCAGGCAGAGAACACAACACCACTAAGCTATTAGCTGTTCGCTTTTAGCTTTTTGCATTAAACTCACCCCACAACACCCAACCTTTAAAATTTACCACAAAAAGCATAAATTTTTCTATTTCTTTTTTAGGCTAACAGCTAAAAGCCAAAAGCGAACAGCTATGTTTAACAGTAAATTACACTAATAACACAAATACCTTTATTAGTCCAAAGTCCAATGTCCAAAGTCATAAGTCAAAAAATATTTGTGTAATTTGTGCTATTTGTTGTTAAAAAACGGGTGGTATGGGTTTTTGTTTTCACTAACACCCAAGACCTAAATTCCCTTGACTATTCATGGTTCTTTCCTAATATTAAATAGGAAAATATGGGAAAAGAAACAAACAGATTTGATGTAATAGTCGTAGGTGGAGGACATGCCGGGATCGAAGCAGCTCTCGCCTCAAAAAGAAGAGGTTTTGCCTGTCTTCTACTTACAATAAAACCGGACCTTATAGGACAGATGTCCTGTAATCCTTCAGTCGGAGGCGGCGCAAAATCCCAGCTGGTCTTCGAAGTAGATGCATTGGGAGGAGAAATAGCCTACAACACAGACAAGACAGGAATACAGTTTAAACTGCTAAACGTAAAAAGAGGGCCTGCAATCTGGGCTCTTCGCGCTCAATCCGACAGAAAAAAGTACAGGGATACTATAAAAAAAGCATTAACTAAGGCAGTAACTATATTAGAGGGAGAAGTCAGCGAATTAATTTTAGAAGGAAAGAAAATAAAAGGAGTAAAAACAGCTTCGGGAGGAGAATTTTTCTGTGATGCCGTCATTCTTACTACAGGTACTTTTCTCTCCGGGCTCATTCACATAGGGTTAGACTGCTTTCCTTCCGGCAGACTTGGAGAACCACCGTCCGTTGGTTTATCTGAATCTTTAAAAAAAATCGGCCTCAAGCTCGGTCGCCTTAAGACAGGAACTTCAGCCCGCGCGGATATCAGAACAATAAACATTTCCAAAATGATAATCCAACCCGGCGATGAAAAACCTCTTCATTTTTCATATAAAACAGGAAATTTCAATCCCCCAAATATGCCCTGCTATCTTACCTGGACAAATAAAAATACCCATAGTACTATTCGTGAAAACTTAAAGTATTCTCCCCTCGTCCAGGGGAAAATAACAGGGATCGAACCGAGATACTGTCCGTCTCTGGAAACAAAAGTTCTAAAATTTCCGGAAAAAGATCATCACCATGTTTTTATAGAACCTGAAGGTTTGGACACCTACGAGGTATATTTAAATGGAGTGTCTTCTTCCCTACCGGAAGAGATACAGATAGAATTCTTAAAAACTATCCCTGGTCTTGAAAATGTAGAAATCTTAAAACCGGGTTATGCCGTAGAATATGATTTCGCACCTCCAACACAACTTAAACACTCACTGGAAACAAAAGAAATAGAAGGCTTATTCCTCGCAGGGCAGATAAATGGTACTTCAGGGTATGAAGAAGCTGCAGCCCAGGGAATAATCGCCGGAATAAACGCAACTCTTAAAATAGAAAAAAAAGAACCTTTAGTCTTACGAAGGGACGAAGCTTATATAGGAGTCCTGATGGACGATCTGGTTACCAAAGGAACGGAAGAACCTTACCGGATGTTCACTTCCAGAGCAGAGTATCGTTTGCTCTTAAGGCAAGACAATGCGGACCTTAGACTCACCAAATACGGATACGAACTGGGACTTTTAAGCAAAGAAAGACAAATGAAGGTTGAGGAAAGAAGAAGAAAAGCAGAAGAAACAAAAAATAGGCTTAAAAAAACAATTGTTACTCCTAAAGAAATTCCCGGGCTCAAAAAGCCGGTAAGCGCCTTCAACCTCGCGAAAAGAGCTGATTTTACCACCGCTGACGTAGAGAAAATATGCGGAATAAAAATTGACAAGGAAATAAGAGAAACAGTAGAAGCAAACATTCGTTATGACGGATACACACAAAGAGCCAAAAGAAAAATAAAGGAATTGAAAAAGATGGAAAACATTCGAATACCACCCGGTACAAATTACGCTGAAATCCAGGGAATATGTTCTGAAAGCATTGAAAAACTGAATCATATTAAACCGGAAACCTTCGGTCAGGCTTCCAGGGTTTCTGGTGTTAAACCTACGGACATGCAAGCTTTAATGTATTACATATGTAAAGTAAAACTCTCCCAAAACTCCAAACAATCCGCGAACAAACAGAGTATAGGAGAATAAATGGTTGTTATCTTCGGAATATTCTTTTTCCTCCTGGGAGCTGTAATGGGAAGCTTTTTTAATGTAATTATATACCGATTACCCAAAAGCATTTCAATAGTGAGACCCCCTTCTCACTGTCCCGGTTGCGGAGAAAAAATAGAATGGAAAGATAATATACCTATCTTAAGTTATCTTATCTTAAACGGAAAATGCAGCAATTGCGATTTCGCTATTCCTATCACTTATCTTGTCGTAGAGGCAATAACTGCTTTCCTCTTCCTCTTTTCTTACCTTCGTTTCGGAGTATCCTTTGAACTGTTCACTTTCCTGATTTTTATATCCTTGCTAATACCTATATCATTCATTGATTTGCAAACTACGCTTATTCCCGACTCTATTTCTATCGCGGGAATTATAATCGGCTTAGTCCTTTCGGTATTCCGCGGATTAGCCCTAATATCTATTATAGGTGCCGCTGTTGGAGCTATTTTAATATTGACAATAATATTAGTAGGTAAAGCTATTTACAAACAGGATGTCATGGGGTATGGAGATATTAAACTTGCTGCTTTAATCGGAGCTTTCGTAGGATGGGCCGGTTTACTATTCACTATAATGATAGGCTCCTTTCTGGGTGCCATCTACGGGTTAATACAGACAAAAAGAGGGAAACTTACAATGAAGTCACAAATACCATTTGGTCCTTATCTGGCAATTGGTGGTATAATCTCGTTTCTTTATAGCGAATGGATAATAGTCCGTTTATTCCTGCCCTAACAAAGATATTCTTCGGTCTTATTTATAAAAATCCAGAAGGACTTGAGTTCGTATTGGATAAAATAATCCAAATAGGAAAAATCGACGCGCAAAGTATCGAGATTCCGTTCGATTTTACCGATTACTACAAAGACGAAATGGGAGCATCCCTAAAAAGGAAATGGATATCGATTGAGAAAATAATCCCGGAAAACGATTTGGTCGGATTAAAACACAAAGCAATAAGCTGGGAAAAAGAACTTATATTTGAAGGCAAAAGAACCGTAAATTGTGATCCGGGCGGAATATGCGATAATAGAGTTGTACTTGTAACAACAAAAAACTTTTCTCATAGGATATACCTTGGTGAAGGAATATTTGGTGAGGTAACCTTAATTTATATAGGAGACAAATTCCAACCCCAGAAATGGACCTATCCCGATTATCAGAGTGACGTTTTTCAGGCATTCGCAAAATCCTGCAAGGAAAAATTTTTGGAAAACAAAATATTGCCACAAAGGCACTAAGACACAAAGAACAAAAAAAATAATTTTACCACAGAGCACACCCCGGTACGGTCATTTTTTCCTACGGGGCAAGCAGAGAAAAGAAAAAACACACTGAGGACACAGAGTTTTTTTATTTTTGTTACCAATTAACAAATCAACTAATTCACTAATATACTAATCTTTGATATCCCTTGACAAATTACACCAAAAAACTAAATTCTGCCAATGAAGAAACCAATATTCGTCCTTATATTATTTATATTACTATGTATATCTAACTGCACCCCGGCAATACAAGCTACTTCTGCGGAAGACGCAAGCAAAATCTACGAACTCGCTATGAAAGCATACTCTGAACAGGATTACAAAGAAGCAAATAAATTGTTTTTAGTCGTAGCAAAAAACAAACAAAACAAGGAACTCATGGTTAACTCATTATTTTATCTTGGAGAAATCAACAAAGCAACAGGAAATTACGGAAAAGCTCTGATCAGCTATTCTGCTGCAAGTCATTATGGAATAAATACATCTGATAATATAAAAGAATTAGCATCACTCGCAGATTTAAGCTCCCTTGAAAAGGCTCTCGCTTATGCTCCGGAAAAACTTAAGCCTTTTCTATTATACACGCTCGCAAGAAAATTTCAGAGCGCCGGCAAAGAGAAAGAAAGCACAAAGTATTTTTCGGAAATTGAAATAAAATACCCGAAAAGTGAGTACGCAAGAAAAGCAAAATATATGTCCCAACATGCGGGTAAAATCAAAATAGGAGTGTTATTACCTCTTTCAGGTACTTACAAAAAAACGGGAGAATCAGTCAAAAACGGCATAGAAATTGGCTCAAGAGATAAATTTATACCTTTATATGTAGATACAAAAGAAAATCCGGTGAGAAGTTATAAAGAAGCAGTTAATCTTATAGAGGAAAAAAGGGTATCGGGAATTATTGGGCCCCTTTTCTCTCGAAACAGTTTTGCCGTTTCTTGCCTCTCTGATTATGCGGGAATACCTTTTATTTCACCTACTGCGACAAAAGAGTTTGTAGACTCCGTCGGACCACGAAGTTTCATAATCAACAGAACCATAGAACAACAAGCAATAGCAATGGCTAATTACGCAATTCTTGAACTGGGTCTTAAAACTTTTTCCATATTGTATCCTTATTCCGACTATGGGGAAACATTAGAAAAGGTTTTCTCTGGAAAAGTAATAGATTTGGGAGGAATGATAATAAACTCTATTTCTTACAAAGAGGGAAAAAGGGACTTCCAGGGAGAATTAAATAGAATAAAAGCCAGTCATCCCGACGCTATATATATTCCTGCTACTACTTTAGACGTACCCGCCATTGCCAGTCAGATAAAATTCTGCGGCATCAAATCGCAAATTCTTGGAGCAGATGAGTGGAGATCAGAAGAAATATTCAGACAACAAGTTGAAATATCAGCTTTAGAAGGAATTATAATTACTGATAGTCCTTTCAATCCGACAACGGCGTTTTCAGATGAATTTAATTTTATTTTCAGGAAAGAACCAAACAGGTATGCCTGTCTTGGGTATGATGCTGCGACACTGATGGGAATTCTAATAGAAAATCCAAGAGATTTAGGAAGAATAAAAAATCTCCAATTAACCGCCGGTTCACTCGGAAGCAAAAATTCATATAAAAACGTTCACATTTATACTATAAATAGAGGAAAATTTAAACTCATAAAATAAAAAACAGGGAGGAACCTTGAAAGGAAAAGACAATAATAAATTTTACTGGGAAAACACAAATTCAATTATTTTCGCTGCCGGAATACTTGCCATAATAATAGGTTATATATTCCTTGCACGAGAATCCCTGACATTAGCTCCTATACTTTTAGTACTGGGATATGCCGTATTAATACCCATTTCTCTTGTCTATAAAGACTGGCTAAAGAAAAAAGATAAATAACCCGTAAAATAGTTAAGTCGTTAAGTGGTTTAGTAGTTAAGTAGCAAAAAATAAAACGAAAAAAATCTTGAGTAAATCTGCGTTTATCTGCGTCCTATTCTCTTTGTGTTTTAGTGTTCCTCCTCCGAAAAGACAATCGCCTGAAATTTCCAGAGTTCAGAAGACTTCCATGCATCAGAAGGTAGTCCTGCTTTATAACACGTATGTTCAAGAAAAGTTTTCTTGTCCCAGCCCTGCTCAACGGGAACCTGAGGAAGAAGAAGTCCACTCATAAATCCCCTTCTTATCATAAGACCATCCCTTCCTACTTTTATCTCATCCGCGTTGGTAACCTTCTGCATTGGAGTAAGAACGGATATCTCGATTTCAATATCATCTATCTCAGAAGAAACCACAGGAGGAAACCTGGGATCTTGTGTGGCTGCCGCAATAGCCATATCCCTTATTGCCAGATATAATGGTTTCTCCGCTATTATAAGTCCAATACATCCACGAAGAGCTCCATTTTTCTTCTTCAGCGTTACAAATGCTCCGCATTTTTCCCGGAGAACTTCACTTTCAACCGTAAACTCAGGAGTTTTTCCGTTTCCAACATATTCATTTACGGTTTCTCTGGCGATAGCCAATAATTTCTCTTTATCTTCGGGAGTTAAACTGAAATCTATACCCGATTCGGATTTTTTACTTTTAGCTTTTCCTTTTTTATCTTCTAAGAAAACCCAGGCACCATAACCCACCACATAACCACTTGTCTCTCCCGTTACGTCACCTGAAGTGGTCCTCTCTAAAAGTTTCCCTTTAGCAATACCAAAATTTTTCATCACCTGCAATAAAACGGCAATAGCAGAACATCCACATGCAGCACACGCTCCGGATTCTCGCATTTTTTTGTCGTACTCCAGCAATCCTTCATAGTCAAGCCGCTGTATATATTTATCTACTTTATCGGTAACAGCTTTTGCTTTATTATAATCCTCCCCATGATACAGATCCGATGAAGCTACAATAACCCAATCTTTTCTATTCTTCAATTCATCCGATAAAACATTGGCAAGCACGGAAAGTGTCGAAGGCTGGTCAGTATTAAAGACAATAGGGACTATCTTAAAATCTTCAATAACTTTCTGCAGGAAAGGCAGCTGGACCTCAAGAGAATGCTCCTGTGAATGCGCTTCCGGTTCGTTTACTATAAGTTCACTATGAGATTTTAACTTTTTAGCGAAAACCTCATCTATACTTACCGTTCCCAGAGGCGTTTCCCATTTCCCCTCATCGTAAATCGAAAAACTCTTAACATAGTAACGATGGGAAGGTCCTAAGAGAATAACAAGTTTTTTATTTTTATCTTTTAATGCCTTATACGCAAAAGCGGCTGTCTGCCCGCTATAAACATAACCGGCATGAGGAGAAATTACTCCAAGCATTTCTCCTTCAACTTTGACATCAACATGGCTTAAATACTGATCGATTGTTGACGAAAGATTCGAGGAATCTACAGGATAGAAAGACCCAGCGACAACTGGTTTTCTTACCATTTCCGACCTCCCTTTACAGTTAAAGGAAAAGAATAACAAAATTATACAAAAGATAAATCTATACATTATTTTTTCCATTTTAACGGAGAGGCAGGGATTCGAACCCTGGAAGGAGCTTTTGACCCCTTAACCGATTAGCAATCGGTTGCCTTCGACCACTCGGCCACCTCTCCATCGGAGGGTGAGGGAGTCGAACCCCCATGGGCGTGAACCCGCCGGATTTCAAATCCGGTGCCTTACCATTAGACTAACCCTCCCTTTTCAGCAATATTACCGAACCCATGAGAAAAGTCAAGAGGACGTAGTTCGGCAAAATCACCCCTCCCACAAAAAATTATTATCACACAGAGACACAGAGAACACAGAGCCCCCACCACATCGCATCTTAATTATACTTGATAAAAACCACAATAAGAATCCTGTAAATCTAGTTAATCCTGTCAAAATATTTGGGGATGTGAGTTGAGTTTAAAACAAAAAATCCTAAAAATCTGCGTTAATCTGCGTGCTATTTACTATCGGCTGTGGAATTCTACCACATCCCCTTCGTTTAAACCCTCTTCCGGTCCCACCTGTCTGGGGTTATTATCTCCCCTCCACAGTTTTGTATACTTCATTTTGTCTGCAAAATCTTTGTGTATCTGGTAAGCAGCATCCAACACGGTTGCACCTTTTCGTAAGACAACAGGTTCGGTAAAATCCGCTTCTTTTCCCGGAGGTTTCGTATAGATCCTTATGAGATTAAGGAAATCATAAATATTTTTCTTTAGCGCTTCTACATCCGAACTTAAGTCGAACCCTACAAAATTAAGTCTGTCACCATATTTTTTACGTAAAGGCCCAAAGCCCCGCTTCTCACTTCTTGAAATTATTACAAAACCACTTTTTTTCATTAATTCATCGCCCGTATAATAATCTCTTGACTCAAGAAAAATCAACCCCTGTTCCAATCTGCTTAAAAGTAAATCAAGTTCCTTTATCGGGTTCGTTTTACTTCCGTCTATCAAAGCTATAAGAACATCACTGATTCGACCGAGAGCAAGCAGCCAGGGGGGATGAAAATTCTCATATAGCGGCGGTGTATCCACCAACTGTATTTGTACATTTTCAAACTCAATCATTCCCACATCCGGCTTCTGAGTCGTAAAAGGATAGCTGGCAACCTCGGGATCGGCATTCGTAAGTTCAGCAAGAATTGTGGATTTACCGGAATTTGGAGCCCCCATAAGCACAACCTGAGCTATCCCCATTTTGGGGACATAATTCATATCGAGGCGTCGAGCCTGCGGTTTCTTTTTTGCTTCTTTCTTCAGTTTGGAAATCTTGCTGTTTAATTCCGCCCGCAAACCATCAGTCCCTTTATGCTTGGGCATTACCGAAAGCATTTCTTTTACGATAGAAATTTTCTCTTCTGAAGTACCGGCGAATTTAAGTCGCCCTTCTATCTTATGGTAGATTTGAGGTAAATTTGCAGGCATAATTTACAAATTAACTAATTGACCAATCAACCAATTCACTAAATTATTATTCGGCAAGCCTAATCCATACTGCCATGTCTTTTTGGCTTTTCAGATGGATATCTTGTAATATAAGCTGGCCATTTGTCAGCTCTATTTCTTTATCACTCGAATACTCACCTGTCCAGGTATTATAGTATTTCAAGAGGTATGACGAATATTCCGTTTCCTGTATATTCAGTACCAGGTCTTTTTTTTCTTCTTCATTTGGATTTCTCAACCATAAAAATATATCATTGCCAGACTTAAGTCCCATAATTTCCATATCTCCGTCTACACTCACAACGGAAATTTCTTCAAGAACATCCTCATTATTCTCCAACATCAATGAGACAAAACCGGCAGCCGCTTTAAAATGGAAATAGTGTCCTTTGTAATAATGCCATTCCCACCACCATGACAAGGGTAATATCGGTGTAGGAGAAAACATTCCGCGCCATAAACCATTGTGCATCTCACCTTCATACAACTCAGCAGGGAAATCCTTACCAGGTCCCTTCCATCCCAAAGCAAATTCATTTACCACATTTGGTTTATTAAAGTCTTTAACATATTTTCGAATACTATTGCGAATATCTGTAACATCCCTATCAGGACCATATAAATGATGCCCGGAAAAATCAAGATTTTCAATTTCCCATAAACCTGGCATTTCCCTGTGACTAACGCTTGTTGAAATGAGATGTTTGTAGGGGTCAATCCGTTTTAAGTAATTCGCCATTTCCTTATGCCAGCTTACAATCGTTCCCGGTGGAACCTTTTGCCAATCCATAACATTATCAATCTCATTCCATAATTCCCAGCAGGCAAGATTGGTAGAGTATCCCCACCGCGCAACAATATAGCGTAATCTATTCTTGTATATTTTCTTTGCCCCGGCATTCGCAAAAAAATCTACCGGACTCTCGCAAGGACCACCATTTGCGGCATTGTATGGATTTGTTCTCCACTCGGCATTGGACGCCCATTGATCCACCTCGGATTTAAAAATACCGTGGTAATCAAGTGTAAGCATCATATAGATACCTCTTTCTTCGGCTAAACGTAGGACTTCGTCCAATCTTTCCGCAGTTTTTCTATAATATCTGCCAAGACCGGGAGCATCCAGAACATTTTCCTCTTGTCCACATTCAATTAGAACGTTTCCAAGTTGAGATATCCCTTCAAGATTTTCTAAAAATTCAATCCTGAGATAATTCGTTCCCTCTGGAAGCTCATTTATATATACAACAAACATTCGCTGCCATTCCAGAGAGATATCCCAGGGTTGGCTGAACTCAATATCAATAGGGTTGTACGTAATATTATCCGGCGAAGAATAACATTTTATCTTTTCCGTAGAAAGATTCTTGTGGTAGAATAATTTTATCTTAAATCTTCTTATATCCTTAAGGTTGTAAACAATAGTCTCCTTGGTATTGGACTCTATTACAACTCTGTTCGTATCATCTCCGGTAAACTGAGATTCCCCCAAATCGATTCGTAAACCTGACGAATGAGAAAACACTTTATCCCAGTTCTCGAACTCATCAATGACCGATCCATCATAACTCATAACAACTCTCGTCCATTCCAGAGGAAGATTCCATGTACACATCCATGTTCTAAAGAAATTCGCGTTATTTTTCTCAAGCTCATCAAGATAATCTTCATAAGGATGCTTCCAATCGGACTCGAGCTCCCATCCCACGTTAAGACCAACACCACGGAAGCGTTTACCTGAGTCAAACACTAATGAGTAAAGGGATTTTTTATTTACGTGTAAAAACCCATCATTGTCCGACTCTTTTACCGATACGTAGAATTCTTTGGAATTAAACGTACCCTTTTTGTTTGTAACCTGAATATGGAACGAGTGCGTTCCTGTCTGTATGGCTGTAAACCTTGCTTCCCAATTCGATTTCCCTGAGGATCCATCCTTATAAAAGCAGGGAAGCTTTATCGCATTACCATCCGGGGGTCTTATAATTGCATCCACTCTTATATCTTCAGGGTCATAAGGATTTTCGAATTGTTGGGTTAAACCGATGTCCATATAAAGAGTTTCGTATTCCTCCATACTATTTAAGGTTGGTTTTACTGAAATGCCGGACGAATCGCCCTTATTGCATGAAACAGGCGTTATTGCTACTATTGCCATCAAAAGGCTTAAAATACTCAGCTTTAATTTATCCATGAATCCCTCCAAGTTAGGGTATGTTTTTTTAATCTATTAAAGGATTACTGTTTATAATATTTTTCTCTATGTTATATATTTGGTCTGCTATGTCAAGCACTACAAGTGCGAAAAAACATAAATTTATGTATTTTTTGTATCTCTCTCCTTAAACTCTAAACCGGATTAACTTGCCGTTAAAAAAACCTCCCCCGGAAGCGTTCACATCACCCTTTTTTTCGAGATACATCATCCCAATCTACTTTTCCCGTAAACTGCATAACGACAAACAAGGTTATAATACATAAAATCGTTATAGCAAGTCCGGTGAAGCCTTTAAAGAAAAATGTATAAGAAAATAAAACCAGGTATATAAACTGAGAAATAGCAATCTCCACAAAGGCAAATCGATTACTAACAACTAATCGCATGTAAGTAACAACAAGGATTATTGAAACAGTAGAACTTATTAGAAATGCTGCATGAATAGTCACGTGGTCAACAAGGTATGCTAAAAGCAGATAAAAACTAAAGAAAGCTGCTCCAATAAAGAAATAGTTCATCGGATGAACTTTGATACCCCGTAACGTTGTAAAGATGAATAATAAAAAGAAAAAGAGAAAAAGAGAAATCGGAGCAGAGAAAGTAACCTGGCTAACCCAGGGACCGGGATTCAATTTCTTTGGTAAATCCATGCCTATTTTTACTCCCGTAAGCAAATTGGAATATTTCCATTTCAACTCCCATCCCTTTTCAATTTTAGTTTTCTCTGTCGGAGAAATACTATTTTGGGGAAAGTCTATTTTATCAAAATCGGTATTCATTGTAAGCATGAAGTCTTTAACCTGAGTCACGTTTTCACCAAAATCATACCACCATTGATTTAACCCCTGGGAGTTGTATAAAACCTCTAAAGTCTCAGTTTCTCCGGGAGACAGTTTTATGGCATGTACTACCCTCCCGGCTGATATTTCGATTTTTTCCAATTCCTTATCATTAACTATAAGTTTAAAATCATCATAAACTGCACCTGCAGCCGGAAAGCCAAAATCAAAGTAAATATAACGGGACTCCTTAGTATCGTTAGCTACCTCATACCACCCCGAAAAATCCACAGCATAGGTAGAATACCATAGTAAACCCTTTTTACGATGTTCAAGAGATAAAGAAACATCTATCTCACTAGCTCTCAGAGGAATAGAATGAGAAACCACATAAGTTTCAAATTCGCTCACAGTTTTACCCGATTCAACCCTCTCTATTTCTTTCTTTTCCTTTGTTTTGTAATATACAGAAGGAGCCTTCTGCATCTGCACGGTACCCCACAACTGACTAACCATACCTTTAAGTTTATAATCCTGCGTATGTGTTCTTTTTAAAATCGTAGCACCAAGAATTAACCAGGCCAATACTGTAAAGATATAAATCAAAAAAATAACAGGAAGTTTTCTCATAATTTTACCCTCCAAAATATAATAATGGTTTTAAACAACACTGTAGAATTGCTGTTATAGTCCTTCGATTATTCTTCTTTCAATAGCCAATCTAACGCCGACTGTCTATCGCCAACTACTATTACGTTTAGACCATGATTAGTAGCAACGTTTTCGAAAAATTTATTTATACGTTTGTCTTCGGCAATCATGGCAAATTTAACACCGCGAGACAATATATCTGCGGCATATTCGCCGATCCCAAAACGATCAAGCTCAACAATCTCTCCTGGCAGTCCGGTAACATCTACAAGTATTTTATTATATTTTTCTTGCGCATCTTTCAATGCATCCACAGCTTCTTTCAAAGAAAAAAGATCAAACGTCCCCTTAATAATAAACTCTAAATAATCTTTCTTTTCGCTTATCTTTACTTCTAAACTCATAATTTATCTTTATATCCCAATATATAAATTATTATCTCATCCAAAAAACAGAACAGCATATTTCACCCAATAATACGCAATACAATATACGGAACGATATTAAAGAAGAGTATGCCAATCTTGTAAAAAGCCATGACAGAGTAAATAATAGTATTGAAATTTTCCTTTGGAATATCGTACCATTTCCCGTGAAACCGGTAAATCAAATTACGCCCTAACGTAAAAGCGAAAAAACTTATAAATAATAAACCCAGATTAATTACCGCACTCCAGAGTAAAAATTCTTGTAAAGTCTCCATTTAATACCCCCTTTTAATATATATATGGTACTTTAATTCAAGCATTATGTCAAGCAGTTTTCAACCACGGAAAACAAAAAAACTAATTTAGCCACGGATTTACACAGATAAACACGGAGAAAAAACATTTTACTTGACCACGAAACAAACGAAAGACACTAAATTTTTATTGTAATTTTTTAAAACTCACCTCACCACATCTAAATAGGAACAACAAATAACACGAATAAAGAAAAAATTTTGTTTATTTTTACTAAATCCCAACCCCAAAATCCCAAATCCCAACTTTACCACAAAGGACACAAAGATCAAAAAGTTATATTTTGTTTTTACTAAACATTAACCTCAAACTACAAATTTTCTCTTATCTCAAGTAATCTTTTTTTACCTAAATATGGTTCAATAAAACGTTTGTAATCTTCCTCAGGAATTTTTTGTATATCACTAACATTGGTTTCTACAAAGTCTGTTCTGGATTTTAGATTATCACAATCAAAGCTATCACAGTAAGCACAATTACGAACGCTTTTCTTTATTGCGCACGGACGAACAGGGCATCCCTCATCAGGATGATTCCCTTCGTTCCTACATCCGACACAGCCAACTTTTTCCGGTGGAACTCTAAAACCAAAATATAAAAACCATTTATCACTAACTTCAACCTTATCCTCATCACTCTTAATGTTTTTCTCATAAGCAGGGCAAATATCACATAAAAATCCACAATAACCAAGCATTTCTATCATAATTCCCTCCTTAATACTGATTGAAACAACATATATTCAGCTATTCCTTGGAAAGGATTTTTCATTTGGCACTTTCCGTATACCAATATCTTTTCCCTTTTAAAAATTCCTTGACTCCTTTTCTCTTAAGATTCCTAAGATTCTTTATATGTGCACTCCCATGAACAGGAACTAAGAAATTAAGTTTTTCACAAGTCTCGAAATCTTCGCATTCCTAACAACCTTGATAACCATTTTTCTGACAGCAGTTTCTCATCTTACAGAAAGGCGGACCTCCTCCATCTTTACATCCTTTCCTGCAGCGAAACTTGACCATTGCACCAAGTACTTCGTAGCACTTTGCGTAATCTTTAAGGGTTTTTGCAAATCCTTTATCGGCAAGAAATTCCGCGAACTTATCATACCGACATACTCGGAGTTCCCTTCTAAGGTCTCTTGCTAAATCCGGAATCCTGCCGGTATACCCCTAACAATCTCCGCAGTATAATCCACAATACGCAATTAGTTTTCCGTTTTCTTTACTCATTTTCTACTCCTCTATTAAATCATTCGCTTAATTGTAATTAGTATAAGAATAAAAAACAGTTATGTCAAGAAAAGAAATAGAAGACGAAATTCGGAATCCCATCACAACCCCTAAAAACTAATATTACCATAGAGGCGCATAGTAAACAGAAAAAAATGTGTGTAGGGGTATTGGGCTTTTTCGCTAACTTGACAAAGTTTTTTTGTATTATATACTCATTAATATAACTCATTGAAAAAACCTTTTAAAGGAGGACATAATGAGAAAATTCCTTGTTTTTGCTTTTCTGTTTTTAACCGGATACGTATTCTGCGCAACCGATCAAGTAAAAAAAGCAGCAAAGTCGGACGACATTGTGGTAATTGAAACAGACTTCGGAGAGATCCAATTTGCCTTATTCAAGGACGAAGCTCCTGTAAACGTCGAGAATATAATCAAATTAGTCAAGAAAGGTTTTTATAACGGTACAACCTTCCATAGAGTCATTCCCAAATTCGTCATTCAGGGAGGAGACCCACTTACGAAAGATAAAAATCCTTCCAATGACGGGACGGGAGGCCCGGGTTATTACGTTAAAGACGAATTTTCAAAAGAACTAAAACATTTACCCGGCACTGTAGCACTCGCGAAAGCCCGCGACGATCAAAACGGATCCCAGTTTTATATTTGTCTGGAAAAGCTGAACTTTCTTGACGGAAAATATACGATTGTAGGACAGGTGATAAAGGGAATAGACGCTGCCTACAAAATAGCCGAAGTTAAAAGAGATAAAAATGACCGCCCGATCAAAAACGTCGTGATGAAAAAGGTATATTTAAAGGAAAAAGAGGTCAAAACCGAAGAAAAAAAGGAATGTCCTGAACAAAAATAAGAAAAAACCATGTTGTTATACCTGTTTTTTGGATAAAATGCGGAAGAGGGGATTCGAACCCCTACGGCTATTAACCACTGGACCCTGAACCCAGCGCGTCTACCGGTTCCGCCACTTCCGCACTTGAGTAGAAATATAGTTAATCATCCATTACTGTCAAGAGCCTCTATGTTTGTTAGTGAGTTAGCGCGCGGGTGAGTTAGGGTGCAAAAAACAGACCAACACACCAACGGACCGACCAATTAACCAATTAAACACACCTTGACAAAAGACACGGTTCATATAATTTTACAAGCAACAAAAAGAAATGATTGAAATAAGAAATGTTAGCAAAAGATTCAAAAAGGCCTGGTACGCTCTAAAAAACGTTGATTTATCAATAGCAAAAGGCGATTTTCTCTTTCTTACCGGGACTACCGGTTCGGGTAAGACCACACTTCTTCGTCTTATATATATGGATATTTTTCCGGATGAAGGCGAAGTAGCTGTAGCCGGTTTTCTATCATCAACTATAAAAGAAGAGGAAATACCATTCCTCCGAAGAAGAATTGGTATTATTTTTCAGGACTTTAAATTATTAAAGGATAAAACAATTTATGAAAACGTGGCTTTCGCACTTGAAGTTACAGGTCAATCGGGCAAAAAGATGAGAGAAAAAGTAATGAAGGTATTGACTCTTGTAGGATTATCGCATAAAAGAAATGATTTTCCTTACACTCTTTCGGGTGGAGAACAACAGAAAACAGCTATTGCAAGAGCACTAGTTAGAGAACCATTCATTCTTCTTGCTGATGAACCTACCGGAAACATCGACCCGGAAGGTTCAGAGGATATTATAAAAATCCTGCAGGAAGTAAATACTGCAGGAACTGCTGTCTTAATGGCTACTCACGACGTAGAACTTTCCAAGAAAATGGGAGGAAAATTTCTGAATCTTGAACAGGGACAGATATTAAAGACATAAAATGTTTTCATTAAGAGAAGCTTTAATCGGACTCAGGAGAAATGGCGTTATGACTTTTATTGCCATAGGGATAATGTTTTTTTCTCTTTTTCTCTTCGGGGCCTTTCTCTGGGGTACTTTCAACCTTTTCGGCGTAATAAGGCTCGCCAGGGAAAAAGTCGAAATAAACGCATTTTTGAGGGAAAATTTACCTGAAAAACAAATAGAAGAGCTGTCGGGGAAACTTATGTCCATGGTGGGTGTGGAAAGCGTAAAATACACCAGTAAAGAAGAAGCATTAAGCAAATTCCAGGAAGAAATAAAAGATGCTCCGAGTTTAATTGAAGCAGTAAAAACAAATCCTCTACCTGCTTCTTTCAGTATCAAATTAAAAGACGGATTTACTTCTCCTGAAAAAGTAAAAGAAGTCTCTGAAAAAATAAATATTTTTGACGAATTTATAACCGTAGAATACGGAGAAAGCTGGATTAATAGATTAGACAGAGTCGTAAAAATTTTATTTCTCTTTGATATACTCCTGGGAATAGTAATTGGCTTTGCCTCTGTTTTTGTCATATCGAATACCATACGTCTTACGGTTCTAGCCCGAAAGAGAACCATAGAAGTGATGAAACTCGTCGGAGCCACAGAAAAAACTATTCACACTCCTTTTATACTTGCCGGTTCAATAGAAGGCGGTGTGGCAGGAGTTATGAGCGGAGGTCTTTTATATTTAATTTACCAGGTAACCTCAAAATTTTTCGTTAAATTTTATTTTCCTCACAATTTAATAATAATAGGGACTGTAGTCTTCGGAATAATTCTGGGGATGATAGGGAGTAAATTAGCAGTAAAATCAACTTCAAAGGAAATAAAATTTGAAACTTCCAACGTTTAAAGGTGGCATACATCCACAATACTACAAAGAAAAATCCAAAGATTCTAAAATAAAAAGAATCGATCCACCCGATTTTCTACATCTCCATTTATCCCAGCACACGGGCATTCCTTCCAAGCCAATCCTCGAAAAGGGAGAAGAAATTGTAATAGGCCAAAAAATAGCAAACGCATCCGGAAAATTATCAGTGCCTCTTCACTCTCCTGTAAACGGAACCTATATGGGGACGATAATATACCCTCACCCCCTTGGCGGCATGAAGGAAGCAATGAGAATAAAAGTAAACAAGGAAAATACCGAACCCTTTAAAGAAAAAAAAAGAGAGAAAATATCAAACCTACCCAAACAAAAGCTTATTAGTGTTATAAAGGATAGCGGTATCGTAGGTATGGGCGGAGCTGCTTTCCCGACTTATTTCAAATTACAAGTCCCTTCAAGTAAAAAAATAAAAGATTTAATAATAAACGGAATTGAGTGTGAGCCTTATCTAACGAGTGACTACAGGTTAATGATAGAGAAAGCAGAAGAAATAATGAAAGGTGTCGATATAATCAGAAGAATAGTCAAACCCGAGAATGTATGGATTGCAATTGAGTCCAATAAACTCGATGCACTCGAAAACATGAAAAGTTCCGCATCATTCTTTCCCTGGGCAAACTTCGTAGCACCCAAGACCAAATACCCGCAAGGCTCCGAAAAACAGCTAATTGATGCCATAACGGGAAGAAAAGTACCGGAAGGAGGGTTGCCTTTCGACGCAGGCGCTTACGTTCAAAATACAGGAACGGCTTTCGCAATTTATGAAGCGGTTTATCTTGGAAAACCTCTTTTCGAAAGAGTTGTCACCATTACGGGAGATATAAGACACCAATCAAATTTTTTGGCACCAATAGGAACATCTTTCGAACACCTGATTAAACTCACAGAAGGCCCTATTGGGAAAATTGCAAAGATTATAAACGGCGGTCCGCTCATGGGTATAGCACAATCTTACCCCGAGGCCCCTGTCTTAAAAGGAACTACAGGTATTCTTATTCAGAACGAAAAAGAATTCAAGAAAAAGGAGCCTTCACCTTGTATAAGATGCGCCGCATGCGTAGATTCCTGCCCGATGAAATTAATACCAACAGAATTGTATAAATATATAGAAATGGACAGATTAGAGAAAGCAAAAGAATTAGGAGTCCTATCCTGCATGGAATGCGGCAGTTGTTCATATTGCTGCCCTGCAAATATTCCCCTTACACAACAATTTAAGATTGCCAAAAACAGAATAATGAAAAAGAGTAAATAATGTTAAATATTAGCCCGGCTCCCCATATAATATCTACCAGTAGCACGAATAAGATAATGTGGAGTGTGGTGGGTGCTTTAATGCCCGCTTTCATATATTCTATAAGTATATACGGAGAAAGAGTAATCTTACTAACCTTACTTTCAATACTGTCAGCCGTGGGAACCGAATATACTTTCAAAAAAATAACAAAAAGAAAAATCAGTATTTCGGACGGAAGCGCTGTTATCACCGGGATGCTTTTAGCTTTCAATATATCTCCAAATTCTCCCTGGTGGCTCCCCATAGTAGGGTCTGCTTTTGCTATCTTCGTAGTAAAAGAAGTCTTTGGAGGAATCGGCTACAATATTTTCAATCCTGCTCTCGCAGGAAGAGCATTCCTAATGGCTTCCTGGCCAAGTTTAATGGCCGGAAATTGGAAAACTCCGCTTGATGGAACCCTATCCGGCTTACCTTCACAGGCCCTTGACGGTATTGCCCAGGCAACTCCTCTAACTTTGCTAAAAGTACATCCTACCGAGTCGATAGCACAATCTCTAAACTCAACTTATATGCTTAAAGCTCTTTTCTTTGGAAATGTTGGAGGTTGTATTGGTGAAACCTCAGCAATTCTTCTCTTGATAGGTGCGCTCTATCTGTTTGTAAGAAAATACGCAGATTGGAAAATCTCCCTGGGATATATTGGATCGGTCTTTGTTTTCTCAGGTATTTTATATTATTTAGGAAAAACACCGGTAATCCCCCTTTTCCACATACTGTCCGGCGGAGTGATGCTCGGAGGTCTCTTCATGGCAACAGATATGGTGACTTCTCCGGTAACAGTAAAAGGAAGATGGATATTCGGTATTGGCGGAGGAATAATCTGCGTTCTAATAAGAATCTGGGGTGGATATCCTGAAGGTGTCTCTTACTCTATTTTGATTATGAACATGTTCGTACCTCTTCTCGACAAAATATCCGAGAAAAAAATATTCGGGAGGTAAGAATGTCGCAAAAAATTCGAGAAGTATCAGTATTGTTTTTAGTAGGTATAACTTCCGCACTTCTTCTTTCTTTCGTATATAAACAAACAGCACCCGTAATTTCCAAGTACAAGGAAGAAGCATTAAAAAAATCATTAAGCGAAGTATTTATAGATTCATCGGTTCGCTTTGAAGAAATAAAGCCGGATTCGCTATGGAAAGTTTTCAAAGAAGAAAAATATGTAGGTCTTATTTTCAGATCCGAGAAAAAAGGATATTCCGGTAAAATAAGCCCGATTGTAGGAGTCGACTCGACTGGGAAAATAATAAGGGTAAAAATACCAAAAGAGGACCTTTCAGAAACACCGGGACTGGGTATGAAAATCGCAGAAGTCGTATTTCTGGATCAATTCAAAAATCTCATCGCAGATGAAGTTTTCCTGAAAAAAGATAAAAAGGAAGGGGAAATAGACGCAATAACTTCGGCAACCATCTCATCCAGAGCTGCTACTGACGCAATAAGAGAAGGGTTAAATAAATACAAAAAGCTTCTACCCCGATATGCATTTAAAGACTTTGTAAAGACCTCTTTAGAAAATTTAGCACAATCTTCGGACTCGGCACTCGAAGAAATTACTCCTGACAAACTATGGAAAAATTTAAATACTTATATATCCCTTTCAAAAATCGAGGACTCCTCCTTTGTTTTTCACATACTTACACAAATCGAAAATAAAAGAATCAATAAAATAACAATATTCATTGAGAATCCGGAAACAGAAAAGGAAGAAACCTCCAAAGAGAGCAAAGCCTTAAAGCAAGCTCTGGAAAAGAGATTCGAAAAAGTCTTAATGAAAAATATACATAAATTAAAATTCACGTCTGAAATCGAAGGGATTGCAGAAAAAATCAGGAAAGAAATAAGAACTACTTACGTAAAACACATTGAATGGAGAGAGAAATAAAACGCACTCTTATCGACGGAATAATTAAGAATAATCTGATTCTGGTTCTGGCAATCGGACTTTGCCCTACTCTTGCCGTTACCACATCCGCATACAATGGACTCGGAATGGGACTTGCAGCAACTTTCGTTTTTATATTGTCTAACCTAATTATTTCCTCGTTAAGAAAAATAATCCCCGGCAATTTAAGGATTCCGATATTCATAATAATAATTGCTTCATTTGTAACAATGATAGATTATGCTTTAAAAGCCTACCTGCCTCCTCTTTCTACTCAATTGGGAGTTTTTGTTCCTCTAATCGTCGTAAACTGCGGCATACTGGGAAGAGCCGAAGGATTTGCCTACAAAAATCCCGTGCATCTATCCTTTATGGACGGATTGGGAGCGGGAATCGGATTTACACTGGTACTTTTTATAATGGGAACTATTAGAGAAATCCTAGGACAGGGTATCTGGCTTAATATCCCCGGGATTTTCCCCGGAATAAAAGTTCTCGGTTCCTCTTTTGCAGAGTCCTCAATAATCCTTCTAATTCTACCCCCCGGCGGTTTTCTAACTATTGCATTGCTTATGGGGCTCTTTAATTACTGGAGAAAAAAATAATGGATAATGTATTTTTGATATTCCTGTCCGCTTTCCTGGTCAACAATATAGTGTTAATGAAATTTTTAGGATTATGTCCTTTCTTCGGTGTCTCCAGAGAAATGAAAACAGCCACGTCCATGGGTATAAGCGTTATATTCGTAATGACGCTTGCTACGGCTATAACCTGGTTTTTATTTCAATATATTCTTATGCCGTTAAATTTAATTTATCTCAGAACAGTTGTCTTCATTCTTGTCATCGCCTCTCTTGTTCAGTTCCTTGAACTATTTTTCAAAAAGCAACTACCTGGGCTATATTCCGCCCTTGGAATATTCTTGCCTCTTATTACAACCAACTGTGCAATCCTGGGTGTAGCCTTTCTAAATATCGACAATAATTTCACTCTTATATCAGGAATTGTTTTTGCTGTTAGCGGCGGTTTAGGTTTTCTCCTTGCAATAGTCCTTATAGGTTCAATTCGCGAAAGATTGGAGAACGCTCCCATCCCGGAATCTCTCAAAGGACTTCCTATATCCTTCGTGACTGCCGCACTTATGGGACTTGCCTTTCTTGGCTTCGCGGGCTTTCTAGGCCTATCTCTGTGAAGTTTAAGCGCGAATTATACCATTTTTTAAAAAAAGAAATTGGCAAAAAGAGGGTTTTCAATCCTCCCTCTTATCCGGGGGAACTTCTCCTGGCTTACGGACTTAAAGATAAAAGCCCTCTGGTCCTGCTAACAGAAGAAGATCCTTTTAAAGTTACTCAAGACGCAGAGTTTTTTTTCGATAAAGTTTTTACGCTAACAGAAGAAAATCTAACCCGGATAGGTGCAATTATCTCCTTGAAAGATTTTGATATTTTAATTCTCGACAAAAAGAATATCGAACTAAAAATACCCGGACAAGAAGCAATCAACCTTACTGTAGGGAACAACCTTTCTTTAGAGGAGTTCCTTACATCTCTTGAAAACGGCGGACTGACCCATAGAAATCGTGTTTACGAAGAGGGTGAATATGTAAACCGGGGAGGGATAGTTGATGTATGGAGCTCCAATCATGAAAATCCCCTGCGAATAGAACTCGAAGACGAAAAAATAGCGTCCCTTAGATTTTTCAATCCCAGCAATCAATTATCCATCGAGACAATTAAAAATACAACTTTATTGATTAAGAAAGGCTCGGGCAAATCACTTGCCGAGGCGCTTGCAGAATTCTTTAAAATAGGAGTGGAAACTCCCGAGTTTAAAGTAGATGTAAAATTCGATTTCACAGGCAAATCTATACCTTATATTCCCGCAATCTCTTTTCATAGAAATCTTGAGTATTTTAAAAAAGAATTAAAATCTCTTAAAAAATATCGTACCTTTATTGCCGCGGGAACCCCCGGTGAGATACATCGTCTTCGTGATCTATTTGACAGTGAATTCCCTAAAATAGAATATTTAGACACTTTTCTATCAAAAGGCTTTATCATAGAAAAGGCAAAAATCGCTGTGTTCGGGGAAGCAGATATTTTCGGAGCCCTGCGAGCGAAACACAAAACAAAAAAAGAAGAAATCTATTTAAAAACGGAAAAAGGATTCAACCGGGGAGAATATATCGTACACGAAGATTTTGGTATAGGTCGTTTTGAAGGTCTTGAAATAATAGATATAGACAATAGAAAAAGAGAATGTCTCGTAGTAGAATATAAAAACAAAAGCAGAGTACTCATCCCGGTAGAAAAATCCAGGCTTCTTACGGAATACATATCCGGAGGAGAAAAAGAACCGGCACTTTCCGAACTCTCAAAAAGCAAGTGGGAAACAAAAAAAAGAAGAGTCAAAAAAGACCTGGAGAAATATGCACAGAGTCTTCTTCTGCTTTACGCAAAGAGAACCGTCTCAAAAGGTCACGCCTACTCCGAAGATGATTCTCTAATAAGAGAACTCGAACTATCCTTTCCCTTTCAAGAAACAACTGATCAGGAAGAAGCCATAAAGAAAGTCTATCAGGATATGAAAAAAGAAAAGCCAATGGATAGACTCCTTTGCGGAGAAGTCGGCTTTGGCAAAACCGAGGTTGCTCTTCGTACCGCATTTAAGGCTGTAAATGAGTCTAAACAATCGGCACTGCTCGCTCCAACGACTCTCCTTGCAGAACAACATTACCGAACCTTCAAAGAAAGACTAAAAAATTTCCCTGTTAACGTTGAGCTGCTTTCAAGATTTACAAAGAAAAAAGAAAAGGAAATACTTGAAAAAATCAAATCAGGAAAATGTGATATAATAATAGGCACCCATATGCTTCTCAATAAAAAAATCGATTTTAAAGATCTAGGTCTATTGATAATCGACGAAGAGCAGCGCTTTGGAGTTAAGCAGAAAGAAAAAATAAAAGAGCTACGAACGGATATCGACATTCTCTCTATGAGTGCAACTCCTATACCCCGTACACTGCAGTTCTCACTCCTCGGAATAAGAGACCTTTCAATTATACAAACACCACCACAAGGAAGAAGAGGAGTAGTAACTAATGTAATACATTGGAATGAGAAAAAAATCAGAGATGCCGTATTAAGAGAAACAGAAAGAGACGGACAGGTTTTCTTTGTACACAATAGAGTTGAGAGCATCGAATCAATTAGGATAAAATTAGAAAAAAATCTCCCTGAAATCAGAATCATTGTCGCTCACGGACAGTTATCAGCGGAAACTCTGGAAAAGAGAATGACGGATTTTCTCGATCACAAATACGATCTTTTACTTTCCACCTCTATAATAGAATCAGGACTCGATTTACCCAACGTCAATACTATAATAATAGATAAAGCTGAGAATTTCGGTTTATCGGACTTACACCAGTTAAGGGGAAGAGTCGGACGTTCTCTAAGACAGGGCTTCTGCTATCTAGTTGTATCGAAAAATTTAACGGGTAAAGCACAAGAAAGAATATCCACTATTAAAACATATTCCCAGTTAGGATCCGGGTTCAAGATCTCCCTTAAGGATCTGGAAATAAGAGGAGCCGGTGAGATACTAGGGCAGGAGCAACATGGGCATATCGCTAATATAGGATATAAACTATATCTAAAAATCCTAAACGCAGCAATAAAGAAAGCAAAGGGAGAAAAAATCGAGGAAAGGAAAGAGCCGGAAGTTTCCCTTCAGGGCTCTTTTTATATACCAAAGAATTATATATCCGAAGAAGATGAAAGAATAGAATTATACAGAAAAATCTCATCCGCCGGGAACTCAGAAGAAATAACAAGAATAGAAAACGAAATAAAGGATAGATTCGGAAAATTTCCGCCCAATGTAATACGTATATTAAAATGGGCAAGGATTAAAATCCTCGCAGAAGCATCGGGAATAAGAAAAATAGACGAAGGAATAAAATATTTCGCTTGTGAAATGAAAATAGCCATCAGCAAAGACCAAATAGAAAAACTTATTTCAACTATTGAAGAAATTAAATTTTCTCATAAAGAGAAAACCTTAACTATTTCGGTACCACGTGATTCTATTTTTGAATTTCTGGAAACTTGTAATATATAAACTACGAAAAGCATAAAACCCCTAAACCCCACCCAAAAGATATTCTCACACAGAGACACGGAGGCACGGAGCCACACCCCACGCCCTTTTTATTTTGTTTGTCTAAAACCCAACCCACAACACCTAAGAGGAACAACAAATCACACCCTGGTACAGTCGTTCCTCCCTACAGGGCAGGCAGATTGACACAAGATTACCCAACCACACCCCATTTTTTTATTTGTCTTTCAAACTAAAACCTAAAACCCAAGACCTAAGACCCAAATTCACCACAGAGGACACAGAGTAAAAATAACACACAGAGAGCACAAAGATTTTTTTTGTTTTTACTTCCTAACTTTCCAACCTCCTAACGTTCTAACAATCAATTAGTCACAGATTACACAGATTTACACTGGATTACCCAACCACACCCCAATTTTTTATTTCTTTTTATTCCGTCTGCCGTCTGCGGTCGTCCGTCATTTTTAAGGCTTCGCCTTAAAAATCCCCTTGACTTATTGAATTTGCTAAATATTCTTTAATTGGAAAAAATTTTTATGTATGATATAGCTATTATAGGTGCCGGTCCCGCAGGATGTACCCTTGCAAGATTAATCGGGGATAAATATAAAGTCCTGTTAATCGATAAAAGGAATTTAACCTCCTCTCCCGAGAAAGCTTCATCGGTAAAGTGCTGTGGTGGGCTTCTTGCTCCCGATGCGCAGATGCTGTTGTCAAAATTAGGATTGGGCTTACCCAAAAACGTCCTGGTCGAACCTCAACTTTTCGTTGTCAGGGCAATCGATACCCAGCGAGGTCTGGAAAGGTATTATCAGCGCTACTATATCAATATGGACCGACAGAAATTTGATCGCTGGCTATTATCAATGATTCCTTTGAGTGTTGATATAAGACTTGGCTGTCAATTCAAATCATACGAATCGGAAAACGGCAATTTCAAAATAAAATTTAGCGATAGGAATAACACCTATATAGATAAAACTAAAATTTTAATAGGGGCAGATGGAGCATCTTCCCTGGTACACAAGCAATCGGTTTCAAAGCATCATTCTTCAAGAGCATATTTCGCGATTCAGGAATGGGTTGAAACCGATAACAGTAAATTACCATACTTTTCCACAGTATTCGATCCGGAAATAACCGATTATTACTGCTGGACTATTCCCAAGGGAAAACACCTGATTATCGGAGCAGCTCTAAATCCGAACGATAAGGCATCCGGAAAATTTTTACTACTTAAAGAAAAGCTTGAAGATTACGGATTTGCTTTTGGTAAGGCTACGAAAAGAGAAGGAGCACTTATTATGCGACCCGTAAGGATACGCCAACTCTCCACCGGCACAAAGGGTATTGCGCTATTGGGTGAGGCTGGAGGTTGGATAAGCCCAAGCTCTGCCGAAGGCATCAGTTATGCTTTCAGAAGTGCACTGATTTTAGCGGAAGTACTACGTGAATCAATGGACAACTTCGAAAAACGTTATCACAAAAAAACAAGACAATTAAGAAGAAATGTATTTTCAAAGAATTTGAAATCACATTTTATATTCAACTCTCGGTTAAGGAAGATGGTAATGAAATCCGGACTCCGGAGTATGAAGTTATATAAACCATAAACCCGGCTAGTATTTATTCTTCTCATTAGTTCTCCGAAGTACGCAGCTAAAATATCCTAAGGATAATTCGAAAGATAAGGGCTAAAATCGCCTCCTCCCTCTTCGCCCCAGAGATTGCCTCCTTGATCAAAATATACGGCTGCCCACTCGTTTAGATCACTTTCAGCATCGAGATGAATCCGGGCACGTCCGTTATTCTCACCGCTGCCGGTCCGTTCAACATAAACATCGTATTCTCCACTGGATACCTCGTAGATGTACCATGTCCATCCGTTGTACACGGTAGTCCCGATGTAATCTGAGTATACATTTGGTTCTGTGCCGGAATTCGCAGCAGGTTTTAGAAACTTAACAACCGTCAGCGTACCGCCGTAACTATCGGTGGTTATATAGACTTTAGCCTTTGGCCCCGACCCAAAAAAACAACTACTAGCAAAAAAGAACAGTCCGATTAAAATAATTAGTAAAGAAATTTTCCTCATATTGCTCCTCCTATTATAAATATTAACTTAAATTAATAATATATATTCCTTACTTGAATGATAATAAAGTGTTTTAGATTGTCAAGTAAAAATTAACCTCTTTCATTGAAATTCAAAGCACGTGATTTATGCTTCGGGCATGGAGGCAAAAAAACAAGAAAATTAAGAAGAAACATATTTTCGAAAAATTTAAAATCACATTTTATATTCAACTCTCGGTTAAGGAAAATAGTAATGAAATCCGGACTCCGGAGTATGAAGTTATATAAACCGTAAAGATAGGTTTTAGGTCTCAGGTATTAGGTTTTAGTAAAAAAACAACAAAAAAATCCTGAAAATCTGCGTTCATCTGCGTCCCATTCTCTTTGTGTCTTAGCGCCTTTTTGGCAACTCTAAAAGTCAACTCTTACCCCCAAACGTAAAAATCTCGGATTGGTAAAGTACAAATATTCGAAATCGGGTTTATCTATATAGTCCTTATCAACTTCTCCCGCCCTATCATTCCCGTCGATTAGAAGAGTATCCAAAGCATATCTTTCCTCTCTATACATAGGAAGATGAAGAGAATGCAGATACTCTATCTTATCTGTATTTGCAGAATCACCCCTGAAGCAATTATCATTAGTTATATATTTAGAATCAAAGAGATTGTTAACTTCTGCATAAAAACTAAATGTAAAACCCCGCAACGAGACATCTTTACTCAAAAGCAAATTACAGTAAGCTTCATCCTGCCACTTAAGATTATTTATGTAAGCTGGATCATCAGGGGCAAAAGGATCATCCGCATAAGGGTCGTAACTAAAATAATCCCCACCCCTCCGCGTATAAAGGATACTGCTTGAAATATTCTTTAGTACCTTTCCCCAATCATCAGATGTGTCAAAAGTTAAAAGAAGGCGAAGAGATCCTTTTGATTTTATTTGAATATCATCAATTCCTGCCCCTTTGTATGAACCCATATTCAAATTATATTTCAAAAACCCTCCAAAAAATTTCCCGTATCTTTTTCTCAGAGAAATTTCAAATCCTTTCATGTCTCCATAAAAATTACTAGCATAAGTGCTATAAGTAATATATCCAACATTATCATCAAAATCCACTTCACCTATTTGGTTATCATAATCGCTGTGATAAGCAGAAACACCAAATAAATACTGATCGAAAAAACTCTTTTCAAAACCTAATTCATAAGAAATCTTTTCCGGAAAATCCAATTGGGAATTACCACGGTATCCAATGGAATCTATATAATTTGTATATTCACCATAAAGCCTTTCGGATTCGGGCACCTCGTAAAAATATCCAAAGTTAAAGTAAACTTTACCAAACTCTCTAATCGGCGTAGATATCCCCAATCGAGGACTTATTTTCCATTTAGCATTGTTCCTTCCCAAATTATAATAATCCAATCTTAATCCGAGTTTAGTATATGATTTTTCAAAAGAGAATTTATCCTGCAAATAAAATCCGGCACGAATAGGGCTAACACTCCAGAGTACTTCATCAGCAATTTCTACCGTTGCTCCGGAAATACTACTGTACATATGTGAATATATTTGATCATGATTGATTTGGATTCCCCCTTTAAGCTGATGATTGGAGGTAATCTGCGAAGTTACTTCAGCACTAAAGTTAATAGTGTTAATCCGGGAAGTATCCCCTTGAGTTCTTCCGTAGTTACTGAACAGGAAACCAGCAGGTAGTAAATCCCTGTAATAACAATAGTTATCGGTAAAGCTTTCATAACCAAAGGGTATTTCTCTCGGTATGCTTATATTCCCAAAAGATATAAGATCTGTTGTATCCCTGAAATTTATATCAGATCCCGCCTCTTCCCAAATAGGGGTTGACGAATGTCTAAACCGTGAGTAAAAAATCTTTAGGTTATAGAATGTGGATGGACTAAGAGAATGATTTAAATCGAAACCCCATCCATATCTTCTAATATTATAAGGATTCAAAGCGTCTACCCAGTACATAAAATCCTTTCTCCCCACATCATTAAGAATACCACCACTCTGCGCCCAAATTCTACCATCCGGGTATATTTCCCTTGAATCACTGGTAACGGTTTCTATAATTTCGAATAAACCCTTTATGTTAAGCTTTATCTCAGGTTTTAGATGAAAAGTTATCTTCCAGTCCGTTTTATTCATAACGTAATTTTCTCTTGTTACGGGAAGGGAAAAAGGTTCTACTTTCCTTACATTCGAAACAAAAAAAGTTAGAATATTTACTCCCGGGAAAGGTCCTCCAAAGCCAAAATCAATCACGTATCCCGTTTTATCTCCATAACTTCCGGGCATTTGTCCAAGAGTATCACTTCCTTTGGTTCTATACACATACATAAATAAATCTCTCCATTCATTGGCGTTTAGAGTATCCCCTTGGCTTTCCCTATCCTGCGCATACTGAATCCAACCTTCAAAATCCTCATAATCATCCGCCTCTTCTTCCGGCAGCACGGAAGTTCCATTCCAACATAAACCATCTGTTGTATCAACAAACGGACGAATATGGACGTTATCTAGGCTAAAAATACTACTCCCATGATGCGGCATATGCGGGAAAATGTACCCGAAATCAGCCGAACCATGATATGAACCTCTGCCCCCTTCTTTCTCTATAACATTAACCACACAAGAACTTACATTCCCATACTCGGCACCAAAACCTCCATCAGACACGACAACATTGGAAACGGCAGACAAGGGCGGCATCAATACTGGGAAATTCAGCCTGTTATCTAACACGGGGAAACCATCAGTCATATACAAAATGTCGGGGTTTTCTCTTTCCATGTATCCCAATCTCTCCCGCAATGAGTAAAAAGCAAGATAATTTTCAATGTCCGAAACCAGAGGAATTTCTATTATCTCTTCAATATTCGAACAATACCTTCTCGAAGACATATCCATATTAATAATCTCTTTTTCTGCCTCGATTGTTACATCTTTAGCTTTAATTGTTCTGGGGGCAAACAGTTCAAGATCCAATTGGGTACTATGATCCGCTTCTACAAGAACACCCGTTACAGTTAAGGGCAGATAACCTATACCTCTAGCCTGAATATCATATATACCGGGAGAAATATTTGTTATGTGGTAAGAGCCATCGCTCTGGCAATCCGCTCCCAGGCTGGTTCCAACGATAATTATATTGACATAAGATAAAGACTTACCCGTTTTCGCGTCAACCACACTACCTTCAATTTGCCCTTTGGTACCAGCTAAAGACTGTAAAGAAAAAACAAAGAAAAAGAAAAATATAATAGGACGCAGATGAACGCAGATTAAAAAGGATTTTTTGTTTGTTGTTTTTACCTGGGACCTGGCACCTGGGACCTGGCACCTAAAATCTATTCTCTGTATACTATATCCTAGTTTCACCAATTAACCAATCAACTAATTCACTAATTGACTGAAATTAATCAGATTCTATCTCTATTGCGCCTAGAGAACAGGAAGCAACACAAGCCTGACATTCAATACATTCAGGCATATCAAAAGTCAATACGAGTTTCGAAGAATCATTAGGGTCAACTTCTTTATAATATTTGTCAAGCTCTTCCTTGTTTGCAACCTCATCATCAACAGGCTTACACCACCTTCCGCTTCCGCTGCCTTCCAAAATCTCTACCGGACAAGCTTCAGCACAATCAGCAAGACCGGTACATTTACTATAATCATAAATAACTTTAGGCATTTAAACCTCCTTACTTATACCAATTAAAAATTATTACGTCTATTCAATCTTTTGTCAAGGGGTTTTGGGTATTAGGTCTTGGGTCTTAGGTTTTAGTAAAAAAAACAGCTTTTTTCTTTTCCTGCCGTCTGCGGTCGTCCGTCATTATTAAGGCTCCGCCTTAAGAATTCCTTTGACTTATCAAATTTGCTCAATAAATTTTTTCTTAAAAATGAGAATAGCAATACCTTACGACATGAACACAATCGAATTGGATTTAACCGAAGCTCTTAACATTGAGATAGCCTACCCAAATAAAGTATCTCTGAGGCAAAAAGAAGAGATAATTAAAAATACTCTGGATAATCCACTGGGTAGTATCCCCTTTGGAAAATGGCTAATGCAAAATAGCCGTTTTCTCTTTATAATTAACGATGCAACAAGACCCACACCTACTCTCAAGATTTTAAAGGAACTGGATAAAAGAATGAATCTTGAAGAAGCAAAATATATAATAGCAACAGGAGCCCATAAAAAACCGAAAAATAAAGAACTGAAATTAATCTTCGGAGAATTCTACAACAGAATCAATTCCAATATCATAGTCCACAACGCAAGCGATTATAAAAGTCTCGTTAATCTTGGAACAACAAAAAGTGGAACCGAAGTATGGATAAATGAAAAAATTATAGAAGCAGGAGCTATTATTCCAATTGGGTCCGTGGAACCTCACTATTTTGCAGGTTTTACGGGGGGAAGAAAATCTTTCATTCCGGGACTCGCAGGACACACTACAATCGAACAAAACCACAAACTTGCACTCGAAGAAGGTGCTGCACCGACCAAACTTAAAGGAAATCCTGTTCATGAAGACCTTTTAGATTCATTGAATATGATACCAACGATTCCCATTTTTTCAATTCAAGCAATAGTAAAAAATGAAAAAGATTTATGCGCAGTATTCTGCGGAGACATACACAAATCCTTTCTAAAAGCAATTGAATTTGCTCGAGATATTTTTTGCGTTCCTATAAAAGAAAAAACAGATATTGTAATAACAGTCGCAAAACCACCTCTGGATAAAAACTTATACCAGGCTCACAAAGCAATCGAACACGGTAAACTTGCTCTCAAAGGTGGAGGCATACTTATTTTAGTTGCGCCGTGCAGGGAGGGAATAGGCCCTGATAATTTCTATAAATTGCTGACATCCTCTACTGACCCTGAAGAGATAATAAAAAGAGCATACGAGGATTACCATTTGGGCTACCATAAAGCAGCAAGAATAGCAGAACTATCAAAAAAAACTGAAATATACGCAGTATCCGAAATCGAGGATAAAATTCTAAAAGAGTCATTCATAAAACCATTTAACTCTTTACAAGAAGCTTTTATGGAATCAATAAATAAAAAAGGGAAGGATGCGAAAATTCTTATTATTATGGACGGAGGGAATATTGTACCGTTAGCCCGAGAGTAATTTTTTGACTCTTAGAAGTAATAGTTCTTTTTTTAAGGGTTTTGTCAAATAATCCGAAGCGCCTTTTTCAAGACCCTTTATTTCGTTTTCCGAATCCGAAAGGGACGTCAAAAAAATCACCGGTGTTTTGATTCCTTTTTGTTTTATTATTCCCATCAAAGAGAACCCATCAAGATTGGGCATATTAACATCTGAAATTATAAGGTCAAAATCTTTTCTTCCTATATCCAGCAAAGCAACAGCTCCATCTTCGGCAAGAGTTACCATATACCCGGCATTGGTTAAAAATCGGGATACTAAATTTCGCGAGTCATGATCATCTTCGACAACGAGAACTGTTTTCCCTTTCTCTTCAAATTCCGGAGCTTCGACTTCTCCGACTCCTTCCTTTTCTCTAATTTCCTCCTGACCATCACGAGTAACTTTCTCTGTTCTCTTAGCAGGGACTTCTTCTACCAGTATCTTATTATAAACATCTTCGGGAGCGAATATAAGACTTCTAATTTTCTCAATCGCATGGTCACCTAAAAGACAACAACCTTTTTCTTTAAACAAACGGCGGATTTCCGAGATTTGAGTTCCATTTCTGATTTCCTCAATTATCTCTTCGTCAAATTTTAATACCTCATATACACCTTCTCTGCCATAATATCCTGTGTTATTACAATTCGGACATCCGTTTACTTTCAAAACTCTTTGGGGAATATCATCCGTGAACGGCTCCAAGAGTTTTCTCTGCTCATCAGATATATGTACAATTTTGCTGCAAGCCTGACAGGGTTTCTTTATCAATTTCTGAGCAATAATACAAAGGAGGCTTTCCGACATTTGCAATCTTGTAACGTCTAACCGCTCAAGGCGGAAAATAGCGGAAGTCGCATTTGAGGTATGAAGAGTCGAGATGGTTAAGTGACCCGTTGAAGCAAAGTCCACAGCCGTCTTTGCGGAATAATGATCTCTTATCTCTCCCATATAAAGAATATCGGGATCCTGCCTGACCGAAGATTTCAAAATATCTTCAAAAGATATCCCTGCTTTTTCATTTACCTGCTGTTGATTTGCTGACGGAATACGGTATTCAACAGGGTCTTCCACACTCATAAGACTTCTTGTTGCAGTATCTATTTGTGAAAGCAAACTGTAAACCGTTGTCGTCTTTCCCGAACCTGTTCCGCCAACGACAAGAACCATTCCATGATGCTGATTCCCGCTATCCTTAAGAGTGGTTGCCTGTCTCTCGGTCATTCCCAGTTCCAACAGTGTTTTGGGTTTTGCGTAGGGTTTTAATATTCTTATTACGAGACTTTCTCCGTTAGGAGTGGAAGTGGTTGCAAGACGAAAACTGTATACTCCTCCTGCTATTTCCCGTGCACAACTTCCGTCCTGCGGTCTTCTGCGTTCAGCAATGTCAAGACCCGCCAATAATTTAAGACGGGATATTACCATCTGGCTTGTTCTCTTTTTTATAGTCAAATGGTCAACCATATCTCCGTCAACCCTCAATCTGACAACGGATTCATTTTTTTTGGGTTCGATATGTATATCGCTCGCTCTTCCCCTAATGGCTTCCTGTAAGATACTGTTCGCTATAGCTATGACCGGTCCTGCTTCCTCTTCTTCCTTAACTTTCCGCGCACCTTCTTCCTCTTTCCGGAACACTTGAGTTACATATTTTTCACCTATACCCTGCCCTATTTTTTCGTCTCTTTTGTATGTTGTTTTTCCCATTAAGTCAACCTCTTCGTGAGACCCTGCCTCCTTAAAAAGTCTTTCAATATTTTCAGGTTCGGTTATAATAAGCCTTGACTGGGGAGAAACCTCCCAGAAACTATCCAGAGAATCCATCAGTTCCCAGTCAAAGGGATTGCTGACTACCAGCGTTTCTTCACCTGAAAGCTCAAGCCTTGGTACAATAAGATTTTTTTTGCAGAATGGCCCCGGAAACGCACCAAGGTGAACGCTTTCGATTTCTATGGTAGGGGTATAGGGAAACCCGAGAAAACCGCTAATATACTCAGCCATTTTTTTACTGCTTATATTTATCTTCGATGAAAACAAATATAATTCTCGGGGCGCTATTCTTAATAATTGTTTTTTGTTTTCCTTAGGTAAATCGAGACTGTATGATAAGAATTTCAAAAATCTTTCGAAATCTAAAGGCTTTACATGCTTTTTGACATTTTGAGAACTTTCGGCAAGCTTCTCCCAGCGTCTTCGGGTTTTTAAATGCTTTTCAATTATAGTCAGAAGAGATTCTTTTTTAATAGGTTTAACCAAATAATCTACCCCACCCACCGAAAATGCTTTCGCTTTATCTTTATCACTCTCAAGAGCAGTTAAGAAAATAACGGGGATTAATGAGGTATCTTTATCTTCCTGAAGATTGGAACACACTGTATAACCATCCATAGAAGGCATATTTATATCCAGTAGAACGAGATCCGGCTTCTCTTCTTTAACTTTCCGTATCCCTTCTAACGGACTTATTGCTGTTATAATCTCGTAGTTTTGACCCGAAAGAATTCTTTCTACGAGTTTAAGCATGTCCTGATTGTCATCGATGTAAACTATGCGGGATTTTTTATTCATTTACGATTTCCACTCTATCTAAATATTCCTTAATTTCCGCTAATTTTTTTTTAATCTCTTCAGAATCTTTATTTTTTGCAGATTCTTCAATTATTTTGCCTAACTCAGATATCCCATCAAACCCGTAAATAGAACCTGAACCCTTCATACTGTGCCCGAGTCTCTCAATTGTTTCAAAATCGCCCTTCTCCAAGGATTCGTCAATTTGTTTTATATCTTTTTGCCTATTCTCAAGAAAATTCGGAACAAGCCCGGCTGCATATCCCGGGACTTTAACTATGATTTTTTCATCATCTTTCTCACATGGCATCAATTCACCTCCATGTCAATTATCTTAATTCGCTAACTTTATACAATTACGTCCAGCCTGCTTAGCTTTATAAAGAGCCTTATCCACTTTATTGACAAATGATTTTGATTTCTCTTTTTTACCGGGTTTAATTGTTGCCACTCCTATGCTTATGGTAACATTTTTACCTACAGGTGAAGTTTTATGAGTTATCTTTAACTTCTTTGTTTCACGCAAAAACCTGCCTGCAACTTCCAGGGCTCCTTTTTCATCAGTATCCGGAAGTACCGCAATAAATTCTTCTCCTCCATACCTGCACAAAAAATCCCTGGGTCTTCTCAATGTATTATTCAATACTTTGGCAATTTTTTTTAGACAGTCATCCCCGTTAAGGTGCCCGTACGTATCATTGTAAGCTTTGAAACAATCGATATCAAACATGATGAGCGAGATAAACTCCTCGACTCTGACAGCACTTTTCCATTCTCTCGTGAAAAATTCCTCAAAGTAACGGCGGTTTGGAACGGCAGTTAATCCATCCAGGTAGGACATTCGTGTTAACTGCTTGTTGGCAGCATCCAACTGTTCAGCCATTTCCAACATTTCTCGTTCTCTTTCTTTCCTACTGTCTGTTTCCATCTTCAATCTTAACGCAGAATGAACCCTGGCTAAAAGTTCTGTCACATTTATCGGTTTTGTTATGTAATCAACAGCTCCCGCATCAAAAGCTGATTGCAGATGAGTTTCTTCCTTGTGAGCTGTAACCATTATGATCGGGATATCTTTTAGAGATTCCTCTTTTTTTATCTTACCGCAGGCTTCTATACCGTTTATTCCCGGCATCTTCACATCCATCAGTATAAGATCTATATCCTGTTTCTTCTTTTTGCCCTTCAGTCCAAGAATCCCGAAAGCCTGGTCTGCCGAATCGGCAAGATGTATATTTTTATAACCTTTTTCGCTTAAAATTGCCTTAAGCACATATAACTGGTCTTCTGAATCATCCACAATAAGAATATTCATTTAACACCTTTATTTATATATATTAGGATAGTTAATTTTTTTAAAATGTAAAGGGGTTTTTTAATCAAATGAAATTAAAAAGCAAAACTCGAAAAAAACTGGTAAAAATTAACCACAGATTACACAGATTATCATAAGATTACCCCACCACACACCAAAACTAAGAGGAACAACAAATTGCACAAATAGCACGAATAAAGAAAAATTTTTGTTTGTTTTTACTAAATCCCAACCCCGAAATCCTAAATCCTAAGATTAGGACACAGAGACACACTACTCATTTTTATTATTTTGTTTTAACTATCCAACGACCTAACGAACCCACGATCCAACGAATCAACTAAGAAATTAATATCTGACTTTTACGAGAAAAAGACCCTGAGGCGGGGCGACCGGTGGTCTTCTTTTAGTTCCTGAAAGTACATCTTTAACCTCAGCAGGAGTGATTTCTTCTTTCCCAACTGCGATTAAAAGTCCTACAATACCTCTTACCATTCTGCGAAGAAAACGGTTCGATTCCACTTCAACAAATATGTTTTTTTCATCTTCAGAAATTTTTATTCTTTTTAAGTAACATTTACCACTATCTTTGGTAGCAAGATTCGAAAAATCTTTCTCTCCTATAAGCTCTTTTCTTGCCTTTTTCATTTTATTTATATTAAATTCTCCGTCAACCTGCAGAAAATACCTTTTATTGAAGACCGATTTTTCTTTTGCTATCTGATATCTATATATTCTTGAACTTGCGGAAAATCTCGCGTTAAAGTCCTCCGGCACTTTTTTGCATTCCTTTACAAAAACATCATAGCTAATGTTCCCGTTTATTGCGTTTTTCAATTCTTTTGCGGAAATTTTTTCAGGGCAGGCAAAAGAAGCGACCTGACCAAGCGCGTGGACACCGCTGTCGGTTCTGCCCGAACCGGTTATTCTGATTTTTTTATTAAAGATTACCTTGAGAGCTTTCTCCAATTCGCCCTGAACGGTTCGTTTGATGGGCTGAACCTGCCAGCCGAAAAAGTCTGTTCCGTCGTATTCTACAATTATTTTTATATTCTGCATATTAAAAAAAACAATTGACCACAGAGGACACAGAGAAAAACAAAACACACAGAGAACACAGAGTCATACCACACCCCTCCTTTTTTATTTTATTTTTACTAAATCCTAACCCCAAAATCCTAAATCCTAAAGAATAGCCACGGATTAACTAGGATTTACAGGATTTTTTTGTTGCTTTTCAATTTGTCAAGTGTCAAGGTTTTACCCCAGGTACAACATTAAGCCGTTATTTGAAAGGATTAATCGCTTTGATTAGTTTGATTTTAGAAAAGTCTTTGACATTCTCGGTTATTACGTCTTTGATTCCGAATTCCAACATTGTTGCAGCTATTATTGCATCCCAAAAGTGAATACCTGTGCTTCTAGTTAGTTCGAAAGCATTTATTATTGTTTCGGAAGTTCTATCTATAATTACCCATTCTTTTGAAGAAATAATATCTTCTACTATTTCTTTTGCCTGTTTTATGGAAACGGGTTTCTCAACCTTCTCGGTTATAACAACAAAAAATTCACATAAATTCTGAAGACTAACAATAGCTCCTTCTTCCCATACATTTTTCAATAATTCTTTTGCTTTTTTATGCTTAAAACCAGCAACAGAGTCATAAGCATATACAAGTATATTTGTATCAATGAGAGCAGGATTATCTTTCATGGAGTTCGGCTCTCGTAAAAGCCTGTACTTTACCCATGTCAATACCTTTTTCTAACAATTTTAGCTGTCTCTTCTTAGCTTCTTTGGAATGTTTTTTATTGATTTCTGTCACCAAAATTTTCACCAATTTTCCTTCCTCTAAGTTGATTGGATCTAAAAGCTTTAGATTCCCATTTTTATACACTCCTCTGCCAGTCTTTATCATTTTCCGCCTCCAATGTTTATTTATATACTATACTTAAAAAAACATTAAATGTCAATGTCTTCTGTACTAAACCCAAAACCTTAAAATTGCCACGGAGACACCAAGCCACAAAGGGAATGGAACGCGGATTAACACAGATTAAAAAGGATTATTTTTGGTTGTTTTAACGCCCCAACTCCCCACCACCTAACAAACTAACAAGATTATTAAAAACGAATTACACAAATATGTCCCGGACTTAAATGTGTAGTTAGAGGTTAGAAGAGGTAGAAATACCATTAAATTTTGAGAGTTTCTCTTGACATAGTAATGAAATTTATGTAACTTACTAATAATTATGAAAGACAGAAAAATTAAGGAGGTAGACTATGAATTGGCAAGATTATATCACGGTTAACCCAAATGTTTGTCATGGTCAGGCTTGTATCAAGGGTACTCGTATTATGGTATCAGTTGTCTTGGATAATTTGGCTGCCGGTCTTACTCCTGATGAGATTATTCAAAGTTATCCGGCACTAACCCACGATGCAATTCAAGCTGCCATCACCTACGCAGCAGAACTCGCTCGTGAAAAAGTGGTTGACTTACCTGTATAAAAAACTTTAATGAAATTTAAAGTCGATGAAAATTTACCTGTCGAAGCCGCAGAGTTGATAAGAAATGAGGGTTATGACGCGTTACAGTTTGGGACCAAAATCTTGTGGGAACTACCGATAAAAATATAGCTAAAGTATGCAATAAAGAAGGTCGTGCTTTGATAACTATGGACAAAGATTTTGCTAATATACGCAGTTATCCTCCAGGGGAATCCTTTGGTTTGATTGTATTACGCCTGAAACGGCAAGACAAAGCGCACGTACTAAAAACGATTGAGCGTATACTTTCAATATTACGGAAAGAACAGCCTGAAAAGCAATTGTGGATAGTTGAGGAAAACAGCATAAGAATTAGGAGTTAAATGTATTATATTTAAATATCATAACGGAGGATTATAATAAAAAAAGAGGAACTAAAAATAGGTGTAGCCTGGTATACAAAAGAACAGTGGGAAAGACTGAAGAAAATTACCGCTGATTCCGACAACAAAATAGATGAGACATATGATAATTGGAAAAAAGACATGGAAAAATTAATAAAAGAAATCAAAAAAAGTGGACACGTCCCCGAGAAAATCAATATAGATATAGAAGAGTTGAAAAAATGGTGTTTACAAAACAATAAACCCATAACCTCTGAATCACGTTCGGAATATGTGGCTGTGCTATTGAGAGAAAAATATGGATAAAAAACAGCTAAATCTAGAGTAATTAAAGGGTCAAACCCAACCTCCTAACACACTAACTTTAAGATCAACCGCAAAGCCGCAGAGAACACAGAGCCACACCACACCCAATAATTGGACGCAGATAAACGCAGATTTTATGGATTTTAAAACCCATCCCGCAACCCAAATATTTAGACAGGATAAAAAAAGGATTTACAGGATTTTTTTGTTATTCGATTTGGCTGATTATATAAGATAAATTTCGGTTTTTCAGCCGAAAAAACATCCCCAGGGATCTCCTTCTACCTCTCTAATACTATCATCAATAGTATATATCGGTTCACCAGGGATATAAGGCCACCATATATGGAATTTTCTCATCCAATATAAATGCCAGCGATCATCAAAATCGGTATAACAAACATGGAATGTTGCGGTACGGGTTAGCTTAGAAGGATCCATAAAATAGGGTCTTTTCTCATAAGCTGTAATTCGATTACTCTTCGTTTTTACATCAAAATCTATTTCGGAACGAATATGAGGGGGATATTTTTCAGAAAGAAATTTGTTGATTTTCTCCAGCGCCTTTTTTTGAATACCAAGAGGCATTTTTTTTCGATATGTGAGCGCTCTTATACCGGATTCTCCGGCTGCTTCATAAGCATTTGAATAATAAGTAAGCCATCTTATCCCTAAGCCACTTTCCTTCGCTAATTTATAAATTTCTTCATCAGAACCTGCCATCAAAGCTTTCTTAGCCCACTCACATTTCTCTGAAAAACTCATTTTCATTTTTTTATCTCCACAATCTTGAGGTTTTGAGTTCTGACCTTAAACTTACAAATGAGTTGTCTGAAATTATTACATGGTCATTGATATCAATTCCCATGATTTTTGCGGCATCGATAAGTCGTTCGGTCATTTTTATATCATCATTACTCGGAGTTGGGTCACCTGAAGGATGATTATGAACCAGTATTATTGAAGCGGCAGAATTTTGTATAGCCGGCTTAAAAATTTCTCTCGGATGCGCGATACTGCTATCCAAAATACCGGTTGATATATTATCTATACTGATAAGTTTCTTACGCGTAGTTAAAGACAGTATTTTAAAATGTTCTTTCTTTTTATTTCCAAGATCGTTTTTGAGCAATTCAAACACATCTTTCGGCGTTGTAATCTGATAGTCATATTTATTATGTTTATTTAATGCCTTCTCCCCCAGTTTTAACGCGGCTTTCAATTTACAGGCGGTCGCGAAACCAATTCCATCAACTTCTTGCAATTCTTCGACTGATGCCTCTTTCATTTTCGCTAAATTTCCGAACCTTGCCAATAAATTCTGAGAAACAGACAAAACACTCTTTCCTTTCCTTCCTTTTTCAATAATCAATGCCAACAATTCTTGAATGGAGAGGTTGTCCACCCCAACTTTTTTTAATCTTTCCCTTGGTCTATCTTCCTGCGGTAAATCGTGAAGAGTAAATGATTTATTGTTCATATAATAAATCCTTCTTGGAGTTTATCAAAAACCAATTCGCGAACAATGACATTTCAAGTTCTCTGGAATTATTAAATTTTTTCTCGATTATATCCCAGAACCTTTCATTATGCTTTTTCTCAATTAAATGTGCTAGTTCATGATAAATTATATATTCAATTAACTTTTCAGGCAAATATTTCATCATTGTATTGATAGTTAAATTTTTCCTTGGACTACAACTCGCCCATTTGGTACGCATCTTTCTGAAAAAAACTTGATTTATATTTACGTTTAAGTTCTCTGAAATTTCCTCGGTCATATAATTAACAATCTCTCTAAATTCTTCATCTTCTCTACTCTCTAACTCTTTATCATTAGAAGCCTTTAAGCATTCTTCAATAAAACTCCGTTTTTTAATAACCCAGTTTCTATGTTTTTCTAATAAATCTTTAGGACTTTCATCAAAAGGAAGTATTAGCTCCAATTCCCCGCTTTTAAATTCAAGCCTTGGGTACTTTATTTTTCTATATTTTACCTCGTAATTAATCTCTTCATGTACCATAATTCATTATATTTTCCATTAGTTTATTGTAAAGATTATCAATATCTTCAAGGGAAAGATTATATTTGGTCTTAAATCCTCTTACAAAACGGCGAACATCACGTTCTACTCCTTTTTTCGCGGTAGCCTGAATAGCCCACCCGGAAAACATAGATTCCTTGAGTTGCGAACTTAACTCTTTAACTTTGTCCACCAACTTCTTGTCTTCTCCGAAATCCTCTTCTAACGATAAAAGCATGGCATACTCGACGTCCTCTAAACCAAGACTTTTTTGCTTGTTTTTCAGCAAATTCTTTTCATTTACAACGCTTACACCCTCAGAATATATCAATTCATAATCTTTAGTTTTCTGCTCCCATAATTTCATCATTTTCTCGACTCTTTCGACTAAAGACTCATATATAGGACTTTTATGTTTATCAACCAATATCATTCTCTGTAAGGTAAATAATATATTAGCCGCTTTTTCTTTTTTACTTTTGACTTTTTCTTCAAGTTTTTCCAGGAAATTTTCATCAAATGTAATAGTTGGTAATTCCTTATCTAATTTTTCAATCTCAGTGGATTTATGGACGAATCTTACTGTTTTATCATAAAATTTCTTGGTGTAAAAATCGACAATCGTACCCTGTCTTACAACAACTTTCATATAATAAGTATAAATTGCCGTTATCCACTTATAGATATCAAAATATTCAAGTTTAACTTCATTAGGTCCTAAAAGCTCAAAAACTTTTCTTAAATTTCTGTATCTTTCAATGAATTCTGCTTCCCTTCTAACGTCAGAAGTCAAAATCTCTACCGCTTTTAACAGAGTATCACGGTCATAATTAAGAGAAATATTTTCAAATATATTTTCTATTTCTTCTATAATTAAAATAAACTCTTTTTTCAAACTACCAAAGTCTGTCAAAACATTCTCTATATCTTCAGTGCTGTAAATTTCAAGAGCACGCTTAAATTCTTTTAAAATACCAACATAATCGATAATAACCCCTGCTTCTTTTAAATCTTTATAAGGTCTATTGGTACGTGCTATTGCTTGAAGAAGGCGATGTTCTTTTAGCGGTTTATCGAGATACATATACTGTAAAATCGGAGCGTCAAAACCGGTAAGTAACATATCAGTAACAATAAGAATTTTCGGATACTCTCTCTCTTTAAAATTCTCGATCGCGTTTTTAACAATCGTTTTAAAATCTTCACCTTCATATCTTTTTCTTGCTTCTCTCACATAAGTTAAAATATCTTCTCTTTCACGCGAAGGGGTCATTACAACTTCCAAATATTTCTCGGGTAACAACTTTCTAAGTTTTTCATAATAAGTTATACAGGCATTTCTGCTTGCCGCGACAACCATTGCTTTAAACTTTCCGTCCGCGTTTTCTTTGAAATGTTCGGTAATATCCGCAGCAATTGTTTCTATCCTATCTTCATTTTCGAGAAAAACATTTACGGGATTCAATCTTTTTTTTAGTTTTTCTTCGACCGCGTCCCTTGCCTGTTCCGGAATTTCTTCGAGTTCTACTTCAAGAAAAGTTTCCAAAAGGTCTTTCTTAAGATGGAGATGTTCAAGCCTCGGTTGATAAACTATTTTAACGGTAAACCCATCTTTTATAGAATCAACTATAAAATATCTATCCAAATATAAATCGTCCGGGGGATAGCCAAATTCTCGATACGTATCCCGACCATGTTTTGGCTTTGAGACCGGGGTCCCGGTAAGAGCAAAAAAGAAAGTGTTTTTTAATATCGATTTCATTTGAGAGGCAAGAACACCATACTGGCTTCGGTGTCCTTCATCCACGAAAGCAATAATATTTTTTCTTGTCATTATGGTTTTTCTCCTTTTTGAAATACTTTCTAATTCTTCCTGCAATTCATTTAATTCTTCCGGTCTGAATTTATGTATAAGAACTATAAATATTCCTCTCTTACCTCGAAAATCATCATAAGATAGCACTTCCTTAAGGTCTTGTATTGAACCGATAATTTCCGGTTCAACAATATCAAGAGAATAAAATTCCGTGTATAATTGTTCTTCGAGTTCTAGTCTATCCACAATAAAGAAAACCGATGGGTTTTCAAGTTCCGCGGTATAATATAACTTATGAGCCGCGAATATCATTGTCAGAGTTTTCCCGCTTCCCTGCCAGTGCCATATCAGCCCCTTATCTTTTTCCGTTTCACCTTTGAAATTTCCGATAACTCTATCTACCATCTTATTCGCAGCCCTGTACTGCATATATCTTGTTATTACCTTCTCCGGATTACCGTATTCTATCCGGAAGAAGAGAAAATCTTTGAATATATCAAGAAGTTTATCTCCTGAAAGCATTTCCATTATGGCATCTATCGAGTCTTTTTTATCTTCTCTCCATTCACTGATATTTACATCATCCAGCCAGGGAACTATGGGGAAATATTTTGCTTTACTTTCAGCGGCGACACCTATCTGAACATATTTATATAATTCGGGAATTTTATTCTCGTAATCTTTTATCTGTTTATACGCGTCAAACCAGCTTACTCCAATTTCCGCGGGATTTTTGCATTCGATATTTACAAGCGGAATCCCGTTTACATAAAGCATTATATCGGTTCGGATATTATCTCTACCTTTATAATTGACCTGGCGAGTTACAATAAATTCGTTATTTTCAATATCATCATAATCAAAGAGTCTGATAAATTTAACGACTCTATCTTTTTCGAATTTTATGGGAATTCCGAATTTATAAAAATTCAAAATCCGTTTTGCTCCTTCATGCCCGCTCCCTGTCAGCCTTAACTCATTCAGAATCTTATTTATCTCCTCATCACCAACACCTAAATTTTTATTTATTTTTTGTATAGACCTTATCAGATTTGGTATTAAAAGAGGTTCTTCAAGATTTTCTCTTTCGAGTTCGTTTGAAGGAACAAACTGCCATCCTTTATTTTGAAGTTTCTCTATTATATAATCTTCGACAATTATCTTTTCTTTAAAACCCATAGTATTTCCTTCAACTCTTCAGGAGTTTCTTTTAAATATCCCAACCAATTTTTTAGCAAATTTAGATTTTTATTCTGCAATTTCGAAAGTCCTTTAAGATTTAAAACCAAAGGATGATTAATTTTATAAAAGTCTAAAGGATTGTAATCCTTTTCAATGTATCTTGTTCTAATTGCGAGAGACTTAGTTAAGAACGAAATCATTACCAGAGATATAACCAAATAAAAACTTGTTGTTAAAAATGGAATCAATATTTTTTTGAAAAGGTCAAATAATTCATCAATTACTTTTGCAATCTCTTCAACTTCAAATTTATCGGATAAACCCGGATAAAGATTCAACGCATCAAAAAGTTCCTTAAATGTCTCCACTGTCTCAGATTTCTTATTATCTATTAAATTCTTATATAACTCACTATCTTTTCCCTCTTTATTTATTCCTGTAGTCTCTTTACAATAATTATTCAGCGCCTTTATTACATCTTTAATCTCTCCCTCGTTACTTTCAACTTCACTGGAAAGTTGAAAAAAATTTTTTACTATTTCTTCGTTTAATGAACTGTAATATTGTGAAAGCATATTGATAAATTTTGTTTCTCCTATTTTAGGTAAATTTGATTTTATTCTAGCTATCTTATTACTATATTCTTCATCACTAATCATATCAAAAATATTTAGCGGATTATGCGAAATATCTCTTTTCATCTCTCCATAACTTAACAAACCCATAGAAAAAAATATTGTTTTAAAAGCTTTTTCGACACTTTGTTGATAATAAAAAAGAGCTTGCAAATATAGTTTACTAGAGTATAAACACCTACTCGCTTTCAAATCATCCTCAGCAATATTCAGTAATTCTATACCCTCATCAATATTAAATTCAATCATACTTTTACTCTTTTCCTTCCTGTTAATAAATCATTCATCAATCCTTTTTTTATTCTTTCCAATTTTTCTTTTCTTTTTCTTTCCATTTCTATTTTTTTATCTACAGTAGAAAGAATTTCGGCAATTTTTTGTTGTTCTTCTATTTCTTTTGGTAGTAATATTTTAAATTTCTCAAACAACGATTTCTTTACTATGGGAACAGCAGCCACACCAGAGTAATTTCTTAATATAGATGACTTAAAGGAAATTAAATAATAAATAAAATCATAGTTTACTTCATCATTACAAAGTATAGCATTAATTTGCTGATTACTAATACTTTCATTATACGTAAGAGCAACTTTGCCAACAGTCGATCCTATACAAACAACTAACACAGTATTCTTTGGTAAAAGTTTTCTAACTTGATTTACTCCTTCATAAGTAACATATCTTTTTGTCTTATCAACATATTTTCTTCCTGTCATATCTTCAGGAGTTATAAAGGGAATGTTCCCACCCCAATAAATACTTTCAGATGTAGAAGGTGTGTTACCAGTAAATACTTCACCTATGTCTTTTATTTCTACAACCCCCCATTCCTTAGGTATCTTCCCAATCTTAGTGTCTTTAAATTCCTTATGTCCGATTCCTTTTGTCAAAAGTTCCCGCATTAATCCTTTTTTAAGTCTTTCTGTTTTTTCTATTGCCTTATCGACTTTTTCGATTGCCTCATCCACAGTCCCCAAAATCTCAGCAATTTTTTGTTGTTCGGGTAGGGATGGATAAGAAACTTTTATTTGTTTTAGATACTCTTGATTTAGTTTTACCCGAGTGGAACCAACAACATAGGATCGCAAATCTAGAAAATTTAGCATATAAAGTAAAAAATGATTTGTTGACTTATTTTTTTTGACCTTAATAATATGTGCATGATTATTAACCCAAAATTTTCCATTCATCATGTAACATGAATTCTCAAATTTTCCATAGGAGCCTCCATCTTCAGCAAGTAAAATAAACTCACCTTCGAATATATAATCGTCTATATAATCTAAGACTCCGTTAGCCCCACAATAAGGATATACCCCTTTCCTACTTGCTCTCTCCATTCCGCTTAGGGGGATTCTTTCGCTATCATAAATATCAACTATTTCATCTAATTTCACTACTTCCCAACCTTTAGGTATTTTACCAATCGGGTTCTGCTTAACACTGATTTCAATCATTTTTAAACCTTCTGTTTAATATCAACCTCATGTTATGTGTTTCCATAAATACCTCAAAATGGTAAAAATGGTTGTTTTTCTGATACCACTCCTTTTAAACCTGACAGTATTTGACTATAAGCCCTTCTTTCTTCAGGAGTTAACATCTCAAGAGAAGCTTCTATTTCTTGCATTGACTCTTCCACATCATTATCTGAGAGACTATCAATTGTATTGGATTTGTTGATTTCCTTAACTAAAGATTTAAAGATTCCCAAAGATTCTGATTTACGGTTTCTGATTGTTAGCAGTATTGCTTCCTTAAGGCATGAATTTTTACACCTGAACTGATGCTTTTCGTTTACAAAGCACTCAAACAAAATTCCCTTAACAAATGATTTTGGCCATTTATGGTCACTGCGAAGTATATCATTTATTAAAGAGATGCTACTCCGTGCTCCTCCCTCCGCTGATTGTAACACATTACGCCCCAAATACTCCAAGTCTCCATTTTTTAAATCTCTTATACCATTGTATCCCGCTAATTTAATTGCATCAGCAGCCGGATTTTGGATGTAATAATTATAATCTATAAATCTATTTTTAATGTCTTCAATACAACTCTCAATAGGTATGCCTATTTCGATAAGCTTGTCTGGTGTAAATCCATCTAATCTTTTATTAAACCGTTCGTTTTGTCTTTTAGATAGTTTTTTATTCTTTGCTAATTTGAAAACCAATTTGGTTTCCCAAATCGTAGGCATAACAATCTTCCCTTCTTTTTCAGGATATAATAAATAACTCACAATACTATCTTGGATTTTACCCGGAATATGGGACCACAATTCGGGAATCGTAAAGACTAATGACACTGCTTGGGGGAAATCATTAAATTTAGCCTCCAATCGCCATTCAGGATTAGAAAAATCAGGTTTTATTTGGTGTATACATGTTCGAGTAAACCAAACTAGACGTCTCAAAAAAATATATTTGTCTGGATCATCAATTACTTCGTTTAGTCGATAAAAAAGACCTTTTATTAAATATGGGTGTAAATCCGGGGAAATTCCGAGAATTGTGTCTTCTGCAAAACTCTTAACTTTTTCTTCTGAATCATCTAGAAAATGTCGATTATTCCCTAAATTTTCCAATAGATTATTAATATAAGGTTTGCGTAAGAAGGGAGGGACAGAAAGAATTTTATCCACAGCTATACGAAAAGCAGAAACAACTTCATCTCTTGAAGGGGCAACATGGTATGGATGAGCATACAAATTTCTCATTTTGTATATTGGTTCAATCTGCTGGAATACAATATCATCTAATATACCTAACTCTTTTGCTTTATCCAATATGAATCTATCTGGAGGATTATGCTTCTGTTCTAAATTTTCTATTTCTTGGACTATTTTATCTACGACAGAATCTTTTTGAGCCATTATTTTGAATTTATTTTTCAATGATTCTGCAATACAGATCCAAACCGCAATGTAAGCCATACGATACGCTTTCGCTTCGAGACATTTTATAGCTTCGTCATATAATGTTGTATCCAATTCATTTACTATTTTAGTACGAAGGCTTATCCATCTTTTATTCATCCTTCCGTTTCTCCATATTTAGCAATCACATAATTTACAAACGCCGAGCAAGTAACCATCATATATACTGCTTCCTCAAAACCTGTAGGGAGTTCCTTGCCAGATTTCCCATGTCTTAAGTCCTTTGACGACCAATTGTAAAGTTCCTTAAAACCTTCTCTTAAATTAAAAGGAATATCTTTTAATGTTTGAATTAATCCCGAAAGAGATTTATCTTTTCCTGTTATTATCTTTGCCAAAGATTCCACAGCATGGATTGATTCTCTAATAGAATCTTCATAATCCGGTTCCTTTTTATCAGAAAGATGCTTGAGTGAATTTTTTATATGTTCTTTTACAGGCGCAAATCTATCAGGTGGATTTAACGCTTTTTCAATTTCCTTTATTTCCTCTTTATCAATTAAAGGACTAACTATACCATCAATAATTCTGTAAGCTAAATTTTCTTCTTCGAGAACAGAATTGAGAAGTGGATTTAGTCTATCTATTACATCCTTATCCGGATAATTTTCATAAAGGAATTCAATGAAATCAAAAACTTCAAACCATTTATCATTAAAGAAAAAATCTTTAACGTATTTAATAGTACCCGCAAAGTCAAAATAAGTCTTAGCAAAATATCCTCCATAAGATCGGGAAGTATACCAGAGTTCTGCTATCTCTCTTTTATAAAATTTATCCCAAAGTCGCGTAAGAAATTTCTTAGTATCATCATCTTTTGAGGCTAAAACAAGACCATCTATCCTTGACCATAACCTATTTCTTGAAGGTAAAGGTAAATCTTCCCATATCAAAGAATCATCTACCTTCTTATATCCATATCTTTCTGAAAACCGCATAATTACCTTTTTATTTCGCCATCTCCTTCTGATCGAAGTTGACCGAACATTTTGCCCCTTTGGCGCCCCTTTAATGCCCCTTTTAACGCAACGTACATGATTTGCACTCAATACGCAAAAAAACAATGACGTGCTCAGAAATCCCGAACCAAATCCCGAACCTAATCCCGAACCAATTTAACACTCTATGCCAAAACATAATGTAAGCTTCTCCCTTTACCTTCTGGTTTAACTACTTTCAAATCGACCAATTTGCTTACCTCTTTCAATGCTGCTCGATCAGAAATTGTGAACATTTTTTGGATATCCTTGTTGGCTATCTTTCCATGTACATTTATAAATTCTACAATCCGCATTTGTCTCTCTGTCAGGGCTATTTGCCCTTTTTTGGTCTTTCGCAACCGCTCACTGCTGAGACGGATTACGCGTGCTTTTACTTCCTGAACACTGACATAGACACCCTCAACAAAATACTCCAGCCATTTTGTTAAATCCAGTGTTGTTTGATTAACACTCTGAAGAGCTTTATAATATGCTGGTCGGTCTGAATTATAATAGTCATCGAGCGCAAAAAATTGTTTGGTATCAAATCCTCTATTGTATAGATTCCACGTTGCCAGCACTCTTGCTGTTCTGCCATTACCGTCAATAAAAGGATGGATACGCACGAATTCGTAATGTATTATTCCCGCAATGATTATCGCATCAAGATTATGGGAGTCTTTGGAATTAATCCACTCCGTTAGATTTGTTACCAGCCTCGGGACATCTTCGTTCTTTGGCGGTCTAAAGTAAATTTCTCGTGTTACCGGATTTGCAACAACTACATAACGCGTACGGAAAGCACCGGAGTCTTCGGGAAGCACAAGCGTACCCTTTGTAATCTGGCGGTGTATCCTCAAAATATTATCAACAGTAAGTTTTTTGCCTTTGACAAGTGTATCTATTTTTCTAAGCACCGATAGGTAGTCGAGAACTTCATTTCTATCCTTCCGTGTAGCAGTGATTTTGCGACCTTTTTCAAGTTCGCTCACTTGTTCAAGATTTAGCTTATTGCCCTCGATATGCGTCGAAGAATGAGCAGATCGGATAATTGCCTCACGGCGCAGAGCGACTTCCCATTTTGGGATCAAAGGCGAATTCAGGATAACTTCACGAGCAGCAGATATTTCGGAAAGCAGGTTTACGATTTTATGGGTATATTTGAAGTTAGGCTTGAACATGGTATTCAGACCCTCACCTTAAGCATCATACTTAATTCCTTCTTATCCATTTTTATAATCCAATTCAGCAAGGTAATTTTCGATTCTACCGGTTACTTCACCAATCTTTTCCTCAATTTCATTCAATTCTTTCCATTCCTTCGCAATATCTATCTCTTCAATCTCTTCTTCAGGATATACATAAAGCGTCACATTCAGATTAAAATCATTTTCTTCGATTTCTTCTATTTCAACAGCTCTTGAGAATCCTTCTGTCTCTTTGAAATTTTTGTAAGCGTCCGCGATTTTCTTCTGGTTTTCTTGGCTTAACCGATTAAGCTTTCTGACATCCGGATGTTGTTCGAATTCTCCATTTGCATTGATAAACAAAACTTTTTTCTTCCTTGCATCTGGTTTGTTCTTGTTGAAAATCAATATCGCTCCCGGAGCACCTGTATTGTAAAAAAGCTTCTCAGGCAAAAGTATGCAAGCTTCAAGAAGGTCTTCTTTTTTTATGACGTTAGTCCTGACAACCTTCTCTCTTCCTCCTCTAAAAAGACAACCGTTATCTATTACAATACCTACTCTTCCCTTTTTGTTATTTGTCGAGGCTAACATGTGTTGAATCCAAGCCCAATCTGCCGATTGTTTAGTAGTAAACCCATATTTGTATCTTTCTCTCCAGAACTCTCCTTTTTTAAGGATTTCTTCATGGTACCCATCCTGATTCCACGGAGGATTAGCTATCACAACATCGAATTCCTGTAGTTTTTCACCCTCTTTAAATTTTGGATATAAAAGAGTATCTCCAAGAACAAATTGAGCGTTTCTAATATCGTGAATATATAGATTCATTTTTGCCAGTGCGAGCGTCTTGTAATTCGCTTCCTGCCCGAAAAGGAAAAGTTTTTCCGCGTCTTTTTTATCAAGATGCTGGTAGGATAAAATAAGCATACCACCTGAACCGGCAGCAGGGTCATAAACGCTCTCTCCCGCTTTAGGGTCAAGCATTTCGACAATCAAACTTATAACTTCTCTCGGCGTATATACTTCCCCTTCTTTTGCTTTCTGGGGCGCGAAATATCTTAATATCCACTCATAGGCGTCACCAAGAATATCCGCTGATACGTTATGTAATGATTGAGCGCTAAATAATTCGACAAGTTGCCTCAAAATTTCCGAATTTTCTCTGTTATTCGTAAATTGCACAAAATCCGCGTTTTCAAAGACATCCTTTAATTCCGGGTTCCTATCAGCCAATTCCTTCATTGCCATAGAAAAATTTTCCGGAAGCTTAGCCGGGGCTTTTCTAATATTCTCCCAGAGATATTTTTCAGGTATATCAAAATCATGATAAACAGAACTCTTCGCTTCTTTTTCTGCCTCTTTTTTACTGAGTCCATCGTCAAGAGCTTTTTTATACTCTGCCTCGAACTCACCCTCCCACTTATCGCAAATTCTCTTATAAAAAAGAAGAACGAGAATAAATGTGTAATCAACCCTTGTTCGTATGAGGTCAGCAGCTTTCTTTAACAAAGCATAAAGGTTGCCCTTGGATAACTCTACGGTCAATAAGTTAGAACTGATTTCCGCCTTGCTTTTCAAGGTGTAAATCCTCTTCCTCGCGTCTTTAGGATCCAATTCTACCTCCAAAAACCCCGCTTTTCTCAACTCAGACAAGGCAATATTTACCTGCTCGGAACTATCTCCCATACCACCCTTTAGAATTTCAACGGCTTCATCAGCCCTAAAAGGCTTCCTTCCAAAATTTTCCCAAAGTATCTTATATCTATTCTCAATCCAATTTTTTAATTTCACAATATAGCTCCTCTTTAATTTATTAGATAAACAATATTGATTCGATGTTTATCTAATAACAATATAATCAATTTAGGAGAATTGTCAAGAGGTCCTTTGATATTTGTAATATATTTCTTCTTCCGTAGATTCTTCGAATCTAAGTTAAATGGTCAAATTTTAAAATAGTCAAATAGTAAAAAAAACAAATAAAAAATCCTGTAAATCCCTTTTTTATCCTGTCTAAATACTTGTGTTGTGGGATGAGCTTTTTTAAACAACAAGAAAATCCTTTTCAATCTGCGTTTATCTGCGTCCAAATTTAGGATTTTGGATTTGGGGATTGGGATTTAGTAAAACAAAAAATAAATAAAGGGGAGGTTGGGTAATCTGGTGGTAATCTCGTGTAATCTTGTGGTTAGATTCAGTTTTTTTCAAGTTTTGCCTTTATTTTTTCCCAGTCCTTCAACGCGTTTTTGAAAACCTTATATCCTTTTATCGCATCTACAAGCATTCCTTCTTCCTCGTAAAAAGGAATACCGGCAATTCTGGCTTTCTGAAAATCAAAGGTAATATCCGCGTCCATAAGTCCTGTATCGGTATGCGATTGAATGGAAAGAAACATAACTTTTGCAATCTCTGTCGCGTCATCCAAAGAATATTCGGCACCCACCATATTTTTCGGAGAATCGTTTTTCAATTCCGGCGGGTTAATCGTGAACTGAAATCCCGGCTGGTCCATCAACTGGTAACGGTTTGTAACACCAAACGCGGGAACAAAAAACATCATTTTATCTTTTGCTTTATCTTTATTGAACAGTTCCACAAAAAGACCGGCGAACCGCTCGTTGGTTAAAATTTCAGGTGGAAGCTGAGTTACATCTATACTATGTTTCTTATCAACAGAAATCTTGCTTAAAATCTGCCACATAGGCAGATAATATAATTTTTTATTCTCAAATTCTTCCTGGGGCTTTACAAAAATAACATTCACTTTTTTAAATTTATCGAGAACGACCTCGAATCCCGAACCGCAGTTCGCACAAAAATGAACAAGGTCATCTTCTCCGCTCTGGATGTCCTTTCCGCAATCCGGACAACGCAGGGGTATAAGTTTGATATCAATCGTTCCCATATTGTAACCACCATAGGGCAAAACCTGCGAATAAAGCAAAAACAAAAGCAATTCCACCACCTATGAGAGAAGAAATGAAAGAGGAAACAACACCAAACAAGCCTATAATTCCGTATAATGCATTTAATCCTAAAAAAACTTTCTTGCTCTCTTCTTTCTTCTTTTTTCCTTTATCTTTCACAAGAGCCTTACCATCAACAGCATCAAAAGAATATGTATAAAATTCTTCGCCTACTTTAACTCTCGCAAAAAATATGGGGTTAAAGTAAATAATAGCTTTTTTCTTTATTGCTCTTAAGTAATATTCGAATTCATTAAAATCTCTATATTCTCTTATGATTTCATCGATAAGCATTCCCGAAGCTTTTTCGAGATATTCTTTTACCGGTAGAGGTAAATCAAAGACGTCCCCGTATCGATGAAGCAGTTTATCGTCGTAAACCTCGAATCTTTTGCCTTCCGTAGTAACTCTCTTTATACCATAGCGGTAGAATTCTGAAGGGTCCAATTTTACTTTTAAAATACGTCGTATTCTTTTCTTAACTCTCTTTTCGCCGACAGTGCGGGTAGCGCCAACCGTATCCATATTCATACCGGAATCGTTATAAGTGGGTTCCTGAACCACAGTCCCTTTTTTATAGCCTCGTAACCAACCTATTATCTCTGAACTGACCTTTATAAAAGGAACGTAAATAAGAGAGACCTCAATAATCCGGACGTTCATCCCGAATCTTTCTATCAAAATCTTTTTAGGATTATTTATTTTTGGTCTTGCGAATACTCTCGGAGCCCCGATTTTACTCGTTATTAAAAGACTGCTATCGCAGAATTTACATTTTGTGTTGGTGTAACCCTCTACAACATCAATCTCGGATCCGCAATTCGGACAGGAAAAGGCAATTACCGTAAGCGTATCTTCAGGCATTTTGTTTTTCCCGGTCGTAGTACCATAACAGGAATGTAATCGCAACTACGGAAATCAGCTTAAACGATAAAGTAGGAAAAAATAAGGCTACTATCATAATAATACTAAAGGAAAGCAATGCAAAAGGATAATGATTCCTGGCACTTTCCCCCTTTTCTGTAAGTCTATTGGAAAGAATATTTCCCCTCGCCCCATCGACATAGTAAACTGTATCGTCGTCTTTTGCCGTAAAAAAAGGTAAGTATATAAGTCCGATAGATTTCACCCCTTCTTCCTCTCCCATTGCCTCAAGTGCTTCGTCGATAGTTAAATCAGGCATAGAAACTTTAATATCAAGAGTTATTCTATCTCCCTGAGGGATATAACTGTTGATTCCTATTAAGTCGGTTTTTTTCCCGGGCAAAAAGATTGTTTTTCCATCTGTTTGTATACGATAGAAAGGAAAATACTCAAGTTCTACCTTTAATTTTTTCCCTGTTCGCTCAAAAAGTAAACGCTCAGCTACCCGGGCTTCGAGAGTGGTTTTTATCGATTCTTTTGTAAGTACTTTATCTTTTTCGTAATATAAATTAGTGCTACAATAAGGGCACTTTACGACTTTATGTTCTATTCCCGTATTTATTACCGCATCACATTGAGGGCATCTGATTTCCATTCAGATCTTTACTGTTTCTCACCACACTCCGGACAGAATTTTGCTGCTTTGGGCATCGTTTTACCGCATTTTGTACAAAAAGCCTTTTCTTCCACCTTTGACCCGCAATGAGGACAGAAATTCGAATTTTCGGGTACCGTCTCGCCGCACTTATGACAGGTTTCTCCGGAAGACGCTTCTCCCTGAGTGCTTCCCTGTCCGGTAGCCTTTTGCATCATACCGGGTATCATAGCTCCCATACCAATACCTGCACCCACACCCACTCCTGTTCCTGCTGCACCGCCTTCCTGGGATGCGGCATCCCGCAGAGCCTTTGCTGCCTGGAATTGTGTGAACTTATTTAAATCGCCGACAACACCCATACCGGAACGTTCATCTATCATTTTCTGCACTTCCGGAGGAGGAGTTATCGATCTTATGTAGAAATCTCGTAAGTCTAACCCGTACTTGTCAAAATCCTCATAGATTCTGGACTTTGCACCCGCGGAGAGTTCATCGTAATCTTTTGCAAGATCGAATATAGTGGAGTAGTTCTCTCCCAGAAAATCAGTCAATCTTGATATTATAACATTCTTAAAGAAATTTTCTACTTCATCCCTGTCCTTAATGTTTTCAGTACCTACAATCTTATTTATAAAAAGACGCGGGTCGGAAACCTTATATGAATATATTCCGTTTGCTCTTATTCTTATCATTTTAAGCTCTTTGTCTCTAAACGGAACAGGTTCCTGGGTTCCCCACTTTGCGTTTGTAAAAACTTTATTGTTGACGAAGTATACCTCGGTACGAAAAGGGCTCTTACCCTCAAAAGCGGCACCGACCAGCTTCTTTAAAAAAGGAAGGTTTGCCGTAGTAAGAGTATGCCTGCCCGGTCCAAAAGTATCAAGAGCTCTGCCGTCACGGAAAAAAACTGCTGATTGATTTTCTCTTACAACTAATTGACTGCCAAGAGAAGTCTCGGCGGAACCTTGTTCGGGTACTCGATGCACAATCTGGTTGCCTTCGTCATCTAAAAATTCAATAACTTCAAAAAACAATCCCATTTCAATCCCCCTCTACAATTTTTAAGCGACTAGCAAGCAAATCAAATCCTGCCTCTATATTTTTCGATATTTCCGCAAGATCGGTGTCCACAGTAGAATTAGCCGTAAAAGCCTTGACCCACTCCATTAAGTTTAAATCAGCTTTGTAAATCGAGCGAAGAGTCCCTTCCGAAACCTCTTTCTGGTCGAAGAAACCGCTATAACCGTAATCCGCATATCGTATTGAATCGGTTATTTTTTCCAGTTTCTTATCAATCCTTGCAATTTCATCGAGAGGACTGAGGTCTCCGGACTTCGTTACCAGCCGACCCTTCTCATTCAGAACATCTTTAATAGCTTTTAGATTGTTCGCTATTTTTTCCCTGAGTAGCTGGTCGGTCTCTCTTCTTTCTTCTTTACGATAGTAACCTTTAAATCCCGGAATACTTTTAGCTATCTTATCTATCCAGTTCTTGAAAGCCTTTTCCTCGCTCATAACAACCTCAATATTTAAATTTTAAACTTCTGGGCTAATTCATAGATCCCTAGGGGCGCTTTCCAGTAGATACCGTTTAGAGATTGCACTATACCCATTATGGAAAAAACAATTAAAATCACATATCCAATACCGGAAAGGATATGGAGTATAGGCAACAATATTGTAAGCGCAATCCAAAGCAACATCATTACGAGCCCCTGCTTTGCGTGATGTTTACAGAAAGTATTTTCGGGCTTTGCTAAAAGAGGTATAAGCAGTAACAACCACAAATAAGACAACCACGCTATGCTTTTACCATCATCTATATCCTTTTTACTAGCCTTTACTTTAACTTTTTTATCATCATCACTCATTTCTCCTCCTTTTTAGTTATAATGAGTATTTCCTTTTTTATTCAAAACCCATTTAAGAATAAAATCTACTTCTGATCTTCTAAGAATAAGGGCAATATAGTTTCTACCCTGGAAGGGTCTTTGAATAGGTTTTCAATATTTTTCAAATCACTCCCTATCTCATTCAACCTGAACTTAAACAGAAAGAAAACATTAATAAGAATGAATCCGTAAAGAAGAGCTTGTTTTAAATCTATAGGAAATGATAGCCGCTGCTTTTTAACAAAGGTCTTTGGGCGTTGTTTTTTCTTTTTTTCCTTCGCTTTAATTTTCTCAATACGCCCTATCTCTGTAAGCTTATATACAGAATTATAAGTTCTGAATTTTCCTATACCGGATATTCCCACTAACTCAATCAACGTGATATCTTCTTCGATCTTTTCCAGGATAGTCTTCTCATCTTCTCCTATATCTACTTCAATCTCAGCCTCTTCAAGTTTCCTTAAGGCAATATTCTCATCCGGTAATGCTTGCTCGATCAAAGGCCATTCGTCTATTCTCCGTATACCTTCCATAACAAGGGTATTCGGCTCTAACTCAACCGAAAAAGGAGAATGTTGATAAAGTTTTTTCCCGGCTTCAAAGGAATATCTTCCAGTATTCCAGGTTAGAACCTCACAGGTAGTCTCCTGAATTTTGAAGGCTATTATATCCTCAATGTCCTTCTTAGATAAAAGGTCTCCCTTCTCAACAATTTCGAGTAAAGAAAGTCCCGCTTCTTTAGCTCTTTCGGTATATTTATTAAACGTTTCGGGAGAAATCAGACCTGTTCTCTGGACGTATTCGCTTATAGAATGAAAAAGCTTTTCTCCCTTATGAAGAGCATCCGTAATTTTTCCCTTTTTGAACCCAAAGTGGACTTCTTCCCTTCCCGATTTGAGCTTTAGCACACCATCCGCTTCATGCAAAGATAAGAACTGTAATATTTCAGGAACTGAGAATTCCTGTATACTACCTTCCATTTCCATGCGGCTTTAACCTCCAGCTTGAAAACATTACTAATGAATAAAATAATACGACAGCAATTTTAAAGATGTTATTTCCAATTGAAGTTCTGTATTTCAAAACTTCTACCGGTTCAGACAATACAGAATTCAGAAAAATCAAAAGAATTACGGCTGCAAAAAAGCATATTATCGTTCCTTCAAGATGTTTCTTTTTGTAAAAATGGGCGCTTCCAGGTATTACTAAACTCATCATTAAATTGGTCAACCTGTCAACCTTATTAGCTTTACCGACTATACGTCTCTTTAGTCTTTCTCGTATGGTTTTCGATTTAGTTAATGATAATTTTGTAAAACATACCAAGCATATATTTTCATCCTTTCTATCAGCTAACATATAACTTTTGCAAATTGGACAGTAATAATCTTCTTCCCTTTTAAAAACTGCCATTATAGTCATACAAATTGCTATTATTATCATGAAATATAATTTTTTATCAGCAAGATGCCTGAATAGTCCTCTTGGTACAAATACATACTTATAAAGCCACCTTTCCGGAGGATATTTATATAAAGGAGGATCTTTTTTCGATATATGAAAAAGTTGGAGTCCGCTTCTTTCCATATGTTTTGTTGCCTCATCAAAGTTAAGTTGGTTATAGTACATCTTAATAATAGTTATGTTTGCTATCTCATTTTGCGGATACCGAGAGATAACATTTTCACACATCTTAATGGCTTGAGAGGTATCACCTAAAGCATAATAAACAGAGCATAAGTTCTCCCAATAATTTATATCCCTCCTGATATTATAACCTTTCTCGAAAAAATTTTCGGCTCCGGGCAAATCCCCCCTTCTCGCCTGCTCTATTCCCTTTATTGAATAGCCATAAGGCGTTAGGGGAGAATCAAGATTGTAAACATAAGGATCAAATCGAGCTTTAAATTCTCTATAGAGGTAACTACCCGGGTGAAAATTATTGCTGATAATATATGAGTACGAAATCAAGAAGGGAAGCACAAATAAAATGGCAGCACATTTAATTAAATTTGTCTTACTTATTTTAAGCAAAGAGATCGCTATGATAATAAGAAATACAAATTGTAGAGGTAACCATACAAACATTGAAAACAATATTGCTCCTATCCATAATCCGCTAAAGTTGATTGTCCTTTGTATCCATTTTGTAATATATGATAGAGAAAACACAATACTGGCTCCAATTGTTGCTATCAGAATCCAGAAAGAAAATAGAATTAAAAACAATATCAAACTTTTGATCATAAAAATTTTGTTATTAAGGAATTTTATAGTCGAAAAATATTTCCATGAAAATTTAGTCACTTTAATTAAATTAGGGAAGCTTACTTTAACCATCATTAATAGTATACGCCTATTTAACGGGTCGAGCTCGCTGGCAAAAATTATTTTTCTTTTTCCCCTTTCAACGCTACCATTTTTGAGGTCTTCAATACCCTCCTTTAAGTACTTATTGGACAAGGCGGAATTTATATAATCATTCTTGCTTCTTATAATTTCTATCAACTTACTCTCTACAAATTTACTTTCTTCAAAAAGGTCGTTTGAGAGCAACCTATAATCCAGCTTAGAAAGACTTTCGAAAGAAGAATATATTGCTAAAGAATCTTTAAATGATTGTTGAAGAACTCTTACCGAGGAACTTCTATTACCTTTAAGTTCCTTGCTTATGTAATTTTGACTTATCAGAGATAACGTTATTATGAAAAAGATCATTCTAAATCTATCTTTCTGAATTCAATCTCTAAACTTTTCTCCTTTACCTTTGCTTCAATTGCCTTTGCTTCAATTTTAAATGGACAAAGAATTCCCTCCCGCAAACGGAAATCCGAATAGTTGACTATAATTTTATTTTCCCTGTGCAAAACCACTTGAGTCGGCCTAAGATCACGAGAGAAGAAAATTTCAATACCATCTCCTGAAAGAAGCCATCCATTCTCCAAAGGAATCATTTCACAGTTGGATAAAACAGGTATATCCCACATCAGAAACCGATTCAAAGAAGCATCCGGATTTTCTTCGAATAACGAGAGAACCTCTTTTTTTACCTGCTTTCCATCCTTATCTCTTATAGAAATTGAATCTTCAGAAAAAGAAAAAGAACCGATTAACATCCCGAAAGATCCTAACAATTCACCTGTTAAGATTTTTTCGTTAACATTATATTTAAAAGAGAAATAAGAAGAAAAACGCGCGTCTGGTTCAGATACGGTCATTTCTCCTGTACCACTTTTTTGCACAACTTTAACCTGCCAGGAGGCAACGTTTACTAAAAGGTCTTCTTTAGATACCGTTTTTTTTACAACCTGCCTTGCACAATTAAAAAAACAGAATATTATTATGGCAAACAGTGAAAAAATAATCTTATTCATTGTCTAAAAATATATGGAATATAGGAAATAAGTCAAGTGGAATTCGGGTATAATGAAAGTAATTGCTAAAAACAAAAAAGCTAGATTTGATTATCATATTGTAGAAACCTATGAAGCTGGTATTGTTTTAAAAGGATCAGAAGTGAAATCAGTACGTCTGGGCAAAGTAAGCCTCTCCGATGCTTTCGCGCAAGTTGTAAATGGAGAGGTTTTTCTTTTCAATATGCATATTTCCCTGTACGAAAAAGCACAAGAAGGGTTAGATGCTAAAAGGGATAGAAAACTTCTTCTACATAAAAGTGAAATCAGAAAAATAGACGGCAAACTGAAGAATAAAGGATTGACATTAATACCCCTTGAAGTATGCATAAAAAAAAATTTGATAAAAATAGCTTTAGCCGTTGCTAAAGGAAAGAAAGAATACGAAAAAAGAGGAAAAATGATTGAAAAAGAACAAAGAAAAGAGATGAAAAAATATCTATGATTTTCCTTATACTTTCTTTAAGTATTAATTTATCCGGAAAGATATACACATTCCAGGAATATAATTTGGGAAAATATAAATACGTGAAAAGCCATCCAATGCTCGAAGAGATGGATGTCTCCTATTATTGGGATATCGGCACACAAATTTTAACCGTACAGAAAGAAAACATAGTTTCTATTATGCCGGATAACCCTTTTATAAAAGTAAACCGGGACGTATACCAGTTAGAGGCACCTCCTCTGAAAATAGGAGGCAAATTATTTGTTCCGGTTTCTTCGCTGCCCCTTATCCTTGGAAGTCTGATGGACATGGAAGCTAAATTCAATCAAGGGATTCTTGATGTAGGAACAAAAGTTAATATTTTTAAAACTAATTGGGAGGTTACTCCCTCAACGACTATCTTTACAATTGAGTGTTCACCAAACCTAAAACATCTTTTTAATAAAGTTAAAGATGAATGGGTTTTAGTCATATTTGATCCAATATACAACAGAAGTATCCTAGAGCTTTCTCCTAAAGGTCTAATAGAAGATGTTAAATTAGAACAAGGCGATGGCTTTATAAAATTCCGATTTAAAGTAAAAAACAATCTTGCAATAGATGCAGTAAGAAACGGCAAGAAATTGGATATTAAAGTGAAAACGTTTGTAGAAAGAAGCCTCAAAACTATTGTCATAGACGCGGGACATGGGGGAAAAGATCCGGGAGCAGTTTATAAAAATGTCCAGGAAAAAGATATCGTGCTGAAAGCATCAAAGAAAATAGCTGCCAAGCTAACCGAAAACGGATTCAATGTAATAATGACAAGAGTTGAGGATATTTTTATTCCTTTAAAAGATAGAACGAAAATTGCAGATTCGGCGAAAGCCGATCTTTTTGTTTCGATACACTGCAATGCAGCACCCAATAAAAGAGCAATGCACGGAGCAGAAACCTATTTCCTTTCCGCAGCAAGAAGTGATTGGGCAAGGACTGTTGAAGCAACAGAAAACTCCGCAATCAGATTTGAGGCAAAAGATGGCTCAAGTTTATCTGAACTCGATTACATATTGAACGACCTGGCTCAGACCCAATTCCTGGAAGAATCCCAACAGGCGGGTATTTACATTCAGGAAAGTATGGTACAAAAATGCGATCTTTACAACCGGGGATTAAAACAGGCTAACTTTTACGTTCTCCGCTTGAATTATATGCCCGCTGTTTTAGTTGAGATTGCTTTTATAACACACTCCGACGACAGAGGAAAACTACTGGATGAAGATTTCCTTGATAGGGCTACTGATGCTATAGTAGAAGGAATTCAAGCTTATGCAAAATCACGTATATAAGCAATGTCCGATCGGCGTTTTTGATTCGGGGATTGGAGGGCTTACTGTTGTCAGGGAAATCCGAAAAAGATTACCGGAAGAATCGATTGTGTACTTTGGAGACAGTGCCAGGGTTCCCTACGGAACAAAATCCAAAGAAACAATCCTGCGTTTTGCGGAAGAAGATATTCGATTCCTTCAGAGTTTTAATGTCAAGGTTATAGTCTCTGCCTGCTTTTCTGTTTCTTCTAACGCCCTGGAAGAACTAAAAGAAGAATTTCCCATTCCAATAATAGGAATGATTGACCCGGGAGTTAGAGCCCTCGAGAATAAAGCCTACAGTAAAGTTGGAGTAATCGGAACCAATGCCACTATCGAAAGCGGTGCATTTGAGAAAAAATTAAAAGATAAATTTAAGGACATAGATATATACTCTGCAGCCTGTCCCCTTTTCGTTCCTCTTGCAGAGAATGGATGGATAAATGGTGAGATTCCGGAACTTGTAGCAGAAAAATATCTTTCCGGTTTAAAAGATAAAAACATAGATGCTTTAATATTAGGATGTACTCATTATCCATTATTGTATTCCGTAATAAAAAACGTTGTAGGAGATAAAGTAACAATAGTTAAACCCGGAAAAGAAGTTGCTTTATTACTGGAAAAATTCTTAGATGATAACAACTTAAGAACTGAAGGGGAGGGGTCTCTCAAGATATATCTCTCGGATATACCGAGAAATTTTGAGCAAACAGTTGAAAATTTCCTGGGGGAAAAACCCGGTGAAATTCAACTGGTAAACCTGAAAAACTGAATATTTGCCACAGAGACATAAAGACACTAAGCCACACCCAACCCATTTAAGATTTTTTAACCACTAAATACACAAAATACACTAAAAACACCACGGACTAACCCACTAACAAAGAGAGGAACAACAAATAGCACGAATAACACGAATCCACACCCCACCCCAATTTTAATTTTGTTTGTTTTTTTTTAACTGCCAACCACTTACTACTCCTTACTAACTAAAAAGCTAAAAACCAATAGCTGAATCAAAACCACAACGCTTGACATAAAATTGCTTGATAATATATTTTTCTAAGGAGTATATGTAATGATAAGAAAATGCATAGAAAAAGACTTCACGGAAATTTACGAAATAATCAACGATGCCGCCAAAGCTTATGACGACGTCATACCGGCAGATTGCTATCATAAGCCTTACATGGATAAGGATTCCTTAAAAAATGAAATTGCAAGCGGTATTATTTTTTACGGATTCGAAGAAGATGGGAAACTAATTGGCGTAATGGGCATCCAGGACATTCTCGACGTTACTTTAATCAGACATGCTTATGTCGCAACAGAAAAAAGAAACAAGGGAATCGGAAGTAAACTGCTGAGTTTTTTAAAAACTAAAACCGATAAACCGGTTTTAGTCGGGACCTGGGCTGCCGCAAATTGGGCGATAAGATTTTACAAAAAACACGGTTATAAGTTGGTATCAACTCAGGAAAAAGATATGCTTCTTAAAAAATACTGGAATATTACTAACAGACAAATCGAAACATCTGTGGTTCTTGTAGATAGTAAGTACCTTCAGCAGGAAAGCTGCTGAAGATTAAAAATCAAATATCAAAATGTAAAATTACAAATCAAAGTTCAAAAATTAAAAAAACAAGGAACAACAAATCATACAAAATAAAGCGGGGGAGATGTCAAGGGTTGATTTTATTTTTATAGCACGCTTGACAGAAGGGGAAAAAAGCTGCATAATAGATTACTATTTATTTTCTATGTACATTGTGCCTCTAAGAGGGAGTTTTTTGCTCCCTCCCTGAGGTTTACTACACTTGACAGTATCGAGAAAAGACTGTATACTTATTTAAACTTGGTTTTTTTTACAAACAACAAAATTCTGGGTTGAGTGGGGTGGCTCTGTGTACTCCGTGGCTCAGTGTGAGAATATTTTTTGTCTTGTGATAGTCTTGTGTAATCTCGTGGTTAAAATTAGGGGTGTGGTGTTGGGTTTTAAACAACAAATAAAAAAATCCTGTAAATCTGCGTTTATCTGCGTCCTATTATTTGGTGTGGGGTTTTAACTTATTTTCTTTTCTTCAATTCCTTCAGCATCTCAGAAAGCAATTTATTGCTTTTCTTCGCTAATTTATAAGTCCTTTCTACGAATTCCGCTTCCTTCAGGCTCAAATCACGCGCGAAATCTAAGTATTTTTTGTTTTTCCTCTGAACGTTAAAGACAATTATAAAAATGACAACAATGAAAAATAAAAATAAAAAAGGAAGATAATCCAAAATATCCATAAAAAATCCCGAAGGAATTCTTTCTTTCGCCTTATTATAATATTCCTTAACCGACAGCCATTCTTCGTTTTCTTTATCGTAATAGAGTATATTACTCTGGACCCAGGCGGAATAGCTATAGGAATACTTTTCTAAAAAATCTTCCGGTAAATCAAGTAATTCAACTTCTACTATCCCCATAATAAAACTACCTTCAAACCCCGACATTTGTTCGTCTACAGTAATATTAAGAACTCTCAACTCCCCATCAAAAGGAAACCGATTTGTTTTGAAGTGGTACCTATCAGAAGAAAGTTTCTTAAAAACAAGAGTTTTTGAATCGTTTTCCTGAAAATCTTCCCAGGCAACAATTAGAGACGCTTCCGTAGGAGCAGCAAGTAAAACTATAGGGGTAAATAGAAAAAACAGCCTCACAATCAAAAAAACATTCATGCGTACTTTATTCATTATTCATTCCCCTCTTTTTTACATAAAAAATTTCGAAATCAACTTTTTCTTCTAATCGTTGTTCGCCAGTGAGCTATTTTCTATTATACTTAAAAACAGGATGACTGTCAAGTTAAAACTCACTAAACGCTATTTGCTGTTTGCCTTCAGCTTTTCGCTAATCCCACACAACCTCAATATTAACCACAGATTGCACACTGGTACAGTCGTTCCCTGTTAAATATCGCTTCGCATTTCACAGGGTAAACCTCCCTACCCCGATACAGTCATTCTTCCTTACGGGGCAAGCGGGGCAGGCAGATTAACACAAGATTACCCAACCTCCCCCTGTTTTATTCTTTTTGTTACAATTTTCCAATTTAAATATTTAACTTAGATTCGAAGAATCTACGAAAATTGACCCGTATAAATCAATTTTTTCCCCTTTTACGAAATTTTTCCTTCGACTGCCATCCCCCAAAAAATTCGACACCAATTACCGAAAGGGGTTGGGATGACCCAATTCACAAGGATTTTCTCATTGGATTTTCAATTTTTGGAATTTTTAAATTAGCGTGTTACAAGGAGGCTGTGTCTCTCAAAAAGCCCTCTCGGAGGGCGAGTGGGCATGGTTCCTTGAAATGCAAGCATTTCAAGGAGAGCGAGCCCGAGAGCGGGAGTGGTGATTTCCTCGCCGGGGAAATCAACCACGGCTTTTTGAGGGATTCAGGCTCCGACTTTGAAAAAAGGGGGGGGATGCCAGTTTCCCTTCGACCCTTGACACTTCGGTATAATTATGATAGGTTGTAGATATGAATTTTGAAGAATCCCTGGGGCGTCTTGAAGAAATTGTGAAAAATTTAGAAGAAGGCGAGATTTCTCTTGAAGAATCCCTGCCTCTATTTGAAGAAGGGATAAAACTTCTTACTAAGCTCAAAGATTACCTTGATAAAGCCGAAACCAAAATAGAAAAATTAATAAAAGATAGTGAAGGGAAATTCAAGATCAATGAATATAGAGAATTATCTAAAAGGTTGGAAGAAGAGAGTTGATAATAAATTAAACGATCATCTTCCCTCGGAAGAGGAATACCCACCCTTATTACACAAAGCAATGAGGTACACGGTTCTTCTCGGAGGCAAACGAATACGGCCGATTCTTATGATTACCACTTATTCCCTCCTGGGAGGGGATAAACTTGACGAAATCATGTCTGTTTCTTCAGCCATCGAACTGATTCATTCTTACTCTCTAATCCACGATGATCTCCCGGCAATGGACAATGATGATTACCGTAGGGGTGTCCCTTCCTCTCATAAGAAATTCGGGGAAGACATTGCAATACTGGCCGGCGATGCTCTTTTTTCGCATGCATTCTATGTAATAGCTCACGGTAATCTCAAACCTATTTTGAAGGAGAAAGTGTTAAAGGTGCTAACAACGACCATTGGCAATAAAGGAATTATTGGCGGTCAGACAGAAGATGTGCTATTCGATTCTTCAAATAAGACTCCCAAGCTTCTCAGATATATTCATTCTCATAAAACGGCTTCTTTTTTCTCCGCATCATGCGAAATTGGAGCAATACTAGCAGAAACAACAGAAGATAAAATTTTAGCCTCCAGAAAAGGCGGGCTTTTAATGGGCATGGCTTTTCAAATACAAGATGATATCCTTGATGTAGAAGGGAAAAAAGAAGAAATGGGTAAAGAAGTAAGAAAAGACAATAATAAACTGACCTATCCTTTAGTTTACGGAACCGATTTCTCAAAAATTATTGCAAAAAAATATAGTTCGCTTGCATTAAAACAATTAAATATACTAAAACCGAATGACAAAACATTCGAAAATTTATTAAACTTTTTACTTGCAAGGAAAAATTAAAATGAATTCAAACTTATGGCATCTTTTTTTGCTTCCTTATCTAAGTGGTCTGGCATGCCAATTAATAAAAATTTTTAATCAATGGATAATGAGAAAGCATTTCGAATTTACATTAAACAATCTTTTAGAATTAGGCGGTTTGCCAAGCGCACATTCATCGGCAACCATAACTTTAACTACTTTAATAGCAATATACTATGGATTGAACTCGCCTCTTTTTATAATCTCCTTATTTCTTTCTATATTTATTATGGGAGAGGCATATGTTGTTAGAGGTGTCATAAGCCGACAATCGGAATTAATAAAAAAGATAGCAGAAACAATCCCGGAAAAAGCTTTAACCCATACAATAATTCCCGGAAAAATCGGGCATTCTCCAGTGGAAGTAATAATGGGATTAATCTTTGGGGTGTTTTTTGCCCTGGCTTTTGCGGGTATTTAAATGTTACTTGAAAAAATAAATTCTCCTTTCGACCTTAAAGGTTTATCAATAAAAGAGCTTGAAATTCTCGCTTCCGAAATGAGAGAGAAAATAATTGATGTTGTCTCGAAAAACGGAGGTCATCTTGCACCGAATCTTGGAGTTATTGAATTAACAATAGCTCTCCTCAAAGTATTTAACCCCCCAAAAGATAAAATAATCTGGGATGTTTCTCACCAGGCTTACGGATATAAATTGCTAACCGGCAGAAGAGAAGGATTTGAAACGATCCGTAAATTCGGAGGATTAAGTGGATTTTCAAAAAGAGATGAATCAATATATGACGCCTTTGGAACAGGGCATGCAAGTACCTCTCTATCAGCCGCTCTGGGTTTCGCAATTGCCAGGGATAAAGAGGCTCGTGACAACGAAGTAGTAGCCGTTATTGGAGATGGAGCTTTAACAGGCGGAATGGCTTTAGAAGCCTTGAATCAGATAGGATATCTAAAAAAAGATATGCTTGTTATTCTGAATGATAATGAAATGTCCATAGCAAAGAACGTGGGCGGGTTCAGGGAATATCTAACGCGCCTGCAGTCAGCTGAAATTTACAATCTTATTATGGAAGATGCATGGAGCCTTATTGAAAAGTTACCCGCAGGGCTAAATAAAAAAGCAACGCGAGCCGCAGAAAAACTACATATTGGGCTAAAGAACCTTATTGTCCCCAATATTATATTCGAAGAATTAGGGCTCTCCTATTATGGCCCCATTGATGGACATAATATAAAAGAACTGATTATGATTCTTTCTAAAGTTAAAAAAATAAAAAAAGCTAAACTCCTTCACGTCATTACCGAAAAAGGTAAGGGTTATGCACCTGCAAGTGAAAATCCGGCTCTGTTCCATGGAGTGGGACCTTTCGAATGCAAAACAGGAAGAGTTACAAAAAAGAAAGGCCCTAAAAACTACTCTGACGTCTTTGGAGAAGCAATTGTAGAGGAAGCAGAAACAAACAAAGATATAATTGCAATAACAGCAGCTATGACAAAAGGAACCGGTCTTACGACTTTCAAAGAGAAGTTTCCTGAAAGATTTTTTGATGTCGGTATTGCAGAACAACATGCGGTAACCTTTGCCGGCGCCCTCGCCGCTGAGGGCTTACGTCCTGTATGCGCAATATACTCTACTTTTTTCCAGAGAGCATTTGACCAGATAATTCACGACATAGCACTCCAGAAATTGCCTGTAATTTTCTGTTTAGACAGAGCAGGATTCTCACCAGGAGACGGACCTACACACCACGGGGTTTTTGACCTTTCTTATTTAAGAATGATACCAAATGTTGTGATAATGGCTCCCAGAGACGAAATTGAACTGAAAAGAATGTTTAAAACTGCTCTTCTTAATACCGATGGACCGTCGGTATTACGCTACCCGAGAGGACAATCCATTGGAGTAAAAGAGCCTCCTAAAATACAAGCTATTCCTATCGGTAAAGCAGAAATCTTACGAAAAGGAAAAGATCCTCTTATACTAACTATCGGACCAATTGCCTATAAAATACTTGAAGTTGCTAGCGAACTCAAAAACATTAATCCAACAGTGGTTGACGCAAGGTTCGTGAAACCTTTAGATGAAGAAACAATTCTTAGCCTTTCAGAAAAAAGTAAAAAAATAGTAACGGTAGAAACAAACACTATAAGTGGAGGTTTTGGCAGCGCAGTTCTGGAATTCCTTAACAGAGAATCCTTAAAAAGGGAAGTTCTGCGAATAGGTATTCCTGACCGTTTTATCGAACATGGAGAGGAGGACAAGCTCTTAGAATCAATCAACATGGATAAAAAAAGCTTAAAGGATAGGATCAGTAGATTTGTGAAATGAAGGAAAGAACTATAAAAACTAATATTGAATTTTCGGGCATAGGAGTCCATACCGGAAAAAGATCAAGAATAATTCTTAGGCCACAAGAAAACGAAGGAATAATATTTATAAAAAACGATAAAGTAATACCGGCTATACCGGATACAGTAAAATGTTGCGATCGTGAAATTGTTCTATCAAAAAATGGCGAAAAAATAAGAACCGTAGAACATCTCATGAGCGCTCTTTACGCCTGTAAGATCGATCACGTTAAAGTAGTCATTGAAGGTGATGAGATACCGGTTCTTGACGGCAGCGCCTACCCTTTTATCTCAGCAATCGAAAGAACCGGTATAAAAGAATTAAAAAGCGAGAAAAAGAAAAGATATATTAAAAAAAATATCATTGTTGAAGGCAAAGGATGCTTTGCCTCCTGTACACCGTTAAAAAAACTCGAAATCCGTTATATTATTTCTTATAATCACCCATTACTTTACTACCAGGAATATCTTTTTAACGGGAAATCCAACTTTAATGAGATAGCGAGTTCCAGAACCTACGGAATGCTTTCATGGAAGGAAGAACTCAACAAAAAGGGCTTTGCTCTAGGAGCCTCAGAAGAGAACACTCTGGTCTATACAGGCAACGGAACATTAAACAAAGCTCGTTTCCCTGACGAAGCTGTAAGACACAAAGTAATGGACCTGCTGGGAGAACTTTATCTGTTCAAACCAATTCCTATCGGACGATATTTTGTTTTTAGAGGAGGTCATTTATTGCATTTTCAATTATTAAAAGAAATACAAAGGAGCAAAAATGAAATTCAATATTGAAAAAATACTTGAAATTATGCCTCATAGGTATCCTTTTCTGTTAATCGATAAAGCCGAACTAATTAACGAAAATGAAGTTTTAGGTACAAAAAACGTGACTTACAATGAACCCTTTTTTATGGGACATTTTCCCGGGGATCCCATAATGCCGGCGGTTCTGATAGTTGAATCTATGGCTCAAGCCGGCGGTTTCCTGCTTCTCAATAAACTTGAAGATCCCAAAAAAGCAAATGTTTATTTCGCAGCAATCAATAGGGCAAAATTTAGAATTCCTGTTCGCCCGGGGGATATTCTAATACATAAAGTAAAGCTTACAGCATTCAGATCCAATTTCTGCAAATTAGAAGGAAAATCTTTTGTAGAAGACAGAATGGTCGCTGAAGGCTCATTCTCGGCAGCTATCGTAGAAAGAAAAGGAACGTAATGCAAAGAGAGGTTCACCCGGAAGCAAAAATCGCAAAAGACGTTCAAATCGACTCAGATTGCCTGATCGAAAAAGACGTTATAATAGGAAGTGGTACAACAATAGCTAAAGGAGCTATTATTAAAAATGGCGTTCAAATTGGGAAAAAAAACGAAATACATCCTTATACTGTAATAGGCGATACACCTCAGGATAAAAGTCATGAAAAAAAAACGGGTAAAGTAATCATTGGTGACTCAAACGTAATCAGGGAATTTACAACAATTCATCTCCCTGTAGGAGAAGGAACAGAAACGAAAATCGGAAACAAAAATTACTTGATGGTATATTCTCACATAGCGCATAACTGCAAAGTGGGGAGCAATGTTCTTCTTGTAAACGGAGCAACTCTTGGAGGTTTCGTAGAAGTCGAAGATTTCGCTTATATATCAGCGTTCGTTCCGGTCCACCAGTGGGTTAAAATCGGAGCTTATTCAATAATAGGCGGGGGCTTCCGAATAATAAAAGACTTAGTTCCTTTTGCCATGGCAGCCGGTTCACCCTTGCGAGTCGTTTCTTATAATTCCCGCGGTCTAAGAAGAAACGGATTTTCATCCGAACGAATAGGCGAAATAAAAAAAGCTTTTCACATACTATTTAGATCAAAACTTAACACAAAACAGGCAGTAGCAAAACTTAAAGAAGGTTTTAAAGGAAATAAAGATATAGAACATATTATCAAATTCATCCACGAATCCAGAAGAGGAATAGTAAAGTGAGACCTTACCCCACAAAACCACAACACACCAACAGATCAGTTAATTAGTTAATTGGTAAATTAGTTGATTAGTAAAAACAAACAAAATACTTCGTGTCTTCGCCTACCCCGCTTGCCCCGTAAGGAAGAATGACTGTATCGGGGTAGGGAAGGATGACCATATCGGGGTGTCTTTCTGACAAATCTTTACTAATATGATGGTAAACATCAACAAATTAATAGATCATACGAATTTAAAGATAGACGCGAATGAAAAAGATATTAAAAAATTATGCCAGGAAGCTTTAGAATACAATTTTAGAGGAGTCTGTGTGAATCCCGTGTGGCTTCCCTTGGTCTCCGACTACCTGAAAAACAAACCCATCAAAATAATTTCCGTCAGTGATTTTCCCCTGGGGTCAGGATTAACCGAAATTAGAAAAAAAGAGGTAGAGATAATTATTGAAAACGGGGCAGAAGAAGTGGACATTGTAATGCAAATACCTCTCTTAAAAAGCAAAAAGTACAAAGAAGTTGAAAAAGATATAAGAGAAATAGCTAATATTATACATCCCCACGGAAAACTTAAAGTTATTATAGAAGCACCTATCTTATCTCGCGAAGAAATCTTATCCGCAACTATCATTGCTGAGGAGGCTGGCGCTGACTTTATTAAATCCGGTACAGGTACAAATGGACCTGTTACTGTTGATCAGATAAAACAGATAAAAAGCGCAACAAAACTTCCTATAAAAGCGGCAGGAGGAATAAAGAGTATGGAAACCGCGTTGAAGCTTATAATATCCGGTGCGGCAATTCTGGGAAGTTCTTCAGGAAAAGAAATAATAAAAAAATTTCAAAAGGAGAATTGAGGAAAATGGGTAGGAAAAAATTTGGAATAAGTTGTGTTTTTCCTGCTTATAATGAAGAAGAAAACATTGAAAAAGCAATTAGAGAAGCAATAAAAGTTTTTGTCGACGTTGACCTGGATTATGAGATAATTGTTGTCGATGACGGAAGTGAAGATGGAACATCGAAAGTAACTCTGGATATGGCTGAGAAAAACAAAAATATACGATTATTCAAACATTCCATTAACCTTGGTTATGCCGATGCTTTAAAAACAGGTTTTAAATCTGCGAGTAAAAACTATATTTTCTATACTGATGCGGATAATCAGTTTGACCTTAAAGATATTAAAAAAGCTTTGCCTCTAATAAAAGAAGCGGATATAGTAATAGGTTATAGATTAAAAAGAGCCAATAATATTATCAGAAAAGTGGGTTCTTTCGGGTATAATTTGCTGGCGAGGAAATTACTTAAGTTAGATGTAAAGGATATTGATTGCGCATTTAAGCTTTTTCGCCGCGAGGTTTTCGACAAAATTGAGATCGAGACTAAAGCCTGGTTGGCAGATACCGAAGTTCTTGCAAAAGCGAAGAAAAATAATATGATTATAAAAGAAATTGGGGTTAAACATTTGCCCAGAAAACAGGGCAAAGCTACGATTAAACCCGGGGACATCATAAAAAGCTTCAAAGGACTTTTGAATTTAAAAAGGATGATAAAATGAAAAAAGATGTTTTGTTAAGTAAAAATTTCCATATTTATGCTCTATTCATAGGTCTCTGTTTATTATACTTTAACCGGATTGTTTTTGGGAACTACTATTTCTTTGAAGATTTTTTATACCAATATTATCCTTTTCGTAATTTTTTTGTCACATCATTGAGAAACGGGACTTTTCCTTTATGGGATCCTTACGTTTTTGCGGGAACGTCTCTTATTGGAGATATTCAGAATGCTCTCTTTTATCCCTTTAACATAATACTTGTTCTCTTTGTAAAAAGAGGAGTTCTTTCATTTTATGCATTAGAATTACAAAATATCCTGCATATATTACTTGCCGGCATTTTTACATATATGTATGGAAGAGAGATAAAACTTTCTAAGAATGCTTCTATGATAAGTGCAGTAACTTTTATGTTTAGCGGTTTTTTGATAACCAGGATGATACATCTTACTTTCGTAAATGTTATCGTATGGTTACCTTTAATCCTTTTGTTTCTACAAAAGGCTTTAAATGAAAAAAGTTATTTTTATTCTATTTTGGGAGGACTTTTTATGGGTTTATCTATGCTGGCTGGTTCTCCCCAATTTTCCCTTCACATTTTTTATTTTTTAGTATTCTACACGTTATTTTTTATAGTAACTAACAGGGAGAATTCATCTGTAATAAAATCTTTTTCTTTTTTGAGCATTATCTTGATAATATCTCTGGGTATTGCCGCGATTCAATATTTGCCTGCTTTTGAATATTCAAAATATACTGTTCGTGAAAGCATTTCTTTTAAAGATTCTTCCGTTTTTTCAATTCATCCGGGATATCTTCTGACTTTATTGGTTCCAAAACTCTTTAGAGACTTTTCCGGAACAGCGCAGACTTATGTTGTTTCTTCTTTGGAAATTGGAGAAGCGTATGGGTCATTCTGGGAAAGGGCAATTTATCTGGGGATTTTTCCGTTTATACTTTTATTCTTTAGTTTTAAAGATAGAAAAAACAAATTAATCTGGTTTTTTGCGGCTATGGCTGTTTTCTTTCTTATTGCAGCTTTTGGTAAATATACTCCTTTATACAAATTTATTTATTATTGCCTTCCTGGTTTTAATAAATTCAGGATTCCGGGAAGGTTTTCCGGGCTTTTTTCTTTTTCAATGGCAATATTAGCCGGTTTCGGCGCAAATGTTTTTTTTGATAAAAGGAAAATAAAGTTCCCCAAAGTGCTATTTTGGCTGATTGGTTTGGTTTTAATATTCTGGATACTTATATATACCGGAATATTTAAAAATATAAGCAAATTTACCGCAAACATTGATGTTTATAAAAACATAAAAAAACAATATAGTTTTTTTGTTCTTTTCCTTTCTCTGTCACTGGTTATTGTTTTTTTGAGAACAAAAAAAGTTTTATCAATGAATTATCTGGCTATTTTCTCCGTAATGCTCATCTTTATAGATTTATTCAATTTCGGTCACAATTTCAATCAAAGTAAGGTATCTCCGCAGGAATTTTATACTTTTCATGAACTTGTTAAATATTTCCAGGAAGAAAGCAAAAAAGAAAAATTCAGGATAAACGCCATAGAAGGCAACCAACTGATATTAAAGAGGAACAGCGGTAATATATACCAACTTGAACTTATAGAAGGATATACCCCTCTTAGAATAAAAAGATTCGTGGAATTTTCACAATTACCTTCTGATAGAAAATTGGATTTATTAAACGTTAAATATAAATTCAGTTTAGCCAAAGAAGGAGGAGGGATAAAGATAGTATCTAAAAAAGGCTATGTGCCTCGAGCTTTTATGGTTTATAAATACACTTTAGAAAAAGAAGAAGATAATATATTAGACATGCTCTCGGAAGAAGAATTTCGTTATTTTGATGAGGTTATACTTGAAGAAAATCCCCTGATCTCACTGTCGGGAGAAAAAAAACTCCCCGAATACAAAATTGGAAATAAGTTGTTTGAAGTTAACAGAATTTCCCTGAAAGTACAAACCTCTGCTTCCGGTTTCCTCGTTTTGTCCGAGATATATAATCCAGGTTGGCAAGCCTATATCGATGGACAGGAAACTAAGATTTATTGTGCGGATTATACCTTGAGAGCAATACCGGTTGAGAAGGGGATACATCAAGTGGAAATGGTTTATAATCCACGCACGTTTAGAACAGGCAGAATTATAACAGTATGTACGTTGGTTTTAGCCGTTTGTTTGCTTCTTCTTTTGTAAATGGGAAAAATTAATATAGCTGTAGGTTTATTGTTAAGTGCTTTTTTCTCTGGTTAGCTTTTTTGAAAGTAAATTTTGAGGAACTTATTCTTGCATTGGAATCAGCCAATTATCCTCTCATTATCGCGGCCGCCTTTTTAAACGGTTTTACTTTTATCCCCCGCGCATATAGATGGAGACTTTTATTGAAACCATTAAAAAACACTCGGTTTGGCAACGCCTTTGGTTCTTTATCGATAGGGTTTATGGCAAACTCTGTTCTTCCCGCGAGAGGAGGGGAGTTTGTGAGGGCTTTTGCCATTGGACAGACCGAAAAGATGTCAAAAAGCGCTTCTTTTGCTACAATAATAGTAGAGAGAAGTACTTGATCTGGTTACTCTAATACTTTTTTTAGTTGTTTCACTCAGGTTTATTTCAAATGATACAATAGTGTCCAGGATGTTCTGGATCGGTGTAGTATTAACTGTATCGATTATAATATTTCTTGTTTTACTGAAAAAAAACCCGGGATAATGAACATAATCGTTTTCTTATCTCCGGAAAATTTAAAGAAAAAATTAAGAAATTTCTGGAGGCTTTTATAAAAGGACTGGGAATTTTAAGTGATTTAAAAATTCTATTATATATTTTCCTTCAATCCCTGTTTATTTGGTCCTGCTTCGCCATAGTTTATTATGTTTTATTTATAAGTTTCGGCTTCCAGCTTTCTCTTGGAGCGGCTTTTGAAGTAGTAGCAATCTGCAGTTTAGGAATTTCCATTCCTTCTTCACCTGGATTTATCGGAACTTATCATTATTTTGTGGTTCTTTCTTTAAGTCTCTTCGGTATACCTAAAAGCAGTGCTTTAAGTTTTTCGATAATCGCCTGGGCGGTTAATATTCTTCCGGTGGTGATTATCGGTCTGGTGGCTCTTAATAAGTTGGGACTTTCTCTTATGGTTAAAGAGTAAACTTATTTGCGATTTTCTTGAGAAGGGTTTTTAATCGCAGATGTCAGACTGTATTTAAAAGACAGGGCGCCGGTAGGGCAAGCTTTAATACATTCACCACACCTGATACAATCTACAGAATCCGGAGCTTTGAAAATCGCAACATCCATGGGACAAACGGTTTGGCAGGCATAACACTCAATACACTTTTTCTCATCAACCTTTATCTTGAAAAATGTAAATTTATTGAAAATTCCATAAATTGCCCCAAGAGGGCATACAAAACGGCAAAAAGGTCTTTTTACAAAGATCGAAAAGGATACTAACATAGTAACAATTGCCATTTTAACGTAAAACAATCTGCCGATAAGGGATTGGAGGTAAGGGTTCAATATAACTTGAGGAATCCCTGCCTCTATTCCTCCAGCCGGACATAATTTACAAAACCATGGTTGAGCAGTCAAAAAAGGAAGAATCATAACAAAAACAAACAAAACTATATACTTGGAATAACTATATTTCTGGGAAATACGAATTTTAAAAGTCTTGATCCTATAAAGAAGTTCCTGAAAAAAACCGAAAGGGCAAATCCATCCGCACACAAATCTTCCCAGCGTTATACCTAAAAGCCCCATGAATCCCAACACATAAAAGGGGAAAGTTTTAACACCGATAAAATTCTGCAAAGACCCAATAGGGCAGGAAAACCGGGCTAACGGACAGGCATAACAGTTCAATCCCGGGAAAAAGAAGCCCTTTAGTTTTCCCTGGTAGATAGTTTTATGAAAATAATTGTTTCCCGCAAAAAATGACGCGATTAATATGCAATACCGGACAATTCTTTTATACAGCCATCCGAACATACTAACCAATGCCTATGCAGGGAAAACAGATAATTGAACCTCTATGCTCGGTATCCAACCTCTGCTGGGAAGCAATCCCAAAAGTAAAAAACCCAATAAAAAAGATAAGCCCCAGAATGTAAATAAGTATACGCTTATTCATTCTCTTTTTCCAATAACTTGAGAAAGGTCTCCTCTATCTTTTTTTCGTGTCCGGGAGCATATCCCACAAACTTGCCCGCGATCCTTCCATCCTTATCAATTAGATAAGCAGTCGGTATTGCCTGTACAGCATACATCACACTCACTTTTCCGGCATTAACCAAGACAGGATATTCCATATTCTTATCTTCTATAAAATTTCTAAGCCGCCTTTCGTCAGTATCCAGACTCATTCCAAGAATGACGAGACCTTTTTCCTTATACTTATCGTAGAATTTCACAAAGTGAGGTATTTCAACCACACATGGAGGACACCAGGTTGCCCAGAAATCAACCAACATTACTTTACCCCTGTAATCAGAAAGACTGTGTTCATACCCTTCCATATCATTAAGAGTAAAATCAGGCGCGATATTCGATTTCGACAATCCTATTTTTCCTTCACCTTCTTTTTCCTTGGTATTACCCTCAGCTCTACCGCATCCGGAAATGACCAAAAACAACAATAAAACAAACATATATTTTTTCATAGTTACCTCATTATTTTATCTTTAACAATCTTCTCAACTTAAGTTCATCAAAACCAACAATCTTATGGTTTCCAAAAAGTGTAACCGGAACCCCGGTTTGTCCGGTTTTGCTTTTAAGTTCTTTTGCAGCTGCCGGGTATTTCGAAATGTTAATTTCTTTAAATTTGACACCGTGCTCTTTTAAAAACCTCTTAAGCCTGGCACAATAAGGGCAACTTGAACTTGTATAAACTTTTATAGTCATTTGCTCTCTTCTAAAAACTTATATACCTCATGACCGGCAATCGCTCCGTCGCCAATGGCAGTTGCTACCTGTCGCAAGGGTGTGTTCCTCACATCACCTGCAGCAAAAATCCCCTTAACCGAAGCCCGTAAACGATCATCGGTAACGATAAAACCCTTCTCATCTAATTTTATCGTATCCTTAACCAAATCGTTATTCGGAATTTCACCTGCGTAAATAAAAACTCCTTTTACTTTAAGGTTTTTTAACTCTCCACTCTTTATATCTTTGATATCAACATTGCTTAGAAATTTCTCTCCTTTAAAACTCACCACCGAATGGGAAGTCAGCAATTTTATTTTCTCATTCTCATTTAACCGATCTATAAGTATCGGTTCTGCTGTAGAGTGGTCGAGAAATTCAATTATCGTTATATGCTTCGCAAATCTTGAAATGTAAAGCGACTCCTGAACCCCTGAGTTTCCTGCTCCCACCACAACAACATCTTCACCTTCGAAGAAAGGTGCGTCACAGGTTGCACAGAAGGAAATCCCTTTATGAGTGAATTCTTTCTCTCCGGGAATACCTAACTTCTTATTCGAAGTACCTGTTGCCAAAATCAAACTATCCGAAGTGTAAGAACCATGCGAAGTTTCTATTCTAAAAGGCACCTCATTTAACGTTAATTTTGTAACTTCTTCAGCCCTGATCTCCGCGCCGAACCTCTCGGCATGCCGAGCATAAAGTTTCCCCAATTCTTCTCCGGATATACCTTCCACAAAACCAGGATAATTCTCGATTTTTTCAACGTTAACAACATACCCACCGGGAATAACCTTCTCAAATACTACCGTGCCGACTTTAGATCTTCCGAGATAAACAGCCGCAGTCAATCCAGCCGGACCACCGCCTATTACAGCGGCAGAAAAATGTTTCTTCCCACTGCTGCGCTCATTCTTTCTTACAGAAAACTCCATTTACTTCAAAGCCTCCTTTATCTTATCCAGGAAAATTTTGGGGGGCATATTACCAACAAAATCAATCTTGTCATTAATAACTATATGAGGCACACTTGAAACCTGATGTTTCATTGAGAGTTCTTCAAAGTAATTAGCATCAACCATCGAACCTTTTATTTTCTCGTTTACCAGAGAAAACTGGTGCGCATTTCTAACAGCACCCGCACAGTATGGGCAACCGTGGGTGATAAAAACCTTTATATCTACAGGTTTGTTAATTTCTCTCAAACCTTCAACAACATCATCAGGGAGCGAAAGATTGTCTGAACCCATATCATTTATTGCTTCTACAAAAGATGCAAATTCATGCCCCGCGGGAATACCATAAAAGTTAATGAAACCGCTACGCTCTGATTTAACTTTAATTGATGGACAAAGGTCTAATCCTTCAGATTTCGTCTCATCGGCATCATCACAATCTTTCAGAGCAAGAGACAAATTATCGCTTAAAGCCACAACTTCTTCTAATAGTTCTTTTGTCTGCTCAGAATACTCGGATTCGTCCTTATCTTTTCTAAAATAAAGAAGCTTGACTGCTCTTTTAAGATTTCTATTGAACTCCGTTTTCAAATATTCTCTATCATCTTCGCTTATTAATCCCACTTTACCTCCTGTTTACCGAAAGTATATACATTAAATCAAATGTCAAGAGACGACAACAGAATACGCCACAAAGTCACAGAGATATTACGCTAACGGCTTACCGCCATAGACTTTCCGCTAAACCTAACACACAACCCTAAATTTTTTAACATGTAGGATGTGTAGCACTTGTAGTTTTTTTTACTAAAACCTAACACCCAATACCTAATACCTAAACTTATTTCTTCTCGCTTATCTTATCCGCTATTTCCTTCAAAACCCTTGTCGCGGGGGAATCCGGAAATTTTTCTACATATAATATTCCTCGATCTGCCGAGTCAACAAGATTTGGATCCAGGGGGATAGAGCCTAAGAAGGGAATTCCCATTTCTACGCTAAGTTTCTTTCCTCCTCCTTCTTTAAACAGCGAAATCTCTTTTCCGCAGTGAGGACATTTAAAACCACTCATATTTTCTATAATACCGAGCAGTTTTATATTTAGTTTCCTGACAAAATCAATTGACTTTTTTACATCAAGAATTGAAATCTCCTGTGGAGTAGTTACCACAATTGCACTACTTGCAGGAACGAGCTGAGCCATGGATAAAGGCTCGTCTCCGGTACCGGGAGGAGCATCCACAATCAGCCAATCAAGCTTACCCCACCGGATATCACTGAGAAACTGCTGAATAATCTTCATCTTCAGAGGCCCTCTCCATATTATAGCCTGATGCTCATCCTGAAGCATAAATGCCATAGACGCAAGTTTTAAATTATCGGATATTACAACCGGTTCGATTCTGTTCTCTTGCGAACTTTGCATCCTCTCTTTTTCTACACCTAACATCTTGGGGAGATTTGGCCCATGAATATCAATGTCCATAAGTCCAACTTTTTCTCCACGCCCAGCTAAAACAAGAGCAAGATTACATGCAACCGTACTCTTGCCAACACCACCCTTACCACTCATCACCATCACAATATTATTTATATCTTTCAAATTTTCACTTATCGCTTCAAACGTATTCTCTGATCCTGCATTCTGCATTTATACCTCCTGACTTGATTAGTGTTAATTCTCATTCGCTTTTATTGCCAAGCGATATCTTTATCTTTGCTCCGCAACCCAGTTCAATAAAATCTTTTTCCCATGCTTCTCTGAACAGCTCTATTGCTCTTTCGCCTGTACAATGTGAAGGAGCAATCTTTTTCACTTTTAATCGCTTCAGTTCTCTTATAATCTCTTTCACTCCACTTTCAGAATAAGAAATGAGATGAAACCCTCCTAGAACCAGATATATATTTTCCTTAAAATGATTCTTAACAAACTTCACAATATCAACTATTCCCGGATGTGCACAACCGGTAACTACAATAAGGCCTTCCGGCGTACCAATAACAAGCGATTGCTCCTTAATCGAGGTCCCTAATTCTCCTGTTAACCACACGTTTTCACATATCTTATGGGGTTCCTTTACAGTTAATAATTTTCCTGTCTTGCTCTTTACTTTATTTTTAAAATCATCAGGAAAAGAAGAAGGAAGATAAACTGAAACCTTATTGTTCTTTTCCAAAACAGCATCAAGACCTCCCACATGATCATAGTGAATATGAGATAAAACCACAAGCTCTACCTCAGCAGGATTAATTTTAAGCTTTTCCATGTTGGATAAGAGAATAGAACCATTACCCCCGGTATCAAATAGTATAGACTTTGCCAAACCTTCAATAAAAACAGATATACCCCAGTCTGTTTTCAAATCTTCGTTAAAAGGTACGTTGTTATAGGTAACAGTAAGAGTAACATCTTTTGCAATGCATAAATGAGGAAACGAACAAAACAACAATAATGCAATTATAACACTAAACACTTTAAACATCTCTTCGCTCTCCTTTACTTTTAACCATAATTTGATAATTGTCTTTGTCAAGGATATAAACCACTCCACCAAAAAAAACATTTACCACAGAGGACCTATCGCGGCAGAGCCGCTAAAATGTAAAAATCAAATATAAAAAAGTAAAATGACAAATCAAAGATAAAAGAAAAGTCACTGCCCGCTTACCGCTTACGGCTCTATACTTTCATTGGTCCAAAGTCCAAAGTCGAAACCAAATCCCAATTTAGTCATTTTGATTTTTAATTTTTGATATTTAATTTCCAGGGAAAACAAAATCAAATGAGATATTTTTTTGCGAAAAAAACAAAAAGTTGACTGGCAGTACTACAGAGATCATAAAATTAGAACACAGCCAAGAATGGATTTACGGGATATTTTTGTTTTGTTGACCTAAAACCCAAGACTTGAGACCTGGTATCTGGTACCCAATATCGACACACGACACATGACACGCAACTCATTCGTAGGGCCATGCCCTAAGAATCCCCTTGACATAATCTGATTATTCATTATTTTTAACACATACATAAGGAGGCTAAATGAACAAAGCTACATTAAGATTTCTTGATATACTTATAATTATTGCTTTTTTCGGTTTATTATACATTTTGATTGAACCGCAGTATCAAAATGCAAAAGTAACGACAAAGGAAAGAAAATTACAGTCTAATATGTTCACCGTTAAAGCAGCTATAGAAAGGTATAGAGCTTTCACCAACGGAAAAATACCTTTTTCAACATATGATATATACGATCAGCTTGAAGTTTTCCAGGTTCCCGTAAACCCTTACACAAAAAGCAGTATGAGCTCATACGAACTAAGCAAATTTCTGTACGATGTGCCATCTCAAATAGAAAGTACAGATACAAGCGGATATCACGGAGAAAAACGGGGGGAACCCGGAGAGATTAGAATTGGATATTATGCTACAACAATCAAAAATGATACAGTCCCCTTAAATTACGCTATAATAGGCTTTAATAGTGAAGGTATGCCTCTTACCATAAAAGAAGGAGAAAAAGTTAGGATCGTAGTACTTGAAGAATAGTGTAGAAGTTTTTGGAACTCTTAAAACCTGAAATCTTAGAAAAAATCAGCACCCTGAACCTCAGGGCCAAAATAATTGTCAAAGGTTTTTTAACCGGCTTACACGAAAGTCCCTATCATGGTTTTTCGCCGGAATTCAAACAGCACCGTCCCTATTACCCGGGAGATCCTATCAGTAAAATTAACTGGAAATTATATGCCAGAACTGAGCGGTTTTATCTAAAGAAATATCAGGCTGAAACAAATTTGTCAGCATTTCTGATTCTGGACAAAAGCAATTCTATGAAATTCGGAGAAAAGATATCCAAATTTCATTACGCTCGGACCCTTGCTGCCGCCCTTGCCTATTTACTACTCAGGCAGAACGACTCGGTAGGATTGGTTCTTTTCGATTCCAAAATAGAATCCTTCATCCCCACAAGGAGCCGGATGAAACATCTGAACTATCTACTTGGTACTCTGAGTAAAAATGAACCCTCAGGTAAGACCTCTATTTCTAACGCTATCTTTGAACTTATCCCATTAATAAAGAAAAGAAGCCTTTTCATCTTATTTTCCGATTTGCTGGAAGACCCGAAAAAAGTTATAAAAAACATCAACATAATGAAAGCGAAAAAACACGAAGTTATTGTCTTCCACATCCTCGACAGGAAAGAATTGAATTTTTCGTTTCATAATGAGGCTCTGTTCAGAGATATGGAGGATTCAAAAACCATTCTCGCGGACCCTAAAAACCTGAGGAGTTTATATAAAAATAAACTCAATCAATTTATTTCAAGGTATAAAATGGGCTTTGCCCGTAAGCGTGTCGATTATTTTCAAATAATTACCGATACTCCTTACGATAAAGCCCTCAGGGAATACCTTGAAAAAAGAAAACGATTGTCATGAGTTTCCCTGCATTCTTTCTGCTTTTCCCTCTTATTATAATACCAATAATAATCCACTTATTATCGAGAAAAAAACTTAAGAAAATTGATTTCCCGTCTTTACTCTTTATTATAAAGAATGAAATAAGATTCATTCGATGGTTCCAATTAAAAAGATTGCTACTTTTAATCACGCGGATTAGTCTTCTAATATTCCTGATTTTAGCCGTCGTAAATCTAAAAGTTCCTTTTTCTTTCTTCAATCCTGCGAAAACTTTAATCCTGGACAACTCCCCTTCAATGGAAAAAATCGAAATTAATGACAAAAATGCTTTCATTGTTCCTATGCATTCAGGCATACCTCAATTCTTTTCATATCTTAAAAAACACTCACCCGGGATTTTAATCACCGACGCTCAAAAAAACGGCTTCACAGAAATACTAAAGGAGAGAGAAAAATTCCCGGGAATAAGAATTAAAAAGACAGCTTTTCCTCAGGGTAATCTCGCAATAGTCGGTGCCGAAAGCGGACCGGCTTACCAAGGAAAAAAATTCAACATAAATTTCAATATTCTAAATAAATATAAAGAAAAGAGAAAAACCAGATCAACACTAAAATTAGACGGGAAAGTGTTCATGGAAAAAAACAGAATTTTAAAAGTTGGAGAAAGCGATCTTTCGTTCAATCTTTCCCTGCCGAGAGGACTGCACCAACTGTCTCTCGAATTAGAAGACAAAAAAGGATTTAATTTTGACAATAAATATTACCTCACTGTTAACGTACGAGCCAAACAAAATATTTACATTCTATCAGATGATTACCCCGAGCGTCTTATAGCCGCACTTCCGCCCTCTTACTACGAAGTTAAATGGGTCAGGGGAACCTCCGAAATAAAAGGAAACTTATTTATTGCAAACAACGTAGATAAAAAAAGTGGATTAAGTTTACTTAAAAACCCAATCTCCGGAATTATATGCCTACGGGGGGCAGAAAACACCTCAATCTCCAACAAAATTCCGGATAGGATCTCAACCGTTGTCGAGAAATCTTCCCTTAATAATTCATCCGATCTAAAAGCCCTAAGTCAAATCCCAATAAGCTATAATTGCATAATAACCGATGGCAAGACCCTGATGTATTTTGAAAACGGAAATCCTTTCGTCAGTAAGATAAAAAACCACCTCATTCTCCCCACTTCACTGGAGGAAAACGATTTATCTCTTCATCCGGTTTTTATTCCTTTTCTTTTTAATCTAATCAACTCTTTGTCAGAGGAACCGTTCTGCAGTAATATCTTATTAGATGAACCAATAGTCATAACAAACTTTTTGAAACCCACAATAATATCTCCGAAAGGCAATGAATATGCGGGGGATCCGGTAAACGCCGACAATTACATCTTCAAGGAAACAAAAGAATGCGGGATTTATAAAATAACTGATGGGAATAAAATTATAGGATTAATAGCGATAAACAACCATCCATCCGAATCAAAACTGGAAAGCCTTTCCGATGAAGAACTACGATATATTTTCGGGAGAAGCGGACTTACAAACGGGGCTTCATTCTTTCTCACCCTCGCCCTGTTGTGTTTTATTTTGTCTATATTTATTGAAAGAAGAACGTAAATTTGCCACAAAGGCACAAAGATAATAGGACGCAGATGAACGCAGATTTTCTCAGATTTTTATTAGTTTTAACTAATTTACTAATTGACCAATCTACTAATTCTATATTTTAAAATTGACCCGTCAATTTTAAAATATAGGTTCTTCCTCCCCTCTAATTAGTTTTCTTATATTCTTCCTATGGGTTATAAAAACCAAAATGGGAATCAAAATCGATATAAATAAAACACTCTTGAGAATAGGCTCTGCGAGAAAGAAGTACAAAATAGGCAGAGAAAGAGCAGCCCCCATAGAACCAACGGAAACTCTCCGGAAAATCCCAACGAGCAGAAACCAAACACCGAAAGCCAAAACTGCCGGTAAAGGCATAAGCGCAACAACCCCTCCAAAGCCCGCGGCAACTCCCTTTCCGCCCTTGAACCGTAGGAAAGGTGTCGTCATATGACCTGCAATAGCTCCAAGTAAGGCAAGAATACCCGCAAGCACGGTGACATTGGAAAAATATAGCACCGGAAGAAACCCTTTAAGAAAATCAAGAATAAAAACGAAAATCCCTTCTTTTTTCCCAACCACTCTAAAAACATTCGTGGAACCTATATTTCCACTTCCTTCTTTCCTGATATCATATCCCTTAATTTTTCCCACGATATAACCGAAAGGTATACTTCCAAGAATGTAAGAACCGACAAAAGCTGCTGCTTCCCACATAAAATTTACCCTCTTTCCAACTTCACAGAAATTGGGATTCCCTCGAAATCAATTTTCTTTCTTATTCTGTTCTCCAGATATCTCTTGTATTGTTCGTCAAAACTCTTTCGCTCGTTAGTCTTTAAAAAAATATTTCTACCGTCCTGTTTTACCGAATGCAATACGACTTTTTTTCGGGCAGCGTGAGGCGGACGGTAATCGATTGCTTCTCTAACGATATCTTCAAGTTCCGGGTGTTTTTTATCTAACTTATCAACAACTTCTAACGCCAAAGATAAAGACTTTCCTGTGCCTTCTCTTTGTAAAGAAGAAATAGGGTACCTCGGAATCCAACCAAAAACGGAAAGTTCTTTATCATAGTATTTCATAATCTTTTTCTTTTTTTCTTCAGGCACAAGATCAAACTTTGAAAGAAGTATAATAATAGGTCTTCCTCTATCAACTGCCCATCTAATTATATCTTTATCCTGTTTTGATACTTTCTTTACCGCATCAATTAAAACAATAACAACATCCGATTCTTCTATAGATCTTATTGCTCGGAGAAAAGAATAATACTCAAGCGAATCCTTTAATTTTGATTTCTTCTTAAGTCCTGCAGTATCGACAAGAACTATTGTTCTCCCCTTATAATCAAGATATGAATTTGTGCTGTCTCTCGTAGTCCCCGGTTCTTCTTTGGTAATCGTACGCTCATACCCCATAATAGCGTTAACATAAGTTGATTTTCCTGTATTCTGCTTACCTATTACACCTATTATGGTTCCTTTCGCAATTTCTCCTTCCTCGCAATTCGAAAGAATCCACTTTAAAAGATCTTCCACCCCTCTACCGTGTTGAGCGGAGATCTGAAAAATTTTATCCATTATGAGTTCTTTAAATTCACCCAAAACATTCCAGTCCTCTTCTTTATCCATTTTATTTACAACAAGGACTTTTTTGCCTTTGTCTTTTCTTATGTAATCGGAAATTTTCCTATCAAGAGAAGAAACTCCCTCTCTTCCATCCACCAATAGCAAAATTATATCAGCCTCATCCAGAGCGAAGTTCACCTGTTCCATTATCTGACTTTCAAGCGGATCATCGGAAAAGCGAATTCCTCCTGTATCGATCAGAATCAGAGGTTTTCCTTCTCTTTCGACTACACCATAAACCCTGTCCCTTGTAACACCGGGTTTTCTATCTACAATAGCACGTTTTTCTTTTAAAAGACGGTTAAAAAGGGTAGATTTCCCTACATTAGGTTTACCTACAATTGCAATTGTATTCATTGGATATTTCCAAGTTCTATCACGTTATAGGGACTTACAATAATACTCTTCCGCAAAGACTCCCGCAAAACTTCAAGGGAACATCCATCTATAAACATACCATCTGTGTTAACAATATCGGGAGGTAAAATCACAATGTCAAAATCATGTACAGATAGCTGTCCCAACAGATCCCAACCACCGAGCAGGGCAGCCACTTCCACAGATTCCCCGAAATATCTGTTCTTAACAGATATAGTTTCCGCCCTTATTCCTGCCCCTTTGAATTTACCCTCTAATTTACGAACAAGCCCATACGCAAGCGTCCCCGTAACGAGCAGTACCTTTCCCTTAAAGTCGGGGACTTTTAACGATTCCAACCCGTCCAAAAACTTCCTTGCCATTCCAATGCCGTTTTCCAATTGAGAAAAATCGTCATAATGTTTAAAAGAAGGAATTTTCTTATTTGCTTTTACATAAAATTCATCCGCAAGATAGATAAGCGTTTTCCCTATTTTTTTTCTTATTTCTTTCTGATAAGGCTCAATTAACTTGATAACCTCTTTCATCCATTTAGGAGTTGCGGATTTTACATAAGTAAGGTTTTCTCGCAAAGCAGTCAACCCAACAGGTACAATACCAATGGACTCAACTGAAGATAAAGATAGAAGGTCTTCTATTGTTTCGTGAAGAAATTCCCCATCGTTAACTCCGGGAAGAAGAACTATCTGAGTATGCAGTTTTATTCCACCATCGCTAAGACGTTTTAAGTCTTCCCTTATCTTTCCCGCTCTTTTATTTCCCATCATCTCTATTCTTTTTTCCCGATCGGTCGCGTGAACCGAAACATAAAGAGGGCTAAGTTTTAATTCTATTACCCTGTCAAAATCTTTTTTTGTAAAGTTTGTAAGAGAAAGATAATTCCCATAAAGAAAAGACATCCGGTAATCATCATCCTTTGCGAGCAGCGAACCCCTGACATCATCAGGATTTTGATTTATAAAACAAAATATACAGTCATTTTTACATAATTTCATTTTAAACTCTGAAGGCTCAATCCCGAGGGATTCTTCCTCTTTTTTTTCAATATCGTATACGCGCATAAATTTCCCATCCGAAATTTCAACGTTTATCAAACTTCCCGCTTCAAAAAATTTCAAATCAAGAGAATCGTTTATCTCCTTGTTATCAATAGAAATAAGGTGATTTCCGGATTTCACCCCGAGTTTATCGGCAATCGAACTTTTCTTCACTTTTTCTATCCTAATCATAATCTAATAAATTAAAAACTTTTTCCCTCATAAAACCTCAAAACCCAAAAGATTTTAATTTGTTGGTTGGTTGGATTGTTAGATCGTTAGGTAGTTTAAAAAATTTTCCCGATCCAACGAATCTGCGACTTAACAAACCAACAAAAAAATTACACGAAAAATTTTTCATTCCTACATCAACTACACGTACCACATGTGTAATTATTTTTTGTAATTTTTTCATTTTGAATCATTATTGTAGCTTTGTTGCGTCAAAAAACAGAAAATACTTAATTATCGCTCAATTTTAATTTTGCCTTTATTTAAACCTGCAATTCTGGGAAGAGCGTTTCCATCTTCTACATCAGTAAATTTACACTTCTTTATTTTTCCCTTCTTAATCTCAACACTACCCTTACCCGCAGGCGAAGTAATCACAAGCTTACAGTCAACTTTATGCTCTTTTAAACTACTGATTAGGTCCACTGTCAGAATTTCTCCGAGGTTCACCGTATCTTTTCCTTTTTCTATGATTTCTCTAAGCAATTTCCCTGATTTTATTCTCTTTTCAACCCTCTTAAGTAATATATCGACATCAAAGGGCTTTGTCAAATAATCGGTAGCGCCAAGTTCATATCCCTTCGTATAATCATCAAGTTCGGATTTAACCGTCAAAAAAGTAAAAGGAATTAAAGGATGTTTTTTTCGAATGGCTTTAAGAAATTCGAACCCATCCATTACAGGCATTATGACATCAGATAGTATCAAATCCGGGATTTCTTCTTTTAAGACCTTCAACCCCTCCTTGCCGTTTTCAGCCGTTCTAACATCGTAACCTGCCTTCTCAAGAGCTTTCCTAACAATTATGCGCAACGCTTTATTGTCTTCTAAAACTAAAATCATTAGTCCTCCTTACGCCTATCTTTACTTCTTCTTCGCTCTTCCCCCAAACGCCTGTCAACGTAATGATAATCCGATGGCATTTCAATAATAAATTTTGTCCCTTTACCGTAACTGCTTTCAACGCTGATCTTCCCAAAATGCTCATTAACTATTTTTTTCACCAGAAATAACCCGATACCTGTTCCCGTTTTCTTTCTCGATTTAAAATTCCTAAAAATCGAATTTATATCGCCTTTGATGCCCTTTCCGTTATCTTTTACCCATATCTCAACGATACTTTCCCTCAAACTTATTCCCCCCACCTCAATCACTCCCTCTTTTCCAACCTCTTCATAAGCATTATGAATCAGATTAATCAAAACAGACTTCATAAGCTTTTTATCACAGAAAACATCCGGGAAATCTTCTCTAAACTTTAGCTCAACGAAATCATGATTTCCGGTAACCAACTCCGCGCTTTCTTCACTTAACTTCTTAATATTAACCTCTTCGAGATTTAAATCAAGAGCACCGGTCAAACTTAAAACATCGAATGTCATATCCTGGAGATATTCTAATTCCTCAAAAAGCGTACCACTGATTTCCTTTACCTCACCATCTCCCATATCTCGCAGCATTCCAATTCCCATTTTAAGTCCGGCAATAGAATTTTTTATTTCGTGCGATATTAAAGATATACCCTCTTTATCTTTTAATTCACCTTTCATTCTTCTTGAATTTTAATACCATATCCAAACATGTCAATACCCCCAATCGCTACGCGACATTGTAAATTGCAAATTGTAGATTCTAAATTGCAAATTTTTTGATTATATTGGGCACTTATCAAGCCTCTTGACTTATGTGGTTCATTTTATATATTTTCAAGGTAAGCCGGAGTGGCGGAACTGGCAGACGCGGCGGACTCAAAATCCGTTGTCCCTTAAAGGACTTGTGGGTTCAAATCCCTCCTCCGGCAAATTATTTGCCACAGAGACTCAGAGAACACAGAGAAAAAACAATATTTCAAACCACGAAACACACTAAAGACACTAAACTCCAAAAACCCCAAAAAAACTAATTATCACACGGAGACACGGAGTCACAGAGAAAGAAACAAAAAAATATTTGTGTTGTTTAAAACCCAACACACACCAAAACTAAGAGAAACAACAAATCACACAAATAGCACGAATAAAAAAATTTTGTAAAATTATGTTTGCCTATTATTGTATGGAGTTTTAAATCATTGTCAATAGGTTATTTGAACCACAAAGAACACAGAGCCTACCATACCCCACTTTTTTTGTTTTTTTACTATTTGACAATTTTCCAAGTGCATGAACTTTCCCAAACGTAAAAATTTTTTAACTTGACTAAAGATTAGGTTTTCTATTATTTTGAAGAAGGTTTTGACTCTTGAACCGGTTTCAATCACCCTGTTAACTTCATGAGTTTTTTATATAATTTTTCATGTTCGCTTACGCAACGCTCCAGTGAAAACTTCTTTTCGACAGCTTCCCTTGCCCTCACTCCCATTTCTTTTCTTGTTTTAGAATCTCCCAGTAGATTCAAAACCGCGTCTGTAATCTCATCCGGCTTACCCGGAGTTACAAGCAATCCTGTTTTCTCCTCGGATATCATTTCAGGAATTCCTCCCACCCTGCTTGCAATAACAGGCAATTTCATAGACATTGCTTCTATTATAGAGAGAGGCGTACCCTCGGTTATTGAAGGCATGATGAAAATGTCCATAAGAGAAAACAGCTGTGGAATATCCTCCCTGATTCCTAAGAAAGATATATCCTGATCGAGCCCCAGGGAAGAAACTAATCTCTTAAGACGTTTGTAATACCCTGGTTGTGTTGACAATATCTTTCCTATAATAAGTAATTTTAGCCTCTTGTGTTTTTTCTTGAGTGTTCCCATGGACACAATCAAATTCTCATAACCCTTGACCCAGCTTATATTACCCACCGCGCCTAAAACTATATCATCTTCACTTATATTTAATTCTTTCCTTAAATTAACCTTTTCCTCTTTCCCTATGGAAGTAGAGTCAAAGCTTCCAATATCCACCGGTTCGTAAATAAGCACCTCTTTAAAACTTGAGTCCGTCAGATAATAATTCCTGGTGTTTTCCGATATGTGTACAAGACGATCCGCGACGAACTTGGTAAAAGGTCTCAGGATGGTTATTAGAAATTTCGGGTAAAGTGTTTCATGGAAATGCCACACTACTAAACGCCCCGTAAATAAAGCGGCTAAAGCCCCCTGAAAATTCAACAATCCGTGAAGGTGAACAATATCAATCTCCTTTAGCTTAATAATTCTAATAAGGGAATAAACAGATGGGACAAAATTGATAAGATAACTTATATTCAAAAAGAAAGTCTTAAAATCTCTGATAAAATGCGGAGTACCTAATTCACATCGATAAACCGCTACTCCTGCTTTTCTAAGGCAATCCGGAAATTCTCCGTTTCCCTTTGGGACTGCTTGCGAGTATTCTATTCCTCTTTCTTTCAATTTCCTCGCGATTCTAAAGATGCGCATGTGCGCTCCGCCAATTCGATCATCCAATAAAACGTTCAAAACCTTAATTTCTTTCTTCATTTTAAAAGCAGCACCAATCCTGCCGCGATAAACATTACAGTATAAGAAAAACCGGACATGAGGTCGCCCCTCATAGCGAGAAAGGAAAAACCAAGAAGGAAGGGATAATACGCGGATATTACCTCGGAAGAGGTGGCGGTAGATACTTTCCAGTGGTATTCGTCAAGGGACGAAAATAGTACCCCAATCAAGTAAGCAAATACAATCAATCCAATTACGCCAAAATTGATATAACCCTCGAAAGGAAGAGGGCAGGAAAGATTAGTCTGGGGATAAGCGAAATAACTGGCAACTACGCCTCCCGAGCCTACAGGCTTCCCTCTCCAGAGAGCCCTTGGTATCCAGAATAGGAGCGGACCCAATAGCTGCCGTCCCCAGGTAACCCCCTCTTTTCCTACGTATTGAAGTGTATGGACACCCATCTCATAGGCGTCAAAATGGGGTGAAGTATAGGCTGTTTTCAGTTCCGATAAACTGAAATCCGAAAGAGATATCGTCTCTACTGTTTTATAACGCAGCTCATTACTCAAGGGAAAGATAAAGAGTATTCCGATAAGAAGTGCTGCTGCCATCCAGCCTCTCCCGATGTTTAGCCTCCTAAGTAGCATTACAATAAAACCCAGAACAACAGTGCCTGCCCAATATCTTGAAGAAGCCAGTGGATTATTTACGAGTAGATTGATTAGAATTAAAGCAGTTAAAAGAAATCCCCACTCTCGTCTATTTGTCCATTTATTCTTTAAAAGAAGAAGCCCAACAAGGGAAAGAAGAGGTATGAATCTGAGAAATTTATCTACAATAATCAGCAGAGGATTGAAAAGGATAGAGTTAAGAACTTCTTTATACGCTCCAAGGATAAGAAGATTTTTCACGCCAAACACAAACAAAAAACCAATGAAAATAATAAAAGAGAGATAGATAGAGAGATAGACCCCTCTTTCTCCTATCTCGAATCGCTTCAGATAAGAAAATAACCTGCTGACGCGGAATTTCTTAATGGAGTAACCAAACTGGTAAAAAACCACCCATGTGATGATAAATAGATTCGTGAAACAAATCGAAAATCTCTCTTCTTCCGAAAGCCACAAAGGAAATTTTCCGCAGGTATATTGTATAAAGGGAGTAAGAACGAAAAAAGTAAGTATAAAGAACCAGTGAATCAGGTTTAATGAGTAAATCCTTTCCCTCTGTTCCTTAACGATAAAAAACACGCTGAAAGCTCCAACAATTAAAAAAGTTATTATGTTATAGAGAAAAATAATTTTAACCTCCTTAAAATACTTTATACACAATTATAATCTTTATAAGAAAAAAGTCAATAAAAAATCGGGAAATTCCCTAATTCGAAAAAGAGTTTTTCGCTTTTACAAATTCGGTAAAATACTTGCAATATCCGCATTATGGAACAAAGCCCCCTGTACAATTAACAAACGAAGAGAAAGGGGTTGACAATCTTGGTTTATTTGTATAATATTTATAATGTAAAACAAAAACGAATAATGTAAAAAAGTTAAAAAACGATTTTTCTCTAATTAAATTAAGGAGGTTTTAATGTTAAAAACCATAAAAATGTTGTTAATAAATTTTTTTATCTTTTTAAAAATTAAGGAGAGCTCATGAGAAAATTATTAACGGTATTAACTTTTATCTCTTTGATCTGTCTCGGCGCTGAGTGGGACTATACAGGAACTGCCTATTATGTAGGTGACGAAGATGGGGCTCCCACGGGAATCTTCAGAGACGGCAATTATTGGTATATGGTAGGGAATGGTAATGACAGCGTATATCGATATGATGATAATTGGTCTTATACGGGAACCGCCTATTACATAGGTAATGAAGACGGCGGGGCTACAGATATACACAAAGATGGCAATTATTGGTACATGACAGGAAATGATAATGACAGTATTTATCGATACGATGAAAACTGGTCTTATACGGAAACAGCCTATTATGTAGGGGGGGAAGATGGGACTCCCACAGGAATATGCAAAGATGGCGCTTATTGGTATACGGTAGGAATAGATAACGATAGCGTATATCAATATAATGAAAACTGGTCTTATACGGGGACTGCTTATTATGTAGGTAGTGAAGATGGGACTCCCACAGGAATATGCAAAGATGGTATTTACTGGTATATGTCAGGATATGATAGTGACAGCATCTATCGATATGACAATAATTGGTCTTATACGGAAACTGCTTATTATATAGGTAATGAAGATAGTTGGCCTTCAGGAATCTACAGATATGGCGATTACTGGTATATGTCGGGTAACGATAATGACAGCATCTACAGATACGAGGGACTTCCAATTGCGCCCGTTAGTCCAACCCTTATCCGAATATTCGATAACGCGATATTTAATGCCTATCCTCCACCTTATGCTTGCACCTTATCCGTTACATCTACTGATCCTCAAAGCGATAACATCCAGTATGAAATCCAGTGGGATACTGATTATGGATTTTCGAGTGCGGATTCTGCGATTACGGGAACCTATCTGTCAGGTGATACTATAATCGAAACTATTTCACTTGGCACTGCTGCCGAAGCGGAAACTCTCTTCTACTGGAAAACGCGGGCGAGGGATCCAGACGGTTCAAACGTATGGTCTGATTGGAGTGTTATTCGTTCCTTCACCATGGATATGGATATCGGAGATGGCTTTCCGTACTGGTACCAGGTTGCGGGAAATCAATTTAATCAAGGCACGAAGAACGGTGTAACGGTTCAAGGTAATTCGGTTGTACTCTCCTCAACTATAGAAATAGAATTTCAACGGGCAAGCGGTTCGTCGGGACAAAGCCATAGCATTGACATTGGCAGTGCCGGTAATAACCGGCTTGTTGTGGTTGTCGCCTGTGACGAGAGCACCGGGATAAGCCTGACGAACGTTACGGTTGACGGCAAGGACTGTACTAAAGCAGGTGATGAAGCGAACAATCCGGATGGTCTTGGAAACCATCAGGAGCTTTGGTACATTCTTGAAGAAACGCTTGGGTCATCCAATGGCACTGTGACCGTTACATGCACTGGAGGGGATGCTGAATGGGCAACCCACGTTCATGTTTATTACGGTGTCAATCAATCAACACCCTACGCTTTCGAAGTTGAAAAAGCCATAACAGGCGAAACTACGATTTCGGTAGAAAATGTTAGCTCGCTGGACGGTTCGGTTGTCATATTCAGTGCTTGTCAGGGAACAAGTGGACTGACTCCAAGCTGGACATCTCCACTGACAGTACGCACAAACGGGCCAGACCCAAGCTCGACGGACCTCGCGACAGCAAGTAACCTTGAATCAACTGGGCAAACCAACAAAACCTATGTCTGCACCTGGAATGCAGCTTTCAACCGGGGAACCGGCATTGTAGCCGTTTGGGAACCAGCTGAAACAAACGAAGGAACCCTTACCTCCCATCCCATTGCATATAACGACCTTACCACTGAAAATTCAAGTAGGAGTGACTGGGTAGGCGCAAAATGGACGAAATCCTCTGCTGATGACTCCATTGGACTGCAGATCCAATATCGGCACGAGGGCAGTTGGGATACTGTACCTGATGATGTTGGAACTGGCATACCTGGCAATTCTAATTACAATTTCCAGATGGGTACCTTTTTCTGTAACCTGGACTTTGCCGGGTTAGATACAGCAACATATGATACCCTGAGGCTAAAAGCAAAATTTAGAGCTTACACTGGTGCTGCCAGTCCGGCTCTCATTATGTGGGCATTGGGGAAAACCGGTGGTATAACGTCGGTACCTCTACCGGATGATGAATTGAAATTTGCTCTATACTTAGCCACTCCTAATCTCCTCGGCAGCGGGACCGGAACTGAAATCAAATATCAAATACCCGGAGAAGTAGAGGTTAGACTCGGCGTATTCGACCTTCTGGGAAGAGAAGTGATATCGTTTGTTAATGGTAAACAATCCCGGGGTACTTACAGTGTAAAGTGGCAGGGAACGAATAATTACAATAAGCCCTTAGCTTGTGGTATCTACTTCCTTAGAATGGAAGCAGGTGAATTCCGCGATGTTAAGAAATTGGTATTTCTTCCCTGATTAAAGAGTAGGGGGCACTTAATCTGCTGGAGTGCACTACTGAGCCTTTAATAGATAGCGTTTAAACCTTAAAGAAGGGCAAGTTAACTTGCCCTTCTTTGTTTTGCCCCGTGAAATAAGAGTCCAGCAGGTAATTTCTACTATTTCACGGGGTAAGCTCCGCAGGAAGATTGTTAAGGGCTTGAATTTTGGAACAAATTTGATTACAATAAAATATATGAATAAACTGATAAAGATTTTATCCATTATTTTTTGCCAGGCAATCGGGTTATCGCTATTGGGATTTTATTCTATCGAATATAGTTACTCTTCTTCACTTGATAACCCCGTAGACTACGTCCATCTTCTCATCCCTGAAGATTTTTCGGCTGAGTCTGTCAGCGTCAGGATAGATTCATTCACTTCGAGGACTATGACGGCTGAGATTCTCGGCACTTATTCCTTTGGAGGAAACAGGATTGTGGACCTTAAGATAAAACCCTTAAATCTTAATCCGAAAAGCAGTAAAGCGGTTTTCATTGAAGACTTAACGATTAAACTTTCATGCAGCCCCACCTTCGAGTTTCCGGGAAGAAGATTATCTCGGGATCCTTATTCGGATTTAATAATTAAAAAGGCACTGAGAAGTATAGTAGATAACAAACAAGATATTCCCGCGTATTCTTATAGGTCTTTTGTCACGAATTACACACCACCCGGAGAATCGACTCTAAGACAGGTGGACTGCTCTCCTTATATTATAATAACTGCCGATTCCCTCAGAGATGCCTTTCAACCGTTAATCCACTGGATAACCAGAAAGGGAATAAGAGCAACCGTGGTTTCAGTGGAAAATATACTGGAACATTATTCAGGCGACCCTATCTCCGAAATCTATGATTCTCCCGGTGCTATCCGCGGATTCTTAATAGATAAATATCCCCAGGGACTTCAATGGGTCTTGCTTGGCGGAGATGAAGAAATTGTACCGGTTCGATATGGGTTTTCATCGGGAATTAATGAAGTAGATAGAGCGCCCCCTTCAGATCTCTATTACTCGGATCTAAACGGGAACTGGAATGTGGATGGTGATAAATTCTATGGGGAGTTCGCGGATGATTCCGTTGACCCTTACCCTGAGCTATTCGTCGGACGGCTCCCCTGTAATAACAGAATGGAGATAACCAATTGGGTGAGTAAGGTTTTAAGTTATGAGAAGAATCCCGGGAATGGTGATCCTTCCTACCTGTCAAAAGTCTTCTGGACCGGGGCTGATGAGTTAAGGTCCGCGCCTAAATACATCATCCAGTACGGCGCATTCCCTGATAATTTTACACACGATACCACAATGCTCGAGGACGCGGACGGAATTCACCCGCGAGGAAGCGAAGTTATCGCGAGAATGAACAATAACTATGGCTGGTTCAATCACTACGCACACGGCGGACCCGACAATCTGATTGTTTCCTGCCCCGGCGGAAACCACCCATCCCTTGATAGAGACTTTCTGACGAGTCTTGATACCTGCGACGCTTATTTTCATGCTAACCACTGGGGTAACAACGTAGAGCCCGGAAATGGGATAGATTCACTAATCACTAAGGACAATTACGGAATAATGTATGTATCTTCATGCTTTCAAGCTGCTTATGACATGGAACATTTTGCTGTATTCGATAATTATCATGGCCCATCATTGGCAGAGGCATTTACCCTTCTCCCTGAAAGAGGAGGAGTAGCTTTTCTTGGTTTCACGCGAGCGATAGAGTTTTCTACAGCCCTGCATTTTAGTTTGTTAGAGGTACTCTTTAATGATAGTCTTACAAATATAGGAGTAACTGAAGCAGTGGCAAAAACCCGAAATTACTCTCATAAAACCCGGCTCTCTCATACCTTATTCGGCGATCCCTTGATGCCTATCTGGACCGATATTCCGGAGTCCCTGGCTATCTCTTTCCGGGATTCCTTACCTCCTGCGCCACTTGATTTCGAAATAGACGTTACCTCCCGGGCATTTCCTGTGATGGACGCGTACGTATGTCTATGGAAAGGGGACGAAATTTATGCGACCGGTTTTACTGATGGAAGCGGCTCACTGACCCTAACAGTACATCCGGAAACAGAAGGAATAATACTTCTAACTGTCACAAAAGATAACTTTATACCCTATCTTGATACAGTGTATATAGATTCTTCGTTTTCATCTATACCCGTAAATGAGGACTCTGCCTTACCAAATTGTACAATAGACAAAAACATTTCTCCCAATAAAGTCCAGTTCACTTTTTACCTCCCTCGGGAAGATAGAATAAAACTTGGAATATTTGACATTACCGGTAGAAGGGTTATAAAATTAGCGGACAAAAAATATAAAAAGGGTTCGCATTCCATTTGTTGGGATACAGAGGATTCAAAAGGGTATTATATATCCAACGGAATATATTTCTATCGCTTCCACTACAAAAACCGGATACTTTCCGGCAAATTCTTACTCTTGAGATAGAAAAAACTTGTAGAGTTCCCTACCCTCTCCCCAACGCATTTCTCAAATTCTTCTCACAAAAGGAATAACCGAATCCTTTGATTATCTCTCTTGATTTTTTACCCATCTCTTCCATACTTGTCGGGTTTTCAAGAAATTTTTCAATATAAAAAGCAAGCTTATGGTACTTACCACTTTCAAAGCAAAATCCATTCTTGCCTTCCTTGAGAAGATCTCCCCGACAACCTACCTTATCGGAAAGAATAAGAGGAAGAGCTGAGCCCATTGCTTCAGTAACCACTACTCCCCAGGGCTCATCCCGGGAAGGCAGTACGAAGATATCCGCTATTCCATAGTAACGTGAAAGCTCCTTATTTTCTACAAACCCTGCAAAACAAACATTATCTATCCCTTTTTCATTTGTAAAACCTTCTAAATCATTTCTTAACTGCCCCTCTCCGACAATTAAAAGGGTTACGTTATCATAATTATTCTTGATTTCCTTGAATGCTCCAAGGAGGGTAAATAAACCCTTCTCTTCCACTAAACGTCCTACGTAGAGGACGATATATTTACTCTTTATTCCCAATTCTTTTTTTAATTCATTCTTTTCCCCTCTGTATTTATTCGATTCCTCAATGAAGAAATCAACATCAGAGGTATTGGGAAAATAGAAGATATCCTTCACTTTTCCACCGTAATGGATAAGGTATTCTGCCTGAAATTTTCCCAGGGGAAGTAAAAAAGCGGCGTGCTTAATAATAAACGGGAGAAGGAGCTTTTTTAGTAAGGATTTAAATCTACTTCTCGGATTTAACAAACAACTCTCCGAAATTATTGTATAGGGAACCGAATGAATAAGAGACCAGAGAATGGTAAAAAGCATCGTAATATGATAGTACCCTCCTACTGCAACACAATCAAAGTTCCCTTCGGACAGCCTCCTCCATATACAAGGATTATATTTCATCTCTCTTTCAAAAAAAGGAATCTTAATTAAGCCTCCCGGAAGTATTTCGGAGAATTGGGAACTCTTCCCCAATTTCACTTCTCCTCCTCGATAGGGATGTGCTTTCTGGCAATAGAAGACGGTGGGTTTTATATCTTTACTTCCATTCAATCTCTCGAAGAATGAAATCCTGTATGGATCCACCTCTTCATGTATGAAAGCAATACGCTTTACCATTTGAACTGTAGACTACTTCAAAGTAATCGAATTGTCAAGACTAGGTTTTCTACCCACCACCCACCAGTCTTTAACCACAGAGGACACCCTGGTACAGTCGTTCCTCCCTACAGGGCAGGCAGAGGAACGTAAAGCCCAACCACCACCCTTCAATTTTATGTGTTTCAAAGAACACAGAGGAAAAACAGAACTCATAGAGGCCTTCATTTAACCTGTGTTCTATTTGTTAGGTTGTAATGCTACAAAATCTTGACTTAAGGTTAATATATTGATATAGTATAGTATGAGATATTATAACAAAAATTACTTTGACCGGCAAAAGGAAATTGGAGAATTTGAAGGAGAAACAGGACTTTTCAAGTTCAAAGATTATATAAAACCTACGGATAGTGTGATTGATTTTGGATGCGGCGGAGGTTATATATTAAAGAATTTATCATGCAATGAAAAAATCGGAATAGATCCCAATAAAACCGCGCAAGAAACCGCAAAAAGGAACGCCTATGAAGTTTACTCCAGTATAGAGGAAGTCCCCGATAATTTTGCGGATGTTGTAATTTCAAATCATGTGCTGGAACATCTATTATGCCCCTTTGAAAGCCTCAGCCTATTAAAAAGAAAACTCAAGGTTGGCGGAAAATTAATATTTGTTGTTCCCCACCAGACCCCACGTGAAAGATTCAGAGAAAACGATATCAATCAACATTTATATACCTGGAATCCACTTACCCTTGGGAATTTATTTAAAGCAGCGGGGTATAATATCGTAAAGGTTGACACCATTCGACATACATGGCCTCCGGGATACAAAACAATAAGAAAACTCTTTGGTAGAAATATCTTCCATCTTGCCTCAAGAATATACGCAATATTTAGAAATAATTATCAGATCCGGGTCATTGCAGAAAAACGCAATCTTAAAAACTTAAATAAGGATAGTTAATATAACTACACCTCTTTCAACATTTTCACATATTTTTCTATGGAATGCGTAATAGTATAATATCCCTCAAAATGTTTCCGTGCTCTCTTACCCATTTTTTCTAACTCATCCCTGTTGCAAAGAAAGAACTTCAAGTAACTTACCACCTGATCAACATCACCTTGATTAGCTATAAAACCACAATTGCAACGCTGTATTATATCAGCCACGTCCGAATCTCTACTCACCAACGCTAGTACTGCCTGGCCACTTGCAAGAGAACTGTAAAGCTTACTGGAAGAACAAAGCCCATTTACCCTTTTATCCTCCGATACCACAGAAATATCCGCACACGTCAAAGTTTCAGGAAGCCTGTCAAGTGGCTGGTAAGGATGAAAGTCCACATTCTTTAAATCTTTATTCCGAACAATTTTCTTCAATTTTTTTTTCTGGGCTCCGTCACCTATAAAAACGAATTTCATAGGCAATTTCCGAACTATTTCTGCAGCGTAAATTATAGTACATAAATCATTGTATAAGCCAAAATTTCCGGAATATAGAACAGTCAAAACCTCATTATATCCGTTTTTCTTTGCAAAAATATTATTTTCCTTCTTAATGGGTTTTATAAATTCCGGGTTTTCCCAGTTATAGATCACTTTAATTTTTGATTCAAAAAAGTTAGCTCCGGCATTATTTATTATCGTTTGCTTCATTTGATTGCCAATTACCACAACCTTAGACGCTTTTCGATATAGTATGTTATTCAACTTCTTCCACAACTTTACAAAAAACCCCTTTTCTCCCACCACTTCAAGCGCAACTGCGATATCAGGATAGACATCATATATTATAGGAATGAATCGTTGACCTCTTACGGCATTAAAGAATAGTCCTATAAAGGGCAAAATCGGAGGATTGGTTACAATAAGCAAGATATCCCTGCTGCTGCTCTTTAGAGACAAGCTAATAAGCAAATGAAAAAAGAACGAGAGCCAGTTAATTATTCTAAATAATAAATTTTCTTTATCTAACCGGATACATGAGAATCGGTTAATCTTAACACCGTTATATACTTCTTTACCGGGAAGCTTCACCTTACTTTTTACCCTATGATCAGGTTGACGGGTGTAAACTTCTACGTCAAAGCCTTTCTTACTCAGCTCACTTCCAAGTTGAGCCATTAATTTTCCTGTAGCTGTTGGCTCAGGATAGAAATATTCCGATAATAATTTTATGGATTTTTCCATATAAACAAATCAGTCCTGTACACTAAGAATCTTTTTCTCATTCTGTTTCCTTTTCACCTAACATAAACGGAACCTCAATTTTGTCAATGTTTGATTAACCCTATCGCGGCAAAGCCGCACAAAAGAGTCATGTGTCGTGAGTCATGCGTCATAAGTCAAAAAAACTAATTGAACCACAAAGAACACAAAGAGCACAAAGTTTTTGTTTAAACTAATAACTAAAAAAAACTATTTTTAACAACAAATCACACAAATAACACAAATCCACACCCCACCCTAATTTTAATGTTGTTTTTACTAAATCCTATATCCTAAATCCCAAATCCTAAACAAGGAACAACGAATTATACGAATGATTTTCATTTGTCCAAAGTCCAACGTCCAAAGTCGCAACCAAATCCTAATCCCTAAAACCTAAATCACAACTTAACGACTCAGCCAATCAACAATCTAACTTTTTTCCTAAAACTTCAACACCGATTCAACGGGATAATCTTTTAGTTTTTCTCTTCCGTCAAGATCCATTAATTCTATGAGGAAAAGAAGTAAGCTTACTTCGCCTCCGAACTTTTCGACCAGGTGAGCACTTGCCATAGCGGTTCCGCCTGTTGCGAGTAAATCATCGCATATAACAACTTTATCCCCTTTTCTTATTGCATCTTTATGCAACTCAATTGTATTCTCTCCATATTCAAGAGAATAAGATTCGCTAATAGTTTCGGCAGGCAATTTACCCGGTTTCCGGATAAGGTTTAAAGGTAAACCAAGATTATACGCAATGGGAGCTGCAAATATAAAACCCCGGGATTCTACGCCGAGAATAAGGTCGACTTTTTTACTTCTTATTAAGTCAGCCATAATATCGATGGCTTCTCTGAAAGCTTCTTTATTTTTAAGCAGGGTTGTTATGTCTCTAAAGAGAATGCCTTTTTTTGGAAAATCCGGTATGGCTCTAATATGTTTTTTTAATTCTTCCATTTCAAAACCTCACTTCGAATCCGTTAAATTCGTTTTGATATTCTTCTTCTTTCACTTCTATCCCCGTTACCGAGGAATGAGACGGGCCTACTTTCACGCTTCCCGCAAATTCTTTTAGCTGCCACTCTTCACCCTCAACCACTATCTCCACACCACCATCGGGTGTATTCCTGACCCATCCCGATAAACCTAATCCTCTTGCTTCTCTTACGCTAAAATATCTAAACCCCACTCCCTGAACAACTCCACTTACCCATATATGTATTCGCTGCATATGTTTATGTATATGTGTTAAATTAAAGATGTCAAGGGGATTCTTGAGCCAAAGCCTTAAGAATGACCGACGACCGCTGACGGCAGACGGAAGTTAGGTTTCGTTGGGTATTAGGTTTCAGTAAGACAAAAACATACTTTTTTCTCTGTGTGTTCTATGGTAAAGATAAAATTTTACTTGCTTTTAACAAACCTCTTAACTATAATAAAATATGCTTATTGGAGTAACCGGAAATACAGGTACAGGTAAAAGTATAATATCCGAACTCTTTAAAGATTTGGGAGCTTATCTTATCTCTTGCGACAAACTCGGCTGGGAAGTTCTAAAAGAATCTTATATAATCGAAAAAATAAAAGAAGAATTTGAAGAAGTGGTAGAGGAAGGAACGGTGAACAAGGAGAAGCTCGGGGATATTGTTTTTAACGATAAGGATAAGCTAAAAATACTTAATGAAATAGTTCACCCCGAATTGTTAAAAAAACTGAAAAATTCTATCGAATCATCCAAAGAAAAAATAGTAGTTGTTAACGGGGCTCTTATATTCGAATGGCAAATAGAGCACTGGTTTAATTATATAATCCTTTTAACCTCCACTCTCGAAGATAAGAAAAAAAGACTTAAAGCTAAAGGGTTAAGCGAAGAAATCATAAACGGAAGACTGAACTCTCAAGGTGATAGCAATAGATTCGTTAAATTCTCAGATTTCATAATCGAAAATGATGGGGACCTAGAAAGTTTGAAGAATAATGCTAAATGGGTCTGGGATAAAATAACAAGAGGTAAAAGAAGATCTTAAAAAGACTATTCGGTTAGTTTAGCGTTTTCTGTTTTTCCTTCCTTAATATGTATATCTACCTGAGAAAACGGGATTTCTATATTGTTTTCTTTTAAAGTTTTCCAGATAGCGTATCGTGCTTCACTCTCAATTTCTTTCTTTTTCAAAGCGTTATCCGTCCACACTGAAACTTGAAAATCCAGAGAACTATCTCCGAAATTAGTAAAGTATATGCTAACTTCCGGCTTCTCTAATATACCTTCAAGCTTTGATATATTTTCAATCAAAGCCTTTTTAACTTTAAAAGGGTCTGACGAATAAGATACACCGATTGGAATATCTATCCTTATTACCGGATCAGAATGAGTATAGTTTATTAACTCGTTATTGACGAGATTGGTGTTCGGAACAATTACCTCAACATTGTTAAACGTTCTTATTATAGTCGTCCTGATTCCCACCGTCTCTACTCTTCCGAGAAGACCGTTAACTTCGATTAAATCATTATGGACTACACTTTTATCCGAAAGAAGAATAAATCCGCTTATGAGGTTGTTAACAATTTCCCGTAAACCAAAACCGATACCTACACCGAGAGCACCTATTAATACTTTAACGGAAGTGAAGTCTATATTTACAATGGCAAAAGCGGCAAAAACACCTATTACTATGATAGCATAACGTACTAACATAGAAATGGTATTCGTTCTTGTTGTATCAAGGAAAGGTAATTTTTCAAGGCGAGCTTTTGTTGTTTTCTCGAAACCTTTTGACAATCTAAACGATAAATAGAAAATCAATATCGCTGTGATAAATCCGTTTGGACTGATTTTCTTATCCCCGATATTAATTCTCGGAGTAGAAAGGAAGAGTGTAACCGTGTTAATATAGCCTAACTTGTGTAGAATTGCCGTTGCTATTACAATAATACCCAGTACAGCAATAAGCTTTAAGTCTATTTCGCTTCCTCTGAAATTTACCAACACAGTCAAAAAGAATAGAAAGCTGAACGAATACAGGGAAAAGAAAACTATAGCTTTAAGATACTCTTCGGGAATAAATCCCGTTTTTTGAAATATAAGACCGGAAAGAATTAAACATAGAGGTAACACCGAATAATAAACTATCCGTTTTATTTCTTCCCTCTGGTTCCTTGTCAAAAAAACTATAAAGAAATAAACAAAAATACTCGTTGCTAATGTATATATTAATCCCATTCTTTATCTATTATAATCAACTACTCGTAATTTTATGTAAATTTTCGGCAATATCGGCTGTTTCCTGAGAAGTGGTAGATAACTCTTCTACTGAAGCCGATAGCTGCTCTATAGCCGCGGACAGTTCCTCGGAAGAAGCGGCATTCTCCTGGGCTATCGCCGCTATATTTTCGAGCGCTTCCGTTATTGTATTAACTTCCTCCTCACCCCTTTTGTTAATTTCGGCAATCTGTCTTATCCTTTTTGTTATATGGTTTATCTCAGCAGCAATGTCTTTTAAAAAATCTGCCGATTTCAAGGAAGTTTCTTTACCTTTATTGACTTCCTCAACTGTCTCCTGAGTTTTTTGAATCACTGAATTTATAACGCCTGAAATCTCATTCGTTATTTCGGAAATAACTCTGGTAGCTTCCGAAGACTGATTCGCCAGTTTTCTTATCTCTTCCGCAACCACTGCAAAACCCCTACCGGATTCTCCGGCTTTAGTAGCTTCAATGGTTGCGTTAAGGGCAAGGATATTAGTCCTTTTACTTATTTCTCTTACTTTTTCTGTTATTCCCGAGATTTCTTCCGAGTATCGCTGTATACCCTGAATAACCTCTTCCAACTCATGAATCGTATTCGTGACATTGTCCATGGCGACTCGGACTGCTTCGGAGGATTTTTTTCCTTTTTCCGAAAGCTCGGAAATATTTTCCGAGGAGGTCAAGGTCTCCTGTGCCGAATCCAGGGACTGGCGAACCACTGTAAGGGCTTTTTGGGACATTCCTGATGCAAGCTGGGACTCCTGCGCCTGTTTTTCTGAAGCTTGTGCAATTTGCTCCATAGTAGAAGAAACTTCCTCGGAAGAAGCGGTCATCTCTTCGGCGGAAGCCGAGAGCTCTTCTGCCTGGGCGGATATCCTTTCGGCAACTTGACCTATTAGATCTTTATCTTTCTGTAATTTATTTACAAATTGGTTAAAAGAGACAGCAAGTTCTTTACTTTCCGCAGTCAAAAACTTTTCGGATAATCTGACATGAATATCCGCTTTTCCTTCGGCTATTCTTTTCAAGTTTTCCTTCACCGTGTTTAGCGGTCGGAAAAGAGTATTCAATAACTCTAATGTTACAAGCAATGCAATAACAGTGACGACCAGGAGGATTTTGAGTAGAGCTTTTGAGAGTCTCTTTGTTACGGCAAAAGATTCCTGCATGGATATTCCTGCTCGGAACACCCCGATCATTTTCTTTGTTCTCATACTTCTATAAACGGGAAAACTACAATCGAGAAACCTCTGAGCTCCTATTCCCTTGACAGTTGCAATGGTTTCTCCTTCTCTTAATTTGACCATAGTTTCTGTCAATAGCGTATCCTCTACTTGAATTTCCCCCACTTTGGTAAATGCATTACCCGACAAATCGTATACTTTTAAATATAGAATATCTTTTCTTTCCGAAAGCGTAGAGAGTGACGACTCGAGAAAAGATGGATTTTTAGAATTCAAACTGAATTCCAGCGTAGAACTAATGGAGTTGAGTATGTTTTCCCCTCTGCTCTTTAAAAGAGTTTCGAACTCGGATTTTACAATAATATTGGCTGACATTAGAATCGATATATTTATAGCTAAAATTATTGCAATTAAAAGTACGGAAATCTGAACTTTTAATGAATTAAATTTTATCATTAACCCTCCTGATATTAAAGTTACAACTATTGGAATTGAATGTCAAGAGCTCTTTTTAACTTTATTTAATATTTTCGATTTTTACTGTAAAATAAAACAAAAAAGGGTCGAGTAAAACCCGACCCTTTTCCCATCTCGCAATTCCCCCTATCCAATTATGTCTTCAATTTCTCCCAAAAGCCATTTAATTTCTTCAACAGTTAAATCTCCCATATGGGCAATTCTAAATGTTTTCTCTTTTAAGTTGCCGTATCCGTTAGAGAGGAAAGCACCTCTCTTGGACAATTCTTCGTTGAGACCTTTAATCGAAATGCCTTTTGTATTTTCAATACAGGTTACTGTGGGCGAAAGATTGTTCTCATCCGCGAAAAGCGCGAAGTTCTCTCTTGCCCAATTTTGTACGATTGAAGCCATCTCTGTGTGTCTTTTAAAGCGATTTTCTATCCCTTCCTGGTTTACTATTTTATCCAGTTGGTAATTAAGAGCAACTATCAAATTAAGCGCAGCTGTTATAGACGGCTGCTTTGCTTTATCCCAGTATTTCTTATATTGCAGGAAGTCAAAATAGTATCCTTTATCTTCCACTTCGGCAGAACGCCGCATTGCTTTTTCGCTTACAGAGGCAACTGCCAATCCCGGAGGAAGGGCAAAACATTTTTGTGACGAAGCAACGACGTAATCAACATCCCAATCATCAACTCTTATCTCGGTCCCAGCCATTGAGGACACGGCATCAACGCATAAAATTACATCAGGATATTTACCTACTACTTCCGCTACTTCTTTCAGCGGATTTAGGACACCTGTTGAAGTTTCATTATGTGTTATAAAGACAGTATCAAATTTGCCGGTCTTAAGTTTTTCTTCTATATCACCAGGAGAAATACCTTTACCCCATTCATATTCCAAAACTTCAACTTCTTTGTTACAGCTTTTTGATATTTCCGCCCATCTTTTACCGAAAGCTCCGCATATTGAATGAAGAGCTCCTTTTTTTACGCAATTTCTAACTGCCGCTTCCATCAAACCGGTTCCCGAACAAGTTCCTATAATGATAAAATTATCCGTAAAAAGAACCTTTTGAAGTTTCGATACTGTTTCTTCCATCAGTTTCGAGGTTTCCGGCATTCTGTGGCCAAACATTGGAAAATCCATTGCTTTTCGCACATCTTCTCTGACTTCGGTCGGGCCGGGAATAAATAATTTTCTGTACATCAGGTCTCCTTTCTTCCTTTTCTGATTTCTTGGTATAAAGGAAATTCTTCAGCTATCTCTTTAACTTCGCCCCTTACTTCTTCTGTTACTTTCTCATCATCGATGTTCGTAAGAACCTTATCAATCAATTGAGTTATTTTTTTAATCTCGTCCTCTTTTATACCCCTGGAAGTAACAGCAGGGGCACCTATTCTTATTCCGCTCGCTATAAAAGGCTTTTCCGTATCAAACGGAATCGTATTTTTATTTACTGTTATTTTCGCTTTATCAAGAGCTTCTTCAGCTTGTTTTCCCGTAATACCTTTGCTTTTAACATCGACAAGTATCAAATGCGTATCAGTACCACCGGCAACAAGTCTCCACCCCAGGCGTTTGAACTCTTCTTCAAAAGCCTTAGCGTTTAATATTATTTGATGCTGGTACTTTTTGAAGTCTTCACTGAGAGCTTCCTTAAACGCAACAGCTTTTGCCGCAATCGTATGCATGTGAGGTCCACCCTGCAGACCCGGAAAAATCGCCCTATCTATTGCTTTTGCCCATTTTTCCTTACACAGTATTATCGCACTTCTTGGCCCCCTGAGCGTTTTATGTGTTGTAGTTGATACCGCCTCCGCATAAGGTACAGGTGAGGGATGCTCTCCGGCCACAATAAGACCCGCGATATGAGCAATATCAGCCACAAGATACGCTCCCACCTCATCGCAAATCTCTTTGAACTTATCCCAGTACAGAGTCCTTGGATAAGCAGAAGCACCGGTCATTATTAACTTCGGTTTTTTCTCCCTGGCAAGCTCGAGAAGCTTAGCATAATTTATCTGCTCTGTTTCAGGATCTACGGTGTATTGAAAAGTCTCCCAGAAGGTACCCGTAAAGCTTACTTTATATCCGTGTGAAAGGTGTCCGCCATGAGAAAGAGAAAGCCCGAAAAACAAATCTCCCGGCTCAAGCAAAGCCGAATATATAGCCATATTAGCCGGAACACCTGAGTTTGCCTGAACATTTACATGTTCAGCGCCAAATAGCTTTTTGGCTCTTTCTATGGCAAGATTTTCGACAACATCCATCCACTTACACCCACCGTAGTATCGCCTGCCCGGATAGCCCTCCGCATATTTGTTTGTCATTACCGAACCCATAGCCTCGAGCACCGCAGGTGATACAAAATTTTCGGAAGCGATAAGCTCAAGATTTTCGTGTTCCCTGTTGGCTTCACCAATTATAGCTTCGTAAACTTCAGGATCTGTTTTGTATAGTTCTTCCATTTCTTAATTTACCCCTCATTTTTAAAGTTTTAGCTTCTGTCCCTATTATATTTTGATAATTTTCCTTGTCAAGTCAAAAAAACCTCCCACCCCACCCAAAAAAAATTTCTGCCACAAAGACACCAAGACACAAAGCCACATCACAACCCTAAAATCTTTTAATATATAAAGCACGTAGATATTTTTGTTTTTAAATCAACAAAACTTTCTTCGTGCCTTTGTGTCTTAGTGGCCAAAAAAACCCTTGACAAATTATACGAATTTTATTATAATATCTTTGTATTAATTCATTAGTACAAATTGAGTTTAATGGTTAAAAAATAAAGAGGGGTAGTTTATGTTGAATTTTCTTTATAGAGTTTCTTATATACAAAAAAGCGATGGGTTGAAACTTTTCGGATCAAATGTTCGTCAAACAGAAAGAGAGACAAAAATAGCTATATTCGATTTTGTTTTAAAAGGAGGTTGAATAATGTCTCGCAAAAAAAAGCTTGTATTTGTATCTTTATTTGTTTTCTTATTTATAGTCCTTCTGTCTGCACTTAGTCGCAGAAGGGGAGGGTCTGAGGAAACTCCTACTGTAGTTGTAGGCAAAGGCAACATTATGGATGTCGCTGTAGCTCTCGGTACTATTGAAGTCAAGTATGAAACGAGTATAAAATCGAAATTCTCCGGAGTAATAAAAAAAGTGTTTGTCGAAATAGGAGATGTGGTCAAAAAGGGAGAACCCCTCTTTGAAATAGATCCCACCCCAACCCCTTTCGAACTTGCTTCCGTTAGGAAAGAAGTCAAGGTGTCAGAGATCCGATTAGAGAATACAATAAAAGACATCGAAAGAAAAAAGACTCTTTTCGAAAAAGGTTTGATATCCGATAAAGAATACGAAAACGTTCAGCAAAATCTCCAGGAAGCGCAATCTATTTATGATCTGGCAAAGCAGCAATTGGATCTAATGGAAAAAGGCAAGGCAAAAGTAGGAGGAACTTCTCTTGATGCTATAATCCGGTCTCCCGTTTCCGGAACCGTGCTTTCCAGAACAGCCAACATCGGAGATCCTGTGGTACCCCTCACTTCTTATCAGCCGGGCACAGAACTTATGAAGATTGCGGGACTGCAAAATTTATTATTCAAAGGAACGGTTGACGAAATCGACGTCGGCAGATTAGAAGAAGGAATGAAGGCAAAAATGACCATCGGAGCAATACCCGACGAGGAAGTTCTGGGCATAATAGACATTATAGCCCCGAAAGCAAGACAAAAAGAAGGAGCCACAGTCTTTGATATCGAGATAATAGTTACAGATAAAGGTAACAAACCCCTTCGAGTCGGATATTCCGCTACCGCCGACATTATTATCAACGAGCGGAAAAATGTACTCGTAATTCCGGAGGGCGCGGTAAAATTTGAAGAGGAAAAAACATATGTTTACCTTGCAAACGGAGAAAAGAAAGAAATAGAAATCGGACTATCTAACGGATTAAAAATAGAAGTTGTTTCCGGTCTTTCCGAAGGAGAAACGATAAAAAGATGAAAAGGGTATTAACTCAATTAGCTCAGGATTTTAGAGCTTATAAGATGAGGTTTTTCCTTGTTATTTTCGGAGTCTCCTGGGGAACTACCGCGATTGTTCTTAACATGGCTTTTGGTGTAGGCGTTATGATACAGGTAAAAAAGGGACTTCAAGGCCTGGGGGAACATATCGGCATACTCTGGCCCGGACAGACAAGTGTTCCCTATAAGGGTCTCGGCATCGGCAGAAACATTAGATTTGTTCCGGAAGACGCGGAGCTTTTAGAAGAGAGCATCGACATTATTGAAAAAGCCTCTCCCGAATATATACACTGGAATCGACCTATAAAATACGGAGAGATTCTCCGGAACGCGAAGGTCTGCGGAGTAAATCCCTCATACGGAAAGATGCGATCTATCAATACCGAGAACGGAAGATTTCTCAATAAACTCGACGTTGAAAAAAGAAGAAGAGTTATATTTCTCGGAGATGAAGAAAAAGAAAAAATATTTGGGGCCGAAGACGCTGTTGGCAAAAGGGTTCTTTTAAACGGAATACCTTTTACGGTTATCGGAGTAATGAAGAAAAAAGTCCAGAACAATTCCTACTCCGGTAGCGATCAGCAGGCAGTTTTTATCCCTTACTCAACTTTTAAAACAATGTACGGCTGGTTGTATATACATGATATAGTTTACCAACCCGTATCTCCCGATCTATCAAAAGAAGCCCAGGAAGAAATCAGCAAAGTTCTTGGAGAAAAGTATAAATTTGACCCCGAAGACAAAGAAGCTCTGGGAACCTGGGATGTGGCAGAACAAGAAAGAATGACGCATAAAGCAATGAAAGGGATCGAATATTTTCTGACCATTGTCGGAGCCATGACGCTACTTATAGCAGGAGCCGCGATCGCGAATATTATGTACTTCATAGTGGATGAGAGAACGAGAGAAATCGGAATAAAGCGCTCCGTTGGGGCGACCAAATCAGATATTCTACGTCAGTTCCTCTTAGAATCTCTTTTATTATCGGCGATTGGCGGAATATTGGGATTGTTTTTTAGTTTATCTCTTGTATGGCTCTGTTCTTTTATCCCTGAAGTGGGGATATTTGAATATATAGGTAAGCCTACTCTGTCGCTTGAGATACCCATAATAACCGTTATTGTTCTTCTTGTTATTTCTATTTTTTCCGGATATTTCCCCGCAAAAAAAGCGGCAAACTTAAGACCGGTGGAGTGTTTGCGTTATGAGTAATATACTTATCGAAACGAAAAATGTAAGAAAAGAATATTCTATGGGAGAAGAAAAAGTAGAAGCCATTAAGAGTATGTCTCTTAAAATAAAGGAAGGGGAATTCATCGCCATTATAGGTCCTTCCGGTTCAGGCAAATCAACACTCTTGCATATATTTGGATGTCTGGATTTACCTACTAGCGGCGAATATCTATATAAAGGAAAAGAAGTATCTACTTATTCCGACGACCAGCTTTCCGCCTTTAGAAACAGGGAAATAGGTTTCGTTTTTCAGTTTTTCTATTTGCTTTCTCGCGAAAATGTTCTCGAAAACGTTAAGCTGCCGCTCCTTTACCGGAATACAAACGAAAAAGACAAGGAAGATATGGTTGCTAAAGCTTTGGAAAAGGTCGGGATGGATCACAGAAAAAAGCATCTCCCGAGCGAACTTTCAGGAGGAGAACGCCAGAGAGTCGCCATCGCCAGAGCTCTCGTGGGAGAACCAAATCTGATTCTCGCAGATGAACCGACAGGCAATTTGGACACCAAAACTGGAGAGTCTATAATTTCTATTTTTGAAGAACTGAGCAAAGCAGGTAAAACAGTTATTCTTATAACTCACGAAATGGAACTTGCCGAAAAAGCCGAAAGAATAATCAGAATAAGAGACGGAGAAATCGAAGGAGGTTGACGTGTTCGTTTTACTATTACTCTCATTTAGTTTAACTTTGGAAAATGCTATAGAAATGGGACTACAAAAAAGCCCAATATATCTAAAAGCCAAGAAAAACTTTTTTATCGAGCAAAAAACCAACTCATATATTTATTCTGAAGCTTTACCGGAAATAAACGGTGGATACAGCTGGGTAAAAACCCGAAGTGAAGTTCAGGGAATAAATTCCGTCGATACGACAAGCGGATATAGCCTTTCCGCGACATGGAAACTCGGACCCGACGATATATTTTCATCACTCGGAACTCATTACAGAAATAGTTCCGCGCATTATTCTTTTGTCGACGCGACTAATAATGTTGTATACGAAATTGCTTACCGGTACCTAAGAACTCTAATGACGCAAAAATTACTCGGAAGCAGAAATGCAGGAGTAAACAGGACCGAAAAAAACTTAAATCTGGTTGAAGAAAAAAAGGCTCTCGGGCTTGCCTCAAACGCTGAAGTTCTTAAAGCGAAAGTAGATTACTTCCAATCGAGAATATATCTTCTCAACACAAAAAAAGAGGCAAGAGTTTCCGCTCTAATGTTAAATAATATTTTAGGTTTAACGGCAAAAGATTCTCTGGAACTTGAAGAACCTGAAATCGAATTCGAAATCCCTTCTAAAGATTCAATACAATATATGGCTATGGAAACAGACCCGCTATACAACAAATACAAATCGGAAGCAAGTGCGGCGAAATACGATTTATTGGGCGGAACAACGGAGGATCTTTTTTCTGTTTCGTTGTTCACAGACTTTCAATATGCAGGCAATGATTTTCCCGAAACGTCTGTCTTAAAGGATAATTACGATTACTCAATCGGTCTTGCTGTAACGGTACCGATATTTACCGGTTTTTCGAGATTTAATAAATTTACCGTCAACAGGCTAAAAAAGGATTTAGCCGATATAGACTTATCGGATAGAGCGAGAGAACTCGCAGTCGCGGTAGAAAACGAATATTTAAGCTACAACGAAACAGAAGAAAAACTTGATCTTGCCGGCATGACTCTGGAATTCGCCCAAGAAAGCCATCAAGCAACAAGCGAGAGATACAATCTCGGCGAAGCCTCAATAATAGAGTTTCTTGAGGCAGAAGAAGATTTGCTTGAAGCAGAGTATTCCCTCACCCAGGCTCGATTCGACTGGTACTTATCTGTTTATAAAATTGAAAGATTAACAGGAAATTTAACCAAAGAATAAATATAAGGAGGAAAAAATGAACAAAACACTTAAAAAACTATCTCTTATATCTCTCTTTCTCACTTTCATTTTAATACCCTTAACCGGAGAGAGCGCATACAGATATAAAATGGAGTTCAGAAAAACTTATAGCGTAAAACCCGGGACTAAAATGACAGTATCAAATCAAAACGGAAAAATCGAGATTGAGAAGTGGGACAAAGATGAAGTTGAAGTTTTCGCGGTTATCGGATCGAACAGAAACATGAAAGAGTTAACCAAGGTTAAAATCGAGGTTTCCGTAGATGAAAACATGAAGATTGCAACGAGGTATTCCGGAGAAGCTTCTAGGGAATCGAAAGAAAAAGGAAATGACTTTGGCATCTGGGATTTTATTAAATGGGTAACGAAGGGGAAGTATACGGGACATAAAATTGCCGTTGACTACGAAATTAAGGTTCCAGATTACGTTGTTATTGCGGAAGCCACAAGCACCAACGGAAATATAGAACTAAAAGGCACAAAAGGACCCTCAGATTCGAAAACAACAAACGGAAAAATCAAAGTTGAAAACGCGGAGGGAAACATAGAAGCACGAACCACTAACGGAAAAGTGGAAATTGAAAATGTAAAAGGTTTTGTTACAGTTACGACAACAAACGGCAAAATCAAAGTAAAAAGCGAAGGCATAAAAAAGTTGAGAACCACAAACGGCAGCATAGACGCAGAAATTAAAAAGATAAAAGAAGAAGGTACAGAAATTAGAACCACAAACGGTTCAATAAAACTCGGTTTACCGGCATCTCTTGATGCGGATCTCGAGTTAAAAACCACTAATGGAGGAATAGATTTAGACGACATCGCCCTGGAAGTTACCTCAAAACATAAAAATAAATACATTAAAGGTAAAATGGGAAAAGGCGGACCGGAAATAAATGCGAGCACCACGAACGGAAGCATAAAGGTTAGAAAATTGTAAAAAGATAGAAGCCAGAATGCAGAAGCCACAACCCCGCCACCACACCCAATGATTGGACGCAGATTAACGCAGATTTAAAGGATCTTATTTTTTGCTTTAACTCTAAACACATTGATTTTTTTAGGATTTGGGATTTAGGATATAGGATTTAGTAAAAAATACAAATTTTTTCTTTGTGTCTTGGTGACTTAGTGGCTATTCTTAAGAAAACACCCTTGATAACTTCTACATTTGTAGTATAATGTACTACAAATGTAGAAGTAAAATCAGGAGGGTAAATTGAAAAAATTAACCGTAGAAAAAATTAAGCACACATTTTCAGTAAAAAGTTTCTGGTCGGTCTTTTTACTTCTGGCGATACTGGTTATACAACCGTCCGTATCTGCTTCTAACGAAAAAAAGTCAAGCGGCGAAAAAATACCATTCCGGGTTCCCAGAATCAACTCGGAAGTAAAAATTGACGGTTATCTTGACGAAGAAGTATGGAATAAAGCGGTTAAAATTGACGCGAATATCGAGGTTAGTCCCGGGGAGAACATACCCGCGCCGGTCAAAACCGAAGTTTATATGGCTTATGACAACTCCAATATCTATGTCGCGTTTAAGGCTCTTGACCCCGACCCCTCTCAAATCAGAGTTAATTTGTGCGATAGGGATAATATATGGGACGATGATTGGGTTCTTATTCTGTTCGATACTTTTAATGACGAGAGGAGATGCTATGATTTCGGTTGCAATCCATTAGGAATTCAGGCAGATATTATCGAAAGCGTTTCAGGAGGCGGAGATTCATGGGACGCGATTTGGGAATCTGACGGGCGGATCACAGAAGAAGGATATATAGTGGAAATGGCTATACCGTTTAGCTCGTTAAAATTTCCTCGTAGGGTTGGGGATCAGATATGGGGTTTCGACGCGGTAAGAAGTTATCCTCGGAACGTACGCCATCATATTGGCGCATTCCCAAGAGACAGAAATAACAACTGCTATTTTTGCCAGTTGGAAAAAATAACCGGGTTTAGTGACGTAGAACCCGGCAGAGATATAGAACTTACTCCTACTTTTACTTCGATAATCGCGCAGGAAAGGGGAGCTGGATCTTCAGAACCATTCGAAAACGATTTTTCAAATGAACTCGGCTTTACTTCAAGTTGGGGTCTCACAAATAATCTAAAACTCTGCGCAACGTTAAATCCGGATTTTTCGACAATAGAATCCGATGTAATACAGGTAGACGTAAATAATCCTTTTGAATTATGGTACCCTGAAAAACGCCCTTTCTTCCTCGAAGGAGAGGACTTTTTTGAAACAAGAATAGACGCGGTTTACACTAGAACTCTAGCCGATCCCAATTTCGGCGTAAAACTAATAGGAAAAGAAGGAAAAAACACAATCGGTTTCTTTTCCGCCCAGGACGCCATCACAAATTTTGTTTTTCCTTCCCTGGAGAGTTCCGAGTCAGACAGCATAGAAATAGAATCTTACGGTACAGTTTTCAGATATCTCCGTGATTTCGGACAATCTTCGAATGTAGGGTTACTACTGACAGATAGAGAAGGAGAAGATTACCACAACCGTGTACTGGGCGCAGACGGTATACTGCGTCTCGGGAAGAAAGATGATTTGAGATGGCAATTTCTCGGTTCAAGGACACTTTATTCGGATAGCACCGCTTTAAGAAACTCTCAACCATCTGAGGAATTCGGAGGTAAAGGAATCGATATAAATTATTCGCATAACGATAAAAAATACAATTTCTTCGGCACATACGAAGATATGAGCCCAACTTTCCGTACAGATCTTGGCTCCGTAAATCAAACAGGCTACAGATATATCGATTTAGGAGGAAACTATATATGGAGAGCAGGTCCACAGCACTGGTTTACCTGGATTAACTTATACGCCGGAGCCGATATAGGAAAAGATTACTACGGCAATACAGCACGCAAAGAACTAAAAGGCAATGTCAATTACAACGGTCCTCTACAGTCATATTGCGGTATTTACGGACAAATGTCAAAAGACCGCTATGAAGGAACTCAATTTAATACGAGTTATTTGAATTACTGGGTCGGGGGAAAGCCCGCAAAATGGTTGGACTTTAATCTATGGAGTGTATTCGGTAACCGTATAGATTATGATAACGTACGACCCGGGAAAGGTTTACAATTAGGCGTTAGCGCGACTTTTAAAATCGGTCCCCGCTTATCGGTCAATCTCGACCACTACTATGAACGTTTAGACGTAAACGCAGGCAGGCTTTATTCCGCTAACAGGGAATACATAAAATTGATGTACCATTTTAATAAAAGGATCTTTATACGAACAATTTTCCAATACGCCAATTATAATAAAAATCCCGACCTCTACATCAATTATGTTGAAGAAGAAGAACAGGAATTTCTCAGCCAGATTATACTCACATATAAAATTAATCCTCACACAGCTTTTTACATAGGATATTCGGATAAACACTATGGAAACGATAATACAGCTATGACACAAACCAACAGAAACTTTTTCGCGAAAATAGGATACGCATGGATGCTTTAACAATTCCACTACATATATATATAACGGAGGAGATATGGGTTTAACAAAAGCAGAATGGCAAATAATGAATGCCTTATGGAAAAATTATCCTGCTTCAGTTAGAGATATAATCGAGGATATGGGAGGAGAAGCGGATTGGGCTTACACAACCGTTAAAACGATGCTTGATAGATTGGTAAAAAAAGGAGTTCTTAAAGTAAACAAAGAGCGCAATGTGAGTATGTACAGCCCTATTTTCTCACAGAAAAAAACAAGACAGGCAGCCATAAAATCTTTTGTTAATCAGGCATTTGACGGAGCAGTAGGAACCTTAATGCATCATCTGGTTGCCAAAGAAGAACTATCAAAAAAGGAAAGAGAAGAATTGGTACGTATTCTTAAAGAGGAGAAAAAAAATGATTGACCAGCTCAAGTTTCGATGGGTAAGAAATGTTTTGATTTTCGCAACCTTTATTCTCGTGACAATATGCGTTCTTCCGATGTCTAAGGCAGAATTAAAAAAAACTGTAGAAGATGTGGCAGAACTGGAAGGAAAAATTACAGGAGAAATCGACAAAATAGGAGAATTGCTGGCGGAGCTCGATTTTCTAAAAGAAAAACTCCAAACCCTTCATGAAAGAATAGAAGAAATAAATAACAAAGAAATCGATTCATTAGAAGAAATATTAAATCAGAAAACAAAAGTTTTAGAGAATAAGGTTAAAGAACGCCTATGGGTTTTAAAAGAAAATGAAAAAGAGTTACAAAAAATGAGCAAGGATATAAAAAAATGGGAAAGCTAGGATTTAAATAATAGCATAGACAGTTTATATAAAAGTCTTTATAAGATATATAAAGATTCTCTTTATATTAAACTTCCTATGTTAAAAACCGGTATTGATTCTACTTTCTTTCCTTTTGACTCTTTCGCCTATATGAAAAGCGGTTCCGACTCTGTTTTAGTGCCAATTATCCGGTCTATGTCTAGCCTTAAAATCATTATCGATTCTTCTCAGGTGACACAACCCTGTTCAACATCTCCAAGAGATTAACCCGGCAAACAAACTTTTGTTAATATGTGTAATCTTGTGCTAAAGTTCCCACGCTCTTTCTATATCAAATCAAGGCACTTTTCGTAGAAAGCTCCGTAATCACTTCTTTTAGGGTCGTCTTTATCAAGAGCAAGAAGCTCCATTGAATCCCTGGGATGTAAATTCAGTATTCCAGCCACCATATACGGTATATTATATCCCCATTCGATTTCATCTTTTAAGGGAATAATATATTTTCCTATAACATCTAAGATAGGGTTGATATCGAATTTAGGATTCTTCAGAAAAGACATCAAAAGTTCCAGAGGACAGTTGCCCGCAGCCCTTCCGATGCCATACAAAGTACCATCTACGTAGTTTGCCCCTCTTATTATCCCCTGAATTGTGTTGGCAAAGCCGAGTTGTTGATGATTATGACAGTGCACGCCTATTTCTTTATTCTTAATGTATTTTTTATATTTATCATAATAAAAATCTATATCTTCACTATACAGAGCTCCAAAACTATCCACTATATATACTGCAATTACTTTTGTTTCTTCCTGTATCTGAGCAAGCGCCTCATCTAATTCCCAATCTACCGCATGAGAAATCGCCATAATGTTTATTGTTGCTTCGTATCCATTCTCATTTGCGGCATTAGCAGTTTTTATTGCCGTATCGATATCTTTTACGTAAGTAGCAACTCTTATAATATCGATTGGGCTTTGTTCCTTAGGCTTTATATCATCGAGTGAACTTTTATGCGCATCCATCATTACTGCAAGTTTTGTTTTGCTTTCAATACCATCTACGACTTTTTTAAGTTTTTCATCATCGCAGAACCTCCACGGACCGTATTCCTTGGGCGAAAACATTTCTTTGCTGTTTCTATAACCAAGCTCAACTATATCAACACCCGAGTCGCAGATAGCTTTATAAACGGCTCTAACCATCTCGTAAGGGAACTTCGAATTATTCATAAGCCCCCCATCCCTTATCGTACAATCAACAACTGTTATTTCCGGTCTATACATTTTTAAAACTCCTTTTCTAAAACAACTTTCCTTTGAAAGTATATAGAAGATAACCAGATATGTCAAGTAGAGCAAGTCAGATACAAGAAAATAGAAACAGGTACCGGGTACCAGGTTCTAGCAAAAAAAGAATTTACATTTTTCGAGCTAACCCCCAAATCCAAACTTTACTGATTGACCAATTAACTAATTCTCTGGCGCGTAACGCCCCTCCCCTTGACATATTTGGAAAGGAAATTATACTTCTATGATTAAGTGAAGAATGGTACAGCTTACGAAGAACGAGCACTATGATTGTAACGGCAGTTAATTGTTTTAAGTTCAAAACTCATAAAGGGAGGAGGAAGTGGATTTACCTATGGAATATCCCAAATGTCAAAAATGTAACTTTGGTGTGCTTGTCCCCTTATCCGATTACGGGCAGAGTGGTGCATCAATACCATACAAAGCATGGGTATGCACCAATCCGGATTGTCATTACCACATCCGAATAGACAACGGGGAACTTAGTTATGGTACGGATATCGGTATAAGCCAAAAGCAACAAAAGAGTTAAGAGTTAAGTATTTAAAAAGAGATATATACGGCTTTATCTACTATAAACTGCGCCAAGCTTACAGAAACGCGTAATCGATTGTGGAAATAGTTTTTTGGAGGAATTAGTTGGAGCTTTCCAGAGTTATTTCTTGTGCATTTCAAGGTATTGAAGCGCAAACTGTTGAAGTCGAAGTAAGCCTTTCAAGAGGATTGCCTTCTTTTACAATAGTCGGTTTACCGGAAACCGCTGTAAAGGAATCAAGAGAAAGAGTTGAATCCGCTATAAAAAGTACAGGTTTCGAATTTCCTCTAAAGAAAATTACCGTTAATCTCGCACCTGCGGGCATAAAGAAAGAAGGCACATCTCTTGATCTCCCAATAGCCCTGGGTATCCTGTCAGCTTCCGGACAGATTAATCCCACTTATCTTGAAAATACACTAATTATTGGTGAACTTGCACTTGATGGCAGAATCAGAACGGTGAAAGGAGTCCTGTCGGCTTCTATTCTTGCAAAAAAGAATAAGATAAGTCATATGGTTGTCCCTCTTCCCAACGCTAAAGAAGCCGGAGTTGTAAAAGGCGCTGCGATATATCCGGTTAACAATCTTAACGAATGTATTAAAACCCTTGGAAAAGACCCCAAGGAACCTTTTTTAGTTGATGTTAACGAAATATTCCGGGAAACTTCAAAGTTTGACCTGGATTTTTCTGATGTTAAAGGTCAACTTACTGCAAAAAGAGCGCTTGAGATTGCTGTTGCCGGCGGACATAACGTTTTAATGATTGGGCCACCCGGTTCAGGAAAAACGATGCTGGCAAAAAGGATTCCGACTATCCTACCTTTAATGAGTATCGATGAAGCCATTGAAACTACAAAAATACATTCCATCACTGGTAACTTACCTCCAAAAATCTCTCTAATCGCTAAAAGGCCTTTTAGATCTCCTCATCATACTATTTCTTATGCCGGACTAACAGGAGGAGGTACTTATCCTCAACCGGGAGAAGTCAGTCTAGCTCACAACGGAGTTTTATTTTTGGATGAAATGCCGGAATTTAACAGAAATGTTTTAGAAGTACTTCGTCAGCCTCTTGAGGATGGTTTTGTAACTATTTCCAGAGCTAAAACTACAATAGCTTACCCCGCTCGCTTTATGCTGATAGGCGCTATGAATCCCTGCCCCTGCGGATATTTCGGAGATGCTTATAGAGAGTGCAATTGTACTCCTTCCAAGATAGATCGATACCGTTCAAAGATCTCAGGACCTCTACTTGACAGAATTGACATGCATGTTACTGTAGGTAGAGTTAAATATAATGAAATTATGGATATGAAAGCAGGAGAAAGCTCAGAATCAATCAGAAAAAGGATAAAAAAGTGTCGAGAAATACAGGAAAAAAGATACAAAAAAGAAAATTTATATTTCAACGCTCATCTCGATTCTAAAATGTTAAGAAAATATTGTAACATAGACGAAGAAAGCAAAGCACTGCTTAATTCATCAATGGAAAAATTTGGTTTCTCCGCAAGAGCTGTCGACAGAATTCTAAAAATGGCAAGAACGATTTCTGACCTGGAAGGAAAAAAAGACATTGAGTCCAGTCATATAGCGGAAGCAATACAATACAGAACCCTTGATAGAAAATTATGGTTGACAAAATAGAAAAATCCCTGTTGATTATCAAGAAATATGGAACTACATGAATATTCTTTGGGTCTAATATATTAAAAGATAAAAAGATTTACTTTATTATATGGCTAATGATATAGAAAAATTGAAGGATGAGATTTCGCTGGAAGAATCGGAACCCACAAAAAAGAGGTTGCTGCAGGTAATTCTCTTTTTTTTAATAGGCGGAATTATAATTTGCCTTGGAATTTACTTCAGGTGGGACAAACGGATAGTAGGTATAGGGATTTTTCTCTTCGCTCTGGTATCCCAGGGCTGGTCGAGTTTAGTTTCCCTGTTGGGCGGGATCCCGGTTGTGGGAAGTGTCATAGTAAGATTTTTGGCTCTTCCTTTGCTTTTTCTCGTGAACAGCATCGGCAATCTGCTCGCTTTTTTAGCAATTAAAATGGGATACAAAAAGGAAATAATGGATACCAAATTACTAACCTGGACGTTCGTCGGCGGACTTCTAATTGGTTTTATAATAGGGGGTTTAATATGATCTTATTACTTTTTCTGACATCTCAATATCTTTTCGAGCAAAACAAGATTCAATACGGCTCCCATGAATGGTATATGCATGAAACAGAACATTTTTATATATATTACTATAAAGAAGAAAAAGTATTGGTTCCTTTTGCCACAGACGTTTTAGAAGAAAGTTACAAGCGGCTTAAAAAAAGGTTTAATTACAAAGAGAAAAAAAATGAGGAGAAAATCCCTATAATTCTGTACAAATCTCACCCGGATTTTCAGGGAACCAACGTAATTATGGAAAGACTTCCCGAAGGTGTAGGCGGTTTTGCCGAGCTTTTCAAAAATCGTATTGTGATTCCGTTTAATGGTTCCTACTCTGATTTCAGACACGTTCTCAACCATGAATTGGTACACATTTTCCAATACCGCATACTTTACGGTACAGGAGTAAACGCTATTAAAAGGGCAATAACTTCCAGTATCCCTCTCTGGTTTATTGAAGGTATGGCAGAATTGGAATCTCTGGGATGGGACCAGAGTGCCGAGACATATCTAAAAGACGCCATGTTAAATGATAAGCTATTTACCATCCCTCAATTGAGTATGATCGGAGGATATCCTATTTACAAAGAAGGACAATCAATATTGTATTATATAAGAGAAAAATATGGTGAGGAAAAGATAGGGGAAATAATGAAAAAACTTAAACTCACCAATTCCTTTGATCATGCGCTGAATAGCGTTTTGGGAATAGATATCAATCGTTTGAATGACGAATGGACCAAGGAGCTAAAGAAAAAATACTGGCCAATCATTGAAGGAAAACAATTTTCAAGCGATATAGCAACACCAATGGTGACTCACCAAGGATTCGAAGATTTGTATAATTATGCCCCTTCTATATCTCCCCAGGGAGATAAGATTGTATATTTTACTGATGAAGTTGGAGAAGTCCAACTCAGACTTATCTCTACTCTCACCAATGAAGACCTTGGACTACTCGTTAAAGGAGGGAATGCGCCCAAATTCGAGTCTCTACATCTCATGGATGGACATAGTGATTTTTCTCCTGACGGAGAAAAAATCGTTTTTCCTGCCATGGAAAAAGGTAAAGATGTGCTTTATATTTTAGAAGTAAAGAAGAGAAAGGTATTGGAAAGAATTGAATTGAAATTGAATCAAATCAGGTGTCCGGAATTTTCCCCTGATGGTGAAAAAATCGCTTTTGTCGGTCTTAAGAATGGAGCTTCCGATATTTACGTATATAATCTAAAAAAGAAAACCCTCGCCAATATCACACATGACCTATATTCCGATAATTGCCCCGCATGGAAAGGAGATTCCATACTTTTTGTAAGCGATAGACCGGAAACGGATAATTGGGATTACAGTACAAATATGCTATATATTTCCGATTCAAAGGGAAACATTAGAAAGTTCCTTTCTTTTGGCAAGGACATCATTGCGCCGGAAGTTTATAACTCTAATGTATACTTTATTTCTTACAGAGATGGCGGTAAAAATTTATACGTATACAAATCTGACTCCGGAGTTGTGAAGCAACTTACGGATATTATTGGGTCATTTAATGATTTCTCGATTTCGAATTCAGGTCATCTTGCTTTTTCAATTTATTCCGACCTTGGCTGGGACATATATTTTATTGATTCTATAGAAGATTTGACAGAGAAAGAACCTAATCCTCCCTTAGAACTGAATGAAGAAGAATACATAAACGTTACTCTCGCCGCAGAAGACAAAATAAAAAGTGACGGAAGAGCTCCTTTGAATTTTGGTGTAGATTATATTGCCGGAGCTCTCGGTTATTATTCAGATTACGGCCTTTTTGGATATTTTATGTTAGGTATGAGCGACATGCTTGGAAACCACCAGCTTTATGCCTTGTTCGATAACACAGGTGATCTTACCGAGAGCAGTTTTTATCTTCAGTACTTATATCTTAAACATAGAATTGACCTTGCTGCCTCTTTAGTAAGACAGAGAGGCTACTTTTTATTCGGCGAAGGCTACCTGGCGGGAGATATATGGAACGTTAACACGGACATTTTCTTTCCTATTGACAAATTTAAAAGATTAGAATTGGGCTTAAGCTCTTACTACCTTGGTGGAGATTTGATTTTGCCTAACCCACTTTCTCCAAGCGGCTGGGAAATAGTAAGAGACACCGTCGGATTGCTTCCAAATATAGGTTTAATGGGTAATATGGCTCTGGTGCAGGATAACAGCGTCTGGGGTTATATGAATCCGATAAAGGGCTTTAGAGGCAGAATTTCTTTCAGCAAGTCATTGATATCAGGTGAAAATTTTTGGAATATTAGTACAGCTTCAACTGATCTCAGAAAATACTTTTATTTAAGCGACTACTATAGTTTTGCCATCCGTCTTTTCCTACTTCACAGCTGGGGAAGAGACAGTGAACAGTTCGGCGTTATCGGAATTGGAGGAGGTCGTACGGTAAGAGGGTACGACTATAACACTCAATACGGAAACTCAGCAGGCCTTTTGAGTCTTGAATTTAGACTGCCTCTAATTAAAAGATTGGATCTTGGCTTTCCCCCAATATCCCTGGGAGGCATTGAAGGTGCTCTCTTCACGGATATAGGAGCAGCTACTTTTGATTACAGAAACTTTAAGTTTTTCACTACTGAAGAACACATGATAAAACTCGCCGATCCCATTATGTCATTTGGCGTGGAATTCAGACTCAACCTTGGTATAACCATATTAAACTTTGATATTTCTAAAAAAACTGATTTACACCATATCTCACGAGACACATATTACGACGTTCATTTCGGATTACCATTCTGATCAAAAAATAAGCCATTCGCTTTTTGCCTTTAGCTATTAGCTTAAAAAAGAAAAAAACAATCTTGTATTAATTTGTGTATTCTTGTGGTCAAAAATTGGGGATGTGTTGGGTCAAGCAAATAGCTAACTGCTTTAATAAAGGAACGTGCTTCCGCCTATGAATTCCCTCAGTATAGAAGTTTGCGGTATTTCTTTTTCCGGAATATTAAGAAAATGATCCAGGAAATTTAAAAGCCTAAGAGCCTCACAATAATAAGGAGAACTGGTAGAAACACACCTTAATGGTGTTTCAAGAAAAACCTTCAACACTGCCAGTTCGTAGACGAGTGACGAATTAAACATTACATCAGCTCTTTCCTGATAGGGAAAAACAAATTGGTCTTCTCCATCTTTGACCGATTCCCATTTTTTTAAAGTATATTCGGCATTATATCCTCTATACCTGGTATCTCTGAAAATTCTCCTTAAAAGCCTGACATCTCTAGTTGGGATCCTGTTAACTCTATTGATATTCAACTGTGTTAAAGGAGAAACATATATAAGAAAAGCTTTTAAAGGAATATTGCCTATCAATGCGGGATTAAAACAATGGAGTCCCTCTATAATAAGTATTTTATTCTCCCTAAACTCGATATCTCCGCCGTTCTTTTCTCTTTTCCCTGTTTTGAAATTAAAATATTGTCTTTCCACTTTCTTTCCTTTCAGTAACTTGCCAATATGTTCTCTAAATAAATCAATATCTAAAGCGGAAAAAGCATCGAAGAAATGTGTACCGTCTTTATAATAAGGAGTTTTATCTCTTTCAAGAAAGTAATCATCAAGTGATATATAAACAGGTTGTATACCATGCAAGCGAAAATGCATGCCAAGTCTTTTAGAAAAAGTCGTTTTACCGGAAGAAGAAGGTCCGGCAATAAAAACGGCTTGAATCTTCTGTTTTTTTCGAACTATCCTTTTACAAATATCGGTTATCTTTTCGCTATGAATAACTTCCGCAATCTTCAAAATCTCAGATATTTCTCCTCTTATTATATATTGATTTAATTGTGAAACATCCCATATCTTTAAAATTTCCGCTTCTTTCTCTGCTTCTCTATAAGCGTTAAAAAGTTTTTTTCTTTCTTCAACTTTATCCACACTGGATGGATTATTCTTTGATGGAAGAATGAGTAAAAATCCCTTTTTTACAGCTTTGAGGTCAAAAGTAGAAAGAAAACCTGTATTAGGTAAAAGAGGACCGGCAAAGTAAGCGGAAAATCCATCAATTTTATAAACAGGAATATATGAGATTGCAAGATTTTTCAGAATACTTATATCGTCTTTTCTGCCGGAAAGGCAATACATCGCTTCTAACTTCGGGAGCGTCAATTTCTCTATATTCTTATTCTCCCGTATTAAATCCTTCATTTCTTTCTTGATTGTATTTAAACTTGAATTTCCCTTCAAGAACCTACCGAACAGAGCATTACCATATGAATGTTCTATCTTGATTGTAACGCCTCTTTTTTTAAACAGATAATCAAGCAGAAAAACCAATGTCCTTTCATAAGTTCTACTACCTTCCGAATCAGAAAGATCCAGTAATTCCGCAGAACTATGGGCAGGAATAGCATCCTGAAGGGAAGTATACTGATTATCTACTTTTGCCAGGGTTACGGGAAACTGGAGATTAGGATACCGCTCAAGTATCTTCTGATTCATCAATTAATGAAATTGCTTTTTCCACGTTTATATAAGCTATATTATCTCTGCCTCTACTCTTAACATAGTACATTGCCAGATCTGAGAGTCGAAGTAAATCATAGAAATTTTCACTATCTACCGGATAACATGCTATACCAAAACTTGCTTTAATCCGGATTTCAATGTTCTTCCTCTCATCTTTTATAAAAAACTCCTTTTCTGTTATCGAATCTTTAAGGGATTTAGTGAATTCAATTGCCTCTTTTGAGTCTAAATTCTGCAAGACCACCACATATTCATCACCACCGTATCTTATACCAATGTGCGCTTCATTTTTTATTTTGTTCATTATTTCTTTGCCCACAAGTCGCAACAACTTACTTCCAATTAAATGATTGTAATTATCGTTCACATTTTTAAAGTAATCCAGATCTATAAAAATTACGGCTCCCTTTTCGCCCGCCTTCTTCCATTTTCCTACAATAGCCGGCAAATATTCATTACAATATCGGGAATTATACAATCCTGTGAGTTCATCAGTGATTGCTGCTAATCTTATTTTCTCGTAGAGTCTCGCATTATCGATAGCTATACCAAGTTGATAGGAAACCTCTTTAATAATTTTAGCTTCTTCTTGACTAAAAGCATACTTTTCCGGAGAACCTATTATTGTTAGACCAATAAGTTTGTCTCCTTTCTTAATGGGAACAACCATTTCCGATTTGAATTCTCCAAAAAAGTCTTCAAATTCTTTCTCTTTTTCAGTGTTTTGACAAATAATCATTTTTTCTTCTTTCAAAACTTTACCAACCAGACCTTTACCCTTTTGTATTTTTCCTGGCGGTTTAAGTTTTCCTTTTGAAGAAAAACCTTTGAGCATCGCATTGGTTCCTGTTGCGAGAGCTATCCCCACGAAATAATAATCAAAAGCTTCCTGAATTAACTCCGCACTCTTTTTCAAAAGCTTATCAAGGGTGAGAATGGAAGTAATGGTCTTGTTAATGTCAAACATAAGCGTTAAATGTCCAACTTTCGCTTTTAGATTCTGTACTAAATTTGCATTTTCAAGAGCAATAGCAGCATGTTCGGCATAATTGCTAACCAGGTTTAAATCTTCCTCATTGAAATAGGTTTTATCCTTCTTGTTTATAGCCTCTATTATTCCCAGTATCTTTCCTTTACTAAGTAAAGGGACAGAGAGAATGGTATTTGTTATAAAACCCGTTTGTTTATCTATATTTTGAAAAAATCTTTGGTCCTTATAAGGATCTGTAACAATTGCCGGTTTCCTGTTTTTTACCGTCCACCCCACAACTCCTTTGTCAATAGGCATCCTCGTCCCTTTCAATTCATTTTTTTTCTCGCCTATTACTTCTTTAAAAATAAGTTCTTTTCTTTCTCTATCCAAAAGGAGCAAGGACCAGGCTTCAGCATCAATGAGTTGAGAAACGTTTTTCATTATAAGAGTAAGCACTTCGTCAATTGCAATATCCGGGGAATTAATCGCCCTTAAAATTTCTCCTATTCCCAGAGCTTCACTCTTCATCCTTTTCCTCTTTTTCCTCGGGTAAGACCTCATATATTATTTTAAATCTTTCCTTTTTATTCTCAAGCTCACCCTTCTCATTAATTGAAATTTTAAAATCTTCGGGAATATCAAATTTTATAGCTTTCCTTTTATCCTGCTCGTCTAAATGGTAAATACCGACTGGTGAAACGCTGAAACCGTCAAAGAAAAACGAACGATCCTTATCTTCTCCCTTCAAGAGATAAAGCAGTTTATTCATTATTTCTTTTTCTGAATCCCCGCTTGTGAGTGGGTCTACACATAAATAATTATCAGAATTAAGCATCAGATTTATTAATGTGTTATTATCAATAAGTATAACAGATCTCTCCGGACTTTTCCCCGAAGAAAGAAGTGCAGCTTCATCAACGAGAATTCCGTTCAAATCCGGATCTCCAAAAGCATTGGGAGTAAAGATTAAATCCTTACCGGGACTACCGCTCGCAATTCCAATACCTAGCCTGAACAAAGATTTAAACTGAGGCGGCAGTAAGGCATAAGTAATCCCTTCATGAAAAATTTCCTTTTCCGTTATTTCTCCAAACCAGCCCCGGTATTTCACGTAGTTTTCCCTTACAAATTTTTCGGCAGATTTGACCATATTCAAAGCGGTTCTTATTGCCATTTCTCCACTATTTAAATGCGGTAAAAGATTAAACTCATCTTCAAGAGCTGTAGAATAACGTACCATTGAACCTGATCTTGTATGAGAAGTTTTATAAATATTTCTGTAAAGCTTTTGAGAGTTGCTTCCAAACCAGAGAATACCTCCATCTCCGGTATCTTTTAAGATAAAAGAAGAACCCCTCTTGGCAGCTTCAAAAATACGTGATTGAAACAGTGAAAGGATTGCTCTTTCTCTTTCCGCATCTCGTAAGCGATGAGACATAAAGGTGGAACCCCTTATATCATAAACAAGCGTAGAAACCAGCGAGGAAAATTTCTTTCTAAGAACCCTGGAAAGTTCTACTTTTGATTCTAATTCCTCCTTATCTATCTTAGGTCTAATTTTGCCTCCCTTAGAAAACCGGTAAAATTTGCTTCTCGGTAACAGATCCAACCCCACAAGATGGATTTTTTTGTCTCCGGTTATTCTTGATCTCGGATTATCAAAATCAATCGAAGGAGGCCATATTTCTATCATGTTGCTGATAAGATAACGAACAAATATAGCTTCAAGAATTTCATAAAAAACTAACTTATAATTATATATTACCTTATGAGTATCGGGCCAAAAAGATCTTTTACTGCCGGAACTCAACTTTAATAAAACCTGATTATCTTTAGTCGCTCTTTCTGTTTTTCTCAGAAAATGAATGATAGCTTTTTCAGAAGCAGAACTTATAATAGCCAGAAACGGCTGCGCATGCCAGAACTCTATAACCATTTTCTCTATTTGCCAGGAAGGAACTGGAGGCAGCAGAGTAAGTATATCTTGTGATTTTATACCGAGAAGCACTTTATTCTGGTCTATTTCATTCTTTAGAGTTGAAGCGGAACCGTCAAGTTCCTGAACCATACGAACATGCAATTTTAAAGTTTCCTCAAGCTTTGTAATCTCTTCTTGAATATTAGCCAGTGCAGCGGATAAATCTTTGCTTTTAACATCTACAAGCCTCTGCAATTTATTAAGACTTTTTTGTAGAAATTTGTTGGTTTCTTCACGGACTTTCATGTCTTTGCTATCCAGAACCCTATCCCTATCCATTAATTTCCTTTTAGCCTTGCCTGCCTTCTGAGAAGCTATCTTCGATAAAGTTTGCAAAGTATTATTAGAAGGAACGAAAAAATCTCCAAAAGGAAAATTTCTTAACGTTTGCGTGTTAGTTATTTCGGAATTCTTAGAAAGGGAAATTATATCACCGGCTTCTCTCTCTGTAAAATCCTCTATTAAAATATCATGTATTTTGATAAAAACAGAAGGTGTTAAGCCATAATGAGCAAGAAAGTGTCCCAGTTCACCTATGCTTAATTTCTGAAGGGGAAATCCTAAAAAAAGAGGCTCTCTTATCATTAATCTTGCAAGAGGTTTAATTTTCTCTTCAGGCATTCCTTCTGTTATTACATCAATCAATCTCTTGCCAATTAAAATAGAAGTCTGCAAATCCTCTACCAATTCAGCCGGATATAAATTGATTAAAGCCGATAATAGTATTATAAAATAATGATCTCCTTTATCCAAAGCATTAAGAAATAGATCACTTAAGAATTTTTTATCCTTTTTATATAATTTATCCTCTTTTAATCTGACAAAGATATCTCGAAGATAAGCTATATCTTCACTGGTAACCTCAATAAATATTTTAGAACTGTGCTCTTTAATAAAATCAGAAAAAGTTGTCTTTATCGTTCTTGATTTTAGATACCGCACAAGAAGACTTCTGTAGTATTCAAAACGGCTTTTCTCTCCAACAGTTTCTTCCAAAGTATCAAGAAGCCTACTTTCAAAAGTACTGGCAAGTTCCAAAAATGCGGGAGTAAATTTAGTTTTCATTTCGCTTATTTTATAAAATCTCCATCGTTATAAACTATTTTTCCATTTACGATACAATATCTCACCATCCCTTTAAACTTTCGACCTAAAAAAGGTGAATTTTTAGCCTTTGAAGCAAAATTATCCGGATCTACTTCCCAATTACTCTTTAAGTCGATAATAGTAAAATCTGCTATTGCTCCTTCTTTTATTTCTCCGAACGGGAGGTTAAATACCTTTGCCGGAGCAGACGAAAGGATTTTAATTAATCTATCCAGTGTAAGTTTTCCCTTTTTCACCAATTCTGTATATAGGGCAGAAAAAGCAGTCTCCAAACCTGTAACGCCGAAAGCTGCCTCTGCAAACTCAAGTTCCTTTTTGTAATCGGGATGAGGAGCATGGTCGCTTGCCACAATTTCTATTAAACCTTCTTTGATTGCTTTTTGAAGAACTCCAACATCATATTTAGTTCTTAAAGGAGGTTTCATCTTCTTGTTAGAGTCAAATTTCCTGATTTCTTCATCGGTTAAAAGCAAATGGTGCGGAGTAACTTCTGAAGTTATTTTATCATCCTTCCAATCTTTAATCAGCTTAACCGAATCTGCAGTTGATATATGCGCCAGATGAAGTCTTCCCTGTGTGAACTTAGACAACAAAATATCCCTTGCCACAATTGCCGATTCAGATATATCCGGTATCCCTTTAAATCCCAGTTCGGTTGAGACAACGCCTTCATGCATTTGACCTTTTCGAGAGAGACTCATATCTTCGGGATGGTCAATTATAGGGACATTAACTAACTTGGAATATTCTAAAGCGTTACGCATCAGAGAAGAATTTTCAATACAACTTCCGTCATCGCTAAATGCAACACAACCCGCCCGGAAAAGATGAGCCATTTCTGCAAGTTCCTTCCCATCTCTGTTTTTTGTAACAGCACCTATTGGAAAAACTCTACAAAGCCCTACTTCTTCGCTTTTCTCCTTTATAAATCCGGCAACTCCTTCATTATCAATCGGAGGCTCGGTATTTGGCATTACACAAACAGTTGTATATCCTCCCCTAACAGCAGCCCTTGATCCTGTTTCTATAGTCTCTGCATCCTCATCTCCAGGTTCTCGGAAATGGGAATGAACGTCAACAAAACCAGGAAAAAGGTGCAATCCTTTCCCATCGATTTCTTGCTTATGTGCAGATTTCGATTTCTTTACAACCTTCCCTTTTTCTATCAAGAGGGTCCCAACTTCATCAATTCCATTTAAAGGATCGAAAATATGAACGTTTTTAATCTTTAAGTCCATCTGTTTTCCTTTTTGATAAGAGATAAAGAATACTCATCCTTACGGCTACACCTGAAGTTACTTGATTCAGTATAAGCGAATACCCTGAATCCGCGATACTAGACTCAATTTCAATTCCCCTGTTAATCGGACCAGGGTGCATTATAACAACCTCCTTCGACGCAAATTTCTTAAGTTTTTCATAAGTAATAGCATAATCTTTAATATATTCTCTTAGAGAGGGCAGGAAACTTTCTTCCTGTCTCTCCTTCTGAATCCTGAGAATATAGAGAATATCTTTCCCCGGAAGAGTTTTCTCTAAACTATACTCAAATTTAACTCCGAACGGTTCCAGCCAGAGAGGTAAAAGAGTAGGCGGTCCACATACCGTTACTTTAGCTTTCATTTTGTTTAATCCTAAAATCAGAGAACGAGCCACCCTCGAATGTTTCACATCACCAATAATAGCAACTTTCAGATTGGAAAAGTCCGAAAAATTCTTCTTTATAGTCATAATATCCAATAGCGCCTGAGTGGGATGCTCGTGGCATCCGTCTCCCGCGTTTATTACAGAAGCTTTCAATCTATTTGCCAGAAAATGCGGAGTGCCGGGGGCAGAATGCCGCACTACCATAATATCTACTTCCATTGCCTGTATGTTTTTTGCCGTATCAAGCAGCGTTTCACCTTTTAGAACCGAAGAGGAGGCAGCCGAAAAATTAATAGAATCCGCAGAAAGTCTCTTTTCGGCAAGAACAAAAGAGTTTAAGGTTCTCGTGCTGGGTTCAAAGAAAAGGTTTGCCACTGTAATACCTCGAAGTGTAGGTGCTTTCTTTATTGGACGCTTAAGTATCTCTTCCATATATTCGGCAGTTGTTAAGATTTCCCCAATCTCATCTTTTGTTAGTCCCTGAATTCCGAGTAAATCTTTCCTATTTAGGTCCATTAGAAACCTCTATTATCTTAACCGAATCCTCTTTATCCGTCTCCTCAAGAAGAACTTGAACTTCTTCTTTATCTTTAAGCTCTACTGAAATCCCGGTATAATCAGGAGAAATAGGGAGTTCCCTTCTTCCTCTATTGACCATAACAGCCAACTTCACGCTGATAGGTCTTCCATAATCAATTATTTCATCAAGTGCCGATCTTATTGTTCTTCCGGTATAAATAACATCATCAACCAACAAAACTTCTTTTCCTTCAATCGAACAGGGGAAATAAGTAGAACCAATGATAGGCTTTGGCCCATATATCGTTAAATCATCCCTATATAAGGTAATATCGAGAACTCCCACTTTTATTTCCCACGAAGTTAATTTTTTTAAAATGCGAGCGATCCTTTCCGCTAATATATCCCCTCTTTGCCTAATCCCAATTATACATAAAGACTTGATTTTGGGATTATCCTCCAGGATTTCAGAAGATAACCTTTCAATAGTCTTCTTCATCTCTTTTTTATCCATCAAAATTCTTTTTTCTTTAAATTTAATATTCATTTGTCAGAAAAAAAACAGAAAACACGAGAGTTACAAGCTTAAGTTTTTGAAAACCAACCATAATAAAAGATATCAAGAAACCTCTTTTCCTTTACGCTCTGCTTTACCATTTCTCAAATAACTTACCGAAGAAAGAGAAGCAAAAACAAAGAAGGGAATCCATGCTATTTTCCTCTCCATTAAGTCTCCTTTTTTATTAATTTATTAAAAATAGTTGAATAGTCAAGGTTTATTCTGATTCAAACCACGAAACACACGAAAACTAATTTAACCACAGATTACACCCTGGTACAGTCGTTCCCTGTTAAATATCGCTTCGCATTTCACAGGGTAAACCTCCCTACTCCGATACAGTCATTCTTCCTTACCCCGATACGGTCATTCTTCCCTACGGGGCAAGCAGGGCAGGCAGATTGACACAAGATTACCCGACCACACACCAAAACTAAGAGGAACAACAAATTGCACAAATAGTACGAATAAAGAAAAATTTTTGTTTGTTTTTACTAAATCCCAACCCCTAAATCCAAAATCCTAATATTGCCACAAAGAACACAGAGCCACTCCCCACACCTCACTTTTAAAAGGAAAATCGCTCTTCTTTAAAAATTTGTATACAGGCTTCAATTACGGTAGGGTCATAACGCGGCAAAGCCGCTAAAATGTAAAAATCAAATATCAAAATGGAAAAATACAAATCAAAATTAAAAAATGATTCAAAAAACAAAAAAACAACGAATCACATAACGCGGCAAAGCCGCTAAAATGTAAAAATCAAATATCAAAATGGAAAAATACAAATCAAAGTTCAAATAGGATCTCCGGATCCATCAATTCTTTCGCTTTTTTCATATATTGAAAGTTTTTCCCCTTTTGAATTTGCCTTTTTCCTTATTTGCATTACTATTAAATTGGTTAACTTAAGAGCTTCAAGTTCTACATTTCAGATTACAAATTATGTTATAACTTTTTTTACTTCAGGTATTTTTGCTTTTAAGGCTTTCTCTACAAATCCTTTTAATGTCATTTGAGCCATCGGACATCCACCGCAAGCGCCGGTAAGTCTTAATTTTACAGTCCCGTCAGGAGATACACTCAACAATTTTACGTCTCCTCCGTGACTTTTAAGGTATGGCTTAATATCGTTAGCTAAAACTTTTTTGACTTTTTCTTCCAATTTTCCTCCCTTCTTTGTTTAGGGTCATATTGTTTAGTATAATAAGTAACCTGATTCGAGTCAAGCCTATGATCCTTCAAATCGTAGATTCTACGAATCCAGGTTAAGTTGTTGAATCGTTGAGTTGTGAAAACAGTTTAAAATCTCTGTGTTCTCTGTGTCTCTGTGTGAGATTGATTTGGTGTTGTGGGGTTGGGAGCTTTTTAAAACAAAAAATATGTTTTTCTTCTCTGTGTTCTCTGTGTCTCTGTGGCATTTCCCCTTTCTTCTTGACATAATTGTATTTTTCGTTATAGTTATTTTATTCTTGCATAAATGGGAGGAAAAATATGAGAATTTGTGTTATAGGAACCGGGTACGTAGGATTGGTAGTTGGAACAAGTCTTGCTGAAACTGGAAATAAAGTTGTTTGTGTTGATAAGGATCAAAGTAAAATTGAAAAATTAAAAAATAATGTAATACCTATTTATGAGCCCGGTTTAGAAGAACTGGTCAAGCGAAATCAAAAAGAAAATCGTCTCTTTTTTACAACTTCGCTAAAAGAAGCTATACCAAATTCTGATATTATATATATTGCCGTAGGTACTCCCGAGAAAGAAGATGGAACGGTGGATTTATCTTATGTCTTAGCTGTAGCCGAGGAAATTGGAGCAACTATGGGAGATGAGTATAAAATTATAGTTAATAAGAGTACTGTACCTATGGGAACAACCAGAGAGATTAAAAAAATAATTGAGAATAAAACCAAAGCAAGTATTGATGTCATTTCCAATCCCGAATTTTTAAAAGAAGGCAGCGCCCTTCAAGATTTCATGAAGCCGGACAGAATAATAATCGGGACTGACAGTTCTGATGTAGCTGAAAAAATAAAAGACCTTTATGAACCCTTTATCAGAACCGGGAATCCAATCCTTGTTATGGGAATTGAAAGTGCCGAAATGACCAAGTATGCGAGCAACACAATGCTCGCGAGCAGAATTTCTTTTATGAATGAGATAGCAAACCTCTGTGAAAAAGTGGGGGCAGATGTTGAAGAAGTTAGAATGGGTATGGCAAAGGACCCGAGGATCGGCTCCAAATTTCTTTTCCCGGGAATCGGTTTCGGAGGATCATGTTTCCCAAAAGATGTTAAAGGAATTATTAGAAAGGGTAAAGAACACGGTCTTCCTATGAAAGTTTGTGAAAGTGTAGATTTAGTGAACAAAACTCAGAAAGAAATAATTTTCAAAAAAATAAAGAAAAGGTTTAGTCAATTAAAGGGAAGAAAAATAGCACTCTGGGGTCTTTCTTTCAAGCCGCAAACCGATGATATGCGAGAAGCTCCTTCTATCGTTACCATAAATCTTCTTCTCTCTGAGGGAGTTAATATAAAAGCATATGATCCGCAAGCAATAGATAATGCAAAGAGGATTTTTAAAGACAAAATTGAATATTGTAATACACTTTATGAATGTCTTGAAGGAGCAGAAGCTCTGGTGGTTCTTACAGAATGGAATCAGTTTAGAAACCCCGATTTTGAAAAAATTGGTGACTTAATGGGCAAAAAGATAATCTTTGATGGTAGAAACATTTATGACCCAACCAGGGTAAAAGATTCGGGATTCGAATATTACGGCATAGGCAGAGCTAAAATTTAGTCCTCTCCTTTTTCCGGTTTATTGTGATAGTAATATCCGTAATAATATCCATAATAACCGTATTCTTTATGAATATCGACTTTATTAAGAACGTACCCGAGTGCTCTAATTGAAAGCTGCTTGAGGAGTTCGGAAGACTGAGCGATCATATGCCGATTGGTTTCTCCATAGGCAGCAACCAGCAATGTCTCTTCGACTTCAACAGCTAGTATCCTACTGTCACTTACAGTCATTATAGGAGGAGAGTCAAGAAGAACTATATCATATTCTTTTTTCCATTTGGCAAGGAGTTCTTTTGTTCTATTGGAATCCAACAATTCTGATGGATTCGGAGGTAATTTCCCGGAGGGAATGACGTACAAACCATCTACAACAAGCGGCTGGATATCTGCATCTTCATTTATTAGTAACTCGGTGAGACCTTCTTTCTTCTTTATTCCCAGATATTTTTCGATTGAGGGTCTTCTTAGATCAGTATCCACAAGAAGAACTTTTTTACCCGCTGATACGAACGAGCGGGCAAGATTTATAGCAACCATTGATTTACCTGAGCCGGTGTCCGGTCCTGTAATCAAGATAGTAGAGGGAACACCTTTGGTTCTTGACAGTTTAATGTTAGCACGAAGACTCCGGAAAGCTTCAGCAATATGGCTTCTTGATTCCTGTTCCGTTAATAGAAAAATTCTTTCTCTAGAATTATTCTTTTCTTTTTTATCGTTTTCTATACGCGGAATTCTTCCGAGAATGGGCAATCCGGAAATTCTGGTGATTTCAAACTCATCCCTTACAGCAGAGTCCACATAATCTACGACAAACGCTCCTCCGATTCCTATAAGAATACCGAGTATAAGAAACAGTATACTTTTCTTGACTTTGGACATAGTATTCGGACCTTCTGGAAGTCGGGCAAGCTCAAGTATCGAAATACCGCCGCCTTCTCTTACTTCCGAAATTTGAGCCTGTTCCCTTTTTTCAAGGAGCATAAGGTATATCTTTTTATTTGCCTCTTTCTCTCTTTCCAATCTGGCAAGTTCTAATTCTCGCTTTGGTATTTTACTAAGTTTGCTTTTGTAATATCTTAAAGCTTCATCCAGAGCTTCAATTCTACTCTTGGCCACAGCATAATCAATTGCAAGATTGACGGATTGCCGCATAAAATCTTCCATCTGTACCAAAGGATCAAGCGTTCCTTCTTTTTGCAAAAGCTCTTTTACCACCGTACTCATTTTTTCTTTTAAGGATTGAATAGATCGATCGATTCTCTCTATTTTCTGATCTTCAATGGAATATCCCTGTATTAAAAGATTGGCTTTTGTGTTTTCCAGGGTTGTAAGCTGTCTTTTTAGATCTACAAGAACATTATAAGAAGTCTGAGAAGCTTCTGCAAGTAAAGATTTCTCCTGTTCATTTAATCTGGACTTTACTGCAGCGAGTTTTTTCTCCAGAACTTCCGCTTCTATAGAAGCGGATTTCAACTCTTTTTCGATATCTGACATTTGTCTTATAAATTCTTCTATTTCAGATGAAATTCCAAGGATACCGTATTTCTCTTTGAACAATTTCAGCTTTTCCTCTGATTCCTCTAAGTCTTTCTGAACCTTCTCTGTCTGATCGGCAATAAAGTCATAAGTTGAATGGGCATCTTCTTTCTTTATTTCAATGTCAAATTCCCTGTAAGTTTCTGCAAGCCGATTTGCGAATAACTGACTTGTATATGGGTTCGCTTCCGTAACGCTTATTTGTATAATACGTGACTCCCCTTTTGCACTTACTTCAACCCTTCCGTTCTCAATGTTCCTCTTAAGCCTAGAGTAGGCTAATTTACTATCGCTAATTTCCATTTGCTCAAGCTCATAATTTGTGAAACTATTCGCTATTTTTTCCAAAACGGGATGGCTTTTAATTAAGAAAATATGGTTCGTAAGTTCTTCTTCGGTAGGAGATTTATAATAATTTACCCCAAAGATGGATTCAACTCTTTTAACAAGAATTTTTGAAGTAGACGTATAATTAGGAGGAGCATAAAAAAAGTAAAGAACGGAAAGAATAATGCAAACCACTATAATTCCTAAAACAATTCCTCTTCTCCTTCTTATTATTCTTAAATAATCCTTAACATCGATTTCATACTCTCTATTCATTTTTTTCCACCTCTTTTTGTTAAATGCACTCCTTCTTCACAAAGATTACACATTTCCGGTTTGTAGTTATTAATCGGATATTTGAAAACTGATTTTATTGGTATATTAATCTCAATATCCTCTATAGACCGATCTATCATTACAACTATACCTAAAATCTTTCCTTTTTCTATTGCTTTAATTGTATCTTTAATCGAACTACCTGTAGTTAAAATATCATCGACTATTATTATCTTATCTGTATCTTTTATCGCAAATTCTCTTTTTAATGCCCTTCCTTCATGCGTTCTTTCGGCAAAGGCGCACTTTTTTCCTGTTATTCTTGCCAGTTCAAAAGCAATCATGGCTCCACCTAATGTAGGACCAATAAACCAGTCGGTCTCCGGACTTAGTTCTTTCATTTTATCAATGAACGGTTCTACTAACTCAGGGTTTTCCAATATACGCATTTTTTCAATATATCTATCAGAGTGCAATCCTGAAGCTAACAAAAAATGCCCTTCAAGCAGTGCACCTGCTTCCTCAAGCAGTCTTTTGTAATCCATCACCAATTTCCTTAATTATTGCCTCTGCAGCCTTATGCATATCTTTAGCTTTGGTAATCGGTCTTCCTACAACCAAATAGTCCGAACCACTTACAACTGCTTCAAAAGGTGTATTAGATCTTTTTTGGTCGTTTTTCTCCGTTCCCTTTGGTCTTATTCCCGGTGTAGTTACAATAAAGTCTTTTCCACAGTTTTCCTTAATTAAAGAAACTTCTTCAGCTGAAGCTACAACCCCTCCTAACCCAGCACTTTTTGCAATAGAAGCCAAATCTAATACCTCTTCATTTAAACTTTTTTCAATACCTAATACGTCTTCCAAAAATGCTTCATCAAGGCTTGTCAGTATTGTAACTCCAAGTATAACAAGTCCATCTTTTCTTTTGTTCCATACCGCTTTTTGTGCTGCCTCCATCATTTCAAACCCTCCAAGAGTATGTACCGTTAACATGTCTACACCCATATCAATTGCGGCATTGACTGCACCTGAAATTGTGTTCGGGATATCGTGCAGCTTCAGATCAAGAAAGACTTTTTTTTCTCTCTTCTTTAAAATCTCAACAATTACAGGGCCTGCTCTAGTAAAAAGTTCCAGACCCACTTTATAGAAGCTCACTAAATTACCCAATTCTTCGACTATAACTAAACCTTCTTCAATCAAAGGGACATCTAAGGGTACTATTAAAAAATCTTTAGCTTCTTTTTTCATTTCTTATATAAATCTTTTAAATTTTTATAACTATTGTCTTCAAACCAACATTGTAAGTTATCCAGGATTTCAATTGGTGCAAGGGGGTTGTTGAAAATAATACTGCCGAGTTGTACAGCCGTTGCCCCGGCTATAAGGAATTCCAGAACATCTTTGTAATTTGCGATTCCTCCCGAACCTATAATTGGTATGTCAACTGAATTTTTAACTTTGTATACATTGTATAATGCAAGAGGTTTTATAGCGGGTCCGCTCAAACCTCCTGTTATCCTTTTGAATAAAGGTTCTTTTTTTTCAATGTCTATCGCAAGTCCGGGAAAAGTATTAGATACAGTTACGGCAGTTGCTCCGCCTTCTTTAGCTGCCTGGGCGGTTTCTTCAATATTAACCGCAGAAGGAGTAAGCTTTACAATAACCGGTAATTCGGTCACATCGCATATCGCTTTAGTAATCGAGAAAACCATTTTGGGGTCGCGTCCAAAGCTTTCTCCGCCTTTGCCTACATTTGGACAGCTTATGTTCACTTCAAACCCCGCTACACCTTCAATTTTAGATGCGATTTTTTTAAACTCCTCTATTGATTCTCCAAAAATATTAACGAAAATTTGAGTGCCTAATGCTTTTATTCCAGGCAGTATTTCGTTTATGAAATTATCAAGTCCTTTGTTTTCGAGTCCTATGGAATTAATTACACCACAGGGCGTCTCTGTAATTCTCGGGGGGGGATTCCCTTCTTTTGGATTCAGGGATACCCCTTTACATACAACTCCTCCCAACTTACTAAAGTCAATTAATTTGGTGTAAGGAACATCCCATACTCCGGAAGCAAGAAGTATAGGATTTTTTAATTTAAGGGAGCCAAATTTAGTCGAAAGATCAATCAAGGCTAACCTCTTTTAACGGAAATATTGGGCCTTCGGTACATATAAGTTTATACCCTTCGGTAGTCGCAACAGCACAAGATTTACATCCCCCAAGACCACATCCCATTCTTTCTTCCATATATACATAAGCATTATCGATTTGTTCTTTATTTAATATATTTCGTACACTCTTAATCATTTCAATAGTACCGCAAACAAATATTTGTTTTTCGTTAAGTTCTTCCGCGTGCTTTTTTATAAGATTGGTAACAAGACCTCCATCCTCTTCGTTAGTAGTCCTTACTTTAAATCCATTCTCCTTAAATTCCTTAATGAAAATTAAGTCTTTTTTGCTTTTGCCTCCGTAAAACAGTATCCCACCATTCATATGTTTTGATTGGTAGTAGACGGGTGCTATGCCTATTCCTCCGGCTATCAGAACTCCTTCTTTAGGAGAACAAAATTTTTTACCCAATGGACCGAGAACTTTTAAGTTATCACCTTCTCTAACTCTTGATAGACGCTGTGTTCCTTTTCCCTTCACTTTAACCAATATCGAAAAAGTATTTTTATTTACTTCCAAAAAAGAAAAAGGACGAGGAAGATATGGATCGAGAGTCAAAAACCCTATCATTACAAAATTCCCGCACTCGGCAAGTTTATACATTTGCTTGTCTGCCAGGGTAACTTTGCGATAAGTTCCGAGCTTTTTATTCTCCAGTACCGGTAGTATCTTGAAAATAGGGGCCATGGGGTTCCCTCGCTTTTTCAGCGTATTTTGATTTGGGGTATTTTTCCCGTAAAATCGAAAAAAGTTCCTTTCGCTCCAAAGAATAAGTAGAATCTTCGGTTAAGCAAATATTTAAAAGAGTATATATCGCTTTTGGGGCATAAGAGCTCTCCGGAAAAACCTCGTAAACCTCTTTGTACCATTTAATACCTTCCGGTATATCTCTTAATTCCCAATAATAAAGTTCGCCTATCCTGAAAAATATATATGAAGAATCTTTCTTTTCGAAGTTAGATTTTAATAGCTTGTCGTCCTTTTTATCTTTTTTCGTTTCATCTGAGAGAGTTTGCAGCAATGAGAAATTTTCAAATATTTCTTTTTTAGCCTGTGCCTTTAAACTTATTTCTCCAAAATTCTTGCCCGACACTGCTTTCTTATAAAAATCAAAAGCCGCGGAAGTATCATGTTGATATTCCTTTATCTCTCCAAGATGATATTGTGCGACAGTTCCAAGACTATCGTTTTTTCTCTCAAGAGGTTTTAACGTTTTGAAAGCCTCATCAAAATTTTCCTGCATCATCAGTATTTTTCCTTTTAGCAAAGAAAGAGAATCGCTCGATATTCCTTCTTCAATCACGGACAAAGCTTCTGACATACTATCCATTTCCAAGTACAATTCCGCCATATTATATATAAGTTTTACTGAAGGTTTTTCTTTGGTTTCTTTAAGCGCTCTTTTATACACTTCCAATGCTTTTTCTTTGTTTCCCAATGATCTGTTTGCATTACCAATTATATAGTAAGCTTCCCCGGAATTGCTGCTGTATTTTTTAACAAATTTCTCTCCTTCTTCTATTGCCTTCTGCGGATTATCCGTTATGAAGTATAATTCAAGTCTTGACTTAAATACTTCCATTCTCACTTCCTCGTCCTTTGAATTAGATGCCCTTTCAAGAAGCACAATGGCTTCGTCAAGATCTCTTTTTCCGATGGAAATTTTTCCAAGAAAGAGATAACTCTCATCTACAAAAGGAGAGGAAGGGAAGCCATTAATAAGTTTTTTAAAGCTTCTTTGTGCCTCGTCGGTTTTTTTTAAGTGATAAAGACTTTTCCCCATTATAAAGATTGCATCATCTACATACTTCGAGTCAGGATATCTTTCCAGTATCTTCTCGGATTTCTCTAAACTCTTTTGATAATTTCCTTCCTCACAATATTTCTCTGCATTATAAAATGTGTTATAATAAATACACCCGGAAAAGCATAAAAAGATCAAAAAGGTTTTTTTCATATTTCTTCTTTTACAACCGCATTTTTATTATAAGTAATTACTTCAACTAACTCCGTGGGTTTATCCTCCTCGTGAACAATTTCTATATGCATTTTATTCTTTTCGCAGGAATACTCAAGTGTATTTTTCCCTTCCGTCTCGAAATAAATTGCAACTCTTGGATTTGCAATAATTCGCACTTTTGCATTTATTAAAACCTTCCCTTTCTTTTCAAGCCACGTAGTAAACCTTGATAAAAGATAAGGAGCACTGAGAGCGTAACCTTTTCCTCTACAATAAGGACACGTTTCAACAAACCTCCTTGCAATGTTCCTACGAGCCCTCTCTCTGGTCATTTCGAGAATCCCGTTAGGGGAAAGTTTCGGAACAATTTTGTATCTTGCTTTACCTCTTCTTAATTGTTGTCTGAATAATTTTAAAAGCTCTTCCTGGTTTCCTTTTTTTCTCATATCTATAAAATCAATTATTATAATACCACCAATATCTCTTAATTTTAATTGCCTTGCTATCTCTATAGCACTTTCGCAATTTGTTGCAAATATCATTTCTTCCGTTGTTTTTTTGCCTCTGTAAGAACCTGTATTTACATCGAAAACGGTAAGAGCCTCTGTTTCATCTATTACAATGTGCCCTCCGCTTTTAATATAAATCTTTCTCCTGAATATTGAACGCAGTTCCTGTTCAACCCGATAATGATTGAAGATGGGAGTATTATTTCTATACAATTTAACTTTCTTTATTAGAGAAGATTCCTTTCTGTTTAAATAGTTCCGCATCTTTTTGTAGGCCTCTTCCGAGTCTACAACAAACTCAGAGACCGAATTGTCGAGCAGATCTCTTGTTATTCTTATAGGTAAATCTTCATCTTCCCAGAGAACAGCCGGAGCCTTAGTCTCTCTACTTTTCTTTTCGATTGCTTCCCAGGTCTTCTTTACTTCCAGAAGATCGGATTTTATAACTCGTATGTCCTCGCCACAAGCAGCTGTTCTGACAATGATACCCATACCGTCAGGATGCAATTCCTTTGCTATTTTTTTTAAATTCCGTCTATCTTTCTCATTCTTGATTTTCCTTGATATCCCAATCGCTTTTTTAAAAGGCATAAGAACAAGATATCTTCCCGGTATTGCTATAAATGTTGTAAGCCTTGCACCTTTTGTTCCATAAGGTTCTTTCTTGACTTGAACCAGAAGTTCTAAATCCTCTTCATCTCCTCTTTTATTGGGCAGGGAAAGATATAGATCATTCAAAGGTAGAAATCCGGCTATATCATACCCGATATCAACAAAAACCGCGTTTAATTCTTTTCGGATCGCGACTATCTTACCTTTTATTATTGTACCTGTGGGCGAAGTAGCATCTACTCGTTCTATATAAAACTCTACCAGCTCGCCGCCCTCGCGAACTGCAACCCTCACGTCATCTCTTCTTATATTCAGTATTATTTGTTTTTTTGTATTCATTTAAAAAGAGTGTCCCCTATCCCGCACGGCAACAGATGAAACCTCTCCTATAACTTCCGAAAACGTAGGATGTGGAAAAACTGTTTCTGAAAGTTTCTCTACGCTCATATCACTGTCTATCGCCAAGCTTAAAAAGGATACGAGTTCCGATGCGTCCTCGCCTACTATTATACTTCCCAGTATTTTGCCTTCTTTTGTATGAATAATCTTAATAAACCCGTCTGTTTTTCCTGTTGCTATTGCTCTGCCGTTCGAAGCAAAATTTACCTTTGAAACTTTACAATCTATCTTCTCTAACCCGGCTTTTTCTTCGGAATACCCGACAGAAGCGTATTCGGGTTCCGTATAAACAACTCTGGGAATTGCAAAGGTATCTTTTTTAGCTTCTCCTCCAAGAATATTTTTTACAGCAATCTCCGCATCTTTGAAAGCCGAATGGGCGAGAAGATAACCTCCTCTACAATCACCAATAGCATATACGTCCTTTATTTTTGTTTCTAAAAAATCATCAACTTTAACCACTTTATTTCCCTCTAAAATCGTTCCGGGAAGACCATCAACATTTGGAATTCTACCAATGGCAATAAGAACTTTCCGGGATTCGATTTTTTCTTCTTTATTATTTTTCTTAAAAAATACACAGAATTTGTCATTTTCTTTTTTAACCTCGATAACTTCCGAGGAAAAATGAAATTTTATACCTTTCCGCATCAGGCTTTTACGCAAAGTACCGGCGGACTGACTATCTTCACCAGGCAAAACCTCATTTTCTTTCTCTATCAATGAAACATTACATCCCAAACAGGAAAAAATATATCCAAACTCCAGACCGATAAAACCTGCACCTATTATAACAATAGATTCCGGCAATTCTGAAGCGGCAAGCGCGTCGGTACTATCCCAGACATCATTTGGCGCCGAAAATGGTGGAAGTATTGATTTAGAACCGGTAGCAAGAATTACTTTATCAAAACGATATTCTTTTCCATCTGACTCTATGGAAGCATCTTTTTTGAGTATTGCTTCTTTATTTATAATTTCTATTTTCTTTTCCTTAAGGAGTCCCTTTAGTCCCATCAAAACCCTTTTTACAGCAAGAGTCTTTTTTTGTTGGATTTCTTCCCAATTAACTTTCCCCTTATCTGATTTAACAATATCGTAAAGATTTGCCGAATAAATAAGAGATTTCGTTGGTATACATCCAACGTTAAGACATACACCACCGACTTCCCCCTTTTCAAATAACTGAACTTTGTTGTTTTTTTCAGATAATCTGATGGCTGCACTATATCCAGCAGGGCCTCCACCAATGATTCCTATTCGCATTATTCAAGAAAATACAGTGTTTAGGCTTAAAAGTCAAGGGCACACCCACTCTCCACCCAGAATAGGACGCAGATAAAAAAAGGATTAACAGGATTCTTTTTTGTTGTTTAATTAAATCCCAACCCCGAAATCCCAAATCCTAAAAAACTATTCAACTATTTCTCTATTTGATTATTTAATTTAGTTTCGCAGAATCTACGAACCAAAAACAAGGAACTACGAACTAAAAATTGCCAATCCATTCATCAATCTTAATTTCTAGGACATCCAATGGTAATGCCCCATCTTTCAAGATTTCATCATGGAAAGCTTTGATATCGAATTTTGGACCTAATTCTTTTTCCGCCTTTATACGCATCCCGGATATTTCCAGTTGACCTATTTTATAGGATAAAGCCTGCCCTGGTATAGCAAGATAACGTTCTATTTCAGCAATGCTTTCCGATTCAACAGCAGATAAATTCTCCATAAAGAAAGTTAGCGCTTTTTCTCTGGACCAGCCTTTCACATGCATACCGACATCAACCACAAGCCGGACAGCACGAAACATTTCTGCCGACAAATTACCATAATATTGATAAGGATCTTTATATAAACCCAGTTCTTTCCCCAAACTTTCCGCATATAATGCCCACCCCTCTACGTATGCACCATAACTTCCAAAACGTCTGAATTTAGGCAAATTTTTCTGTTCCTGCTGCAAGGAAATTTGAAAATGGTGTCCGGGAGAAACTTCATGCAGGAAAAGTGTTACCATTCCGTATTTAGGATGCGCTTTCAAATCATAAGTATTAACATAGAAAACACCTGGTCGGGAACCATCAGGCGTGGCACCCATGTATTGAGCTCCTGCAGCTGACTCTTCTCTGAATTTTTCCAAGGGCTTTATTTCATAACCGGCTTTAGGAATAAGTTCAAATAATTCCGGGACTTTCGAGTCAATTTTTTCTCTTAAGGCCTCGTAACCATTTAATAAAGCTTTTTTATCGGTAAAATAAAACTTTTTGTCCTTTTTTAAATAATCAAAGAAATCCTGCATTCCCCCTTCAAAACCAACCTGTTTTTTTATGCGTTCTATTTCTTTTTCTATCCGTTTAATCTCATTCATCCCTATTTGGAATATCTCATGAGGAGTTAATTTGGTTGTGGTTATTCTCCTAACTTCATACGCATACCATTTCTCTCCATCCGGCAGGTCGGAGAATCCTATTGTTTCTCTACTTTTCGATAAATATTCATCCTTAATAAAGTCATAAAGTTTTTTATATGTAGGAATAATCTGGTTTTCAATCGCTTTAGAATATTCTTTAGTCAAACGTGTTTTTTCTTCCCCGGGAAAATCGTCCGGAAAATTAGTAATTGGCTTATAAAACACACTTTCTTTAACGTCTTTAACAAGATGAGCTTCAAACTGAGAGAGTGTTTTTTCCATAAGAATCCTCGGTTGTACAATTCCATTCGTACTTCCTTTCCTCATATTATCAATGGCTGTATCTACCCAGACTTGGAAACCTTTTACCCGTTCTAAAAAGTTATCGTAATCCTTGACTGTTTTAAATGGGTGCAGACTGTTACCAGAGCCTAATTCCGCAAAAAAAATCGGTGTACTGTGGAACTGATTTACCGGCATAAGGTGGCCGTTAAATTGAAAACCCTCCAAAGATAAAACCATATCTCGTTTGAATATATCATAACCTAATCTATCCTGCCCCTGAAGCAGATCCTTATTTATTTCTGAAATTTGGTTTAAGTATTTATTAAAAAGTTCTTTCTGCTGATTTCTGTGCTCTTCACTAATATCATTGGCAAATTTATTATCATAGCGTTTATCTCCAATGTAAGAAGCGTATATTGGAAATAACTGAATTAGCTCTTCAAAAAAATCTTCGAACAGTTTATTTAACTTCTGACTTTCTTCTGTATTTTTAGTATTCATCATAGGATATATAGTAAAAGAACTCTAATATTTGTCAATCTAAAAAAACTACAAAGACACAAAAAAATAGAACGCAGATTAACGCAGATCAAAAAATAAAAAAATATATTTTATTGTTTAAAACCCGATCCAACGAACCCACGACCTAACGAACCAACAAAAAAAGTAACAACAAATCACACGAATAGCACGAATTAAGTTTTTTGTTTTTAGTGTGAGGCGCAAGGTGAACTCGGCACTCGGAACCCGGCACTCCATACTCATTACCTGACCTGCTCCCCCCCCCACCCATTTGACAAATACCCGAATCATATTAAGATTACGCGAAGAGAATAACATTACCGGGAGGAAAGAGATGAAAAGTTATAAAAAGGAATTATGGTTCAATACGCCAAACAGGGTAGATTTTATCAATATTACACCCCAGGTAGATGAAGCGCTTACGGAAAGCAAAATAAAAGAGGGTTTATGTTTAGTTAATGCCATGCACATCACCGCAAGTGTTTTTATAAACGATAACGAAGATGGTTTGCATGAGGATTATAAAAAATGGCTTGAAGAAAAAGTTCCTTATGACCCTCCGCGTTATAAACATAATACTTATGAGGATAACGCGGATGCCCATATAAAAAGACAACTTATGGGAAGAGAAGTGGTAGTAGCTGTAACCGATGGACAGTTGGATTTCGGACCCTGGGAGCAGATATTCTACGGTGAATTCGACGGACTAAGAAAGAAAAGAGTCATGATAAAAATAATAGGGGAATAGATTAAAGACTTAATCGTTAGGACGTTAGGCGGTTAGGTCGTTAGGTGGTTTAAAAAATCCCGATCCAACGAACCAACTATAGTAAAATTTGTCGCAGATTAACGCAGATTTTCAGGGTTTTATCTTTTTGTTTTTAACTATACCCTATACCCTAAATACTATACCCTAGATAATTGGCACAGATTTCCACAAGATTTTTTTTAGTTTTTGTTTTGACTCATAACGTAAGACACACGACTCATGACACCCTTCCCCCTTGACATTCTACCCTGTTCTTTGGTATAATTAAGTATTATGAATGTATTAAAAAGAATTTCTATCCTGTTCTTCCTTTTTAATGTTTATTTATTCGGAAAAACGGACGGAACTACCGGAATTCCTCTCGGCGGTATCGGTACGGGAGCCGTGAAATATAATGCCGGAAGCGGAACATTTGCCGCGAATTTTCGCACCCCCACACGTAATGGAGATTACAGGGCCTTATCCCAGACACAGTTTCAATTATTTACCCAGAGAGGGGATTCAATATTAACGTATGATTTATTAAAAGCTATGCACAATAGCGGACGTATGGATGACGATGCGGTTTTTCCCCTACACCGGGTAAATTTTGGGGAGTTGAATGATGTCTCTACCACGATGACTGCCTACATGCCCTATGACCCCGACTCCGTTTCGATGATGCTGCATCCCTGCGCTATGTTTGAGTTTACGATCGAGAATTTAGAAAGCAGCGCGGTCGAGTGCGCTCTGGCTTTTCAGATCAATACACCTGTCATACCAACCGCCCTCGAGGATACAGGATTTGTGGCAGATAATGGTACATTGTTGGAACTCTGCCTGGTCGGAGATTTTCCGGATGGTACGGGTGATTTGAGTTACGGAAATGACAGCGGTTTTTTTACCAGCGGACTGTGCGACAACGACCTTTCAGACACAACAAACCGGCTCGCTTTAAGAGTTTCCTTAGCTCCGTCGGAAACAAGAAGAGTTCGTTTTGTTCTTTCCTGGTATCGGCCTTACGGATTGGAGTACTATCAATATACAAATATCTGGGGTAACTCTAAAGAGGTATCTGTTTCAGCACTCGGTGATTTTGATACTTTTAAGGAAATTGCTGAAGAATTGGTAACCCGTATGCGAAGTTCCAACCTTCCGGAATGGCTTATAGATCAAACTCTTAATTCGACAATAAACCTGGTCAACAACAGTGTGTATTTCCAGGACGGACGTTATTGCCACACAGAGGGACAATGGAGTCCGGAGGGGACCATGGACCAGATGTGGCATTCCCGGCAAATCTATACAATGATTAATCCCCAGCTTGCCTGGCAGGAATTAGAATGGTGGGCTCGAACTCAGCATGTCGTGAGCTATACCGGTCAAATTCATCACGATTTCGGAACAAATTTTGATTACGTTGGATGGGATGATACCGAACATTCCGATTACCGGGATATATATGAGTGGGTCGATTTGAACTGCGGTTTTATTATTTCCGTTTATGAAACTTTTATCGCAACTGCCGATGAGGATAAACTTTCCTATTTCTGGCCCTACGTAAAAAATGCGGGGCAGCGCGTTCTTGACCAGGTCGATTTGTACGGCAGCTCGGAGTATCCCTATACATTCGAAAGTTCGCTGAGCAGCTACGATGCCGGTGGTAATTCGCAAGGTTATAATACGGGTCTATCTGTCGTTGCGTATCAGATTATGATTTATTTGGCAGGAATAATGGAAGAACCGGCTATAGATAGCATTTATCAGGATGCTTTTGATACGGCTGTGACAAATTTTGAAAGCAAATGGCTGGATAATACGTATCCTGCGGCGAATTTTTGCGAAAGCGTTCTCGGTGGTCCATGGATTGCTAACTTTTTAAAAATGGATCCCTTCTGGGAGAAACAAAAATTAGATTATCTTTATAATACAATTGTAAATTATTATGATCCTTTGAGTCAGGGCATGGGACTGCCGGGCGGTTCCTATTCGGAATGGCAGCCATACTTAGTAGGACATCTGGGGGGATATTCCCTGCAAATAAACCGGTCTAATATATGGCTGGCGCTTCAGAGGGATATGTACGAGCGGAATTATCTTAATAGAAATCTTGTATTTAATCAACAACTCGGTATTCCTCCGGAAGTTTCTTCGCCGACTTGGATAGCTACAAGCGCGCTCGGAACAAATCAGTATATCAGCATACCTGTTCTATGGCGTAATTACTACAATATGGCAGGATATCATCACAACAGGTATTCAGGCGAATTATGGCTCGAACCGAGGCTCTTTGACTCATTAGATCATCAATTGCAGGATGCCCTCGTCATTACTCCCGAAGGTTATGCTACTGTGAGTTACAATACTTATGGTGATTCTTATCAAAATCAGGAAATTGTTTTCGAGCCGGACCAATCAATGGATGTTTCGGCTATTTATGTCTGGGACCTATATAGTGATTCACTGAATTCGATAGATATGGTACGGGTAGATGGAGTCGATACGGATTATTCGCGCACGGGAAGCGGAGATCTGGCTCATTTGAAACTGGATTGTGCTGGAACAATAACTTCAGCCGGCATTACTATTCGGATCGAGGGAGATCCTAAATCAATAGATGTTCCCGATCCGCCCGAAAACCTGCAGGCAAACGCCTTAAATTCGAGTCAAATCCTTTTATCATGGAGTCCGGTACAGGGGAATATACTCGGATATTTTGTAGAAATAGATATAGATGGGGTTTTTAAAACGCTCGGGACAACAACCGATACATTTTATTTTGATACCGGTCTATTGGACACTACAGCTTACACCTATCGGGTTCGTTCATATAATGGACAAAACATTTCCGATCCCAGTACTGAAATCGTTGTTACCACAGCCGAAAGTGGGAATGGCGAGGTGATTCATGCCCTGAATGCCGGAGGCGACACCTACCTATCAACAAGCGGTATCGAATATATAGATGATGATTCTACAGGATGGCTTTCCGGCGGTTCTACCTATTCCGCAACAACTGCTATCGGAGGCACCGTAGATGATACGCTTTATCAGAGTGAACGCTATGGCGATTTTAGTTATACAATCCCTATGGAAGACGGCTTCTATGATATAGTACTAAAATTTGCCGAAATATATCAGGATGATCCGGGGAGTCGTATATTCGATGTTGAAATAGAAGGGGAACGCGTTATTCGGGATTTAGACCTCATTTTCCGTACCGACAAATACACAGCTTATGATGTTATCATGCCTTCAGATGTAACTGACGGGGAACTTAATATCGATTTTATCACGGTAACCAATAACGCGAAATTAAGCGCTCTGGAAATCAGAAGAGGAGAAGCGGGATTGGAGGAACCCACCAAAATCCCTAAAGACTATTTTCTCAATCAAAATTATCCAAATCCGTTTAACCCGGTTACCCATATTCGGTACGGATTAAAAAAAGCGGCTCAGGTTCGTATAAATATATACAATGTATTGGGTGAAAGAGTTGCCGTTCTTGTTGATGAGAGGAAAGAAGCCGGATATTATTCGGTTGATTTTAATGCCGGTAATTTTGCAAACGGAATTTATTTCTATACAATCACAGCAAATGATTTCAGAGAGACAAAAAAAATGGTTTTGGTTAGATAGTAACAACAGGATTTAACCACAGAGGACACAGAGAAAGAATTCAGAAGCCAGAATCCCACCACCGCACCCAATAAATGGACGCAGATTAACGCAGATTTAAAAGGATTTTTTATTTGTTGTTTTATTCTAACTCCTAACTTCCAACTGCCAACTTCTTTATTAACCACAAAGACCACAGAGAAAGAATTCAGAAGCCAGAATCCCACCACCGCACCCAATAAATGGACGCAGATTAACGCAGATTTAAAAGGATTTTTTATTTGTTGTTTTATTCTAACTCCTAACTTCCAACTGCCAACTTCTTTATTAACCACAAAGACCACAAAGTTTTTATTTATTTTTTTCCAAGCGAACAGCTAAAGGCGAAGAGCCAAAAGCTTAGTTCAACAACAAATAACACAAATAAAGAATTTATGTTGTTAAAAAATCGAACAACCTATTGACAGATTATCAAACTTAATTATATTATACTTAGTTATATAATTATGTAGAGTTAAACTTGTTCTAAGATTTGGGAGGTTACCCTTAGGAGGTAAAATGAGCCGTATAACTAAGATTTTAAGAAGGAGGTTAAAAGATTTGAGGGTAAATACGGGTTTGAGTCAAAGAGAGGTCGCAAGCAAGTTGAAAATATCCAGGTCCGCTTATTCTCAAATAGAAACAGGAGAAAGGAAAGTCTGCGCTGAGGAATTGTTTAAATTGGCTGAAGTTTTTAAGGTCGATGTTAATGACTTACTGGATTTGAAAAAAGGGATAGAAGTGATTTTAGAAGAAAAAGAAGAAATAAAGAAGAAAAAGAAGAAAGCTCCGGTTATGCGTATAAGTGTGCCTCAAAAAAATTTCGAAAAATTTAAAGAGGTTCTGCTGTACATTCTTAACAAAGTCGGCTCTAAAGCTAATGTGGGAGAAACTGTCATCTATAAGCTTCTTTATTTTATCGATTTCGATTATTACGAGAAATACGAAGAACAGTTTATAGGAGCTTCTTACATTAAAAATAAATATGGTCCAACCCCTATAGAGTTTGTAAAACTTATATCTAAGATGATTGAGGAGAGAGAAATCGAGAAGATAGATAGCGATTATTATCGTTATCCTCAAACCAAATATCTGCCTCTAAGGAAGCCCAATCTGCAAAAACTAAGCGCCCCCGAAAAAGATGTTATCGATGAAGTTCTTAACAGGCTTTCCGATATGAATGCAAATCAAATAAGAGATTATTCTCATGGGGATGTTCCGTGGATGACTACAGACGATGAAGAACCTATAGATTACGAATTAGTATTTTACAGAAATCCGCCGTATAATGTGAGAGAATACGATATTGAAGATTGAAGAGCATTTAGAAGTTATCCGCCTGCCTGATTTTGACAAAGATATGAAGAAACTTATGAAAAAACACAGAACATTAGAGAAAGATTTAGATAGATTTTTATTGGCTCAAGTTTATATACATCATATTCAAAAGCAAAATGTTAAGGGATTATACAGAATTCCGGGTTTGGGAATAAAGGAGCCAAAAATCTATAAAGCTAAAAGGTTTAGCTGTCAGTCGCTTAAGGGAGGCGGGAGCTATTCGGGAATTAGAGTCATATACGCGTATAGCGAAGAAGAAAACGATAGGGATAAAATAACGCTAATAGAAATATATTATAAAGGAGTTAAAGAAAACGAAAACAGAGATAGAATCATCAAATATTTTGGATAGCAAAACGCGAATCAACACCGTCATCGGTCGATTGAGTCGTCTCAAACACTTGACTAAACGAAAACATTTCGTAATTTTTTTACTTAAGAAGTTTGTAACAATTTTAATGTATCGGAGGGATGGAAATATGTATAAAAATTATAGAGTCTTTTATATTTTAATTTTGTTTTCCTTTCTTAATGCAGAGGCACTAACAAGAAGAGAAATAAACAGCATATATTCAAAAATAGATAGCCTGATTTATAAAGATAAGGATTATGATGAAGCATTAAGACTTTCCAAAGAGTTAATCTCTGTACCAGATATTGGCAGGTATTATGTTGATAATGCAAAAAACATAATAAACCTTATCGAAAATTACTCTGATTACGATAGGAAACCTTTGGAGCTGTTCTTTAAATACCGGATAAATTCGAAGGAGCGTTCTAAGGAAAATGAGAACATATTCCGGGAAATATTAGAGAAATATCCTGATTGTAAACTTGCGGGATTTATTCAATACTTGTTAGCTAAACATTATGCGAATCTAATCGGTTCAGGCAGTAGTTACCTTGAAAATCCTGAAGTTGCAAGAGAGAAAGCGATAGAAAGTTACGGGGAAGTTGTTCGGAAATATCCCGCAGCCGAAATGGCAATTGCTGATCTATGGTATCGGTCTAAAATAGGAACAAAAATTGCCCCTTCAGCACAGTTAAGGATAGGAGATCTCTACAATTCTGGTTATTGTGTATATCCAATGCAAGAAGAAGCAATCAAAGCTTACAAATTAGTTATTAATAATTATCCTGAAGATGTCGACCGCTATGGTAATAAAGTGGCTGTTGATGCTTATGTGAGCATCTTGAATATGTATAGAGAAGATATATTCGGCAAGACCATTCTTGATACATTAAAAGCTAGAGAGATTTGCAATATTTTAATAAATAAGTTCCCGAATCAAGGGTATCTAGTTGAAGGCTTATATTTCGGCAAAACACACCCGGAAGCCTATATGGTTTTAGCGGATTGTGAAGTCGATAAAGAAAAAGCGCTCGAAATTTACGAGAAAATAGTTGCTGAATTTCCGAATAGTTGGAGAGGTCAAGTCAACTCAGGAGCTGTTAGCTTATATTCGATTAGTGCTTTAGAAAGGATAGCGCATTTTTTTAAGGATCCTCAAGAAAAGATTAATCATTGCAGGAAATTTTTGGATTCTAGTTTTGACAGAAAAGTCCGTGGGTACGCGCAATTCCAAATTGCCTTTACATACGAAATGAAGGTTAAAGATTACAATCAAGCTTTAGTTGAATATCAAAAAGTACTTGAAAATTTTTCCGATGTCAGTACAGGTGGCGAAGCATATACTTTAGGCGAAGACGCAGAACACGCCATTAGAAGAATACAAGAAAAATTGAGTGAGGAGCAAAAGACAGACGTTAAATCACCTTAAGTTTTCTGTTTGTTTTTCACCATTTAACCATTTTTCAATTTAACCATTTAACTAATTTAATGTACGTAAATTCTCTACCTATTGACTTATCGGATACGTACATTAAATTTCAAGCATACCATGAATATCGTAACAAAATCAACTCATCCAGAAAAAAGAAATTTGTTGTTTTTGCAGAGGAATTGTCAAGTGTTGAGATTTGACCCCATTTATACCACACCTTGACTAAGCTAAAATATTTCATAATCTTTTTCTTAAGAAGTTTGTAATAATCTTAATATATCGGAGGGATATAGGTATGTATAAAAATTATAGAGTCTTTTTTATTTTAATTTTGTTTTCCTTTCTTAATACAGAGGCACGATCCAAAAATAAAGTCGATATAGAATATTCAATAATTGATAGCCTGATTTATAAAGAAAAAGATTATGACGAAGCTTTACGACTTTCTAAAGATTTTTTAAAAATATATGATAATGACTTTAACAGGGCTTATGTTTATATTGTAAAAAGCTTAATAAACCTTATCGAGAATTACTCTGACTACGATAGGAAACCTTTAGAGCTTTTCTTTAAATACCATAAAAATTCTTTTAATAGGTTAAGAGCGCGAGGAACTTCGGCGGAGCTTTTTAAAGAAGAGGGAGATAAACTCCGGGAAATATTAGAAAAATATCCTGATTGTAAACTTGCAGGTTTTGCTCAATATATGTTAGCGATACATTATGAGAGTCAAATCAATTCCACCTTAAGGTACCTTGAGAATGGTGAGGTTGCAGCTGAGAAAGCCATAGAAAGCTACAGAGAAGTCTTTCGGAAATATCCCACAGCCGAAATGCCAATCCATGAGAACGGGCGCCGGATTAGAATAGGACTAAAGATAGCTCCTATGGCCCTGTTAAAAATGGGAGATCTCTACAAACCTTATTACAATACGTTACCTGGCGTAAAAGACTCCGCTAAGGCAATTGAAGCTTATCAAGCTGTCATTGATAATTACCCTGAAGATGTAGATCACAAAGATAGGAAGGTAGCAATGAATGCTTATGTAAGTATTTTAAATATGTATATAAAAAATAATATGATTCTAGATACAGTCAAAGTTAAAGAAATTTGTAACATTTTAATAAACAAGTTTCCGAATCAAGGATTTGAGTTTGGAGGAGGAACTTTCGGCGAAACACACCCTACAACCTATTTGGCTTTAGCATATTGTGAAACCGACAAAGAGAAGGCTCTCAAGATTTACGAAAAAATAATGACCAAATACCCGAATAACTGGACAGGTCGGTCCGGTTCGGGAGCTGTCCTCAAATACGGAGACATAGCTTTGGGAAGCATAAAGCATTTATTTAAAGATCCCGAGTCAACAATTAATTATTACAGAAAAATATTGAATTCGGATCTCGACAAAAATATACGTGGGAGCGCGCAATATTCCATTGCGAGTATCTACGAAGAGGATATCAAAGACTATAATCAAGCTTCAATCGAATATCAAAAAGTAATTGAAAATTTTGCAGATGTCAATCTCAGCGGCGAATATTATCCTTTGGGCAGAGGAGCAAAAGAAAGCATTGAGAGAATACAGAAAAAATTGAATGAGGAGAAAAAGACAGACATTAAATCACCTTAAGTTTTCTGTTTATTTTTACCATTTAACCATTTCCCAATTCAACCATTATACCAATTTAATGCACGTGGTGTCGTCCCTTGACTTATCGGATATGTACATTAAATTTCAAGCATACCATGAATATCGTTTGTTTGATTTTTCGACTAGTGACTATGGACTCGAGACTCACGACTCGGTGCTACGCACCGTATGAATATCGTAACAAAACCAACTCATCCAGAAAAAAGAAATTTGTTAGGTTTGGAGAGGAAATTTAAATGTTGAGATGTAAGTTCGAAAATATAAATTATATACCATTTCTAAACTCATTACTAACAAAAGGAGGTAGCGTAAAATGAAAGATCTCGATTCCTTGAAGAAGAACTTGGCCCAAGTAGCAGAAATAGTTAACGCTTTCAAGTCAGAATCCGTTCAATTAAGAGTCTTGGATTACATACTTGAGACAAAGATTGACAACACCAGTGAGGCCGGTGAACTGCTTGGTACAAAGCGTAAACGAGGAAAAAAGCAGACAAAGAACAAAACTTCCAAAAAAGAAGACGGAAAAAACAAGGCTGGTCGATCTGCTAAGAAGAGTCGGCCTTTTGCCACTGCAATTTTGGATGAACTTCTCCAATCCGGATTCTTCGATAAGAAGCGCACAATAGCTGATATTATCTCTTACACTGGTCCCAAAATGGGGCACCATTACAAGACAAGTGAAATTTCAACTCCATTAATTAGATTTGTTCGAGACGGTAAACTTAACCGAGATAAAAATGCCGAAAACCAATTTGAGTACCTCAAAAAGTAACTCTCCGTTAAACGCTGCTCTAGCACGTATTCCTGCAAAATTTCAGAAACGCATCATCCTAACATATCTTGAGCACAAGCAAAGACACAAAGAGGGTAAATACGGACCTGCTGGCATTGCCGCTGGCAAGTTTTCTGAAACCATACTTCGTTTCCTGCAATATCAGCTTACCAGTAGCCATATCCCATTCAACCAAAAGATTCCAAATTTTGCCAATGAATGCCAGAAATTAATCCAACTTTCAAAAACTTCCGGCACAGAATCGGAACGAATTGTAATACCACGCGCTCTTGTGTTTATTTACACTCTCAGGAATAAACGAGGAATCGGACATATCGGCGGCGATGTAGATGCTAATCCAATAGACTCAATAACAATTGCACGCATCGCTAACTGGATTATTTGTGAACTTATACGCATTCATCATAATCTCTCATTAGAAGAAGCACAAGCCATTGTTGACGCACTTTCCACTCGAGATATTCCAGTTATCTGGGAAGTGGCAGGCAAAAAGAGAATTCTCAAAAACAATTTAGATTTCAAACAACAAGTGCTATTGCTTTGCTACCAAGATTCCCAGAACGGAGTCCTCGTAGAAGACCTTCTTCAATGGACCGAATATTCTAATCCAGTTATGTTTCGCAAATCCGTTCTTGTTCCTTTGCACCAAAATAGAAAAGTAGAATACGACAAAGAGTCTGAAATCATTTACATATCGCCATTCGGAATAAAGGAAGTTGAAGAAGTGATTCTGAAATGAATTAATGGGGTCAGGTCTTGCTTTTTGAATTTTTGACATTGGACTTAGGACATTGGACTTTGGACTGATTAAGAATCTGCGTCCCAATAATTGATTCTTCGAATCGGTTAAGTAGTTAAGTCGTTTAGTTGTTGAGTTGTAAAAACTAAAAAAAATCTTGTGTTAATCTGTGCAATCTCGTGGTTCCTCTTTTGGATTTAGGATTTAGGGGTTGGGATATGGGATTTAGTTTTAACGCAAGACTCATGACTCGATTTTATTTTTTTACTAATTAACCAATTTACTAATCCACCAATTCACTGATGCGTAGCATCCCTGTCATCCGTCTGCCGTCTTCGGTCGATTGTTTTTACTATTTGACCATTTTTCAATTTAACAATTTGACTAATTTAATGTACGTAAATTCTCTACCTATTGACATATCGGATACGTACATTAAATTTAACATACCATGAATATCGTAATAAAATCAACTCATCCAGAAAAAAGAAATTTGTTGGGTTTGGGGAAGGATTGTTGGATGTTGGATTAAAAATTAAAGAGAGATACTAAGTTATGAGTGATCAAAATAAATGTCCAATATGTAAACTTAAAGATTGTATAATAAAACCAGCACCTGGTGGAAAATCAATGCTCACTGTCTCATGTAGACGGTGTGGAGATTTTCAAATTAGTGAAGTTTGCTTCGCATCAGACCTAAGTGAATATGGTGAAAGTTACATACTTTCAGGTACAATTAGAAATCTCTATGAAAAAGGAGAAAAAATAATTCTTCTTTATGGGGAAGATTTTAAAAGGATTCTAGATTCAATTAAAATCCCGAAAGATCCTTTTGAAAAGATGGATTTACTTATAAAATATATTTATAATAACATGGAATATATGGGAGCTGGCGTGGAAATGCAGCCAAGTTTAGATTTCCCTCTTTTATATGCCGAAAATTACCATGAATTTATGCGTGTTATAGATATGGCTGGAAACTTAGACTTGATAGAACTCGACGACAATAAAAAAGGATACAGGTTGGGTTTGAGTGGCTGGCAAAGAATGAAAGAATTATTACAAAAAGAAGTAAAGTCCAACCAGGCTTTTGTAGCAATGTGGTTTGATTCAAGTTTAGATGAAGCCTGGGAAGACGGGTTTAAGGTTGCATTAGAAAAAACTGGATATGATCCTTTGAGGATTGATCTGAAAGAACATAACGAAAAAATTTGCGATATTATTATTGCTGAAATCCAAGACAGTGGTTTACTCGTTGCTGATTTTACAGGGCAAAGGGAGAATGTTTACTTTGAAGCAGGCTTCGCAAAAGGTTTAGGAATCCCCGTTATATGGACTTGCAAGAAAGATGATGAAAAAAAACTCCATTTTGATACTCGACAATACAATCATATAATTTGGGAAAACCCGGAAGATCTTAAAAAACAACTTATAAATCGAATCAGAGCAACATTGTAAAAAGACACAGAAATAAAATATGCCATCTATTATATTATTAGCCTACGAACAAACAAAAATGACCCAGGGCTATTTCTATACTTTAAGCGCAATTGCACAAGCATTTGCCGCAATTGTTGCACTTAATGCGGTCTTCGTCATATATAAATTTCAATTATTAAGAAACCGCAGTAAAGAATTAATAATGGAACTTAGAAAACTACTATTACAAATACAAAAGAGAAGCCCTGGTCAAATGGAAATGATAACTGATAAGGAAGTTTTAAGTTTATCCAGAGGTATTACAGGTGGTGTAGTAAGCAACATTCTAAATGGATTTAAAGAAACGCTGAAATCTTTCGACCAAAATAAAAGTATTTCAGAAAATATTACTAAATGGTTGAAGATTACTCTTAAGTTTAATGTTCTTACAATTATATTTAGTCTGGCTTTTTTGCCCTGGGGAGGCTTGATTCCTGATTTAATGAAATATGTTATTTTGGGTTTAATTCTTTTATCTGCAATCTTCTCGTTGTTAGTAACAGTAAATGCAATTTTAATTACTCTTGAAAGTGGTAAACTCTCATTCATTTCAAAAATATTTAAGGAGTAAATGTTCTGTTAATACAACTTTTTAAGACGCTTAATATATATAAGCGTAATTGGGATATTGATCCCATGTTTTATCTAATAGAATTCTTCCTGTTTTTTTCTTATTAACCCCACCCCATTGTTTAAAGAAAAATGGTATCTTTTTCTCTTCACACATTTCTTTTATTTCTAAAACCCATTCTCTCTTCATTTCTCTTGCTCCTGGACCTGATTCTCCACCAACTATAACCCAATCTATTCCTTCCAGATTTATGGGTGGAATTTCGGTTAGTAAAGGTTCAAAGGAAATGAATTTGCATTTTGCCTTAATAGATTTTAAATCTTCGATTCTTTCTAAATGATTTTTCGATTCAACTGTAACTCCTAACCACAAGTTTGAAGGCCATTTTATAGATTCCGAAAATTCAACTAATCTTTTAGATCTCTTTGTCAATGCTTGGAAAACATGCCAGTTCGCTTCCTTAATGGTACTTATGATTTTATTAACGAAGCTAGCAGGAACTTCCTCATGAAATAAATCACTCATGGAGTTAACAAATATCATGCGACTTTTCTTCCAGGTTAGCGGCGTTTTTAACATTTTCTCATGCCAACGAACCTTGAAACCATCTTTATAATTTTGCTGTCCCATAGCTTGAAGCCGAAGAGCCATCCTTTCAGCATAACAGTTTAAACAGCCTTCACTAATTTTTGTGCAACCTGTTATAGGATTCCAAGTTGATTCAGTCCATTCGATTTTAGATGATTTCATCTTTTAACCTTAAAAATTTTAATATTTCGGTCTTTATAGCAATTTGTGTAATTTATAAGTGGGCTTCTTCCAAATCTAATTTTACTTTCATTTTTTAGAGATTTAATGACTTCAACGGCGTGTTTCGGTATATGTCCTTTTTCTAAAGTAAAGTCATAGATTTCTTTATTAGATATTTTTTCTTTTGTCATAATATAATTAATAAGTTCTTTTTTAAATTTTGCAATCTTTGTAAAGCTTTTTTCGTCTGGGAATAAAGATCCTTGACGTTTAAATTCATCGTTATCTATGTCAAAATTCGCCTGTCCATTCAATCTATTATGATCCCACGCTATCTCTAAAAATTTATTAACTCCAAGAGGATGTTTAGAACCAAAAATTAATCCGTAAACATTCGATCCCTTTTTTATCGTGAAGGGATATAATCGAGTATTGTTTCCCTCCGGTATTTTCTCCTTATAATATTCTAATACCCCTCTATGAATAAGGTTGTAGGGTTTGTTTCGTAAATTATCATAATCTAAATCAGGGAAATAGTTATCATAATCAAAACGATTAAAAAGAGAAGACGAAACAAAGAACAAAAAATCTGTTTTTGGTAGATTAATTAGTTCCTGAAAAACTTCTTCGGGGACTTGTTTTACTCCATTTTGATCTATGAAAAGCAAACTTGGAATAACATTAAATTCTTTTGCAAAATCAAAAAATATTTCTTTGAAATCTTGTCTAGAATACTTCACGTACATTAGCTCATTCAAATTCAATTCGTGGATTCTATTATTGATGATTTCTTTAAGGCTTTGAAATTTTGTTTTATCTAGTTCATTAAATAAAACAATAATATTGGTTTTATTTTTCATGATTGGGGTTTTAAAATAATCGATGCTATCAATTATCCTTAAAGGGCTTCCTGCTTGCCCCAATTTATCTTTTCCACTTCCAGCAAAAAAATCACAAATTACAATTTGGTTGTATTTACTATATACAAATACAGGAAGCCAAGCTTTTAGATAGCTTTCAAATATATCTAATTTGGTTAGAGTTTCTTGGCTAAAGCTTTTTGAATGTAAATCCCTTATAGGCATATTTTATTGTTAATAAACAGAGTCTTACATTTAATTTGCGGATTTGCTGATTTATTGAATAATATTGCCTCTTGATATTTTCTTCCAGACAATTTGGATTCCATATTAAAATGTAAGAAATTTCTTTTTTTAGTCAAGGGATTTTATAAGTTATTTTTAGCATAATTTGTTTTTTCTACTTGACATTTATCCTTTTTTCCTATATGATTTATGTATATTATGTATGTATAGGCAACCTGAAGACAGGGCAATATTTAGGTTTAAGTACATTGTACTTTAAGGATAAAGTGCTTTGAATTTTTAATTTTGGAGAATAATTATTATGAACGAGCTTTTGAAAGGTATTGTTATCGGAATTATTTCATGTGCCGCTTTTGCGGGTATTGTTTGGGCTATAAAGGCATTATTATTCCCTTTGTTGCAGATGATTTTTTATGATGTACCTAGAATAGCTGGAATTTGGCAAGTTTACTATTCAAACGATCCAGAGGAAAAATCTGTAGGTAATTTAACCGTTAAACAGTTTGGGAAAAGAATAAAAGGCACGGCGAGAATATGGCGTAACAGAAGTGGCGAAGATGTAAGTCGTGAATTAACTTTCTTTGGTTCGTTCCGTGGGAGTCAAATGACGATTTTTTATGAAGATGTCAAATATAGAGGGCATATAGTAGGGGTAATTTTGTTGCGGTTAATAGGAGATCAACAAAATAAAGAAGTTTACGCTGGTAAAGCGATGTACTGCCATCCTACTCAAGAATCGGTAGAGGCATATGATTTATATTTACGAAGATAATTTTCTTCTAAAATCGAATATCGGATATAACTTAATTTTTTTTCGTTTTTTTAATACTTTTAAATGAAGATAGAAGATTATTTTAAGTCTCTAACATCGGAGCTCGAAGCCCTTAAAAATAGGGTAAGAAATTTTATAGAAGATGCCCACTGGCTAACAGATGGAGAATGGAAAGAAAGTGTTCTTCGTTCAATTCTGCGAAGACATCTACCTCAAAATGTTGAGGTAGGGCGAGGTTTTGTTATTAGTCCAACTTATACTTCTAATCAAATAGACGTTCTTTTATACTCCAAAGAAAAACCTATTCTTTTTAAGGATGGAGACTTGGTTTTTATAACTCATGACGCATTGATTGGGATGATTGAAGTAAAAACTTCGGTTAATAACAGCATCTTTAAACAGGCTGTTGATAAGCTTGCAGCGGATGCTTCGCAGTTATTATCATCTTCGAGGCGCACAAAAATTTTAGGAATATTTGCATATGAGAACAAAGGTGTAACGTCAGAGAGCGCACTTCGCGCTCTACAAAAAGCTGCTAAAAATTCACCTAAAGGTGTCATCGATTTATGTTGTTTAGGGATGGATTTCTTCATTAAATGGTGGAATTTAGATCCTACAGGGCGGCGGCTGGCAAATCGGTGGCATAGCTATCAACTGAAATCAATAGCCCCGGCATACTTTATCCATAACATAATTGAGTTTATTAGTCCGGAAACGGTTGAGCAAAATATTGGTGTTTGGTTTCCTCTTGATGGTAAAGAATCATACAAGGAAATGGAACTAGGTTTAAACGGTAAAGAAACTGAAACAGTAAAACCAAAAGAATTATAGACTTCTAGGGATAATGTAAGTTATAAATAGTATAAATGGGGTCAGGTCTTCCTTGAAAAGTGTCAAGGGGTGGGGTTAAACTAATCTTTTTTTACCTCCTGTTTAAATTAACATTAAAAATATCTCTGGGGAACTCTTTTCTTGTCTTTTGAATTTTTGACTCTGGACTTAGGGGCGTGTTGCCTAAAGGCAAATTCAATTTGCATATTTAAATATATTCGTATTTTTCTTGAAGGATAACCATATTTTTACCAATATAAAGATCAAATAAAGATTAGCAGGGTATAATT
>Ga0307431_1000011_pt1 | contig 179525 bp, 160 predicted proteins | sample SalMarWE160170MG_FD_202155 | JGI IMG/M metagenome (GOLD analysis project Ga0307431, IMG submission 202155) | Salt marsh sediment microbial communities from the Plum Island Ecosystem LTER, Massachusetts, United States - WE1603-170 | ecosystem: Environmental > Aquatic > Marine > Intertidal zone...
GCAAGACAGCTATTGCTGAAGGTCTGGCCCAGAGAATTGCCGCTGAAGATGTCCCTAACTCACTTAAAGGGAAAAGGGTAGTCGCCCTGGACATGGGGGCACTGGTAGCAGGAAGTAAGTTTCGAGGCGAATTCGAAGAAAGGCTGAAGGCAGTTCTTGACGAAATTCGCCAAGCAAGCGGAGAGGTGATTCTGTTCATTGATGAGCTTCATACTGTGGTAGGTGCCGGTGGTGCTGAGGGAGCAATTGATGCCAGTAATATGCTCAAGCCAGCGTTATCGCGAGGTGAGCTTCAGTGCATTGGAGCCACCACGCTGAACGAATATCGAGAGCACATTGAAAAGGACAAAGCTCTGGAGCGGCGTTTTCAACCCGTTTTCATCGATGAACCAGGTGCCGATGATACCATAGAGATGCTTAAGGGTCTGAAGCCAAGATACGAAGCTCACCATAAGATTAAAATCGATGATTCAGCTTTAGTAGCAGCAACAAAACTCAGTCAACGCTACATTACCGATAGATTTTTGCCCGACAAAGCCATTGACCTCATTGATGAAGCTGCCAGCAAGCTACGTATTGAGCGAGAGAGCGCTCCACCAGAGGTCAATGAGCTGGAACAGAAGATAAAGCGTTTGCGTGATGAAGAACAGGCTGCTTCACAGCGAGGAGACTATCAACAAGCAGCCGAACTGAGAGCGGAAAGATTACAATTAGAGCCGAAATATAACGAATCCAAGACAAAATGGCTTCAAGGAATAAAGACCGATGCCGTGGTTAGTGAAGAAGATATCGCACAACTTATCTCACAATGGACTGGAATTCCCGTTTCCCGAATGCTCGAGACCGAGAGTGAGAAATTGGTTCACATGGAGGAGAGGGTTCACCAGAGGATAGTAAACCAGGAGGAAGCTGTGGCTGCTGTCTGTGAGGCAATAAGGCGAGGCAGAGCTGGCCTCAAAGACCCAAAACGACCTATAGGCAGCTTCATCTTTCTGGGACCTACCGGGGTGGGTAAGACCGAGCTAGCTCGAGCCGTAGCTGAATTCCTGTTCGATGACGAAAGCGCCATGGTCAGGCTCGATATGTCAGAATACATGGAAAAGCATACCGTATCACGCCTCATTGGAGCACCCCCGGGCTACATAGGCTATGAAGAAGGAGGACAGTTAACGGAGACGGTGCGTCGCCGACCCTATCGGGTCATCCTACTCGATGAAGTGGAAAAGGCACATCCAGAAGTATTTAATATCCTGTTGCAAATATTGGAGGATGGCAGGCTCACCGATGGGCATGGTAGAACTGTGGATTTCAAGAATGCTATCGTTGTCATGACCAGCAACGTGGGAACAGAGGAATTTCGCCGCCAAGGTGTAGGATTTCTCCAGCGCGACAAAGATGCAGAGCAACAGTTAAGAAGCAATATCGAAACTGCGCTAAAGAACACCTTCCGCCCTGAGTTACTTAACCGAGTAGACGACATCATCATTTTTCACACTTTAACTGAGCAACATCTGGCGAAAATTATCGACTTGTTGATCAAAGACGTGGAACAGCGCCTCGCCGAACACAATATTGCGCTAAAGGTAAACGATGAAGCCAAATCATGGCTAATAAGCAAAGGCTATAATCCTGAATATGGGGCTCGCCCGCTACGGCGTGCTATTCAACGCTATGTGGAAAACCCTCTCTCAACAAAGATACTGCGGGGCAATTTTAAGGAAGGAGATACCGTAGCTATCAGCGTTGAAGCAGAAGAGTTGAGTTTTGCCAAAGCAGAGCCGGTAAAGGCATAGCCCAGAACCAGTCCAACCGTGAATTTAGCTTCAAAAGTTAAGAGCTACTTTCCCAAGGAACTCCTTGAGTTACTTCGTGATACCTCCAAGGAGGCTAGCAAGCTAGGACAAAGAGTTTACCTTGTTGGGGGTATAGTGCGAGATTTACTGCTAGGCTATCCTAGTTTCGACCTTGATCTGGTAACTGAGGGCAATGCTGTCGAACTGGCTAATCGAATAGCTAGAATCAGCGAGGCAGGATTGGTGATACATCCTCGCTTCGGCACTGCTAAAATCAACAGCGGTGACTTTGCTATAGATATCGCGACTGCCAGAAGTGAAACTTATGCCAGACCTGGTGCACTACCCACAGTCACGCCAAGCACTATTGAAAAGGATCTCTTCCGCAGAGATTTCTCCATCAATGCCATGGCAATATCCCTCACCGCTGAAGATTATGGACAGCTACTTGACCCTCATCATGGCAAAGACGACCTACATTCACATCTCATCCGTATCCTACACCCTGATAGTTTTAGCGATGATGCTACCAGAATCTTACGAGCGATACGCTATGAACAACGATTAGGATTTAAGCTTGAGCCAGAGACCGCCCGCTTATTCAAGCAAGATATCCCCATGCTGGACACCATAAGTGGTGACCGAATAAGGCACGAACTGGAGTTGATCTTCAGAGAGGAATATCCTGAACGTGCCATTAAGCGACTTGGAGGTTTGGGAGCATTACAAAGGATAAACCATTCCCTTGGTGGCAATGAATGGCTCGCCGGTAAATTTGATGGCGCACGCCGATTAGGTAAACCAGGGGAACTTCCAGCACTTTATTTCTGTCTCCTCGCCTACCCACTCAATGGGGAGCAGCTTAACCAGTTAGTAAGCCGCCTTAACCCAGCAGCAAAGCTAACCAAGACATTGAAGGATACCGCTCGACTTAAGCTGCACCTTACCCAATTAGATAAACCGCAGTTGAAGCCCAGCGATATTTATTACTTCCTCCATGAATATGACCCATTAGCTGTTAAGGCTAACACTATAGCCGAAGACAAGCCCATGATTCGTCATCATCTTGAGCTTTTCCTTTCTAAGTTACGTTATATAAAGCCTTGTCTTAATGGTGCGGAGCTTCAGAGGCTAGGCATCCCTGCAGGAGCAAAGTTGGGAGAAATCCTCGAGATATTGCACAAGGCAAAATTGAACGGCGAGGTTACCACCAAAGATGAGGAGGAAAAATTAGCCCGGCGGCTGAAACCATAATGGAAGGAAATGAAGAAGTCCAAAACCAAAATAACAAAACACAATGTACTTAGGGAATTTGCCCGCCCAACACGCCAACAGAAATTTCCATAGCGGTAATCTTGATACTCCGGCGGTAAGCCCGGCGATATCAAATGGCAAAACGGGCTGCAGAGAAAAGAGGAATATCGCCAGTAGCCCGTATCGATTAACCCAATCCACAAATCTGTGATAACCCGGTATGTCTCTAGTGATCGCTATCCTCTTTCCGAGGTAACCAGCATAGTAGCCAGTCATTTCTCCCAGGGTTCCAGCAACACTTGCTACAAGAGCCACAAGAATTGGATCCCACTGCGAGGCTGCTGCCATCATAATCGAACCATGCAAAGCCACAGGCACCAGAATGCTGGCATTACACAGAAAACTAATGAGAAACACAACAGAATAAGCACTAGAGGCAAAGTCGCCTAACGAGATGTTGAAGTGAACTATCAAATACTGAAGAAGATAAGCAAGAGCAACGCTAAGCGCGATAAGGCCAGCACTATAAAGCGTTAGCACAATCCATCTTTTTTGTATCTTAGTCACTTGGTTCACCTCTAGAAAGCGAGGTTACCACATAACATTCCAGTCCCCGTTTCTGCATAGATAGACACACTTCATTGGCTTTTTCTTTGTTCTGAACGGGAGTAAACAGGCAGGGGCCTGAGCCAGTGAGGTGGACAGGTAAGTCCACTGTTTGTTCAAATATTTCCTTATATCTATCAAGCTCGGGGAAGATATCAAAAGCTACCGCTTCAAAAACATTGAACATTAAAGAGGACGGGAGCGTTTTTCCCTGTTCCAGAGTTTGCAAGGCGGCGTGTACAAACTCTCCCTGAGTAAAGTTCCTGCTGCTCAATTTGCCATAAAGCTTGCTTGTCTTGTCTGGTATCCTTGGTACTGACGGCACGTATAAGATGAAGTATGTTGGAGGCAAATCTGGCAACGGAGTCACTTCCTCCCCACTACCCTCCACAAGAGTGGTGCCCCCGTAGACAAACAACGGGACATCCGAACTTATCTGTGAAGCTAAATGAGCCAACCGCGATCGAGGAAAATGCACTTCCCACAGAGTATTAAGCGCCACGAGAGTGGAGGCAGCATCGCTGCTCCCTCCGCCTAAACCCGCGGCCCATGGTATATTCTTGCGAACCTTGATTCGCACACCCTCATGGCAATTGGTGACCTCCTGGAATAGCTCAGCTGCCTTTATCACCACGTTCTCAGCTTGCAAGCTTGATTCGTTGCATTCCAAAGATATTTCTCTCTCCATCTCGAAGTTGAGAACATCATATAAGGTTATCGTCTGGGCAATACTCCTGATTTGGTGGTTATTATCATCATACTTGCCCAAAACTTCGAGAACGAGGTTTATCTTTGCCGGTGCGTAGACAGTCAGCATAATGATTGTGTTCTAAGCGGGGCAAAAGCTTCCCATAGCTTTCGCCATTCCTCCAAGCTCAGAGTTTCCGCTCGCCTTGTAGCATCTATTCCAATCCCTTCAAGTAACCGGCAAACCTGGTCAGGTGATATTGCCAAACCGCGAGCCAGGGAGTTGCGGAGTTGCTTACGACGCGAACTGAAGCCACAATGAACAATGTCAAAAAAACCTTGGACATCAGATACCTCAACGGGTGGTTCAGAATAAACGTCGAGACGCAGGACCACAGAATCTACCTTAGGTGGGGGACGAAAATCCTTAGCTAGCACATAAGCTATGATGCTCGGCTTACTGCAAAGTTGGACACCAATGCTGAGCTGAGTCATCTTGCCAGGCATGGCAGCAATAGCCTCGCCAACCTCTTTCTGCACCATTACCACCAGCAACGAGGGTTTCAGCTCAGCACGGAGGAAATGCCACAATATTGGTGAAGTAATATAATAAGGAAGATTAGCCACTACTTTATAAGTTTGTCCGCTACTCACTGGAGTACCAATCTTTCCCTTCAAAAGCTCTTCAGGAGTGATTTTCAGTATATCAGCATGCACAATCTCGACATTTGGAAAAGAAGCCAGCCTCTTATTCAACACACTAACCAATTTAATATCAAGTTCCACAGCAATCACCTTGGCAGTTCGCCGAGCCAGCTCTCTAGTTAATATGCCCATTCCTGGACCTATCTCCACAACAATGTCTGCCCTATCAAGTTCAGCAGCAGAGAGAATGCGTTCCACCACGCTTTCGTTAATCAAGAAATGCTGGCCTAATCTTTTTTTCGCCTTGCGATACATCCAAATATCAATTTAGGTCGTGCACCTGCTCTCGGTTTCTATGGTGCAAATTACTTTTGCCAGCCAGCTCCGTCCAGGCACCTCTATGTCACCCAGAGAATGTTACTTACCGCTGCTTCCTTCCGGACCTGACGGGGTTCGTAGTTCTCCGTCGCATAGAACCCAAACTTCACCACCGCTTAACAGAAAGCAACCTTGCACCTCGAAATCTCAAGCAGGAATTCAGCCCCGCTATAGCGGATTTCGGGTTCAGGGCACCGCTAGCTCCCCGCCTAGCACGACCTACCGTAAATGTTACCAGCAACAATCAATCTCATCAAGGCTGATCTGGCAGACTTTCCCATCATGTAACCTTGCCTTGGAGATGCGAAATAGGATGGTTACAGGCGTTGCTATTGGTAACGAGATTTCTTAGAATTAGTACCTCAGTTGCAATATCGATAAGTGGAGGGAAAAATGGAGACAATAGTTAATCAAGTCAAGCTTTCGTTAATTCAAGGTGATATTACGCAGCAAGATACTGACGCTATAGTCAATGCTGCTAATCCCAGTTTGATGGGTGGCGGGGGAGTAGACGGAGCAATACATAGAGCTGGCGGGTCAGCTATCCTGGATGAGTGCAAGCAAATTGTTGCTAAACGAGGACCATTGCCAACAGGAAAAGCTGTAATTACCACAGGGGGAAACATCAAGGCAAGACACATCATACACACTGTGGGGCCTATCTGGCATGGTGGCAACAGAAATGAAGCTGAGCTTTTATCCAGCGCTTATCGGGAAAGCCTCAAATTAGCAACAGAGAGGAATTTGACCAGTATCTCCTTTCCCTCTGTAAGCACAGGAGCATACGGATATCCCCTGGATAAGGCAGCCAGAGTAGCTCTTAGAGCTGTGGCTTCGTTCCTTAAAGAAAAACCTACCTCCCTGAAGGAGGTGATTTTTGTCCTTTTTGATTCGTCAACCTATGAAAGTTATCGTTCCGCATTGAAAGAGTTAATACAAAAATAAGAAACGCAACGTGTCAACTCACCTCAGCATAGCAACATAGCTGTTCAGCGGTATTCCCAGCGAGTTTGCCACCGGTCTGCACTTTGCCATAAGGCAGTAAAACACTTTCCCGTCCTCAGGAAGTTCACTCAATGCTTCATAATGTCCCATGCCTTTAGCGAATACAAGGTCTGCCGTTTTAAATTCCTGCCTGAATTGATTTGAAGCTAAGTCAAGAATTACCCCTGGTGAAGCCATACCTGTAGTCATCACCGTTCCAAATTCGCCTTCCAATCCAGCTTCTTTGACATCCTCTACCGTGGCATCATTTTGAACGGGTGAAGGCTTAACCACGTATTTAACATCAACTAATTGCCTCATCTTTTTGACCAAAGGCAAGTCAAAATAAATCTCACCAATATTATCCGCCAAATACAAAACTTTGGACGCCTTTTTTAACTCTGCTTTAAACCGCTGGGAATCATCTATGGCAAATTCCACTGGTTTCTTCATATCCTCGGCAACATCGTCGAGACTCCTGAAGAAATCTATGGCATTAGCTACAGCAGCAAGCTTAATATAATCGTTAATAGTATCTCCATACTCAGCCTGCACCTTAGAAAACAATCCCGCGGCAACGGCCAGCTCATTTGCCTTCACCGTTCGATAGGGGTCTGGATTACCAGTTACGTCCCGTATTATCTTATGGATCTTGGTAGCAATTGCGATAGATATCTGCTCACTAGAAAACTCCTGGTCAAGGATGTTTTTGGCTTTCTCCACCGCCTTTTGCCTGAGTAATTCGTCGTTTGTAGCCAGCCTGCCCGCCTGGCAAATTAGCCTTCCTAAGCAATCATAGCATTCCGGGTAAACCCTCATAGCAATATTACTCCTTAAACCTGTTTGAATACGGTTCGTGGGCTATATTATAATACCCCTGAAGAACAGAAAGGTTAACCAACAGCCATGTTCGACAAACTGGGATTAATAGAAAAGCGCTACGAAGAACTGGAGCAAAGGATTGCCCAGCCTGAGATAGCTACTGACCCAAAACAGCTACAGGAGCTGATGCAGGAAAGAGCTAACCTCAAGGATATCGTCACCCAATATCAACAATATAAAACGATTTCCAGGGAGTTGGTTGAGCTAGAAGCTTTGCTCAGTGATGACCTTCAGCCTGAAATGATTGCTTTGATCAAAGAAGAACGAAACAACCTGGAACAACGTCGGGATGACCTGATTGATAAACTAAAGCTTTCTTTGCTACCAAAAGACCCCAACGATGACAAAGATATCATCGTTGAAATAAGAGCGGGCGCTGGCGGTGAGGAAGCAAGCCTTTTTGCCGCTGATCTGTTTCGCATGTACAGTCACTATGCTCAGAGTAAAGGATGGCAAACAAATATCATGAACAGTAGTCAAAGTGACATTGGTGGTTTTAAGGAAGTGGTATTCGAAGTTAAAGGCAAAGCTGCTTTCAGCAAGCTGAAGTATGAGCGCGGAGTACATAGAGTGCAACGAGTGCCTACTACCGAAGCCTCAGGACGGATTCACACCTCGACAGCTACTGTAGCTGTCCTTCCCGAAGTAGAGGAAATCGAACTGAACATAAAGCCAGAAGAGCTCAGGGTAGACCTCTTCCATAGCAGCGGTGCCGGGGGGCAAAATGTGAACAAGGTAACCACGGCGGTACGCATCACACACATCCCTACAAGGATAACAGCTACCTGCCAGGCTGAACGCTCTCAATTGAAAAATAAAATGAAAGCTATGTCGGTTCTTAGAGCAAGATTATTCAGCCTAGAACAACAAAAGCAATCAAAGACGCTCGAAAGGGAACGGCGAACACAAGTAGGCACAGGTGACCGAGCAGAAAAAATTCGCACTTACAATTTCCCCCAAGACCGGGTCACCGACCACCGCATTAACACCGTTTTTCATCACTTAACTGAAATCCTGAACGGTGAGCTTGATGAACTCCTTGAAGCACTATCCACCACAGAGCAAGCTCAACAACTGGAAGCAATCCTCTCATGACCTCGAGAGAAGCTTTAATTCTAACTAGGCAAACACTGGCATCGGTAAACTCCGACGAGGCTGGTATTGAATCTGAGCTTTTGCTTTGCCAAGTGCTGGGAATATCAAAAACAAAATTGTATAGTGAGCCACAAAGAGTATTAACCCCAACAGAAATAAAAGAGCTTCAGCACTCCATTAATCGCTGCCTCCTTCACGAACCTATTGCCTACATCCTGGAACATGGCGACTTTTATGGTCACGATTTTTATGTCAACCATCATGTCTTTATTCCCAGACCAGAAACCGAGCTACTGGTCGAAGAAGCAATTAATTTCGCTCACAACCACAGTATTTCACAAAATAAATTTATCCTCGCTGATATTGGCACTGGCAGCGGTGCTATCGCAATCAGCGTTGCCTTGGCATTACCACAGGCGAAGGTCTATGCCATAGATATCACTACTTCAACTCTCCATGTAGCCCATATAAATTGCCAGCGACACCACGTTACCCATCAGGTTACCCTTCTGCAGGGTAATCTGCTCGAACCACTGCCTGAGCCTGTGAATGTAATAATAGCTAATCTACCCTATGTCAAAAACCATGAATTGAGGATGTTAGCCCCGGAAACAATAGATTTTGAGCCTTCGGTAGCTTTAATTGGCGGAGAGGATGGCTTGAATGTAATACGCCAGCTACTAAATCAAATTGAGGGGAAGATCTGCCCAGGTGGTTGCCTGCTTTTAGAGATCGGCTATGGACAAAAAGAGCCAATAACTTCATTGATAAATAGTCACTTTGCCCAAGCTTCCATCGAGATAGTACCTGACCTGGCTGGTATTGAGAGAATAGCCAGAATCATTTTATAACAGGCGTTTTCTTTCGCAGCACATATTGACCCTTGTTAACATACGATATAAAATCTCCACCTGTTGCCCGAGAACCTGGGCGCAAATCTAGAAATCTGTTAAAGGAGGGAAGGTGATTTGTATGCACTGGGAAGACATCTGCTACTAGAGTTAAAAAATTGCAATAAGGAGGTGTTAAATGACCTAGATTTTCTTAGAGATTGCTTGAATCAAGCTGCCCTTCAATGCGGCGCCACCATAGTTGGTGAATCTTTTCATCAATTTTCTCCTCGTGGGGTGAGTGGAATAATTAATATCGCTGAATCTCACATCGCAATTCATACTTGGCCTGAGTATAGCTACGCGGCTGTAGATGTGTTTACCTGCGGAAACAATGTAAATCCCGAGGAAATAGCCAATCTAATAACACAAAGCTTACAGCCCCAAAATTATTCGGCAATCGAGTTGCCAAGAGGCATGGTAGAGGAAAGTAAGGTTAGGAGCATCGCAAAATAATGAAAGACGCTGAACCTGACAAACATAAATGGTTCCACGATTATGTCAACCCCGACATTACCATATCGTACAGGGTCAAAGAGTTAACATATTCGGGGAAGACCAAATTTCAGTCTATAAATATCATTAATAATGAAAGGTTTGGGAAATGCCTTGTGCTTGACGGCAAGATTCAATCAAGCGAAGTCGATGAATTTATCTATCATGAGGCTTTAGTACACCCTGTCATGATCGCCCATTCCCACCCCGAGAAGGTGTTTATTGCTGGTGGTGGCGAGGGAGCTACGTTAAGAGAAGTGCTGGCCCACAATTCAGTCAAAAAAGCTATCATGGTAGACATTGATGAAGAAGTAGTGGATATTTGCCGCCGCTTCTTGTTTGCATGGCACCAAAATTCCTTTGATGACCAGCGGGCAGAATTGCACTTCGCCGACGCCAGGGAATACCTTGAAAAAAACAATGATAAATTTGATGTCATCATCATTGACCTGCCTGACCCTTTACAAAAAGGCCCGGCTCGTCTGCTATATACCCAGGAATTTTATCACCTGGTTAAACAAAGGCTGCAACCAGATGGCATTATCTCGGTTCAATCCGAGTCCGCCGATTGGACAGAGTTAGAGAACTTCGCGGACATCGTTAATACGCTGGCAAGTATTTTCCCCATAGTTCGCCCCTATCAAGCTCATATACCTTCATTTAATAGCCTGTGGGGATTTGCCTCTGCCTCCCAGAAACTTGACCCGGAGAAATTAACGCCTGAAGAAATTGACTCTAAAATCTCAACAAGAATATCAAAAGAATTGAAATCCTATGATGGGCTTACCCATCAAGCGATGTTTACCATCCCTAAGCACTTGAGACTGAAGTTATCCGAAACCAGAAAAGTCATTACCGATAAAGAGCCCATTTCTATTTACTGAATCGTCTATAAATTCCACGAAATCACCAGCCTTCGTATCTCATTTGTGCCTTCATATATTTGAGTTATCTTGGCATCCTTCTAGGATAGCACGGAGTTTTCTAATGGCTAAGAATTACTAAGCTTCTCTGCCTAGAACTACTAAAAAGTAAAAGATAGCTCTAAGCTACCTCTAATCTAAAAATCAAGTAAGTTATTCTCTTTGGTTGGTTAATCTCAGATAAAACATTAAAAATAGCTGCACAAGCCCAAATTTTAACGTATAATCTTTAACGCCAAAGACGAGCAGCATTATTTATCTTAGTTAAGAAGATAATAGAGCTTTTTTGTATTTGAGTTTAAACTAGAAAGGAGAGTTATAGGAGATGGATTTTGAGTTTACAGAAGAGCAAAGGATGTTTCAAGACGCGGTACGGGATTTTGTAGCAAAAGAGGTTACTCCCCGTGCTAGCAAGTGGGATGAAACTGAGGAATTTCCATCTGAGACGGTTAAAAAGATGGCTGAAGTGGGGATGTTCAGCGCTGGCTTACCTGAGAACATTGGAGGAAATGGGGACTTATTAAGCAATACTATAGCCACTGAGGAGATTAGTTATGGAAGTAGTGGCTTGGGTGTGATTTACTTGGTTAGCACTGGCTTAGCTATCTACCCAATCCTAATGCATGGCAACGAGGGACAAAAGAAAAAATATCTCACACGCACAGTTAATGGAGCAACATCTGCCTTTGCTTTGACTGAGGCAATAGGTGGTAGCGATGTTGCTATTCTACAGACAAGGTATACACAAAATGGCGATTACTTTATTCTTAATGGCAACAAGCTATTCATAACCAATGGTGCTGAAGCTGAGTTCATCACGACTTTTGCTACTAAGGATCCATCTTTAGGATATCGTGGAATCAGTGCCTTTATCGTAGATAAGGATACCCCTGGTTTTTCCGTGGGCAAGTTGGAAAGGAAAATGGGTATGCATCCTAGTTCAACAGCAGAACTAATTTTTGATAATTGTAAGATACCAATTGGGAACCTACTGGCAGCAGAAGGAAAAGGATTCAGAATAGCTTTGGAAGCAATAGATGAAAGCCGAGTTGCTATAGCTACTCAGGCATTAGGCAATGCCAAGGCAGCGTATGATGCTGCTGTCGAATACGCTAAAGAAAGGGAAGCTTTTGGGAAGAAAATTGCTCAACATCAAGCAATCCAATGGATGCTTGCTGATATGGCAATAGATGTTGAAACATCTAAACTGCTAATCTACGAAGCAGCTTGGCTAACACAAAAAATAGGAAAGTCCCCTCTTAAGGAAGCAGCCATGGCAAAGGTTTATGCCAGCGAAGCAGCTCATAGAGTATGCCACAAAGCGATACAGATCTTTGGTGGTTATGGCTATACTAAAGATTTCCCAGTAGAACGCTACTACCGCGACCAAAGATTATTGGAAATATATGAAGGAACATCTGAGATGCAGAGATGGACAATAGCGCGAGAAATAACAGGCTTAAAATAAAGGCCTAAAGCTAGATCTAGGCGATATCCAGACCACCTGCGGTCCCTGCAATCGTGAAAGCCGTCAAATGTTCGCTGGTGCTTAGCTGTTGAAAGGACCGTCAGAGGAACTTTAAAACAACGACATGATATCCTGGGTTACTAATTCCACCGAGATCAATAGGGTATTATAAACGAGTTCTGAGCATGTTACACAGTATCAAACAATAAAACCCGAGGTTGTTAGCCAAGTGTTAGCCCCTTACCTCAGCTTAAGCTCCGTTCTGGCGGTACCAGCACAGGAAGTCACTTCATAGGATCAACCATGGCCACATCACTAGCGAAGTGGAAATGGACGAACAGAAATTGCAAGGCATGGCAGAGCACTAACGGAAAAAGGTGAACTAAATTTGATGTTCTAAAGTCTGGTCACCTTGCGGAGTCACTTTCCATAGTTTATCGTGGCTTTCTATATGGTCAACATATATGGTGCCATTGAGATGGTCTGTTTCGTGTTCCAAAGCCTGCGCTAAAAGCTCTTCTCCCTTAAGCCGAAACTCCTTCCCATGCCTGTCCTGTGCTCTTACCTTGACTACTTCTGAGCGTTTAATCTCGCCATAATAACCAGGATAGCTTAAACAACCTTCTTCAACCACCCGCACACCCTCCCTCCTTACTATCTCAGGATTGATCAAAGTAATGACTTCCTTTTCAGGGATCTCAATAACCGCTATGCGCAGCGATACACCTATTTGCGGAGCAGCTAAGCCTACACCATGGACAGTCCGCATCGTATCAATCATGTCGTCGATTAACTTCTGAATCGAGCTATCAATGTTAGCTACCTTTTTCGCTTTTTGCCGTAATACCGGGTCAGGTAGAGTGCGAACCTTCAAGATTGCCATGCCTCAATTATAACTCAGCCCTTTTGCAACGTAAATCTAGACCATCCCTACAGGATCAACATCCACAGTCCAGCCTTGAGGTAAGGTTATGTCTGATATAGCTTGAGCAGGATTGGAACCACGAACGATAATCTGCCAGCGATATCTCCCCCTAACTCTGGAAGCAAAAGCGGGGATGGGACCGATCAAGTTCCAATCAGGCATCTCTTCCCGTTTTTTCTCCAAGAGTAAACTACTCAATTTCTCCGCCTCTTTGTGACACAATTTCTCATTGGTATGAGTATAAACCAGACGAACGAACCGACCAAAAGGAGGATAGCTATATTGCTGTCGATAGTCTATCTCCTGATTATAGAAACTGACATAATCGTGTTTGGCTGCAGCTTGAACAGCGTAATTCTCCGGAGAATATGTCTGAACGATAACCTTCCCCACTTTAACTCCACGGCCAGCCCGACCAGCTACTTGACAAAGAAGCTGAAAGGTGCGTTCACCAGCACGGAAATCAGGAAAGTTAAGCCCAGTATCGGCGTTAATTATCCCAGCAAGAGTTACCCAGGGTAAATCTAGCCCTTTGGCTATCATCTGAGTGCCAATGAGTATATCAGCCTTACGATCGCGAAAAGTATTCAATAATTCTTCATGTGCATATCGTCTTTTGGTTACATCCCTATCCCAGCGAAGCACCGCCGCCTGTGGGAAGAATCGCTTCACTTCATCTTCCACCCTCTGTGTGCCGATGCCCAAGAACCTGAGGCGTGAACTCAAACAATTTGGACAATTTACGGGAAGCAGCAAAGTATAATGACATCTATGGCAAACTAACTTCTTCTCCACTGAATGATAAGTGAGCGCTACTGAGCAACGCGGGCAGCGAAAAACAAAACCACAACGCTGGCACCGGACAAAAGTAGCTGTGCCACGGCGGTTAAGAAAAAGGATTATTTGTTCCTTTTGAATCAAAGCTTCTTTCATCGCACTTAGTAGACGGCGACTAAACATGCTGGTATTTCCAGCTTTGAGCTCTTCCCTTAAGTCCACTATGCTTACTTCAGGGAGTGGTGAATAACCATGAGAAGTAACTCTTTCCTTCATCTCCACTAATTGATATTTTCCCAGCCGCGCTTTGTGAAAGCTATCAACATCGGGTGTGGCACTACCTAAAATAACAGTAGCACCGCTCAACTCCGCTAATTTAACAGCCACATCTCGAGCATGATAGCGAGGAGATTTATCTTCTTGCTTATATGTCCATTCATGCTCTTCATCAATAATAATCAGCCCAAGGTCAGGTTGAGGAGCAAATAAAGCGCTTCGCGGACCAATAACCACATCGCATCCTCCCTCCCTTGTCCGCTGCCATTCATCAAATTGCTCACCTAAAGAAAGTGCACTATGCAATACGGCTACCCGACCTGGGAAACGGCTGGCAAAACGTTCCACCGTTTGTGCAGTAAGGGAAATCTCAGGAATAAGGCAAATACCACGCTTGCCCTCAGCGACGACTTTTGCTAGAGCCCGCAGGTAAATCTCCGTTTTCCCACTTCCGGTAACTCCAAAAAGAAGAAAAACAGTGGATTTACCCCCGTTATGTTCTATCCTGCTCCAAGCAACTTGCTGAGATGAGGTAAGAGACACCGGGGGCATTGGTTTGATATCGAAACGCGCCAATGGGTCACGCCTGACAGTAACCAATTCTATAGAAAAGAAGTGCCCACTTTCCAGAGCCCTGACTGTTTCAAGCGAGCAATTAACTCGCTTCCTTACCACGCTGACGGGAAGTGGCTTGGATTCCCCAGCCAGAAATTGTAATAACGCAGCTTGCTTATGGGCTCTCGTTGTTTTTAGCCGAGCTATTTCACTAACAATATCGTCCTTACTGGCAACAAGCTTGATATAAGGAATTATTTTTGGTTCTACCCTCGCTTTCTCTAACTCAGAAAACCTAACTACGAGCCCGACATTAACAAGCTTGTCAATGATTCGCTCGGCTTTGCTTACCCCCAACTTTCCCCCCAATTCCTTGAGGCTTACCCTTCCCCTCTCCCCAATAAAGTGAAGGATCTTGGACTGCTCTGGCGTAAGCAATGATAAACCACTTTGATCGCCTGATAGACGGAAGTAAGTGGCGAGTTTGCGCTCAAACCCAGGTGGCAACATTAGAGCCATGGCATCAAATAAAGGGGAAAGATAATGCTTGCTTATCCATTGGACGAGCTGGATTTGAGTGGGGGAAAGTAAAGGGTAACCAGTAATAACATCAACTATCTCCTTAACCACATCAACAGAAGGAATCTCACCCAACTGCACAACAATGCCTTGCACGATTCTGGAACCAAAAGGAACCCAGACTGCCTGCCCTATGTGCACATTCAAGTGAGGAGGAATGGCATAACAAAAGGGGGAGTAGCTTGGACACTTAACCGCCACATCGGCATACTTCATTTAAGGTGCTTGGACTTTCTCTTGTCTTTCCGCCAATCGAGCCTGCTTAGCACTCAGTTTTCGGATGTAATAAAGCTTAGCACGACGCACCTTGCCGTGCTTAAGCATCGCTACATCCTGTATGAGCGGAGATTGAAGGGGGAAAGTACATTCTACTCCAACCCCGTAACTTACTCGTCTCACCGTAAAATTGCCGCCATCAACGCTTTTCCTCAGCCTGATTATTACTCCCTGAAATTGTTGAACTCGCTCCTTACCGGCATCTATCACCTTCAACCTAACCTTCACCGTATCACCGGGAGAAAGTTGAGGAATATTTGGGTTTATTCTCGGCTTAACTAGCGATCTGATATCCATTTTTACTCCTTAGCAGATAAATTCCATTCTTTAGCGAGATCGGGACGACGTTTCACAGTTCGCAAGATAGCCTGCTGCCACCGCCAGCGAGCAATCTCTTCATGGTTTCCCGAAAGCAAAACTGACGGCACCACCCAACCTCGATATAGTTCCGGTCTTGTATATTGAGGATATTCCAGAAGCCCGTTGCTATGGGAGTCATTGTGAAATGATAGTGGTGAGCCAAGTACCCCTGGTATCAATCTAACCACAGCATCAACAACAACCATAGCAGCTAATTCCCCAGCACTGAGCACATAATCACCAATGCTAATTTCATCACTAACGAGATGCTCCCGCACTCTCTCATCCACACCTTCATAATGACCACAAATTAGCATTATATTTTGATGTAGAGCCAACTCCCTAGCGACTTGCTGTGTGAAAAGCCTACCTTGGGGAGTGAGTAAAATAATCGGCAAATCACTGTAATCAACCTTCCCTTTTATTGATTCCGCTGCTTCGAAAATTGGCTCGGGCTTGAGCACCATCCCTGGACCACCCCCATATGGATAATCATCCACGGTGTGATGCTTATCATGACTGTAATCTCGAATATTATGAACCACTACTTCCACTAATCCACGCTCTCTAGCCCGTTTAACAATACTGCAATCAAACGGCGATGTGAGCATCTCAGGAAAAAGGCATAATATATCAATTCTCATTTTCGCTATTTTATCTTAGCACACATTTATTAATCAGTTACAGAACCATTTCTTTGTTTTCATTTTCCCCAGAATGTTTAAACATCTTGACGCAAAAATCAAAAAAATTAGGTAAAACAGGCAAAAAGTATTGACAAAGGAATGGGGGGAAAGAGTATAATGGTTGTGGGAGATTGTGGGGGATTGTGGGGAATGAAGGCAGGTGGAGGCTATTATGAATGCGAGCGAAACAAAGTCAGCTACCGTTCTGGAACCGTCGGCTCATATTTCTATAGAACAGAGAATCCTAATTTTCTGCACCAGGCACCCCAAAATGAAATTCACCCTTGAGTGTATCCTGACCGACCATGAAGGAAATGAATTTGACCTACATGAAGAGATAGAAGACTTGGTAAATGATGGAATTCTCGAAAAGCAAATAAGCAATGCAGGTACTGTTTGGTATTACATACTAAATTGACATGAAGGAAAGTCTCTTCTACGGCACATATCGGTATAAGGTTGACGGAAAGGGGAGGATGCCCCTGCCCCGAAAATTCAGGGAGCAACTAAAGGATTCAAAAGGTGGCAAACTGGCCAAGGGGGCAGACAAATGCATCGTCATCTACCCTTTACCAGAATGGATAAAACAAACAGCTGAACTAGAAAAAGCAGTAAGACCTCCGGATGTGCAAAGAAAACTAAGACGCCTTTTCGGCGCTAGTACTTTCGATTTTATCTTCGATAAACAAGGAAGAATAGCATTCCCCGCAGAGCTACGCAACTACGCTGAAATCACCGATAGCGCTGTCGTCATCGGCGCTCAGAAGTATGTGGAAATTTGGAATTCGGAACTTTGGGAAGAACAAATAGGCGAATGGGACCACCTAGATGAACTTTCGAACATGAAGGAGAGTGAGTGATAGCCCTGGACGTTCCTTTGCCTACTCATGTACCTGTCTTGGTTAACCAAATAATAGAGGGACTTAAACCTCAGCCAGGAGAACGTTTCATTGATTGCACTGTGGGTTTGGGAGGACATGCCTCAGCTATCCTAGAAAGGATCTTACCCGATGGGAAAATCTTAGGCATTGATACTGACCCGCAAGCTATTGAGCTAGCCAATGCCAAACTGGCGCACTACGGTGAGGCAATTATCTTGGTTAACGATAACTTCATCAATATTGAGGATATTTGCAAGCAACATGATTTTTATCCCACTGATGGTATTCTGTTCGACCTTGGTGTTTGTTCTTTGCAACTAGACACAGCACAACGTGGCTTTAGCTTCCACCTCGAGGCACCTCTGGACATGCGCTTTGACACCAATCAAGGGTTAACCGCCGCTGACCTGGTTAATACCCTGCACGAACAGGAATTAGCGCGGATCCTACGAGAATATGGTGAAGAGCGCCACAGTCGAAAAATAGCGCAACGCATCGTCCAGAACCGCCCCATTCACACTACCTCGAAACTTGCTCGGGTAGTCAAGCAAGTTCTGGGTAGCAAGCATGCCAGAATTCATCCTGCTACCAGGACTTTTATGGCACTTCGTATCGCTGTCAACGGTGAATTAGAGAACCTGGAGACAGCCCTTGGGCAGACCATTAACCTCCTTCGCCCCAGCGGTAGGCTAGCAGTCATTAGCTATCATTCTCTGGAAGACCGCATAGTCAAACAATTCATGCGTCGAGAATCTAGCACTGAAATGCCTACCCTAAAGCTCATATCAAGGAAGGTCATTAGACCTACTTCGTTGGAGACAAAATCCAACCCACGCAGTCGCAGTGCTAAATTAAGGATAGCCGAGCGACTCAGCTGATATACAGAGAATCCCAAAAAAACAAAGGAGGTGAAAATGCCAAGAAGGAAGATTATCTCAGCTATTGATGTAGGCACGACTAAAATAGCCACCATCATGGCCGACGTTAAAGCAGAAAATGACATCGAAATCCTAGGTGTGGGGGTCGTTCCTTCCCATGGTTTACACAAAGGTACAGTAGTCAACATGGATGAAGCTAGGGCATCTGTTCTTTCCTCAGCGAAGGAAGCTCAAAGAATCAGCGGCATACGCATGGATTCGGCTTATATCGGCGTTACTGGCAGACACATAAGCTGCTTGAATAATCAAGGGGTAGTATCCATCCCGCGCACTGATCGACTAGTGCGTCCTGAAGACCTTAAACGAGCGTTATCAGTAGCGCGCAGCGTTTTTGTCCCTGAAGGAAAGAAACTACTCCATGCTATCCCTCGCTATTATGCCCTAGATGGACAAGAGGGAATAACACAACCAGTAGGCATGCATGGCACTAGACTTGATGTAGAAACACATATCATCACCGCTTCAGCAACCGCAGTGCAAAACTTGGTTAAATGTGTTCGCAGTGCTGGTATCGAGGTTGAAGATCTAATCCTAGAGCCACTAGCTAGTAGTGAAGCCGTGTTGACACAGGAGGAAAGAGAAGCCGGCGTCATAATGGCCGATATTGGTGGTGGCACAACAGACATTGCAGTATTTAAGAGTGGCAACATCTATCACACCTCTATTATTCCAGTAGCTGGCTACCAAGTAACCAGCGATATATCAATTGGATTAGGCTTGCCTTTCAGCATAGCCGAAAAAATGAAGAAGCGATATGGTAATGTCACTCCGGACTTGGAGGTCGACCAGGAAGACCAGGTAGGTATCGAAAATGGGCATAGTGCCTCTTACCGTGACCTATGCGATGTCATCCGTTCTCGCATGGAAGAATTACTCCAACTCATCCTTCTGGAAATGCCTACCAGCGATTATCGGTCATTAGCCCCATTTGGCCTAGTGCTCACCGGTGGAACTGCCAACTTAACCGGGTTTGAGGAACTAGGACGTTCAGTGCTGCAAATACCTGTGCGCAAAGGACGCCCTTTGAATTCGGGAATCTATGGCATCTCTGATATCTTGCATGATTCGGCATACGCCACCACTCTCGGACTAGTCCTGTGGCCGATCAATGGCAAAGAGGGAGCTGCCTTCCGAGTAAAAAGGGCCGGAATCTTGGGTGGCTTTGTGAGTCTTGTTAGAAGACTACTCCGCAGCTAACTAATGAATTAAAAAGGAGGTTAGAATGGCAAAACAAATTTATACTCCGTCACCAGCAAAAGTAAAGGCTATAGGCATTGGAGGAGGCGGCTGTAATGCCATTACTCGAATGGTTCGGCAAGGGATAAAAGGCGTTGACTTCATAGCTATGAACACAGATGGCCAAGCATTGGCTTTAGCTGAAACACCAACCAAAATCCAGTTAGGGGAGAGACTGACCCGAGGTTTGGGTGTCGGTGGCGACCATAAAGTTGGAACTAAAGCAGCAGAGGAAAGCCGTCAAATTATCGAGGAGCTCTTCGAAAGTACCGATATGGTATTTATTACCGCTGGATTGGGTGGTGGCACAGGAACTGGTGGTATACCCGTAATAGCTGAACTAGCCAAACAGTCCGGTGCTCTGACTATCGCTGTAGTAACCAAACCCTTCAGTTTTGAAGGATCACATCGGTCTCAAGTAGCTGAAGAAGGATTGGTCTCCTTGTCAGGTAAGGTTGATACGCTTATCATCATCCCAAATGATCGGCTTCTTCAACTTTGTGATGCCAAGACAAACGTGGATAGCGCTTTTGCATTTGCAGATGACGCTCTTCGATCAGGAGTAAAGGCTATCTCCGAAGTGGTCACCGTTCCAGGGCTAATTAACTTAGATTTTGCTGATGTCAAGTCAGTAATGAAAGATGCTGGCCCAGCCTGGATGTCCGTGGGGAGAGGTAGTGGACAAAACCGAGCTGCTGAAGCTGCTAAAGCTGCCTTAGCCAGTCCACTGTTAGACGTGTCCATAACCGGGGCCAAAGGCGTACTGTTCAACATCACGGGCGGGTCTAGCCTAACACTCTTCGAGTGCAATGAAGCTGCCGAGGTAATCAGCCATGCAGTAGATCCCGGCGCCAATATAATCTTCGGAGTAGTATATGACCCGAAGATGGATAGCGAGCTACAGCTCACTATTATCGCCACTGGGTTTACCAGCCAGTATGGTAAAGGGATAACTAACGCTGAAGAGCTTCGTCACTTGATAGCAAGCGGTAGCGAAAAGCTTGATGTTCCTTCTTTCCTGCGGCGCAATCAACGATTCCCCACATCTCATATAGGTACCACTTCCAAAACAGCCAAGATAGGAACCCCAGAGCCAGCTAAGATTTCCTACCAGTAAACCTCCCGCCTCATTTAGAAAAGGGGGTAGCGGGCGCTACCCCCTTTTCCATTTCTGAAGAAAAAGCTATAATTATAGACAGAATGGGGAGGTGCCATCTTCCTGAAAGCTAAAGGAATAGCACAATTAGCTACTGAAGCTGCATCGCAGAAGCAAGCAACAAACATTGTCATGCTGGATGCGAGGAAGGTGTGTTCATTTACGGATTATTTTGTCATTTGTAGCGGAGATTCAGATCGGCATATTCAAGCTATCACGCAAGGCATTAACGAAACAATGAAAAATAAAGGGGTCATCCCTCACCACAAAGAAGGCACCCCTGATTCAGGTTGGATGCTTACTGACTTCGGCTCGGTAATTGTTCACATATTCACAACGATACAGCGAGATTATTATCAACTAGAAGGACTCTGGGATAAGGCACCCCCCATAATCAGAATTCAATAGAAGGGTCAACAATTTCCTCAGCCGAAAAGAAAAGAGCAATCTCGCTTCTAGCGTTTTCCACCGAATCGGAGCCATGTATCAAATTATGGCTAATATCTCCACCAAAATCACCTCTGATAGTGCCCGGCATAGCTTTTGCCGGGTCAGTTTCACCCATCGTTTGCCTTATCACTTTCACTGCGTCATCATCCTGTAAAACCATAGCGATGATAGGCCCAGAGGTAATAAAATCGACCAACTCATTAAAGAATGGTTTATCTTTATGAACAGCATAATGCTGGCGAGCTAATGCTTTATCCATACAAAGCATTTTCACCGCCACAATTTTGAGTCCTTCATTTTCAAGCCGAGATATAATTTCTCCAGCTAATCCTCTTTGTATAGCATCAGGTTTAATGAGAACCAGGCTTCTTTCCATATCCATTTAATCAGCAAAAATATTCGTAAGATCAGCTCGATAATTGCTATTTTGTTAGAAAAGAAGTTACAATCCAAAATTCTTCTTTCCCAAGGCGCGCGATAACAGCCGTAATATACCCCGGACACCCACCTTTTGAAATCACTTCTCTAACAGAGAAAGTCATCTACTTCTTAGATTGAGCAAAATCCAACACACCACCATGCATTATAGAATATGGCCAAGCCTGATCCAATTCCTAGCGACCCGCGATCACTTTGATCACATTGACATCGCTGCTGCCCTTGACAAACAAGTAACCTCACTCATTCCACTTCCATACAATGTGATTGTCGTCTAATTGGTAAGTCAAGTAGTTGTTGTCTATCAACCTCCCAATCTCTGTCTTAACAAACTCAAGAGGAAAAGAAAGGGTATTCCACACTCGCGTTTGCAATTCGGCACTGTATTTCCCCACTTCTGAAGGATTACCATCTATCCTTATCTTTCCCTGTTCTTCAATCACTTCCTGGTGCAATAATTGCCATACCAAGTTTTGCGATTCCTCGCCCTGCCATTTTTTCAGTTCCTTGTCAGAGAGCTTTTCTGACAACGCATCCCTGACACGCTGGTCATAATACATCTGAGTAATTCCATCAACTACTTTGTTTAACGTCTCCGCCTTTATCCCTTCAGTATCGCATATAGCTTGATTGCAATCATAGCGTTCCCAATCATTGGTTAATATGTTCAGCCCAAGCTCTGCAGCCTTCTCCCTGACCTCCGTGCCAAAGAAGGGAGACAAAATATGAAACCCCCACCCACCTTCACCAAGACTTTCGGCAAATTCCACACTCTGCCTCAAAGTATCCTCAGTTTCACCGGGAAGCCCAGCAATAAAAGAAGCAATGAAATCATACCCTGAATCCTGGCATAGCTTAATGGCTTCCCTTATCTCCGCTAGCGTGATTTTTTTATGAGCTAAATCCAAGATTTTCTGATTGCCGCTCTCCACCCCAAAACACAGAGCAAAGCACCCAGCTTGTTTCATCTTTTCAAGCAAAGGTTTATCTACCGAGTCCACTCGAGCATAAGCTGCCCACATGACATCTAACCGCCGAGCAATGATTTCATCGCAGATTGCGACACAATGTTTCGGGTTAACGGTGAAAAAGTCATCTTCGAAGGCCAGTAACTTGAACCCCAGTTTCATGACATGCTCCATTTCATCTATTACTAGCCTCGGGTCACGATATCTTACCTTTTTCCCAACCATTCGGTGTCCCACACAAAAAGAGCAATCAAAGGGACAGCCTCTACTTGTCGATAAACCACACGCCGCCTGCAATGCTAGATATCTAGATACGGGAAGCAAATGTCTTGCTGGAAATGGAAGCTTATCCAGATTTTGGATGAATGGACGCTCAGGAGTGACCACTATTTCTGAATCTTTTCTAAAAGCTATCCCCTTAACCTGGCTCAGATCGGTGTCCCTCGCAATGGTTTCCACTAGCTCCACCACCGTCTCATCTCCCTCCCTTACCACCACGATATCTATGAACGGTGATTCGTGCAGGGTCTCCTCCACACTAAAAGTTACATGAGGCCCTCCTATAATCGTGATCAGCTTATGGTCTATTTCTTTACAAGCTTTAAGAATCCGACGAGCCGCAGGATAATTGAGGGTAACCGACGTCGCCCCAACAATATCAGGCTTAAATTCCCTTAGCTTCCTCTCAAGGTTTTGGGAAGAGTACTTGGTAACCAGGAAATCTAAAACCTGTACTTCTACCCTTGCCTCCTCCAACACTGCCGCTATGGAAGGTATGCTTAAGGCAACATGAAGCCCTTCAGCTTCTGGGTAAGGAGGATTTATCAATAAAACCCGCATTACTATCTCGAAGAGTCGCCCTTGATTCTACAATGACCCTACGTAAATCGGCTAATTCTATATCTCAATTGAAGCTAAAGTCAATAGTTTTATGCCACAAGGCAACAAAGATATCTTTGACGAGGTTCTCCTCTCTGTTTATACTACACTCAATTATTATGGAATTGCTTTTTGGTTCTGCGGGGGTTCCTAACAGCGCCAAAGATCGCTCCACAGAAGGTGGCATTCGCCGCATTGCTGAACTGGGACTTGGTTGCATGGAACTGGAGTTTGTAAGAGGGGTAAAAATGGGGGAGTCTACTGCTCGGAGCATAGGAAAGTTGGCCAAAGAGAAGGGAATTGCTCTTAGCTCGCATGGACCTTATTATATAAACTTGAATGCCAGGGAAGTTGAAAAAATAACCGCTAGCCAGGAAAGATTACTAGACACAGTTCGAATTGCCTCTCTATGTGGAGCAAGAACCGTAGTCTTCCATGCCGCTTATTACATGGGTGACCCGCCAGAGAAAGCCTATTCCGTGGTAAAACAGAACCTGCAAGATACAATGCACAAGCTAAAATTCGACCAAAATCAGGTTTGGGTTAGGCCTGAGGTTACTGGAAAAGTCAGCCAGTTCGGCACTTTGGAGGAGGTGTTAAGTTTGAGTAGCGAGATTAAAGGAGTTGCCCCTTGCATTGACTTTGCTCATTGGCATGCTCGTACCGGAAAGTTCAACTCGTATGCTGAATTTGCCAGCATCCTGGAACAAATAGAGCGACAGTTGGGAAGAGCGGCTCTGGATAATATGCATGTACATGTTTCAGGAATAGCCTACGGCGCAAAGGGTGAAATCAAACATCTAAATTTGAAGGAATCGGATTTTGATTATGTTGGCTTGGCTAAAGCTTTGAAAGATTTCAACGTCAACGGATTGGTTATCAGTGAAAGCTCTAACCTGGAAGAAGATGCTCTATTGCTCCAGAGAACCTATAATTCTCCTGGTTGACTCGACTCCGTGTTCACAATGATATTAACGGCTTAATTTTACATTTATACCATAGTTGCTATAATAAACATAAGGTTATGAAAACTAAATGGTGGCGAGGCGGATTCTTTTACATACTGCTTTTAGTGGTAGCAATTACCCTCATGTTTGTCCTCGTACCGAGGATACAGCAAGGTCCCGCAAAAGTAGAGTTACCTGAGTTCATAAGCTATGCCAAGGAAGGCCAAATTGATCTCATCAAGCAAGATGGGAACACCCTCATTGGTATTAAAGATGACGAGACATTGTATACCACGGCATTTCAAGGTAGCACGCTTGAGCTCTCTAATTACCTCAAGGAAGCGGGAGTAGAGGTTCCTATCGACGTCAAACCCAGCGGCACCAACTGGGGGATGATAGCATTACAAGTAGTATTGCCTATTACATTACTTGGTGTATTGTTTTATTTCTTTTTCCGCTCAGCTCGTGGAGCAAGCATGCAAGCATTCAACTTTAGCAAAAGTCGTGCTCGATTAAATTCTCCCGCCAACCCTAGAGTGACCTTTGCTGATGTCGCCGGAATTGAGGAGGCCAAGGAAGAAGTTCAAGAGGTAGTTGAGTTTCTTAGATCACCCGGGAAATTCCGCGCCCTAGGTGCCCGGATCCCCAAGGGCGTTCTCCTGGTAGGTCCACCAGGAACTGGTAAGACTTTGTTAGCCAAAGCCATAGCCGGGGAAGCAAAAACACCTTTCTATTCCATTAGCGGCAGTGAATTTGTGGAAATGTTTGTCGGCGTCGGCGCCTCTAGGGTTAGAGACCTATTTGAACAAGCAAAGCGTACTACACCAAGCCTCATCTTTGTGGACGAGATCGATGCCGTCGGCCGCCATCGCGGCGCTGGATTAGGTGGTGGACATGATGAAAGAGAGCAAACTTTGAATCAAATCCTTGCTGAAATGGATGGTTTTGACACTAATACTAATATTATAGTCGTAGCTGCTACTAATCGCCCTGATATACTTGACCCAGCTTTGTTGCGCCCGGGTCGTTTCGACCGCCATATCCTTATTGATACACCAGATATCAAAGGGCGTAAAGCTATCCTTGAAGTGCATGCCAAAGGCAAGAAATTAGCACCAAAAGTTGATCTAGAAGTGATCGCAAGACAAACTCCTGGCTTCAGCGGGGCTGATTTAGCTAACCTACTTAACGAAGCAGCTCTTCTGGCAGCCAGACACAACCGCAAAGATATCACCATGAAGGAGCTTGAGGATGCCTCCGACAGGGTTATCGCTGGTCCGGAGAGAAAAACCCGCGTAATTACCAAAAAGGAAAGAGAAACCATTGCTTACCATGAAAGCGGACACGCTTTGGTAGCCAAGATGTTGCCCAATGCCGACCCAGTGCACAAAGTCTCCATTATTGCTCGAGGGATAATGGGAGGCTGGACGCACTTCCTGCCCACCGAAGAGCACCATCTCTGGACTAAACCTCAACTCGAAGATAGGTTAGCAGTTAGCTTAGGTGGACGAACTGCTGAGGAAATTGCCCTCGGTGAGATAAGCACAGGAGCACAAAATGATCTGGAACAAGCAACTAAATTAGCTCGCAAAATGGTTACTGAATATGGGATGAGCGATAAGCTAGGGCCACGAACTTTTGGAGAAAGGCATGAGGTTGTTTTCTTGGGGCGTGAGATTAGCGAGCAAAGAGATTATAGTGATAATATAGCCCAACAAATAGATGAAGAGGTGCACAATCTTATTCAACGTGCTTACTCCACTGCCAAGAAAATCCTGACCACTCATAAAGCAAAATTAAAAGAAATGACGACTGTCCTTATCGAGCGAGAAACCTTGGAAGAACCTGACCTGGATAAGTTATTTGAAGGGCTATTGCCAAAACCCGCTACCAGCTAGTTTTTCATCCTTTTCTTCGCACAACGTAGTGAGCCAAATCAACCAGATGGGAGCGAGGAAACTTGTCAGGCAAGATTTCCAATGCCTGGCAAGCTTGGAGCGAGAAATTCCGAGCGATATCAATACAGTCTTGAATAACCGGTGATTGGCAAATCTTATCCCTAACCAATTCCATATGTTCGGCAATTTCACTTTCCAGAATTTTCTTTACCGTATCATCGTTGGGATAGCGTTCCAGAAAGATTATCGTTGGTAAAGTCAATACCCCTTGACTTAAGTCGGAGCCCGGAAGCTTACCTAGCTCTACTTCATTACCAGTAAAATCCAAAACATCGTCTATAACTTGAAAGGCCATGCCCAAATTATAGCCATAATCTCTCAAAGCTTGAATTGCTTGTTCAGGAGAATTAGCCAAAATTGCTCCCGCCTCGGCTGTTGCTGAAAAAAGAGAAGCGGTCTTAGCTGCAATCCAACGATAATAATCATCCTTATTCTGTTTCCCGTCAAACGAAAGCCCTTTTTGTCTTAACTCGCCTGAAGAAATGAGCATAACAGCGTTGCTGAAAAGCTTCATAACCTCGATATTTTCCGTCTCTGCCGTTAATTCAGCACATTTACCTAATAGATAATCCCCTACCAATACTGCACTCGTATCACCCCACAATTTGTTTACTGTTGCTTTACCACGCCGCTGTAGCGAGTTATCCACAACATCGTCGTGAACCAACGTGGCGGTGTGCAGCAGCTCCATTGCCGTGGCTACAGGAAGCAAAGATCCCAAATCATAGTCATAGAACTTCCCACTAAACAACGTAAGGGCAGGACGAACCATCTTGCCACTAGTCTTGATTACGTAGTCCAGTAGCTTCTTTAGAACCGGTATATCAACATCGACAACTGAGACTAGCCTTTCCTCCACCCTCTGTAAGTCCTCCTGGATAGGCTGATAGATAGTATCAAGTTCCATTTATCTCACCAGTCACACGCTGAGCCAAGCCGACTACTCTCCTGCTCAGCGACATCTTCGTCCAGCTTGCTAAATAATGGCTCCGGTTGACGCAGCTTTTGCCCCTCTGCGAGAGATTGAAATTTCCAGCCGACCTCACTGGGGCTTCCTTCAAAACCAAGAAGGGAATGAAGCTTTTCGGAACTGAAGGGGAGAAAGGGATAAAGAGCAGTTTTCAACGCTGATAGGCTCGCCATTGCAGTATAAATAGATCTAGCTGAAGCTTGTCGATCCTTCTCAATCGTTTTCCACGGGGCTTGGTTGTCAAGATAACGATTTGTCTTTCGAGCCAAAGACATAGCCTCTTTAATTGCCTCCTTGAATCTACAGTGGTAGAGCAACCCGTCCACGTCGTCAAGCATCGTCTCCGCTTCATGAAGCAATGTTTGGCTTTGTGAATCAAGGTCACCCGGGGAAGGCACCGCTCCGTCAAAATTGCGATAAGCGAAGCTGAGAACACGATGAACCAAATTACCATAGGTGGCCACTAATTCATTGTTAGCTCGGCGAACGAACTCACGCCAGGAAAAATCACTATCCCCAGTCTCAGGCATATTCACTGATAAAATATAGCGCAATGGATCAGGGTCATACCGTTCCAGATAATCAGGAAGCCAAACTGCCCAATTACGGCTGGTAGAAAGCCGCTTTCCTTCTATAGTCAAAAATTCATTAGCAGGAACATCGTAAGGTAAGTTTAGTCCACCATAGCCCATCAGCATCACTGGCCAGACAATGGTGTGAAAGAAAATGTTATCCTTACCTACAAAGTAGAAGCTTTTTGCATCTCCCTGCCAGAAAAGCTTCCAAGCTTGCTCATCATGATGCAACTTCGCCCACTCTTTAGTTGCGGACAAATAGCCAATAACTGCTTCAAACCAGACATAAATTCGCTTCTGCTCAAATCCTGTCTGTGGTACAGTTACACCCCAATTTATGTCGCGAGTTATCGCCCTGTCCTTTAACCCTTCATTCAAAAATTTCCATGTAGTGCCAGCCACATTTTTCCGCCAGTGAGATTGAGCTACTACCCATTCCTTTAGCTTATCCTGAAAAGCGCTGAGTCGTAAGAAGAAATGCTCGGAAGACTCGAGCCGTGCTGGAGTACCACAAAGAGAACAGTGTAAGTCCTTAAGTTCCGAAGGGCTTAACGGTCTACCACACTGGTCACATTCATCCCCCCTCGCCTCAGAAAAACCACAATAAGGGCATACACCTTCAAGATAACGGTCAGGAAGAAAACGTTGACACTTAGGACAATAAGCTTGCAGTGCCCTATCCTTATAAAGATAACCCTTATCGAGCAAGGTTAGAAAAATATCATGCACAACCTGAGCATGGTTTTGAGTGCCTGTAGTGGTAAATAAATCAAAAGAAATGCCTAACTTTTGCCAGCAATCAAGGAATTGTTGGTGATACCTGGACGCCAACTCCTGTGGAGACCTAGATTCTTGGTCAGCGCGAATCAAAATTGGTGCTCCATGCTGGTCACTACCCGATACCATCAGCACTTCATTGCCTTTAAGGCGATGATAACGAGCAAAGATATCCGCAGGCAGATATGCTCCGGCAATGTGCCCAAGATGCAAAGGCCCATTAGCATAAGGCCAGGCTACAGCGATGAGAATACGCTCTTTCAAGATTTCCCCAAACCAAATACTCTATTATACCTGCCATCTCCAAAAAAGTAACACCAGAAGTCAACTCGGTAGCGTTTCCGTCTCCAATATTGCCAGTGAGCTAGATACTTTACTAGCACACGGCATATAAGCTAAACTTAGTTAATAAACCCTGAAAAGATGCAAGAAAGAATTTTTTGATTCGTAACTATGTGGCAGGATGTAGTTCAAATACTTGGGACTGTGACCGCCCCCACCCTATTAGGGCTGGCTATTATATTTTTGCTTGCTATGGTTACCGAGATGGGTCTGCCTACATACCCAGTTGTAGAAGGCCTAATAGTTTTTGCCGGCTTCCAGATTGTCCATGGGACGGGTAGTACTGCCTCCTTAGCTCCCTTCTTGATCGTAGCACCTGCGGGACGCTTGTGTGGTTCCACATCAACCTATTGGTTTTCACACTCCTTTGGAGACAGGCTCGTGGACAAATTCGGCCAGCGTATCCGAATCACAAGGGAACGCCTAGAAAAGACAAGGCAAAAAATCGCAAAGTTTGCTCTACCCAACCTGATTATGGCAAGACTTACCCCGGGGCTTGGAGTTCTTGCTTCAGTTACTTACGGTACAACACGCATTCGTTTCCGATACTTTTTTATAGGTGTGCTTATCCAACTGCTAATCTGGGAAGGGATTTACCTCGCCTTAGGAGCTTTTGGGGGTGGCCTATCAAAGCTCCTTGCTCCAGAATTTCGTCCCCTCTTTGTCACCAGCCTGGTGATAGCAGTAGTCGGCATAGGAACGCTAGCTTGGTATTTCTTTTTCCGCCAAACCAGGAAAGAGCAACCGGAAGAAACATCTACTGTTAAGGAAAACAAGAATTAGCATGCTTTATGTCAACTTAATAAGCGTTAACTCTAAAGTAAATGTGGAGCTGATGGGATTCGAACCCACTACCTCCTCAATGCCATTGAGGCGCTCTCCCGATTGAGCTACAGCCCCACAGCTAATTTAGCACGGCGCTATAAGGAATTCAAGCGATAAAGATAATGCCAGATAAAGATCGTCAACTTAAAGTGCTCATCAGCAGAGAGGAAATAAAGAACGCCGTAGCCAAACTAGCCAGTGAGATAAAAGAAGATTACCGAGGCAAGTATCCTTTGCTTATCGGCGTCCTCAAAGGCTCCTTTGTGTTCATGGCTGACCTTATTCGCCAACTGGATTTGCCAGTGGAAATCGATTTCATCAAGCTTTGCAGCTATGGCACTGGCATGCAGAGTTCAGACAAAGTCAAGGTAGTTCAAAGACTTAAAACACCTGTAGAAGACAGACACGTCCTTGTGATCGAGGATATTGTGGATACCGGGCTTACCCTCTCTTTCCTGCTCAATTATTTGAGAAGGAAAAAGCCCGCTTCCCTGAAGGTTTGTGCTCTAACTGATAAACCATCCCGCCGTAAGGCTCCAGTATCCATTGACTATCTAGGGTTCACCTTGCCTGATAAATTTATTGTTGGTTATGGACTTGATCTCAATCAGAAATTTCGCAACTTACCAGATATATGTGTTTTTGAGGACGATGAATCTAGCTGAACTTATTTCCGTGGCCAGAGGGGATTCTCTACCAGACCTACTACTAAAGAATGCCCGCATTGTAAACACCTTCATTGGGGAAGTAGAGGAGGGTAACGTGGCCATTTGTGGTGATAGGGTCGCCGGTATAGGAGATTACACACAGGCAAGAGAAATCATTGACCTGGAAGGCGAATACTTGTCTCCATCGCTAATTGATGGGCATATCCACATTGAAAGCTCCATGCTCCATCCCGCTCGATATGCTGAAGCAGTTGTGCCCAGAGGAATCTTAGCCTCAGTCACCGACCTGCATGAACTCGCCAATGTTTGTGGCATCCAAGGAATAAGATTTGTTATTGATTTGGGGGGAAACTTGCCCATGGACATATTCTTCATGGCTCCTTCATGTGTGCCATCAACTTCTCTTGAGACATCAGGTGCCAGAATCAGTGTGGAAGAAGTAGAGCAAATCCTCACCCTCCAAAATGTTATCGGACTGGGGGAAATGATGAATTTCCCCGGCGTAATAAATGGTGATAACGAAATACTACGCAAAATTAATGCTGCACAAGGCAAAATAATTGACGGACATGCCCCAGGACTAAGTGGCAAAAAACTCAATGCCTACAAGGCAGCGGGAATCCTATCCGACCATGAATGCACAACTTTTGAAGAAGGTAGCGAAAGGTTAAAACGGGGAATGTATCTCATGATTAGAGAAGGTTCCTCAGAGAAGAACCTTGACGCCCTTCTGCCGCTAATCAATGACAACACTTACAAAAGATGTTTCTTTGTAGTGGATGACCGCACTTGCTCCGATTTGCTCCGGGAAGGTGATGTCGACGCCGTGGTGAGAAAAGCCATTAGCCGTGGACTAGACCCAGTTCGAGCTTTGCAATTGGCTACCATAAATACCGCCGAATATTTCCAACTAGGTAACCTTGGAGCTATTGCTCCAGGCTACCTGGCTAACCTCATCACCTTCACCGAACTTCCCAAATTAACTGTAGATATGGTGTTCTATCAAGGTAAGCTGGTAGCCAAAAAAGGTGAATGTCTATTCTCAACACCCCAAATCCCACCTGAATTGACAAATACAGTGCATATTAAGCAACCATTTACCACCGAGCAACTTAGGCTAACCGCCAACAGCGAAACTCAGCCAGTCATTGAAATCGTGCCGGGGCAAATAGTTACCAGAAAAAGACTGCAAAAGGTGAAAACCGACCGAGGAATAATCGCCTCTGACATTGAGAATGATATCCTGAAGCTCGTGGTGGTGGAACGGCATAAAGCTAGCGGAAACATTGGGATGGGACTAGTCAAAGGCTTTGGCTTGAAGAAAGGAGCTTTAGCCTCATCAATAGCCCATGATTCCCACAACATAATAGCCGTAGGCACTAATGATGCCGACATCTTTACTGCAATCGAGCAGATAGAAAATTTACAAGGTGGACTTGTCGTCTGCGCTGCAGGAGAGACCCTAGCCTCCCTACCACTGCCTATCGCTGGATTGCTCTCCCCCGAGCCTTTGAAAACAGTGGTAGTTCAATTTGAACAACTAGAAAAAGCTGCTGCAAGTTTAGGCAATTTGCCGGCCGCACCGTTTTCCATCCTTTCCTTCCTCGCCTTACCGGTAATTCCCGAATTGAGATTGACCGATTTGGGATTAGTGGATGTCGCGGCGTTTAAGCTAATGAAGTAGCCTGACGTAGAGCAGCCTTATTTCTGCCTTGTTGCCCATAGGGAAGAGACATTAAAAGGTTCACCATTCAGCTTGGCTCGCAAAGTTTTCTCGAGCTCCCCTATAGGCACCCTGATTTGTGCTAGGCTATCTCTATCCCTGATGGTGACTTGGTGGTCCTCCAGAGACTCAAAATCTATGGTAACACAGAATGGCGTGCCAATTTCGTCCTGACGCCGATATCTTCGCCCAATGCTCTGAGAATCATCATACCAGGTCATGAAGTTAGAGCGCAACTGCTTATGAATTTCCTTGGCTAGAGGAGTTAACTTTTCGTTCCTGCTCAAAGGCAGAACAGCCACCTTTATTGGTGCTAAAGAAGGACAAAGACGTAAGACCACCCTTTTTTCCCCCTCCACCATCTCCTCTCGATAGGCATCAATGATGAAAGCCAAGAAAGAACGTTCAACACCAGCCGAGGGCTCAATAATGTAAGGAATATAGTGTTGCCCACTTTCGTCGTCATAATAGCTGAGATCCCTACCACTGTATTCGGCATGCTGACTTAGGTCATAATCTCCGCGATTGGCAATACCCTCTAGTTCCGACCATCCCATGGGAAATAAATACTCAACGTCATAGCAATCTTTAGCATAATGAGCTAGCTCTCCTTTACCATGCTGTCGCAAACGGAGATTTTCCTTTCTGATGCCAAGATTGGTATACCAGTTGAATCGTTCCTTTACCCAATAATCAAACCAATACTTAGCTGTATCCGGCTTTACGAAATATTCCAACTCCATATGCTCAAACTCTCTAGTCCTGAAGATAAAATTGCCCGGGGTAATTTCATTACGGAACGATTTACCAATTTGAGCACTGCCCAAAGGTAGTTTCTTCCTCGAAATGGTTACAGCATTCTCAAAATTGACAAACATCCCCTGGGCAGTCTCAGGACGGAGGTAAATAGTACCTGCCTCATCCTCAACAGGACCCATAAGCGTTTTGAACATCAGATTAAACATACGGGGCTCAGTTAGCTCCCCTCCGCATTTGGGACACCTATCTCTATCTACCTCGGTAGCCCTCCACCTCAGATGACATGACTTACACTCCACCAAGGGGTCAGTGAAACTAGCAATGTGTCCGCTTGCCTCCCAGACTTTCGGATGCATCATGATACTCGTTTCCAGACCAACCACATCCTCTCGCTGTTGGACAATAGTCCTCCACCAGGCATCCTTAATATTACGTTTTAGCTCCACCCCCATAGGTCCATAATCCCAACAACTGGCCAAACCACCGTAGATCTCACTGCTGGGAAACACAAAGCCCCTTCGCTTGCACAAAGAGACAATCTTCTCCATATTCACGTTGCTAGCCATTTCACTCCTGAATCATGTAGCTTACCAATTTTGCTCACAAGCGTCAAAGGGATAAGCTATATTATAAATGGTTCTAATGAGGGCTCCGGATTTCCCTCTGTCCAGAAAAGTTAGAACCGCACCATGGTTGCAACAAAAGGTTATGCGATACACAGTTGCCCTTAAAAGAAGAACAAGGTAAAATTGTGGCATCGCACAATGAGCCCAGCTACTAGCAGTGAATTATCACGCTAAAGCCGAGGAAAAACAAGGAGGTGTCCTATGGATTTCGACTTCACTGAAGAGCAAAGGATGTTCAAGGATGCTCTTCGAGACTTCATGCAACGGGAATACGCCCCCATAGTTGATAAAAGGGACAGAGAAGGGCCGTTTACCAGAGAAGAGGAAATAGAGATAAATAAGAAGTTCCAAACAATAGGGATCGGCATTGACCCAGAAAACATAAAGGCATTTTTGGACCCTGTGCTATTCGGAATAATGTCAGAAGAGATATCGAAGGTATGGACAAGTTTACTGCCGCTTCCCGGCATGGGTGCCCTTCCGGCCATTTTTGCCCCATTAGCCTCAGATGACGTAAGAGGCAGGTTAATTCCAAGGCTCGAAAAGGGCGAGTTTGTGGGAGCTTTTGCCGACACTGAGCCCGAGGCAGGATGTGACACTTCAAACATTCGAACCACAGCCAGACCAGAAGGAGATCACTACATTGTCAACGGGACAAAAACCTGGATAAGCAACGCTACCACCTGTGATACTGCTCTGGTGAACGTAAAAGATACACAAACAGGAGTTCAGACCTTTATCCTTATAGAAAAAGAGATTTCACCATTTGAGACAAGCCCGTTACATAAAATAGGCTGGAACGCCTCAGATACCGGGGAGATGTTTTTCGATAATTGTAAGGTTCCTAGAGAAAATGAGATGGGGGCTATATTGAAAAATGCTTCTGCCAGAGGTGAGCTCCCTACAGTGCCAGAGGGAGTTATGAAGTTGTTTACTGTGATGACACCAAATTCAGCACTGCTGACCATACCCAGAGCAGGAATGGCATTGATGTCGGTGGGAATAGCCCAGGCAGCTTTCGAAGCTTCGGTGAACTATGCCAAGGAAAGAGTTCAATTTGGCAAGCCTATTGGCAAACATCAGTTAATTCAAAATATGCTCTATGAGATGAACCTTTTAATTGAGACGTCAAGGCTTTTGGGATATAAAGCTATCGATACAATTGTCAAAGGAGACCCAGACGCCAGGAGACTGTCATCCATGGTGAAAGCATATGCAGGCGAATCTGCCGTCAAGGTTACATACCACGCCATACAAATTCACGGTGCAAATGGACTTTCACAGGATTTGCCCTTAGAGAGATACTTCAGGGATGCCAGAATGATGGTAATCCCAGATGGCACAAGTGAGATAATGAAGTTAATAACAGGTTACACCATTCTGGGCAAAGGATTTTCAGCATACGCTTAGAGAACCAGGGGGTGATACCCTTTTCTTCAAAGAAGAAAAAAAGGGGATAGTTCCAGCCCTCGGTAACACGCAGGGGTGGATTTTATCAATCATAAGAGACTCGAATTCTATGGCATAATTGGAAAGTCGTAGAAATTCCCCGTAGAATCGTAATTAGAGTGATAACCAGGAAAGTAGAATTTCCCTGTGGTGAACTTTTCCTAGAGGGCATACTGGGCATACCTGAAGGTACAGAGCCTTTTCCCGCAGTGATAATCTGTCATCCTCACCCGCTCTTCGGCGGCAGTATGAATAATAATGTGGTAGTCAGCATCTTTGAAGCGCTTGGCCGAAAATCTCTCATCCCATTCAGGTTTAACTTCCGTGGCGTAGGTGGAAGTCAAGGTGAGTTTAGCCACGGAATTGGCGAACAAGAGGATGTCAGGGCAGCAATCTCCTTTGTGACTTCAGTGAAGGAAATAGACCCACAAAGGATTGGACTCTTTGGCTATTCAGCCGGCGCCGGCTTCGCTTTGCCCACTTGCTTCAATGACGAACGGCTTAGAGCCCTGGCAGCAATCTCCCCACCTCTTGCTATGTTCGATTTCCAGCCCCTCAGAGATTGCTTCAAGCCTAAGCTTCTTCTCTCCGGGAGCGAGGACAATTTCACCCCTCTGGCTCAATTCATTGAATTCTGCCAGAGCCTTCCCGAGCCCAAGAAATGGGAGACCATTGAAGGTGCAGACCACTTCTGGTGGGGATATGAATCAACCATTGCCGCAAAAGCAGCTGCCTTCTTTGGTGAAGCACTATAATGCAAAAACTTATTGACGGCGCTCAGAAGCTGGGCATAAAGCTCAGCGACAAGCAGATAACCCAATTTAAGCTTTACTATCAAGAATTGGTGAGTTGGAACAAGAAGTTTAACCTCACCACGATAACAGATTATCAGGAAGTGCAGATAAAACATTTCCTCGATTCATTGACTGTGATTTCGGCCTTGACAGAAGAAGAATTAACACAGCCTGGATTCAGCACTATCGATATAGGTACTGGCGCCGGTTTCCCTGGCATACCTCTTAAGGTCTTTCTTTCTCAGTCGAGATTGGTGCTTCTCGATTCTAAAGCCAAGAAGGCGACTTTCCTTCAGCATGTTATCGAGCAACTGGAATTAGATGATGTAGAGGTAGTAGTTGGCAGAGCTGAGGAAATAGGCCACCGGCCACTATTTCGTGAAAATTTCACCTTAGTTGTTTCCCGAGCTGTGGCTTCACTGCCAACATTAGTGGAACTGGCATTGCCCTTCTGTCAAATGGGGGGGAAATTCATAGCTCAGAAGAAAGGACAAATCGAACAAGAACTGGTCCAAGCAGGTAAAGCCATTGATGTTCTGGGGGGAGAACTGAACCAAGTAAAGAAAGTAGAGCTGGAAGAACTTAGCGATGAGCGTTATTTAGTAATCATTGATAAAATATCTCCCTCCCCAGAAAAATATCCACGGCGTGCCGGCACACCAACGAGACGTCCAATCATAGCAAGTGAATAAAGATGTAACGCAGAAAGTCCTAGAGATTCTACTTTAGTTTTCCTCCCTTCGGTTTCTACTTTCATGGGATAAGGCCTTTCCCAAGCAAAGAGGAGTACCTCAGTATGCTTGAGGATTATAAGAGGGAATTAGAGGAAGAACTAAAGGAGGTGGGAAGGGAAATCGAGGAGACAAAAAAGGAGCGTTAGCTTATTTTTGATTTTTGTCTCACGCTCCCTTATAATGAAATTGGTATGGAGAAAGGTAGCTGGAAAGTCAAGACCGGGTTAGCGCAAATGCTAAAGGGCGGGGTAATTATGGATGTAGTTACCGCGGAGCAAGCTAAAATCGCTGAGGATGCTGGCGCCTGCGCCGTTATGGCACTGGAGCGCGTGCCCGCTGACATCCGTGCCACCGGCGGCGTGGCTCGCATGGCTGACCCAGCTATAATTTCGTCTATAATGCAAACAGTAAGCATCCCAGTAATGGCTAAGTGCCGCATCGGACATTTTGTTGAAGCTCAAGCGCTTGAAGCGCTAGGGGTAGATTTTGTTGATGAATCCGAGGTGCTCACTCCCGCTGATGAGAGCCACCATGTCTGGAAGCATGATTTTAAGGTTCCCTTCGTTTGTGGATGTCGTGACCTTGGCGAAGCATTGCGCCGTATTGCTGAGGGTGCAGCTATGATTAGAACCAAAGGCGAAGCAGGGACAGGAAATATTGTTGAAGCGGTAAGGCATATGCGGGCAGTTCAGGATGAAATCCACAAACTTCAGTCCCTGCCTGAGGAAGAGCTGGTGGCCGAAGCGAAAGCCTTAGGCGCACCCCTTGAGTTGATGACTGAGGTGCATAACACAGGGAAGTTACCCGTGGTGAACTTTGCTGCTGGCGGTATAGCTACGCCAGCCGATGCTGCTTTGATGATGCAGCTTGGAGCTGAAGGTGTGTTTGTTGGCTCAGGTATCTTCAAGTCAAGTGATCCCCCAGCTAGGGCAAGAGCCATAGTCAAAGCAACCACTCATTATCAAGATCCATCAGTCATTGCCGAGGTATCCAAGGGATTAGGAGAGCCTATGCGTGGCCTGGACATAAAAGCTATACCCAACGAAGAATTGTTGGCCACTAGAGGGTGGTAGTGAGAATAGGTGTCTTAGCCCTTCAGGGCGATTTTGTCGAGCACATTGCAGTGCTATCCCAATTAGGCGTTAATGCCTTTGCGATACGCCTACCCTCTCAACTTGATGAACTAGACGGGTTGATAATTCCAGGCGGAGAGAGTACGACTATGGGCAGGCTCATAGAAGATTATAATTTAACCAGGCCAATAAAAGAGCTCGCTTATCAGGGCTTACCTATTCTAGGAACGTGCGCTGGAATGGTGCTTCTGGCGAAGAAGGTAACCAATTCAGTAAATGGAAGCTTGGGAATTATGGATATTGAAGTTAAGCGGAATGCATTTGGGCGGCAAGCAGACAGCTTTGAAACTGACCTACCAATCCCAATGCTGGGGGATTATCCATTCCATGGCGTTTTCATCCGAGCTCCGCTAATTAGAGAGGTAGAACCTGGAGTAGAGATACTGGGCCAGCTATCAAACGGTGCAATAGTGGCAGCCAAACAGAATAACTGTCTCGCTTGCTCTTTTCATCCTGAGTTAACTGACGACTCGAGATTTCATGAATACTTTCTTAATTTCACTAAGGAAGGTGTATTTGCGAAGAGAAATTACTGACGACCTAGACGCACTGGTTGATATTTTGCCACCTCATATTCGTGAACCACTTTACCAGCAACGCGACCGCAGCGAGCTAATAGAAGTAGTACTAGACCTAGGTCGTCTTCCCGAAGCTCGCTTCCCCCACCGGGAACTGATCATTAATTCCAAGGAAGTTAGCCACGATGACCTTGACTATGTGGTGTCACGAGTTGGTGAGTTTACTGGAGACAACAGGGCTGGGATTGAACGCACCCTTCATCGCATTTCAGCAATACGAAACAGAAACGGCTATATAATTGGATTAACCTGTCGTGTAGGCAGAGCAGTGTTTGGCACGGCAAAATTGATACAGGACTTCGTTGAGTCAGGGAAAAGCGTTCTACTCCTTGGGAAGCCTGGTATAGGCAAAACTACCATGCTAAGAGAAGTAGCCCGAGTATTAGCTGATGATCTCAAGAAACGTGTTGTCGTGATTGACACTTCGAACGAGATTGCCGGCGATGGTGACATTCCTCATCCTGCTATTGGACATGCCAGACGAATGCAAGTAGCTACTCCTGTCAAACAACACGCCGTAATGATCGAGGCAGTAGAAAACCATATGCCTGAAGTCATTATTATTGATGAAATAGGCACTGAGCTTGAGGCTCAAGCGGCTCGAACTATCGCTGAGCGTGGAGTGCAACTGATAGGCACAGCACACGGAAATACGCTGGAGAATCTAATAATGAATCCCACTTTGTCCGACCTGATTGGCGGAATACAGACAGTTACCCTCGGAGATGAGGAAGCAAGACGGCGTCGCACCCAAAAATCCATCCTGGAACGTAAAGCACCGCCTACTTTCGATGTGCTAGTTGAAATCGTTGACTACTATAGAGTGTCTGTTCACCCCAGCGTTAGCGAGGCTGTGGATGCTGTCTTACATCAACAGCCAACTGAGACAGAATTCCGGTGGATAGATGAACAAGGAAATGTAAATAAGGGAAACACGGCTATGCCATTAGCACCAAAAAGTATGCCCAAAGAGCGTGACGAGCAGTTACTGCGCCTTTACCTCTTCGGCGCTAATCGTTCTCGATTGAAACAAGTCGCTGAAGAAAAACGAAGAAAAGTAAAAATAGTTACCGACTTTAAACAAGCTGACCTTTTCTTGACCATCAAAAGCTATTACAGCCGAAAACCGCAGAAAATAAGAGATGCTGAAGCAGTCGGTATACCAATCTATGTCCTCAAGAGCAATAATTCTAACCATATGAGACAATGCTTGGATACGGTGTATCCTGCTGATTCCCCATCTCCTTATATCCAGCATGTACAATACCTATCAATTAGAAGCCAAAATCTTGACCCCAATAACCAAAATATTAAGTAACATCACAAATAGAGGAGCTAGAGTAATTCTTTGAGCTTATTTATTACCTTTGAAGGGGGCGAGGGCTGTGGGAAGACCACTCAGGCTAATGGTTTATACCGGAAGCTACTGCGGAAAAATCTTCCTGCAGTGCTGATACACGAGCCCGGAGGAACGACTCTCGGCGAGCAAATTAGGAAAACGCTAAAACGGAAAACAGAAAATATTCACCCACAAACTGAATTGCTCCTTTTTGCTGCTTCTCGCACTCAATTGGTTGCTGACGTAATCCAGCCTACCTTAAAGGAAGGGAAAATAGTTATTTGTGACCGTTTTAGCCATTCCACTACCGCTTATCAAGGATATGGGCGGGGGCTTGATTTCGCCACCGTGCAAATGGTCAACAACCTAGCAACACAAAATGTGAAGCCTAACATCGTAATATTCTTGGATTTATCGCCGGAGGAAGGACTGGCACGAAGAGGGAAGCTATTGGACCGGTTTGAGCTACAGGAATTGTCATTCCATCGCCAAGTGAGACAAGGCTATCTCAGAATGGCAGCAGAAGAGCCTGACCGCTGGTTGGTGGTAGATGCCACACTACCCAAGAAGAAAATCTCCGAAATCATCTGGGAAAAGGTCAATCACTTGCTAGCGGAAAAGGGATACCTGTAAGCCATGGCCAGAGAGCGAGCAATTGTAGCACTGAGTGGAGGACTGGACTCCTCAGTAACTGCCCTACTACTTAAGGAAGCCGGTTACGAGGTCAGCGGAGTACACATGCAACTGTGGAATACTCCGCACTGCATATATCAAGAACGTCATGCTGAGCAGATATGCCGTGTGTTGAATATTCCCTTTTCCGTGATTGACTTACGTCGAGAATTTGAGCATTATGTAATCAACCACTTTTGCCAGGAATATCAAAGGGGCCGCACTCCAAATCCGTGCATCGCCTGCAATAAACACATAAAGTTCGGCTTTTTGCTTAGCAAAGCACTGTCCCTGGGCGCTGATTATCTAGCTACTGGACATTATGCCAGCATCGAGTACTCGGGAAATAGCTACCATCTACTGAAAGCCAACGACGGGAGTAAAGACCAATCTTACTTCCTTTGCAATTTGACTCAAGAAAAGCTTAAATATCTCCTTTTCCCCTTGGGCAAATATAGTAAATTAGAAGTCAAGAAGTTAGCGAAAGAGAAGGAATTACCGGTATCACCTAAGCCAAGCCAAGATCTTTGCTTTATTTCCGATAAGAATTATCACACTTTCCTTACTCAGCGCTTCGCAACCAAACCAGGTAACATTGTACATTCTACCGGAGAAATACTAGGACGTCACCGCGGAGTAGCCTTTTACACGATTGGACAAAGGCATGGTCTGGGGACAGCTTCAGAGAAGCCACTCTACGTAATAAGAATAGAATCGGATAATAACCACGTTGTGCTTGGCAGCGAAGAAGAGCTTTACAGCCAACAAGCTACCGTCAAAGAACTAAATTGGATAACCACAAAACCACCTGCCGAATTCAGCAACATCACCGCCAAGATACGATACCGGTCATTAGAGGCGCCAGTCACTATATCCTCGAAGGGAGAGAATATTAGTGTCTGGTTCCCACAGCCACAGCGAGCAGTCACTCCTGGTCAAGCCATCGTGTTTTATGACGGTGACGAAGTGCTTGGCGGCGGTATTATCGAAAACTTTTCACCGATATCCCCCACTAGAGAAAAGGAAAATCGAGTCTTAGCGAATCAACCCAGCTAAAGCCAAAATGGGCATGAACCGCAAGGACGTCGGCAAGCTAGGTGAAAAACTGGCTCAAAGATTTCTTAAGAAAAGAGGCTATCACATTTATGAGACGAATTTCTATTGCCAGGCAGGGGAAATCGATATTGTGGCAAGAAGACGGGACTACCTTGTCTTTATAGAAGTACGCACAAAAAGCAATTTAGATTTCGGCACCCCTGAAGAATCAATAACAGCGAGCAAGAAGAAAAGACTCATTTCTTCATCTCTACACTATATTAACACTCATCGTGGTCTACCAACTTCATGGCGTATCGATGTCGTAGCAATAGAAATCGACTATAAAGGAAAAAGCAAACGTATTGAGCTTATTGAAAACGCCATAATGCTATAAAACCAGCATAAAAACTCAACAAAGTGCGATGCATGTCCTCATTAGTTAAAGCATTTTGGAGCGACACAGCAGTTAAAGTAACTTATGATGCCACCCAGCTAAACAGCGCTATCGGCATCTACGAAGAATGTTTCCTCAAACGGTATTATCTAGACGAAAGGATACTTACCCGGTTCGGTGAATTCCCCGCTTTTAAGTTTGTTCACCTATCCTAGCTTGCGCAAATTCCGTTAGCATCTTTTTCTCTATCTTACCGGATGATGCTCGAGGAATAGACTCCACAAATAGTATATGCTTTGGTACTTTGTAATCCGCAAGCCCTTGGCTACAATACTCGATTACTTCTTCCCCGATTAGTTCCTCACCTTCTTGTGTCTGGATGCAAGCAGCTATTGCCTCACCCAACTCTTCATCAGGAAGCGCAACAATTCCAACATCCCTGACTTTAGGATGAGCCCTTATCACTCCCTCCACCTCCATGGCATAAACTTCCTTCCCACCACTTTCAATGATGTCCACGCCCCTTCTACCTGTCATATGAAACCATCCTCCCTCGTCAACATAACCCAGGTCCCCAGCACAGAAATATTTACGCTCATCCACTACTTTGAAAGCCCGCTTTGTTTCCTCAGGGTTCTTCCAAAATCCCAAAGCACTATGACCACCGGTGAGAAACTCTCCCGTCTCTCCTGAGCCGGGGTTAACCTCCTTACCGGTTTCAGGATTGATAACTTTGCACGGAGTTTGAAAAGCATATATTCCTTCTCTGCCAACCTCGATTTGGATGGGAGTTATCTCCTTATCCCCAGAGCAGTTAATGCAAACATAGGCAACGCCAGAACCTCGGGCTCCGTAGCCATCCACTATTATCACAGAGGGGATCAACTCCAGAAGCTCCTTCTTGAGATGAGGCGTCCATGTCACCCTGGTGGAGAGCATAATTCCTAGTGAAGAAAGGTCATATCTTCTCCCTTCCTTCTCCATCCGCCTTAATTCCTCCACGACAGGTATAGCAAAAGCATCACCTGATATCACAGCCATGTTTACCTTTTCCTTCTCCACTATTATACAAAACTCTTGCACATCAAAGAGAGACGGGGTGGGCAGGAAAACAGTGCAGCTGCCATCCACCAGGATATTGCCCAAAGTTGGGTTATAACATGCCTCAGAGAATAAAGGGCAAACAGGGAGAACCTTATACCCTTCCTTTCCAAAACGCCTAGCCGATTTAATACGAAATCTGGTCCCCATTAATATTCCGATATGTTTGACATAAAATTTCTTCCAAAGCGCCGAGCCAAAAATGCCACGCCCTGAACGCAGTAAACCTCTGAGCCCGGGCAGCGCAAACATGGCACCATGTAAATCAATAGCGGCTCCCTTTTGCTCCCTATCCACTATCGGTAGATAATCGCTCAAGATCATCATCATTAAGCTCTTTGTCAGCCGCTCATAATCCCACACTGCCCCGACATAGTAACCTTCATTTCCCAAGCTATATTCCAGATGGGCAAAATCTTCATTGGTCACCTCGTAACTCAGCCTTGGCTTTGTAGCCGGGTGGCTTGTCATCAAGTCATCATAGATAATTGCCCCGGGGGGAACAAGCTGTGGCACCCTACCTACATCATAAACGATCAGATACCTCAGGGAGACCATCCCTTCGGTCACCCTTGCTATAGTAGAGGCATACAGACCCTCCGCTATCACTGCTACCGCATCAGCATCTTTAATTACATACGCTATCTCACCAAGGGTCAACCTGGGGTCTAAGAAAAAGGAAACCGCCCCGACCTTAGCTATAGCAAAGTTAGCTACCATCCATTCTATGGAGTTGAACCCAACGAGACCTACCCTCTCCCCTTTATTAATCCCTAAGTCTAATAAGCCGTTAGCTAATGTATTTACCTGCTGGTCAAATTCCTCCCAAGTAACCCTTCTATTTCGTTGAATAAAAGCAGTCCCATGGGGAATAATCCTTGCCAGCTTCTCCAGCCTACTTCCCAAAGTGTTGTTAGATTTTGTTCCATGCCGATAGTGCTGGCGGTAATTGGAAAAGCTGTCCCTCTCTAACCTCCCTAACTCAGTTCTCAATTCGCTGGCAGACACTTTCCTCCTGTTCACCGTTCTCTGAACCTTTTCAGGTTTCTCTAAATCCACAATATCCCTCTACCTGGCCATCGCGTCATGTTACACGATTTCTCAAATATTATACCAGAGGACATCACCAAAGTGGGGATTACCTTGAAATCAGCAAGACATTATTCACAGAAAACAGGCAAACTGCTTCCCCGACACTGGAATAGTCACGCAGGCTTAGACAATGCATATGTCCCTCTACCGCGAATGCCACAATAAGGCTCGCCACAATAAAGCTTGCCCCACCACCCTACCTCATCTGCTTTATGCTTAAGATGGTTAATGCGCCTCCCCCCCCAGTCTAGACTCAACAAATTCCTTAAGCACCCTTTTCTCCATTTTGCCAGTTGCCGCCCTAGGAAGAGAGACTACGAACATTATATGCCTTGGTATTTTGTGTGCCGGAAGGCCTTGGCTACAGTACTCCACTACATCACGCTCGCTTAACTTCTCCTCTTCACCCACCGCGATAACGGCAGCTAACACCTGGCCCAGCTCTTTATCGGGAACCCCCATAACAGCAGCATCCCTCACTTTAGGATGAGACTTGATAAACTCTTCTATCTCCTCGCTATAGACCCTCTCCCCCCCTGTTTCTATGCATTCCTTGCCTCCTCTTCCTACAAGACAGAACCGCAATTTGTCATCAATATAACCATCGTCGCCAGTAAAGAAACATCTTCGGCCATCTATAACCCTGAAAGCCTTCTTAGTGTCAGCAGGACGTTTCCAGTATCCTAGAGCTACATATCCTGCAGCAACAAATTCTCCCACCTCTCCCGTTCCGAGCATAACCTCCTTCCCCGTTTCACGATTGATAACCTTGAAAGGGACTTGTAGGGAGTATACTCCGCCCCTAGCAGGAAGCGTAGCTCCAGCACAGGGCAGCTCTTTATCCTCCAGAACAGCAGCCGACCCATAACCAACGCTAAACTCTGTGCACCCATATGCATCCGTTACCACAACCTGAGGTAAGAATCTACAAAGTTCCCTTTTAGTGTGAGGTGACCACGCTACTCCCGAAGATGCTATACTTCGGCACGATGAGAGGTCATATGTTCTACCTTCCTCCTTCGCCTTCTTCAATTCATCCAGGATTAGCAGCGCGAACGCATCTCCATTTATCATGACGCCATCCACCTTCTCCCTCTCTATTGTTTCTAAAAGTTCCCTGGCATTGAACGGATAGGAATTGGGAAGGAAGACTGTAGTAGCTCCAATTGCAGCAACCATACCAAAAGTCTGCATATAGGCACTTGCATGGAACAAAGGGCAAACTGGAACATACTTAACCCCTTCCCTCTTGAGACGCCTGTTTACGTCAGCCATCAAACCTTTTCCCCATGTCATCCTAAAGAACCTGATTACCGCCACACGAATAAAGCCAAAACGACGGCTCAAACGGGATAATGTTCTAAGTCCTGGTAGAGGATATAAATTAAACAGAAACTCGAAAATTTTCTCATCACCATACCTGTCAAATGGCGGTAATAAAACATTGTAAATAAGTTGCTCAACGCCCTTCACCCTCTGTTCATTATCCCACACCACCCCTTTGGGATATCCAGTCTTTTCACTAGTGTACATTAGATAGCAAAAATCCTCGTTCGTCACCCTATAACGTAGCTTTGGCTTTCTAGCCCGATATTTTGCCATCAAGACGTCATAGTCAAGTGCCCCACGGGGTACATACTGTGGCGACCTAGCCGTGCCATAAACTATGAAATACCTTAACGACGCTATTCCTTCAATTACCCTTTCTATAACGCGGGCATACTCATCTTCCACTATCATCGCCACCGCATCGGCATCCTTAATTATGTATGCTATCTCATCAAGGGCAGCCCGGGGATTCAAGCTGAACGGAACAGCACCAATTCTAGATATGGCAAAGTAGGACTCCATCCACTCTATGGAGTTGAACCCAGCAATACCTATTCGCTCCCCTTTCTTAATCCCCAAGTTAAACAACCCGTTAGCTAATTTGTTTACCCGCTCATCAAATTGCTTCCAGGTAAGCCTTCTATCGCCTTGAACAAAGGCTAACTTGTCGGGGATAACATTGACTATCCTTTCCAGTCTGGCTCCCCAGGTGTTGTTGGATCTTCCCCCAGTAAGGTAGCTCCGACGGTAGCTAGTAAAGCTGTCTTTCTCTAGCCTCTCTTCTTCCCCTAATTCATTAACAGCCACTCCGCCTTCTTCCATGTTTCAATTCTTTGCAGCACTTCACTGACCGATAGCAACAACTATATATACCGTACCATGAAATTACAAGGAGTGAACTCATTCACGAGCTCACGAGGGTTAAAATATCCCTCCACTCATCGAATGGATACTAAAAGGCAGCGCTCACTTGGTTTTTGCCATCATATCTTCCCTCAAGGTACTGCTCAAATAGCAACCTATCATCTCCAAAAGCTTGTTTATGCCCCAGCCTTTAGCAGCGGAGATGAGAACAGTATTCTTGCTTGATAGCCCACTTCGTCCTTCAAGGAAAGGAATCGTGGTCAGATATTCCAGTTCTTCCTCACTGCCCACGGATAAATCCAGCTTGTTAAACACTGTGACCCTTGGCTTATCATTAAGGTTTAGTTCTTCTAATATTTTCTCCACCACCAGGCATTGATAGGAAGCATTCTTATGCATTATGTCAACTATATGAACAAGCAGGTTAGCTTCACTAAGCTCTTCAAGGGTGGCGCGAAATGCAGCGATTAGCAAGGTTGGCAATTTGTGAATAAACCCAACAGTATCCGTAATTAGAAACCGCTGCCCATCAGGCAAAGTCAAACGACGAGTTACCGGGTCTAAAGTAGAAAAGAGGTCTTCTTTCACCACCATGCTTGCTCTGCTTAAAGCATTGAATAAAGTGCTTTTGCCTGCATTGGTATATCCTACAAGAGCTACTACAGGCATACCCATCGTCCTGCGACGCTTTCGATAAAGGTCTCGATGTCGCCTTATTTCCTCTATCGCACGTTCAAGACGGTTAATACGCTTGTGGATAAGACGGCGGTCAGTCTCCAATTGCGATTCACCCGGTCCCCTGGTACCAATTCCACCACCAAGCCGCTCCAAGTGACTCCACTGACCAACAAGCCGCGGCAACAGATATTGATGCTGAGCCAATTCAACTTGAAGCTGTCCTTCCCGAGTCTGAGCATGTTTGGCAAATATGTCTAAGATGAGTGCAGTGCGGTCAATAATCTTAACCCCGAGAACTTCCTCGAGATTTCTCTGTTGTCGTGGGGATAAGTCGTCATCAAAAATCACTGTATCATACTGAATTTGTTCCTTAAGATTGCATAGCTCATCAATCTTGCCTTTGCCGATATAGTGAGCCGGCGAAGGCATACGTAGCTTTTGAATGAGCTTGCCCACGACAGCAGCATTAGCCGTCTTGGCCAAATAAGATAGTTCTTCTAATGAATCAACTGCAGACCAACCCTCACTAGAGACTTTGCTTTCTACCCCTACTAAAAATACACGCTCCTGCTCAGCTTCCGTGGCAAAAGTCTTTCGCCTTATTTTTGCCTCCCTTGCCAGGATAATAATCGCTCCATTCCTTGCTCCAATTTGTCATCGGGAAGAGTCAAGGAGAACCTGATATAGCTTTCTCCTTCCTTTCCGTAACCAATACCCGGAGTTACCGCCACCCCAGCTTCATTAAGCAACTTATCGGCAAAAGCTATGGAGGTGTAACCTTGAGGAACATTCGCCCAAATATAGAAAGTAGCTTTAGGAACTCTCGCTCTCAGCCCTATCTCATTGATAACTTGTATTATCTTATCTCGGCGGCGTTGCAAAATAGCATTGTGCTCTGAGATATGCTCCTGAGAACTGTTTAGGGCCTTTATGGCAGCATGCTGGATTGCTTGAGGAATACCTGAATCCAGATTGGACTTGACTCGAAACAACGCACTTATCATTTCAGCATTGCCCACGACCATCCCTGTTCGCCAGCCAGTCATATGGTAGGTTTTTGATAAAGAATGAAATTCCACGCCAACTTCCTTAGCCCCAGAGGCTTGCATGAAACTCGATGGCTTATAGCCATCAAAGGCAACCTCAGTGTAGGCAGCATCGTGACATATCGCCAGACTGTGCTCCTCGGCAAAGCAAACTGCTTTCTCAAAGAATTCAAGCTCAGCGGTGGCACCAGTGGGATTATTGGGATAGTTTAGCCACATGAGCTTTGCTCGCCTGGCTATATTATCGGGGATAGTTTCAAAATCGGGCAAGAAATTGTTTTCCTCCTTCAAAGGCATGAAGTACGGTTCACCACCAGCCAACAGGGTTCCCATACTGTAAACAGGATAACCTGGGTCAGGCACTAAAGCTATGTCTCCAGGCTCGATAAAGACTAAAGCTATATGTCCAATGCCTTCTTTCGAGCCAATGAGTGGCAATACTTCTCCACTCGGATCCAGAGCAACCTCAAACCGCCTTCGATACCATCCAGCAATGGCTTCGCGAAGTTGAGTCAAGCCAGCGGTTTCAGGATAACGATGGTTAACAGGATCACGTGCTGCGTCACACATATACTCAATAATATGAGATGGCGTGGGTAAGTCAGGATCGCCAACAGCAAAGTTGATCACATCCACCCCCTCAGCCTTTTTTTCAGCAATCCTTCGGTTAATTTCTACAAAAAGATATCGAGGTAACCTATCAAGGCGCTTAGCTACTTGCATTAGTTCCCCCTTAGATAGCCGGGATTGTAAACCGAACTTTTCTTATTTTAGCCACTCTCCAGCGAATACCTCCTCAACAGGACCACCAAGCATTACCTCACCTTTCCCATCCCAACGTACCGCTAAAGCTCCTCCTGGAAATATTATGTCAACATCGGTGCCAACATAATTAAGCAACCGGGCAGCTACAGCGATGGCACAAGCACCACTCCCACAAGCCAAAGTCTCCCCGACGCCACGCTCCCACACTCTAGCTTCTAGCTTCTTCTTATCTAGAATCCTTGCTATCTCAAAATTCGTCCCTTGCGGAAACATGTAATGCTTCTCCACCTTCGGACCTACTTCCTCTAATGGGAATTTGACAACTGGTTCAGAGACAAAGCACACCGCGTGAGGATTTCCCATAGATAGAAGAGACAAACCCAACTTCCTTTTGCCCAAGGTCAAAGGATAGTTCAATATTGGTATTATATCAACTTCCCCTGTAATGGGAATCTGTTGAGGCTTAAATCGAGGCATGCCCATACTTACCTCAACCCACGTTACCTTGTTCCCTGCTACATAGGCTTTTGCCTTTCCGATACCTGCTAGAGTTTCTACAGTTAAACAGGGATTGCTTGGCTCCGCTCCCGGTGACACTTCGTCCGTTAGCTCTTGTTCAATAGCATATTTAACAAAACACCTTAGTCCATTGCCACATGTTTCAGCCTTAGAACCATCAGGGTTAAAAACACGCATCTTCAAATCAGCAACCTTGGACCTTTCCACCACCAGCAATCCGTCGGCTCCCACACCTAAGTGGCGTTGACACACAGCTCGTGCCAATCCTGCCCAATCATGCTCCACATCCCTGCCATCCACAAGGATAAAATCATTGCCACTGCCCTGTAACTTGTGAAATTTCATGATAGAAAGCTCTCCACTAAATCGTTGGCCATTTTCTCACTATTATCAGCATCAAACCAGTTAATTCTAGCATCGCCAGGACGAAACCAGGCATACTGATGACGAGCGAAACGGTGAGTTTCATACTTTATTCGTTCTACCGCCTTGGGCAAGCCCACGCTGCCAGAAAGAAAATCGCCAATCTGCTTATAGCCTATGCCAGACATTGCAGGCAAGGAAAGGCTATAACCTTCGTGCACCAACTCCTTTACCTCTTCGACTAACCCTCTATTAATCATTTTGTCCACACGCTGGTCAATCTTGTGGTAAAGTTCGCTTCTTTCTGCAGTCAAACCAATAACCAAAATGGGAAAATGGGGTGCCTGTTTTTTCCTAGTTAGCGAAGGAAGTTGCCCAGACAGATGGTAGATTTCCAAAGCTCTTATGATACGACGTATATTACGAGGGTCTATCTTTTCCGTTGTTACAGGGTCAATTTCACGCAATTGCTGGTAAAGAGCCTGACTCCCCTGCTCCCCTGCTTTAATTTCCAGTTTCCGCCTTAAGTCTCGGTCAGGAGGAACGTTAGGGACTTTCCAACCCTCGATTATCGACCAGACATAAAGGCCGCTACCTCCTACCAGTAACGGTAACTTACCTCTCCGCTGGATATTCTGGATTACACGGCGAGCCATGCGAAGATAGTTCGCCAGGTTAAAATCATCGTCGGGATTCACCACGTCAATGAGGTGATGAGGAACTGACTTTTGTTCCTCCAGCGTAGGCTTGTTGGTGCCGATATCCATATACCGGTAAACCTGGCGGCTGTCGGCACTTACTATCTCCGCCCCAAAATCGGAAGCTAATCGAAGGGCAAGCTTGCTTTTACCTATCGCTGTAGGACCAACAATAGCAACAAGACATCTCATCGCCTCGAAGCTCTTTAGCTAAGCCCCCTGCTTTTTAATCACGGACGATTGACTCACAATGTCGGGAAACTCATCGGCTTTAAGGCTCGCACCACCAATTAAAGCACCATCGATTTCAGACTGAGAAGCAAACTCGGCAATGTTGTTGCTAGTAACGCTGCCGCCGTACAGGACACGCACTTCTTGAGCCGCATCGTTACCCCAAAGCCTGGCAAGAATATCCCGAATAGATTTAATGGTGGTTTCCGCAGTTAACCCGTCAGCCGCCCTGCCTGTGCCAATAGCCCATACCGGCTCATAGGCAACGATTAAATTAATGGTGGGCTTTATACCACCTAAACTTCCCGTTAATTGTTTAGTGATAACCCGCTCTGTTTCACCAGCTTCATTTTCCTCGAGCCTTTCACCAACACACAAGATAGGCTTCAGTCCGAAATCTAGAGCGGCTTGCACTTTTTTATTAATTACCTCATCTGTCTCGCCAAAGCACCAGCGCCTCTCAGAATGCCCTAGGATAACGAATTCCACGAGCCCTTCAAGCATTAGAGGAGATATCTCCCCTGTGTAAGCCCCCTTTACTTCAAAATACATATTTTGAGCCCCCAATTTAACAGAGGAGCCTTGGAATATCTTGCCCACCGCAGTTAAAGAAATAAACGGCGGGCAAACTACTTTCTCTACCCCTTCTATTTTATCCAACTTCTCTCGCATAGAAGAAGCAAGTTCCTTAGCTTCAGCTACCGTGGTGTTCATCTTCCAATTACCGGCAATTAAAGGAATGCGCATGATAGACTCCTATTATTCTTCCTGATCCAACAGGGCTTCCACTCCGGGTAAGGGAGCACCCTCCAGAAACCTCAAACTTGCCCCACCACCTGTAGAGACATGAGTCATTCTATCAGCTAACCCCATTTCCTGAGCCACCTCGGCGCTGGAGCCACCCCCGATGATAGTGGTGGCATTACTGAGAGTAGCAAGTACATTCACCAATGACCTGGTGCCGTGGTCAAAAGGAGGCACTTCACAAACACCCACAGGACCATTCCATACAACGGTGTGGCATCTTCTCAACATATCTGAAAAAAGCTCAATGGTGTTTGCTCCAATATCTACGATTGAACTATCAGCTGGAAGCCCCTCTATAGACACAAGCTGGCTGCTAATACCACGGGTAATTGCTGGCGCTACCACCACATCCACAGGTAATAAAATCTTAGCAGTCCATTCTCCACCTGCCTCCTGTAATAACTGCTTAGCTAGATCCAGCTTGTCCTCCTCCACAATGGAATTGCCCACCTCATATCCCTGCGCCTTCAGAAAAGTAGCTGCCATACCACCACCAATAAGTAAGAAATCTACCCATCTTAACATGTTCTGTAGCAACCCCATTTTGTCGCTGACCTTAGCACCACCTACCACACAACCAAATGGGCGTTTTGGCTCGCTTAATAAACAGCCTAATACTTCCAATTCCTTCTCCAACAGAAAACCAGCCACTGCGGGCAAATATTGAGCCACACCAACGGTAGAGGCATGTGCTCTGTGGCTGGTTGCAAAGGCATCATCGACATATAAATCAGCTAACTCAGCCAGTTCTTTAGCGAACGAAGGGTCGTTTGCCGCTTCCTCAGGGTGAAACCGGAGGTTTTCCAAAAGGAGGACGTCTCCTTCCCCAAGCATTTCCACCTTGCTTTTCACCTCTTCACCCACACAATCATCAGCGGTCGCAACAGGCAACTCCAGAAGTTCTGACAACCGTCGCACTATCGGCGCCATTCGTAATTCTTCAACAACTTTGCCTTTAGGACGCCCTAGATGAGAGCAAAGTATTACCCTTGCTCTATGCATAACAAGATACTTGATGGTAGGTAGCGATGCTTGAATACGACTATCATCGGTAACGACACCTGTTTCCATATCCAGTGGCACATTAAAATCAACCCTAACTAAAACCTTCTTCCCCTCAACGGACATATCCTTAACAGTCTTTTTTTGCATCTTTGTACCTAGTAGTCGCGTTCCAACAGGAAGCTCGCCATCTCCTTCAACGGAGTCTGGCGTGATAAATCCAAACTGCTTATTCCCAATTTCGCCAGAGCTTGGCGATGATATCGTCCTATCAACTTTTCACCATATTTACGCGCCCCCGAGCAGTCTAAGATTTCCACCACCATAGCAATATCCTCACTTGAAATAGCTTCCTGTGAGTAAAGTTCTTCTAGCTTCTCACGGTCACTGTCCTTACAATTCTCAAAGGCATAGACCACCGGCAATGTTTTCTTCCTTCGCGAAATATCTTCTTTCACCGGCTTCCCGATCTCCCCCTCCTTTCCCCAGATACCCAATATATCATCCTGAATTTGATAAGCCATGCCCAGCTCTTTGCCAAACCCATAGAGAGAATCCACCACCTTAACACCATCCGCAGCCAAACATGCCCCTATGGCAGTTGATGCAGCCATTAACGCTGCCGTCTTCTTAGCTATCATATCAAGATAGTCCTTCATAGTAACATCAAGACGGCTTTGATAGGCAATATCAAGATATTGCCCCTCACAAAGCTCCAGGCAAGCTTTATTTAATAATTGGGCCGCAGTCACTACCTTTTGCTCGTTTATACCATTATACCTTAATTTGAACAAGGCTGAGAAGGCCAGGGCAAACATGGCATCGCCGGCATTTATCGCCTGCGACTGACCCCATATCTTCCACACAGTGTCGCGGTGATGGCGTTCGGAGCTAGCATCTTGAATATCATCGTGAATCAAGGAGAAATTATGAATAAGCTCTAGCGCTGCCGCGGCAGGCATTATCCGCATTGCGTCCCCTCCTACTGCCTGGTAACTAAGCAAGCAAAGGAGAGGACGGATAAACTTCCCCACCTCCCGATGGCAAGGGCGACCCTGCTCATCCTGCCACCCCATGTGGTATCGCAATACATCATAAAAAGTCAGAGGATTGCTACCAATAATCTCCTTCAGCTCTGCTTCTATCCCCTGCTGATAAGATTGGGAATCTTCAGCTAACCTCTTGCTGCTTCTCATCAACTCATCTTAATGGGGAAGGGGGGACTCGAACCCCCACGCCTTTCGGCACATGATCCTAAGTCATGCTCGTCTGCCAATTCCGACACTCCCCCAGATACAAAATGCCTCATCACTATTCTACCAGAGGTCTCTCAACAAGGCTATTGGTATTGAGCTATCACCACAAGGCATTAGTTTATTCCTGGCTAGTTTAAGCTGTAGTAACGCTAAATACTCCTACTTTAGAGCCATAAGAGCATTCTGCAACCAGAAAGCTAATGGATACAGGAAGAGCTAACAGCCCACTTACTAAGCTGGTTAATAGCTACCTTCATTGGCTTAGTTAACTGGTTAACTTCTAGGCATAAGATATGATTGTTAGTCATGCTCGTTATATGGACATCATTACTCAGCCTATGCACAGGGGGTATAGAGGAGCACCTAAAGTGGAATGATGTAGGGAGTGAGACCTGATATTATTCTATGCCTGATTATCCTGGTGGCAATCTTCGTTTACGCTTTGCGTCATCCTGATATTGATGACTGGCGTGGTCATTAGGGTGAAAACGCTTCGCTTTCTATGCTTCGCTTCGCTTATGTCTTGAATGCCTGCTTAGTTTTTTGTGTCAATTGCCAAAACCCTGTTTTGTAGCTAGAGTAACATTTAGTAACAACCAGTCCTTTTTAGCTTAACGCCAAATTAACGCCAAATTTCTAGCTTTACCTTGAAGCTAAGCAAATAAGGCAAATTGTTCTCCGTGGGCTCCAATACAAGACAAAACCTAAGCTAGAGAGAATGCTAAAGAAGATTCGAGTTAGTCGTGATGGATGGGATGTTCGTGTTGCCTAATAGCGTGGAGAATGCTTGGTGTATCGAGGCTTTCTGCCATACTTTTGCTGAAACTTTCTGCTATGGGAGTAGCACTGTTGGATAGCTACCTGAAAAGAAGATGTACAAAGAGTGTCACTATCAGCAGTGGTAGCGATAGGGAAATCTTGACTGAAAGATTGATCCTTATTGCAACCTTTATCACTAGTCATTTTTCTCCTGATGCCTGAACAGCATCTTATCCTAAGTTATGCCTAATCAGCATAACTGATACAGGTAACAAAATCGACAATGCTACTCCCAATTTAATTATAGCATTATTACATAGAAATCTTCACTTGTTAATTATACCAACTTGGTTAGCAAATACGGCCCATTACTAACATATACTGTAATTACGGTGTCATTCTATTTTGGTTGTTTAGTGTCATCACTTCATTCTCACTATTACTAGCGTATTCTAAAAATTGAGCCTAAGGCATATTTTATTCCAGCAGCCATACACAAGAAAATAACGCCAAGTATAGCCCAAAGTATTTTGTCGCTAGCCAAGCCAGATATTATCAAGACAATGCCAATTAAAACGAACACAACCCGAAGTAGGGTACCTAGAGTTCCAGCTATAAAGTCTCGCATATAGTCTAACTCCCCCTTTTTACTGGCTAAAGTGTTGATATTCTACCACTAATTTGGTTGTTTAACGAGCTCCTGGCATGTCACTATTGCCTTGCTATCACCTGATAGGAACAAGCCTGCTAGTATCATTATCAGAGCCAGTAGAACAGTCAACCTTTTCATCATCGCCTTGAATTATACCCCTAGTCAACCTTAAGTAGAAGACATGCTAAGTTTGAAGATAGCTTGAAGCTACAGGTTGCTAGCTAGACCGTGGCCAGGAGTCAGTGCAGATGGTGACTAAGCAAATTAAGGTGGTGAAAATTTAATTGGTAAAGGCTAGAGTCAAAATGCGAGGCTTTCTCCGCCTTCCTTTTTCTAGCCATGGTTTGCTTTCTTGTCAGGGTTTCTCATCAATCCTGTCGATTAGAATTAGAGGGATGATAATGTCATGCACAGGGCAATCAGGGTTAATACAAGCATAACCAATATACTTATATCCAGGTGAGAACCCGAATACCAACAGACCAGCAACTATAGCTACAGGTTCAACCCAAGCATGTAGGCATGTTGGACATCGGTAATCTTCAAAGATATCTGAAGCTGAAAAAGTGGCTATAGTCCTATCCCAGGGGAATAATCTTCTTTTCAGTTTTTCCACCACACTGGGATTCCCTGCCTTTTCATCCATGACCTCTACCATAGCTCCGCATCTCCTTTCTCTCTCATCTGCTATGTGTTGCGCTGTATTCCATGCCCACTCCTCAATATCCCAGGGGGGCTTGAACTCTTTATCGATGGTTATTTCGCATATTACCTTGCCTTGCTTGTTATGAACTTTCACACTCATTTAATTTCTCCGAACTAAATACACTATTTAGATTATTACCGAGGGTATGTGAACTTCTATGGGGTTCTTCTCCAAAGTGATTGGTACATAATATTAGTCGCCCTCATAATCCTTAATAAGTTTCTCAATTCTATCTAAATCCACAAAGCCACGCCCATCTAATCCCGCTTGAATTAGCAATCCTGATTCTGTTGGCTGAAGACCTAATACAAGTTGGCAAGTTCCGCATACTATGTAAACTTTGCCGCCGTTATAATCAATTACCACTGCGGGTGGGACAACGATATAAGCACTATACTCATCCTGTCTACCAACTTTTACTAGTAACCAACCAGGGGGAATCTTTTCTTCCTGTTCGGGGGAAGACAGTTTTGCTATCCCTATCCCTATAGATCCTCTGCAAATATCACAAATAATGGGGTCAGGCAAAATGGGACGCTCTTCCTTTTCACCTTTGATTAATTTCTGGATATTACGGTTTGCTACCTTGGCAGACTTTGACACTTTATTCCTTGCCTTTAGTCCGTCCTCTACCTTACTAATTTCTGATTCAGGGAAACCCATCTTAGCTAAGGCACGACGACTTGCCATTATGTTGAATTCAAGTTTGGTTACTGGCACATATCCCCTTGCTATGCTCATTTGCTCTACCCTTATTTTATTCCCCTCACCACCCACCCATCAACCACCCTGGTTCGGCTTCACCCACTCATGACCACATCTTAAACACTTGTGAATGTGTATCATCTTATTATTTATTACCTTCCCAGAATGTCTGGTAACTTATTACATTGTCTTCCCCTTGTTCAAAAAAACCACCTAGCTTGTTTGCTAACTCTCTCAATTTTCTTTCTTGTTCCTGAGTTATTTCGTCACCACAGCTATCAAACAATACATCAAAATCCGCTTTGTCTTGTCGCCACTTTTTGTAATCCTCGTATGTAAACCCATACTGTTCTGCCACAGATATTTCAATAAAGCCCATAACATGATCTTTTCTTAGATATGCGACTTTATCCCAAGACTCGGGATCACCAAATGATATCATCCAAGGAGGTACAACAGCATGTATAAGAAATTGCCCAGTAGAGTCTATAAATATAAGTCCTTTGTCTGTGGTTTCAAATACATTCATTGTGTGGTCAGAATAACCTGACAATTCTACATAGACTAGTCCTGCTCTTATCCCTGAAGCTTCTGCGTTATTGTGTAGAAGTTCTGCAAAATCACTGCATATAAAGTCAACATCATTTTCATCTTCTGTTATAAGTGCTATCAAATAGGTATTTTCATCAGTAATATCATTGTAGAGAAAGTCTTTAAGAGCCTCGTAAGTTATATTTCGAGATAGTGGATTGTCAATTAGCCTAACGGGTTCTCCATTTCCTTTGACCAAGATAGCTTGACTAGCATATAACGGATGGACTTCTATCTCCCCGGTTTTTGGTGCTGGAGGTGGAGTTGTTCCTCCTGATGGTGGAGTAACTGTCCCTCCTCCACAATTTATTACACCAACCAATCCAACCATCAACGAAATCGTCACTAAAATATGAACTAACCGTTTCATAGTTACCTGCCCCTGTATTTTACCTCAATTATATCCCCAGATAACCTCACATGGAAGGCATGCTAAGTTTAAGGATAGCTTGAAGCTGTACCTGCAGAAACCATACATATTATGTTAGTATCGCCCTAGGAGTGTGTGCGATGAGTAAATACCTTGAGGAAAGCGATCTTGAAAGAATGGGCTATGTCTGCACGGAATGTGGCAAGGTCAGCAATATCCTCAAGTCTTGCCCAAAGGGGTGCACCAAGATTTGTCAGGATTGTTTGAGGGAGAAAGGCCGTAGCTTTGTTTTCTGTAAGAAGTGTGGTGATATGACACTTCAGAGATGGCACCCAACCTAAATTTCCCCGACAGATGAGGGACGAGAATAGCTTCAGCTAACCTTAAATAGAAGACCTCATATAATTCTTCAGAGCATCGGTCTATATCTTGCTTGGCAAGCGGGTGAACCCAAAGGCATCCCTCTATTCAAGATTCGCTATGGTCAAATAAAGGGAGAAAATGCCCATGTACCCTTTTTTTATCCTGTATCATTACCTCTTGCCCTGAAACGCAGAATAAAGGGGGAAATGCCTAATAACCCCCTGGAGAATAAAGCAGACCCCCTGTTCCCCGAGCGGAATTTGGTGTTTATTGGTAGGTAGGCTCTCACAACTGCAACCTTAAATTTCGGCTCTCACTATATGTTTCATATACAGAATATATTGTTTTTGCATTTAGAACATAGGGGAAAATATATGTTTTTGTAGCTAATAGAATGGAAATATACCTCTAGAATTATTAAGCCAGTAACTATAAGAAGAGTTGGCTAAGAGGGGCACTAAAATCTTAGTTCCGGTCTTTAGACCAGAGCTCAATTCTTTGCTTCCCATAGTTGAACTGAACTCTAAAGAGATTGAAGAAGCCAACTTGCCCCAATACGCCATAAGGTATGTCTAGGTCGTAGGAAAAACCTGCATAACACGGAATTTTCCATCCTCCTATCTCCATTTCTATATCATGGAAATAGGCAGTTTGCTGAATACCTCCGATGCCAAAGAAAGTAAGTTTCTTGCCTGATTTGACTTTTAAGTCTATTTGCTCACCAAGCCCACCATGAAAGATACAAAGGTCAGCCCCAGAATCAATAAGCGATAAATGACGGACTTTCTTATTCTTGTTTATCAGGGAGACAGGCACCACTGGCCTAGAAGCACTTCGCCGCCGGGGGAACGCCTCACAAGGTTCTGCAGGAAACTTGCGGTAATCAAGCTTAAGGTGGATAGTCACAATATGTAAGTGCCGTAGTGCTCTGGAACTCTTGTTAAGATAGGGTTTTTCTCACTACGTGAAGACGCCTGTTCCAAAGCCTTCTTTGGCGTATCACCAACTCCAACAACCTTGCTACTGTCTTCAGAAAGAGCAACCCATTCGTCAGAATAAGGTTTTAAAAGCTCCCTTAAATCTGTTTTTTCAGCCATCTCACCTCCGTGAACTTATTGTAACACCCAACCATTATTGTAACAAACCTTACTTTTGTAAACAAATATTAACAAGACAAAGATAATTGTCTAGCTGTAGCTATGTGGGCAGAGCCTGAAGTGGAGTCGCTAAGAAAGAGACGGGGGTCTCGCAGTTTCCATAGGTTACAAAAAGACCACTAATGAAGAGTAAAATGTCTTAGACTCTCTCCTGGTGTTCCTTAAGCCACCTGAGAGCTTTTCATAGATAGATGAAAGTATTAAGAAAAAGCTAGATCTGGGATAGTCACAAAACTTAACCCATCTTACAAGGATAGACATTTTGTGGTATGCTTTTTCATCAGGCATTACATGTTATTTGCTATTCCAAAGTATTTCCAACCTATAAACGGTATGCCATTGGGCGAAATGCAAAATATCAGGTGCCAGAGATGTCTCAGTGTATAGACTTAGCGGTAGCATGTCATCCCAAAGCGGCCGAGCACCATCGCGAGCATCTGCAGAAGAGCGACGTATCGATTACCTGTGCAAATGTGCGATATAGATGTAAGGTACACTAACTAGGTTAGCGGAAAGAGGGAAAAATGATTATAGATGCGCATTGTCATGTTTGGACATGGGATATTATATCGGATAACTACTGGAACGAACTGGCTGAAATCGCGATAGATTTTTTTAGAAAGAACAAACTGGGGTCTCCTACAGTAGATGAAGTAAAGAACAACATTATGGACCCAATGATGGATGCTGATGGCTCGAAGCTGATAGCAAACATGGACGCATCGGGGGTAGACAAGGCATTTATTATGGCCCTTGATTGGGGATACGGGATAGGAGAGGCACGTAAAACAGTGGACGAGATCAATCAATTCTATGGCTCTCTGGCAAAGAAGTACCCCGATAGGGTTGTTGCATTCGCCGGGGTTGACCCGCGCAGGTCTGACGCGGTTGATATCCTGGACAGAGCGGTGAACGACTATGGATGCCGCGGTCTTAAGTATCATCCCACAGCAGGCTTCTATCCTGATAGTGAGGAGTCATACAGGGTACTGGAGAAGGCCCAGGAATTGAATATCCCGCTGCTTTCCCATCTGGGGCCCATTTCAAAGCCCTTGAAAAGTAAATATGCCAGGCCTGTCTACCTGGATAGCATAGTAACTGATTTCCCAAAACTTACGGTCATAGGTGCTCATATGGGCTTTTGCTGGTGGCACGAGATGGTTAACCTGATATCGACCAAGGCAACCACCTTTTATGCCGATTTCTCCGGTCAACAGGTAACAGCAAGAAGAGACTTTGCCGAGTTTTGCCATATGCTAAGAGCAGCCTTTGATGAGGCTGATGCATCAAAGTTCCTTTGGGGAACAGACAATCCCGTATTGGAGGCTGTAATCCCCATGAAAGACTGGGTTAGCATGATAAAGGAGCTACCTGAGAATGCGCCTGATGGTCTTAAATTTACAAAAGAAGAAATAGACGCAGTACTCGGAGAAAACGCCGCAAAAATCTTTGGTTTTAAAAGCTAAAAAAGGAGGGAAAATGGCTATTAAGACTTACGATGAATACTTCAACAGAATCAAGAAGATGAGGAGAAATCTCTACATCGCTGGAGATAAGGTAGGTAGAGATGATGAAAGACTCCAGGGACAGTTGCGCATCTTCCGGGAGACATATGACCGTGCCAATGACCCAGACTGGGAAAATCTATGCACTGCAGCATCACATTTAACGGGGGAAAAGATAAGCAGGTTTACTCATATCCATCAAAGCGTGGATGACCTGCTGAAGAAGCAGCAAATGACCAGACTTTTATGCCACAGGGTCGGCGGCTGTATTATGAGGTGCATGGGAATAGATGTTATGAATGCCCTCTCTGTGGTTACCCATGAAATGGACCAGCTGCTGGGTACGGATACCAACAAGAATTTCCTGAAGTATCTCCGATATTGGCAAGATAATGATATATCTGCCAATTGTGCTCAGACTGACACCAAAGGTGATAGGCTCAAAAGACCCCATGAGCAGGTGGACCCCGACCTCTATCTCAGAATTGTGGAAAGCAGACCTGATGGAATCGTGGTAAGAGGAGCAAAAATTGATAACACGACTGCTCCAGTGGGTGACGAGATTGTGGCCGTACCTGTAAGATTCATGACTGACAAGGATAGTGATTACGCCGTTGCCTTCGCCATCCCGGCTGACTGGGAAGGAGTAAAAATGCTGGTCAGGCCGGCATATTTGCACAAGACAAAATATCTACACAGCCCCGTCGAGGGAATTGGTGATGCGGAATCATTTACCATCTTCGACGATGTCTTTGTTCCTCGAGAAAGGGTCTTTTTGGATGGCAAAGGCGACCCCAGACAAACACCCTTCGCTGGTTTCCTCGCTCTGCTCTTTGCCCACTATCATCGTCACTCATATACCGGATGTAAGCCTGCGATATCGGAAATTTTAGCCAGCGCTGCGGCACTTGTAGCAGATTACAATGGAATTGAAAGGACAACGGCTGTGAGAGACAAGCTGGCTCATATGATAACCACAGCAGAGCTTGTTTTTGCTGCTGGTCAGATGAGTGCCTATCGGGCTGAGAAATCATCATCTGGAACATGGGTACCTGATGAAATCTTGACTAACGCTGGCAGGAAACTCGCTGGTGAGGAAATCTATAATGAGTTTAAAATTGTCGCTGACCTTGCTGGAGGTTTGTGTGCTACCATGCCCTTCGAAGAGGAATTCTTCTCAGAAGAAACAGGAAAACTGGCAAATAAGTACTTGATGAGAAACCCTAAAATATCCGCCGAGAATCAACAGCGGTGTTTCCGAGGCATAGAGAACTTGATAGTCTCAGATTTGGCTGGGGTGATGCAGGTGGCGGGGTTGCATGGTGGAGGTTCGCCTCAGATGGAGACAATCACCATGATGGGGAGATATGACCTCGAAAGTCTGAAGAGTATAGCAAAGTATCTGTTTGGAATAGAAAAGGAATTGCCCAAATATGAAAGACCTCCGGTAACTCCCAGAGCAATGCTGGAGCGATTTCGAGAGCTGTATGGTAAAACCTAGACTGGTCGCGTGTTTAGCTGTATATCACCAGAAGGAGTAGTATTATGAGCGATAAGAAAAGAGGTACATTTCTGGAGAAGTTTCATCTTCCAGGGAAGGTAGCTTTAGTTACCGGTGGAAGCCGGGGAATTGGTCGAAGCATCGCTTTAGGGCTGGCAGAGGCAGGTGCTGATGTTGTGCTTGCCAGCCGTAAATTACCGGACTTGGAAGCAGTGGCTCAAGAAATAACCGACATGGGAAGGAAAGCCCTTCCTGTATCAGCCAATGTTCGTCACCTGCCGGAGATCGACAATCTGGTTAAGAAAGCAGCGGACGAATTCGAGCACATCGATATCCTGGTCAATAACGCTGGCACTAACCCAGTGTTTGGCTCAGTGTTCAATGTTGAAGAGCCAGCCTGGGATATAATTATGGGGTTAAACCTTAAAGGCTACTTTTTCCTGAGTCAGGCAGTAGGCAAGATAATGCGAGATAAAGGTGGTGGAAGCATCATCAATGTTGCTTCGACAGCCGGGATTACTCCTGACATAGGATTAGGGGTCTACTCGATAAGTAAGGCAGGCGTCATCATGCTTACGCAGGTTCTCGCTGAAGAATGGGGACAGCACAATATCAGAGTAAATGCGATTGCTCCAGCTGTCGTGAAAACCAAGCTTTCCAGCCTGTTATGGAGCACCCCCGAGATTCGTGAAACAGTTGAAAATAGTACCGCCCTGGGGCGAATAGCTGAGCCCGAGGAAATGGTTGGGGCTGTTCTCTTTCTAGCCTCCGAGGCTTCAAGCTATATGACAGGGCAAACTCTTGTTCTGGACGGAGGGCATTTCTCTTATGTGGGAACTTTCTTACCAATGCTTACCTAAACAGACTAGGCCTGCGGGGGACCAGGAAGAAGTTTCCGAAGTTAGATTAGAAAGCGGTGAGCTCAGCTGAATTTTTCAAAAGGAGGTATGATGGAAGAGGAAATTGATCGCACTACAACAGCGTTATTGTTGTTGCATTGGCAGAATGACCTTGCGAAGCCGGAGGGTAAGAGTGCTATGGAACTCCCGGAACGGATAAAGGCAGCACATACTATCGAGAATACCCAAGCAGTTCTTAAGGCAAGTAGAGAAAAAGGGATATTGGTTGCTTATGTCAGGGCTGCTTTTAGACCGGGCATGCCTGAATTGCCTGAGGCTGAGAAACATGCTCCCTTAGCAAGCAGCATAGCAGCAAGTAAAAGCCTCGTTGATGGCACATGGGGTAGTGAGATTATTGATGAACTCAAACCGATCGAAAGCGAGCTGATTATTAATAATTATTCCACAAGTGGTTTTTGCGGTACCCCGCTAGATTTGCTACTTCGTAACCATGGCATAAAGACTGTAGTTATATCGGGATTGGTCACGAACTTTGTTGTTGAGTCTACTGCTCGGGATGCGTTTAACAGAGGTTATTTTGTCACTATTTTAGAGGATTGTGTTAATAGTTGGAGCGATGAGTGGCACACCTGGACCTTAAAAAATATTCTACCGATGCTCGCCACTATATCTAACTCCAAAGCTTATATCGATGCTTTAGGGAAATAAGGGGGTATCCAATGCTTGAATTGAATTTTGACCCGGCGAAGTGCGCTGTCTGCGAGACTCAGGATTGCCTGGTTAAGTGCCAGTATCTGCATCTGGACAAGAACAAGGCAAGGACAGAAATGCAGAAGATAATCGATGGCGAGGACTCTTTTGTGTTGCGGGATTGTGTCACATGCTATGCCTGTGAAGAGTACTGTAAAATGGGAAATCATCCATTTTACTTAATTGTTGAACGCCAGGAGGAAAAGGGGATACTACCTGCACCCAGGCCCATCGCTACTATGTGGGTCAATCAAACTGGACCAAGAGGAAGATTTACGGTAGGTAAAGTCCAGGAAAGAGCACTGTCATTTTGCTTCATCCCCCAATTTCTATTTATGGTTACAGGAAAGCTTTTTGATGGCATCGCCTCATCTTATATTTACGGTGAGGAGTTTTTCTGCAACGCTGTTTTTTTACATTACGCCAAAATGTCAGTAATAAAGGACAGGCTTCCCAAGGTAATAGAAAATATCAAGAATCTAGGAATCAAGGAACTCATATGTCTCCATGATGAATGTTATGGGACATTTAACTCACTGGCACCAGCTTACGGCATGGAAGTGCCATTTAAAACCACTCATTACTTCGAATACCTCTATAATAGGCTAAAGGAACTGAAGGACGAAATAAAGCCACTGAATGTTAAGGTAGCCTACCAGCGGCCCTGCTCAAATCGACTCTCCCCGCAGACACAGCATTTCGTGGATGACATATTTAATTTAATAGGCGTTCACAGGGTGAAACGCGAATATGTGGGAGAAAATGCGTTATGCTGTGCAGAAGTTATCAGGATGGGACAAGGCTATAAGATTGCCGATGACGTGCAAAAGAGGAATCTGGATGACATGGTAAATGCTGGAGCCGAATACTGTGTATTCAACTGCCCCTTTTGCCAGTTGAACATAGGTGAAAAGGTCGCCAAAAGGGGAATAAAGCCAATTCACATAATTGATTTGTGCAAAATGGCAATTGGTGAAAAGCTAGCATCGGAGGTATGAGAGGATATGACTGATATTTACAAGTCCCTTGTTGAGATTATTGGAGAGGAGCATGTTTCAAATCAGAAAGAGGAGCGTTATTTCTATGGACGCGATCCTGGTCTAACTCCACCACACGAGCCAGATTACGTGGTCATGCCTGAGACAAGTGAAGAAGTACAACAAATAGTCAAGCTGGCAAACAGGGAGAAGATACCAATAGTACCAAAAGGAGGTGGCTTGGCATTAACCGGCCTGGTTATTCCTCAAAAGGGCGGAATTGTAATAGATATGAAAAGAATGGCAAAGATATTAGAGGTAAATGAGACCAGCCGATATGTCATCGTTGAGGGTGGTGTTACCCATGGCATGTTGCAAAACTATCTAAAGAAGCACCATCCCAAGTTAAGGCATAGTATACCTGACTCGCCAGCAATAGCTACAGTGGTAGGTAACGCAGTAATACATGGTCAGGGGCGTTTAACTCAACAATACGGCTTTAATTCCGACATGGTTAGCGGCTTGGAAGTCGTGTTGCCCACAGGTGAGATTTGCCGAATTGGCTCGCATTCCATATCTTCACAAGATTGGTTCTCAAAGGGGGCTCCGTGGCCTGATCTAAGTGGACTTTTCCTGGGCTGGTTTGGTACCACAGGCATCATCACCAAGTTGGGATTGAGGCTTTATCCCTGCAAGAAGATCAGGGATGTCATGGTATTCCTGACAGATAAGATAGAGCTGGTTCCCGATATCATCCTTAAATTAACTCATACCGAAATGACGGAGGACATAGTTGTGAATGAGCAGCCACTACCTCCAAGATTCAAAGGAAATATCTACATACTGATAATTATTACCGGAGACTCAGATGAAGAGCTCGATTTTAAGAGGAAGATTATATGGGATGCACTTTGGGATCTTTTTGAGAGCAGAGATGGTGGATTCTTATCCGTCCCGGCGGATATGAAGCCGCCTCTTCTAGAGATGCCATCAAGGGATGTAGTCAGATTCGCTGATGTAAGAAAGGGAGGTGGATTTGAATATAGCGGACCGATTATTCCCCTCGAGAAATATCCAGAGTTTATTGCAAAACAGAAAGAGCTTGTTTCAAAGTACAACCTATCTTATGCAGCTACGTCACGGGTCATCGCAGGCGGTCATTGTATGATGTATGCCTTTGCTTTTACATTTAATCGCGCTGATCCTGATGAGATGGACAGGATTAGGAAAGCCTTACGTGAAGCGGCTCAGTTTACCGTAGCGCAAGGAGGAATGATGTGGAAGCCAACCATAGAAGAACAGGAAATGATAATGGAAAAGATGGACCCTAATACGCTCAAAATAATGAAAAAGATAAAGGCGCTACTAGACCCCAACGGAATTATGAATCCGGGAAATTGGGAGGCTCAATAATGACAGACTATACCAAGCAAATTCATCGATGCTTCAGGTGCGGATATTGTAAGTTCCCCTCCGATTACTCAGACTTTAATTGTCCCTCCTATGCAAGGTTTCGCTTTGATACCTATTCCACAAGTGGGCGATTATGGCTTATATACGCCTGGTTAAAGGGTGAAATTGAGTGGTCGGAGCACCTTGCCGAGATTTTATATTCCTGCACAGCGTGTAAGAACTGCGTCGAACAGTGTCCAATGAAGTTTTCCAGCGACATTGTCGATTGGATAGTGGCTGCCAGAAGTGACATGATGGAGAAGGAGAAAGGCAGAATACCACCCGCTGTGACCAGCTTCCTGGAGGATGTTTACCGGCTTGGAAATCCATTGAAGGAAAGGGGTAAAAGGGATGCCTGGGCAGATGGAATAAAAAGATATCAACCCGGCGATGAATATCTGTTCTATGTAGGATGCCTCGGCTCGTATGATGAATATGGACAGAGAATGGCCAGGAGCGTCGCCAGGTTGCTAGGCGAAGCGGGAATATCTTTCGGAATCCTCGGAAATGAAGAGAATTGTTGTGGCAACGAAGTATATCTGCTGGGAGAAAATGAGCTATTTGGAATGCTGGTTGAGAAGAATGTCCAGAAGTTCAAAGAGCTTGGTGTCAAAAAGATAGTTACACTTTCGCCGCATGCCTATAATGCAATCAAAAATAATTATCCACCAGTCAGTAACGCATATTTTGAGGTATATCATTACACTCAACTTCTACGTGGTCTGCTCCGGGAAAACAAGATAAAACCATCCCAGTATAAGGCTAAAGTTACTTACCATGACCCTTGCTTCCTGGGTAGATACAACCAGATATACGATGAGCCGCGGGAAATTCTGCAAAGCATTCCCGGAATTGAATTAGTGGAAATGGAACGAAGCAGGGAAAATTCCTTCTGCTGTGGCGGTGGGAGCGGCAATTTTGTTACCGACCTCCTGGGGGGCAGCAAAGAAAGTCCCAGCAGGATTAGAGTTAGAGAAGCTTATGAAACTGGAGCTAATATCCTGGCAGTTGCTTGTCCCAGTTGCATGACCATGCTCCAGGACGCTGTAAAGGTGGAGGAATTAGAAGACAAGCTAGCCGTCAAGGATATTTCCCAGATTGCAGCGGAATCCTTGTGACCGCCTCCACCAAGGCAACGTAGTCGCTGTGGGTGCTAACTTCCTCACTGCGCCAGGTATAGGGATTTTACCGGTAATCATAGAATCCCTTCCCTGTCTTACGCCCCAACTGACCGTTTTCAACCATCTTTCTTATCAAAGGAGATGGGGCATATTGCGGATCCTTAGTTTGCTCATACATAGCCTGCACCACCTTATAGGCAACATCGATACCATTAAAGTCTAATAGAGCTATTGGTCCTATGGGAAGATACAACCCCAACGTCATACTTTTATCAATATCTTCTTTGGTAGCAACGCCTTCTTCCAGCATCTGGATGGCTGTGCCTTCCAGGGCCATCAACAGGCGATTGAAAATAAACGGTGGGACATCCTTGGCAACTATGACAGCCTTCCCCAGGGATTCACCGAATTTCTTACCAGTTTCAAGGGTCTCATCGCTGGTGGCAGCAGACCTGACAATCTCCAGTAACTTGCTGGGTGGCACCGGGGTAAGGAAGTGCATACCCAATACTTTTTCAGGCCTGTTGGTTACCTTAGCCAACTCAAAAATAGATATACAAGAGGTATTACTAGCCAGGATGGTATGCTCAGGGCATATCTTATCAATGCTGGCGAATACCTCTTTCTTCAAATCAATATTTTCAGGAACAACTTCTATCACCAGATCACAATCGCTAAAGTCTTTGCTGTTAGTAGTGCCTTTGATCCGAGCTAAGACAGGGTCCTTATCCTGCTCAGATATCTTGCCCTTCTGCACGCTTCTAGTCAGATAATAATTGATTGTTGTCAGTCCTTTATTCAAAAGCTCATCATTTATTTCTGATACTACTACCTGGTAGCCTGATTGAGCGCAGACCTGCGTAATACCGGAACCCATAAACCCGCAACCAACCACCCCCACTTTCTTAATTTGCATAGTGCTCCCTCCTTTTATCCAACTTATTATAGTCCTACAATTTGGACTAGTTCTGAATTATACCTTCACCCAATCTCAAGTAGAAGCCCCCTATTTCTCATCTTAATAAACTCCCCTGTTTGGATTTATGTTACAACTACATGCTACAATCAACCTGGAGGAACTATGGCTGAGCAAGCTGATTATTCCATCCTGGACCAGCCAGAAGTCCTTTCCTTCATCTTTTTCCCCAGGAAAGATGTTACCAAAGCTCCCGCTAATGCGAGCGACTATCGCATTCCCGTAGATAGTGATGTCTCTATTTCCTGCCGCTTTTATGTTTATAGCCAGAGAGCACCCTCTTTCATCTATTTTCATGGCAATGGTGAGGTGGTCAGCGACTATGACCACATCGCCCCGATATATAACCAACTTGGTATCAATCTATTCGTGGCAGACTATCGAGGCTATGGCACAAGCCAGGGAAGATCTACCTTCAGCAATATGATTTCAGATGCCCCGGCAATATTTAAGGCATTCGTAGACACCCTGAACGAAAGCCACTATAGCAACGATATTTTTGTGATGGGTCGCTCCTTAGGAAGCGCTTCCGCCATTGAGATAGCCCACCGCTACCAGAAGCAATTAAAGGGGCTCATTATCGAGAGCGGCTTCGCCAGTATCATCAACCTTCTTCTGCACCTGGGACTTCCCACTGAATCCTTAGGACTAACGGATGCCGAATTTCCCAACCTCACCAAGATGCGAACCATTACCATACCAACGCTCATTATCCACGGTGAATATGATAGCCTTATCCCCCCTACTGAAGGTAAAGCCTTGTTTGAGAATACCACCTCGAGCAACAAGAACCTGGTTATTATCCCTGATGCTGAGCACAACGATATAATGCTAGTGGGAATGGAGCGTTACTTCAAAGCAATCAAAGAATTCATCCTTGTCTAATTCTGAACGGACGAACTTTCCAGATAAGCTTGCCTAGGACCAGTTATCCTTGTAACCGTTGCCCATCCAGTTCTAACTATGTCGGGGAACTTTCCCTCTCGATGATAATATTGTGTGAGGAATTCCTTTGTTTTCCTATCCGAGGGGTAACCGGAGCCAAAGTCACCATACTCAATATGTAGTTCCCGTATCACCTCATCCCTATGAACTTTAGCCAGTATAGAGGCAGCGCTCACTACAGGATAATTCCGGTCGGCAAAGTTCTCCGCTATGACTTGAGTTCCACAATGAATTGCTGAGTTAATTAACCTTGCATAACCACGCGCACCCTTACCAGGAGCATCAATGTAGGCGACCAGTGGCTTTAAATGAGAAATTATTTCGGCAGTTTTCCGTGCCTCCAATGAATTAAGACCTGGCACACGTAACCATTCATCTATTTCAACAGGACTTACCTTGATGAGCATGAAATCTTCCGCAAGGCTCATTATCTCAGGACCCAGCTCCTCTCGTTTTTTTCGGCTTAATTGTTTGGAATCTCGGACCTTTATTCCCTTAAACCGCTCTATGGCTTCCTCACTTGCCAGCACGCCACAGATAACCAGCGGACCAATCACGCAGCCTCTACCCGCCTCATCAACACCTAAAATCATCCTGCTAATCAAAAATCTTCCCTGGGTTCAGGATGTAGTTTGGATCAAAAACTCTTTTTATATTCCTCATAAGCTCTATCTGCTCTTGTTTTATCGCAATGGGAACATATTTCTTCTTGACAAGGCCAATTCCGTGCTCGCCGGAGATGGTGCCTCCTAGCGATACACTTCCTTTGAATACATCAGTGAGAATTTCAGGCAACTTACGGTTGAACTCTTCCTCCGGTGTACCAAAGGCGATGACGCTGAAGTGCACATTCCCGTCACCAGCATGCCCGCTGCCGCTCACCAGGATACCATGCTTCTGCGTTATTTCACCCAACATTTTCATGAATTCAGGAATCTTACTCCTCGGAACCACAGCATCGCCTATATCTTCCAATCCTAGCGATTTCACGGCAAAGTGCAGCTTTGCTCTGACATCGGACACCTTTTTCATATCTTTCTCCGCATCCACAATGAAAACATCGGAGGCGCCATTATCTAAGCAGATAGCATTAACTCGCTCGGTAAGATTCTTCAATTCCAATTCACTATCTGATTCAATAATTATAATAAGGTAATTCGGCGCTTCTGGAATGGGAAGTTTTATGCCCGTATAATTCTGGCACAGTTGCATGGCAATGCCCACCATGAATTCAATGGCGACCGGGACTATACCTTCTTTGAGTATCTTTGGAACAGTGCCTATTGCACCCTCAAGCGATTCAAAGGTAGGAATTAGATAGCATCTGTTCTTTGGCCTCTTGATTAACTTCAGTATAATCCTGGTTACAATAGCCAGGGTTCCCTCAGAGCCTACCAGAAGTTGAGCCAGATTATAGCCGGTGGAATTCTTTACATATTTCCCACCTGTCTCCATTACGGTGCCGTTTGGAAGTACAGCTTCCAATCCCATGATATAGTTCCTGGTGACGCCATATTTCACCGCCTTCATACCGGCAGCATTCGTGGCCACATTTCCCCCAATGGTGGCACCCTCCTCTTCAGGATAGACAGGATAGTAAAGCCCCCTATCCTCCACAGCTTTATATAACTCAGCTAAGGTGACGCCTGCTTCGAGTACAGCCAAAAAATTCTCCTCATCTATCTCCAGGATTTTATTCATTCGCTCCAGTGAAAGGAGAATACCACCGTAAATGGGGACTGCGCCGCCGGATAGTCCTGTCCCACCACCCCTGGGAGTAACAGGAATTGTTTCCTGATTAGCCAGTTTCAATATATCAGATACCTCTGCTCTATTTCGCGGTTTCACAACAACTTCGGGAGACACCCAGTCCAATATATGCGTCTCATCGTGCCCATAATCCGCAAGATATTCACAGAGGACATTTTCATCCCCAACTATCTCTCTGAGCCTCCGGATAACCTCGTCAGTAACCTTGTTGTACTTCATATTAACCTCCCGCTTATTTTTACTAACGCCGTGGGAACTAAAAAGATGTAGCCGTTTTCAGTATACCAAAAACAGCCTGTTTGTTTAGTTCAGCCTTGGTTTTCTTTTCTTCAATAACCCTCTCAATAAACTGGACAATTTCGTCTCTCACTTCAGTAATACTCTTATCCCCATCTATTATTGTACCAGCGTTAATATCTATATCATCCTTCATCTTATGATAAGTTTCGCTATTGCTGGCAATCTTTATTGTGGGGGAAATAGGTGACCCTACTGGTGTTCCTCGACCGGTAGTAAATAGAATAAGCTGAGCTCCCCCTGCTGATAAGGCGCTTATGGATTCTACATCATATCCCGGTGTATCCATGATTACCAAGCCTTTCTTGGTTGGAGCCTGGGCATACTCCAAAACCTCCATAATCGGGGAAGTTCCTCCCTTTCTGATACAGCCAAGCGATTTTTCTGCTATTGTGCTTATCCCCCCGTCTATGTTTCCTGGGGCAATGACCATTCCTGCTAAGGGTCCCAAGATATCCCTGGTTGCTTGCTCCATTCGGGTCACAATCTCGGCAATTCTTCGTCTCACTTCTTCATTCATTGCGCGTCGCTCAAGGACGTGCTCTGCTCCAATCATCTCAGTGGTCTCGGAAAGAATAACCGTACATCCTCTCTCCACAAGCCAATCTGATACCGCACCAACACAAGGGTTAGCGGTTACCCCGGAAAAAGCATCAGAGCCACCACATTCAAGACCTATCACCAATTTATCAAAAGGCACCTCTACTTTAGCTTCTTTAGAGAGCCTCCCCGACATCTTTCTGGCAATCTCTATTCCTTTTTCCATCGTCTTCTGTGAGCCACCATATTCCTGAATTAAAAGATGTTCAACTGGTTTTCCACTCTCAGCTATCGAATTTGCTAGACTATCTGCATTCACAACCTCACATCCCAACCCGATTACTAGCACCGCCCCCACATTTGGGTTCCTCCCGATGCCACTTAACGTGTTGGAGGTAGTTACCAGGTCACTTGGTCCCGCTCCACAGCCATAACCATGGGTAATAGGGATTGCCCCTTTCACTTCGTTGGCAATTTGATTAACCACTCCATTAGCACAGGCTACCGAGGGAATAACAGCGAGGTAATTTCTTATCCCTACAGAACCATCAGCCCGTTCATAACCTAAAAAGCTCTTCATCTCTCTACTTCGCTCTCTACGTTATGAATATGAACCCATTCTCCTGGCTTTATATCAGTTTTTGCTATGGCGATTGTTTCACCATACTTTACCATCTTCCCTTCTTTGGGAATGTGAATCAAAGCAACCTTATGGCTGTAAGGGATGTCATTAAGAGCCAAAAATGGCTCTCGATCCAATGTTATAACCTTCTTCCCTTGAGAAATATCTTTGAGGGCAATAGCAACATTATCTTCAAGATTTATAATCAGCGCATTAACTTTCTTCATCTATTCTAACCCAGAAATTCAAGCTTCCCACAGAATAGCTTGGAAATCTTTCTCACTCAGATGAGCAGCACTACATTTTTCCTATCAAAGTTGCATATGACTCCCAGCTATCACAAACGACAAAACTTCAGAAATCCTTCCTTAGAACCTCCTTAGGATGCTCCCATCCTCTCTATCATTTGTAGCACTGACTTCGTCGCGTTAGAGGCCTGAATTCCAGCAATCCCTGAAGTTATCAGAAAAACTCCTGCTATCAGGGCAAGATGATGAACAATCGCAGTAACTACAGCAGGATCAAAAGCTTCGGTAAGCGGAGCTTGGGAAACGAAGCCCGGCACTCCCAGTATCACGCAAGCTTGCAAAACCGGGCCCAGAACCAGTACAGCTATCCCGATTCGCCGCATTGCTGACACATTTTGTGCTATAGAAAACCGCGTTTGGAACTGCTGAATTGCGATCAACGCAAGGGCAAGCCCCAGCAGCCCCCATGCTCTCCCCTCTAATCCCCCTATTATGGTTATGGCCTGCGCACCTAAAATAAAGGCAGCACAAACAGTTGCCTTGCTTCCCACCTCTATTCCTTTAGTCGACGAAGCTAATAAATCCTCTACCTTTATGTTCTCCAATTCCTTGCCTCCTTTCGTTTCTTTATTTCCGTAGATAATCTAATCTTCTATTCCTTGAATCCCCACTCATCCCCTGCCTGCTCAATTTTGTTTTTGTTTATCTTATCATGGTGCTTCATTGTGCATAAATACCCGAACTGCTTATATTTTGTGAAAGACAAGCCCGGCATTTGCCTCACAATCCACTTTCTATGTTATATTTCTCATCCTCTTGATAGCGTTTTTCGAGACCGACTATACTGGTAAAATCTTCAAAACTCATCAGGTCGCTGGTAATGGAGGAGCTTCCCCCCTCGCTTCTCAGAGTAATGAACGCTCTTTCCAGAGCTTTTGCAGCAGCAAATAGACCGGTAAGCACATAGCCAACGGCAAAAAAGCCCATTTCACATAGTTCCTCCAGGCCGCATACAGGAGTAAGCCCTCCCTCAATCATGTTGACTGCCAAAGGTGGCGGTAATTCTCTGCCAATACGCCGCAGCTCCTCTTTACTACGTGGTGCTTCTACAAACAGTATATCAGCCCCGGCTTCCTTATAAAGCTTAGCTCTTCTAATTGCTTCATCCAGTCCATGAGTAGCGATGGCATCGGTACGAGCAGTAACAATGAAAGGGATTTCACCTGCAGCATCCTTGGCAGCACGGATTTTCATGGCATGTTCCTCTGCTGCAATAACCTCTTTACCCCCCATATGGCCACAACGCTTTGGCCACCGTTGGTCCTCAAGTATCATCCCGCCTGCTCCGATTTTTATTAATTCCCGAACCATACGCTGCACGTTTAACGGACCACCGTAACCGGTATCAGCATCTACGGTGACCATAATATCTACGGCCTGAATTACACGCCCGGCTACATCTAGAATCTCGCTTTGAGTTAGAAGGCCAAAATCAGGCTCACCCAGGTAGCTTGCTGATACTCCGTATCCGGTCAGCACCACGGCAGGAAATCCAGCACGTTGAGCAATCTTGGCCGATAGAACATCGTAAACCCCGGCGATCAGCGTGACCTTGTTTGTCTCAATCAAAGGATGAACATTGGCATTCATAGAGATACCTCCTTACACGCTTTAGCCTGAATTTAAAAAGCAAAATCCCCCTTCCGAGAGCTAACACATGGCGCATTCACTCTTCCAACTCAACAGGAAGGAACATCAGCGGCACATATTGCTAAGTACCAGATACATCCCTATTTTATCATTTTATACAGCGCCAGGACATGTCAATTCGCTCTATTGACACCTTGTATCGCGGGTGATACATTAGATTTGCCATTGTCTTTGTGGAACAAGAAAAACAAAAAGGAGGATGACATGAGAAGAGGACTGATTGCCCTGTTAATTGTCTGCTTCGTAGCTGTAGCGGTAATCCCTGGCTGTCAACCAGCTCCAGAGGAAACGATAAAGATAGGAGTTATCGGACCGATAAAGGAGACAGAGGGTAAAGATATGAAATGTGCCGCCATGATGGCTGTGGAAGAGATCAATGCCAAAGGGGGAGTCCTCGGAATGCCGCTTGAGTTAGTAATCGAAGATTCTGGAGCAACGCCAGCGGAAGGTGTTTCAGCCATAGAAAAGCTGATTGCGGAAGGCGCTGCTGTTGTTGTGGGTGAGGAGAAAACTGAATTAGCACTAGCAGAGCAAGAAGTAATGGCTGACCATAAAATAGTGTTCCTTGGCTGTGGGGCTTCCCACCTACAGTTGTGCGAGCGAGTAAAGGAAAATTATGACAGATACAAATACTGGTTCAGGGTTAGCCCGGTTAACTCCAATGTGCTAGGTGTATACGTCCTCAAGCCCTTCCCATCGGTTGCAGGGAAGCTGATGGAGTTGGGGATTGAACAGCCGAAGGTCGCGATATTTGCTGAAAAAATGGTCTGGAACGAAGCTCTAGTCGCTATGGCCGAACGACTATTGCCCCCGATGGGGATGGAGTATGTGGGAACATGGTACATATCCCCTACGGCTACTGATACGAAGGGTGAATTATTAGCTATAAAGGAGAAGGGTGCTCATATAATCATGACTATGATTTCAGAGCCAGTGGGTATAGTTTTCAGTCGGCAGAGAGGGGAGCTCGAAATTCCTGTCGTGCCTTTTGGGATAAACGGCGAAGCTCAAAAGAAGGATTTCTGGGAGGCAACGCGAGGGTATGGAAATTATGAACCCACCATGAATACCAACTTTAAGCCTGAGTTTAAGCAGAGGTATGCCGAAAAATGGGATAGGTTTCCAACATATTGTGCAGCTACTTATGACGCAATTTACATGTGGGCTGAATGTGTTGACCAAAGGGCCAAGACGCTCGACTCAGATGCCGTTGTTGAGGAGTTGGAGAAGTGGGGTAATGGATTCCCCGAATTAACACAGAAATTCAATGGTAAACCTGATGGAGTAGGAACGATAGGTGCAGAAGGGACCTACTTCGAGTTTGACGAAACTCATGAACCCGTAGTTGATATGGAACATTGTGCCGTACCTATTCATACCCAATGGCAAGATGGGGAACTATTATGCATTTGGCCTGAAGAAATAGCAGAGGCAGAGTTCCAGATTCCACCATATGCTATAGAATACTGGAGGGCTACCGGGCAGATCCCTTAGACCAACGTCATTAGAGAGCCAGTAGTACAATAGAAGTCTAATTGTATCTGTTCTGTGCAGGGATTTTATATGAGGTTATTGCCAAAGGCAGGTTTTGGCTGTAAATAATGATCCCGGCAATTCTTTTCCATGGACTGATCACAGGGGCGATATATGCACTTTTAGCTGTTGGCTTCTCGCTCATCTTCGGTGTTGCTCGCATAGCAAACCTGGCCCATACCGCGTTCTACATGGCTGCGGCTTATATTATATATGCATGCACAAGCCTGATGGGCATGAACCTATACCTAGCAGTCATTATTTCACTAATTGTCACGACCGCGTTAGGTGTGGTTGTTTACAGGCTAAACATACGCCCTGTGAAGGAAAGCGAGCCAACTTTGCTTGTGATGACAATAGCGGTGGCTATAATCTTTCAGGAAATGATAGACCTGACAGCAGGCACCGATTACGTTTCAATTGCGCCTTTCATTTCAGGTTATATAACGTTATTTGGAGTGAAGTTGCTCCATCAGGAACTACTGACGCTGGGAATCAGCGTGGCTGTACTGCTGGCCGTTTTGCTATATCTAACCAGAGCAAAGTTTGGAAAAGCCATTCTAGCTGTAGCGCAAGATGCGGAAGCGGCGAGTTATTTAGGAGTTGATACAGAACGGGTAAACCTAATAGTCATGATAATATCTGTGCTATTGGCTGCGGTTGCAGGCGCCATGATCGCCCCGTTGCTAATTCTGAACAATTTGATGTGGAATCCTGCCCTTCTTACCCTTCTAGCAATATGCATTATTGGCGGTTTGGGCAGCATTAAAGGAAGCATAGCAGCATCTTTCATCTTGGCTTACACCGAGACCTTTATCATTTTCTTACTCCCCATGGGAGGTTTTCTGAAAGGAGCCGTTGCCATGGCAATGATGTTAGCCATAATAGTAATTAGACCTGGCGGTCTATTCGGGGTAAGGCTGGAGTAGCTATGAACATAACCGTTCAAACGCTTTTCCAGAACTTTAAACGGGAGATATTACCCCTTCCCAGCAGAGTAATACTTATCACATTTTTTTTATTTTTGCTTTTCATCCCCCTGATTACTCAAAGTTCATACGTTCTACGAACATTAAGTTTTGCATGTATATGGGCCATTTACGCAGCTGGCTGGGACATCCTATCCGGCTATACGGGACAATTTTCCTTTGGCCAGGCAATGTTTTTTGGAGTCTCAGCTTACACATGTGCTTTACTGAACTTGCAACTCGGATTCCCTCCCTGGTTGACCATTCCAATAGGAGCGATTGCTGCCTTAGCTTTTGGACTTATTGTAGGTGTGCCCTGTTTAAGGCTAAAGCGCATCTATCTAGCTCTTGCTACCTTGACTTTTCCCATTATGCTGATGGGACTTGTTTTTGCCTTCCCTGAACAAAGTGGAGGCGAATTAGGTTTCTACGACATTACTCGGCTTTCACCCTCACCTGTTGTTAATTACTACGTCGGCTTGGGCTTAATGGTTTTCACCGCACTTACATTATGGAGGATTACGAATTCGAGACTAGGAATCATCTTCCAAGCCATTCGTGAGGGGGAGATGACAACTAAGGCATCTGGAATTGATATCACCAGATACAAGTTGTTAGCTTTCTCTATAAGCGGTTTCTTTAGCGGATTAGCTGGCGGATATTATGCTCATTTTATGGGGACTGTGGGCCCCACAACGCTAAGCGTTACTCTTTCGTTTGAAGCAGTTATTTTTACCGTTTTCGGAGGCATAGGAACTATTTACGGGGCAATTGGAGGGGCATGGATTCTTACAGTTGTCACCGAGTACCTGCGTGTCGCGTCTGAAATGCGAATGTTGATCCTCGTTATTCTGGTAGTGCTGGTTCTCCTTTTTATGCCTGGCGGTATCCTAAGGTGGTCCCGCAACAAGCTTGAAAAAGTATGTCCCAATTGTAAGCAGCGAAATGCTTTCAATCGTAAGTCCTGTAGAGTATGTGGTGCTCCATTGTAGTATCACCTTAACCAGAACATATGTTGTTGGCAGGTACAGAACATTGACGACGAAACCTAATCAAGCTAAATTATCAATCAAGAGTGTAGAGAGGTGCCATGGTGCTGCTTGAAACCAAGAATTTGTCTAAGCAATTCGGAGGGCTCACTGCTCTTAAAGATTTGACCCTTCATGTTGACAAAGGGGAAACCGTTGGATTAATTGGGCCAAACGGGGCTGGAAAAACAACCTTAATTAGCGTAGTAAGCGGATTCCAAAGGGCTGACTCAGGAAGGGTCATTTTCAAAGGGGAGGATGTGACTAGAAACAAAGCTCATCAGATCACCGCTAAAGGTATAGCAAGAACCTTTCAAATCGTTAGTCCTTACCGAAATTTACCCGTCATTGTTAATGTTATGGTTGCTCTCCTTGCCAGGGCAGGGAATAAAAATCTGAACGAGACTAAAATGAAATCCTTGGATTTTCTGAAAGTTGTGGGTTTGGAGGGCTACGCTCTTGAGGTAACCGGCAGTTTGCCTCATGGGGATCTAAGGCGCTTGGAAGTGGCTAGAGCATTGGCTTCTGAGCCCGACTTATTGCTTCTCGATGAACCATTCAGTGGGCTAAATCCGGTTGAGGCGAAGTCTTTGACAGGGTTACTGGAAGAGCTTCACCAGGCGGGTAAAACCATGGTGATCGTTGAACATAAATTGAAGGAGCTTATGAAACTTGTCGATAGAGTAATCGTTCTGCACCTTGGTGAGAAGCTTGCTGATGGCACCCCAGATGACGTGGTCAAGGATGAAAAGGTGATCAAGGCTTATATAGGCAAGGAACTCTAAATGCTTCTCGAAGTGAGAAATCTGAAGGCATATTATGGCAGCGCCATGATATTGAATGGTGTTAACCTGGATGTTGATTCAAAAGAATTGGTTGGGCTCTTGGGCCCGAATGGTGCAGGCAAGACGACGTTATTGTGTGCCATATCGGGATCAGTGACAAGGGAGGGCAAAATAACGTTCGACGGAAAGGCGATAGAAAAACTGTCGCCCCATGAAGTAGCTAGAGCGGGGCTGATGCATTGTCCAGAGAGGAAAAGGCTGTTTCCCGAGATGACGGTCTCAGAAAATTTGGAAATGGGGGCTTACCTTCGCAAGGACAAGAAAGCAATACAAGAAGACCTAGGCAAGATTTTTGTATCGTTCCCCGAACTGAAAGATAGGAAGAAACAAATTGCTGGAACCTTGAGCGGCGGCGAGCAACAAATGGTAAGCTTGGGCAGGGCATTAATGTCCAATCCACGGCTTTTGTGCATTGATGAACCCTCACTAGGACTTGCCCCCAAGCTAAAAGAGGTTCTGGTAGAGCGGCTAAGGGAGATTCAAGAGTCTGGAATCCCAGTGCTTTTGGTTGAACAGGATGCCAGTTTGGCTTTTGGCTTGACGAGCAGAAATTACATCCTTTCCCAGGGTGAGATAGTTGCTCAAGGAACTGAGAAAGACCTATTGGAAAATGAAAAGATACGGGAAATGTATCTTGGCATTTAGGAAGCAGCCGAGAATCTGGCCTATCTTGAAGGAATTAGAAAGAGCAATTTGGAAACACAAAAATTGACGAGCCGAGCTTTTCTTGAGCAAGATATATGTTACAATAAACAAAACAAATCAGGTATCGGAAATAATAATCGATATTTACTCACACCTGGTTACAGAGAAGATGCTGCCACGTAAATTACGGAATGTAGCCATAGAAGCACTTCACAGTGATACAAAGATGGAAATCTCATGTGAAAGGAATAAACTATGGATATGAAAGTCAAAGGTTCCAAGGAGTTGTTCACGGAGGTTATAGATGCCGGGTTATGCACTCTATGTGGTGCATGTGCCGGCGGTTGTCCTTACCTGGTTTCCTATAAAGGCAGGATAGTGCTTCTGGATAGTTGCTCCATTTCAGAAGGGCAGTGTTATCAGTATTGCCCACGAACCTACACTGACATGGATGCCATTAGCCAGGGGGCTTTTGGAACACCGTACAGCGGTGATGAACTGGGAACCACCAAGGAAGTGTTGATGGCAAGGTCAACAGACACACGCATTAAGGAGAAGGCACAATATGGCGGAACAGTAACTACGCTTTTGTCATTGGCACTGGAGGAAGGACTTATTGACGGTGCAATACTGACAAAGATGTCCGATGATAAAACCCCAGGCGCTTTCCTGGCTCGAAGCAGGGAGGAGATACTTCAAGGTGCTGGCTCCAATTATATGGCATGCCCCATATTAGAGGCTTTGAACCATATTCCTAGAGACAGCACAGAAAAACTAGGAATAGTTGCTATGCCCTGTCAGGTATTAGCGCTGAGCAAGATGAAGAAAGAACCACCACAAAACAGAGTGAACATAGGCAATGTGAAGCTAGTGGTCGGATTGTTTTGCACCTGGGCTTTGTCCCCTGACGGATTCCATCAATTCTTAAAGGAAAAGCTCGACTTACCACAGGTAACTAAATTTGATATCCCACCTCCCCCAGCAAATATATTTGAAGCGTATACTCCATCAGGTAAAATCACGTTTCCACTGGATGAAATCAGGAAGTTTGTCATGCCAGCCTGTGCTTACTGCCTGGATATGACTTCGGAGTTTGCCGATATCTCAGTAGGCTCAGTGGAAGGTATTGAGGGATGGAATACCGTTATTGTCCGCACCGGTGTCGGTGCGCAACTCGTTGAGATGGCTAAGAAAAAGGGGAAGCTTGAGGTTGATACCCTTCCTCCCAAGAAGCTAGCCCACCTTAAGGAGGCATCTTTGCTCAAGAAAAAACGAGCGCTACAGCAAATAATCACCAGGACTGGCGATAAAAAGAACCTGCTTCATGTTGGTCTCCAACAGAGCGTAATTGACAGGCTGTTAGTTTAGAAATGGAGGAAAGTTTAAGGAGGTGAGTAGTATGTCAGGCGTTGGATTAGATGCTCCCGGCAGTACCCAGCTTTTCATCGGCAACGAAGCTATTGCTCGCGGGGCACTCGAAGCAGGCATAGGGCTTGCCAGTGCTTACCCCGGGACACCTTCAACGGAGATAATGGAGAGCCTGATATCCGTGGCTAAGGAAATGAATCTTTATGCTGAATGGTCTGTTAACGAGAAGGTAGCTTTGGAAGTTGCCGCTGGTGCCTCTTTCGCTGGCATTAGAGCAATAGCCTCTATGAAGCAGAATGGCGTGAATGTCGCCTTCGACTTCCTGGCCAATATCGTCATGAGTGGCATAGGCGCTGGATTGGTCCTGGCATGTTGCGACGATCCATCTGCTATATCCAGCTCTAATGAGCAGGACACCAGGAACATAGCTAAGTGGTTGGATATCCCCCTTCTGGAACCAGCCACCTTCCAGGAAGCCAAGGACATGACAAAATGGGCTTTCGACCTAAGCGAGGAATTGAATAGTATATGCATGATACGGAGCGTAACACGCATTGCTCACGCCAGAGGCAACGTAACATTGGGTGAGTTGCCCAAGAAAGAGCAAAAGGCATATTTCGACAGCATATGTCCCGTTGTGCCCACCTTACCCAAATTCATACCATACCCAAGCGCATGGTTACATAGTCAATTGCATGGAAAACTGGATAAGGCACAGGAGCTATTCGAATCATCACCTTTCAACTGGTACACGGGGCCGGAAGAGGCAGAATTATTAATCATAACCTGTGGTAGTTGCTGGCTTTATTCTTTAGAGGCGGTGAACGCGTTGAAATTGCAGAGCAAGGTGGGCATTCTGAAGCTGGGCACCATCTGGCCGCTACCACGAAAACTCATTGAGACACATCTGGGTAAATCGCAGAAAATACTGATGGTGGAGGAAATCGATCCTTTCCTGGAAGGAAGCATAAAAGAGCTGGTTGCCGACCTACTGCCTGGCAGTCCTCATCCTGCATTCTACGGTAAGCACTCCGGCCATATAAATGCCTACGGAGAGCTAAATCCTGACCTGGTTATCGAGGCAATAGCTAAGATAATGGGCCTTGCCTACCAACCTCGCGACCCAGAATATAGTAAAAAGGCAGAAGAAGTTCCTTTTACCTACATGCCACCGCGAATTATGACCTTCTGTCCTGGCTGTCCCCATCGAGCTACTTTTTGGGCAATCAAGAACGCACTCAGACTGGATGGGCGTGATGGGTTCGTTACCGGTGACATTGGCTGCTATTCCATGGCGATAGGTCCCGCCGGCTACTTTCAAGAGCGAACAATGTATTGTATGGGAGCAGGTGCTGGCGTAGCTAATGGTTTGGGCAAACTGGGGCAATTTGGCTTTAGTCAGCCAGTGCTCGCTGTATGCGGTGATTCTACCTTCTTCCATGCCACGATTCCAGCACTGATAAATGGTATCTATAACAAATCAAACTTTACCCTTATCATCCTGGATAATAATGCCACTGCTATGACTGGCTTCCAACCTCATCCTGGAACGGGAGTAACCGGCATGGGAGAAACAACAACAACTGTAGATATGGAAGCTTTATGTCGTTCGTTAGGACTACAGGTCGACGTCTGCGACCCGTTTGACCTTGAGAATAGCACAGCAACGCTGCTAAAGGCTATAGCTCAAGACGGAGGCCCTAGAGTGGTAATAATGCGACGCGAGTGCGAGCTCGTGAGAGGAAGGAGGGACAAGAAACCTCCCTACAAGATACATGTTGACCCTGATAAGTGCCTGGGGGAAGCCTGTGGTTGCGATAGATTATGCACCAGGGTGTTCGGTTGCCCGGGATTGGTATGGGATAGCGAAAGTGGCAAAGCTACCATAGATGAAACAATCTGCACCGGCTGTGGCCTATGTGCCGATATATGCCCGCAAGGTGCCATCATCAGGGAGGCAGTGTGATTATGAAGACGTTAACAAAAGACCCACTCAATTTAATTATCGCTGGCGTTGGTGGACAGGGAAACGTGGTGATATCACTGCTTGTTGGTAAAGCCTTCATAAGGGAAGGGTATTTCGTGACCATTGGAGAAACATATGGGGCATCTCAACGAAGCGGCAGTGTTATGAGCCATTTGAGAATCTCACAGGAAAATCAGTATAGCCCTTTCATCCCCAATGGGCGTGCTGATATCATCCTTGGCATGGAACCTGTGGAAACTCTGCGAATACTGCAGCAATTCGGAAATTCAGACGTTATCACCATAGCCAACTCCAGACTGATACATGCTGCTGGGATGGAATACCCGAGCCTGGATGAAATCATCGAGGCTATCAAAGGATTATCAGCTAAATCATGGCTGATAAATGCCACCGATGAAGCAGTAAAACTGGGTGACCCTATCTTCGCCAATATGATACTTATCGGTGCTTTGGTTGGCTCTGGCATCTTTCCCATTGATAGTAAATCAATGGAACTGGTGTTGCGGGAAAGCTTTTCCGGGGAAAAACTTGAGACCAATATGGTGGCATTCACCAAGGGGATAGAGCTCGCAAGCCAGCAGAGCAACCAAGGTAGATAATTTTTGAAGAAGCCAAAATCGCTGTATTGGAACTTCCTAAACGGCGGCTGGAAATAGCTATGAGAGCCAAAGAACTTGCGGAGCAATTTAAGGCTGAAGCTACCAGAACTGGCGCAATAGTGTATGAAGCCAGGGATGTCACGGATGCCAATAACTATGTACTTAAACTGGCACAGGAACACAATGTAAAACATATAGTCAAGTCAAAATCTATGCTCATTGATGAGACTGGATTAAGAGAGCGCCTTGAAAATGTTGGCATCGAGGTAAAAGAAACCGACATCGGGGACTGGATCGCCCAACTGGCTGGGGAAAGACCTGTACACATGGTAGAATCATCAACACACAAAACCATTGAGCTGGTAGCTGAGCTTCTCTCTAAAGCAACTGGTGAGAATCTGGAACCTGAGCCTCAAGTTCTACTGGATGCAGCACGTCGCTATTTGAGGCAGTCTATTATCAATGCAGATATGGGTATTTCTGGAGCCAATATCGCCATAGCTGAAACCGGGACTTTAATCATCATGAGCAACGAAGGAAATGACCGTCTGGTTGCTACATTGCCACCCATACATGTGACTATGCTTAAAAGCAAAGGCTTAGTCCCCACTATGGAAGATGCCACTGCCAAACTTAAAGAATTTAATAAAAAGGTGACAGACAGGAAAATGCCGAGCTACGTCACTTATATCAGCGGCAGAAACACTACCGCTGACATACCAAGTGCGTTAATGGCTAGGGCTCAAGGTCCCGCTGAAGAACATGTTGTATTAGTAGATAAGGCTGTAAGCAAATGAGAGAACCTGCTAAGTTCAGAGGGGAAATCATAATCTTGCAATGTGAGGCGCAAACATGAGCAGGGAAATGACAAAGCGTGTGCACAAGGCACTGTCGGACAAGAATTTACAGACTGCCCTTCATGGATTGATACCTCTCGTAAAAGCAATAAGCCAAATGGCACTGGAAGGCATTGACTTCGATGCTCTGAGCAAGGAAATTCACCACGTGAAAGAGAAATCTATTGCTAACCTCCCTCAGCTCGTGGAGCAATTTAAGGCTGAAGCTACTAAAGCTGGTGCCGTGGTGTATGAAGCCAAAGATGCTGAGGATGCCAACAATTATGTGCTGAAACTAGCACAGGAACGCAATGTGAAACATATAGTTAAGTCAAAGTCCATGTTGACTGAAGAGACTGAATTAAGAGAATACCTTGGAGATGCGGGCATAGAGGTGAAAGAAACCGATATTGGGGAGTGGATCGTCCAATTGGCCGGGGAAAGACCAGCACACATAGTAGGCCCAGCCATACATAAAACTATTGAACAGGTGGCTGAACTTTTCTCCGAAGCAACTGGTGAGAAACTGGAACCTGAGCCTCAGGTTCTACTGGATGCAGCACGTCGTGCATTAAGACAGTCCTACATCAATGCCGATATGGGCATTTCAGGAGCTAATATTGCCATAGCTGAAACGGGAACTCTAATCATCGTGACCAATGAGGCAAATGGTTGTATGGCGACTACCTTACCTCCCATATATGTAGCGATGGTTGGTTATGAAAAGCTGGTTTCCAGCCTGGAAGACGCTACCACCATACTTAGATTGCTCAGCAGAAGCACAATGGGTATGAAAATGCCGGTCTACGCCTCCTATATTACCGGCCCTAGTAATACCACTGCAATTCCAGGGGCATCACTCCTCAGCGGACAAGGCCCTGGCGAGGCTCATATCGTCCTGGTGGATAATGGCCGCAAAGAAATGAGAGAATCCCCTGAGTTCCAAGAGGCACTATATTGCATTAAATGTGGTGCCTGCCTTAACGTCTGCCCGGTTTTCGGGTCACTTGCGGGACAAACTTATGGCTACATATACCAGGGTGGTATTGGCGCTATCTTGACTGCCTTCTTACATGGTATGGATAAGGCAAAAGATCCAGCAAGCTTATGCATGGGGTGCATGGCCTGTAAGGAGGTCTGCCCTGCCCGTATTGATATACCACGGATGATCACCCAGTTAAAAGTAAAATTAGTGACAGAAGAGGGCTTATCATGGAAAAGCAAGATAGCATATCGAAGCGTCTTAAAATACCCGAAACGACTGGATAGAGCAATGAGAGCTGGCTCATACCTGCAACAGCCTTTCACCGACAAAGATTCCATGATAAGACAGCTTCCTTATCCACTCAACTCGCTAACCCGAACCATTAGCCTGCCAGCTCTGTCACATCACCCATTAGGCGACAGGTTGAAAGATTCTTCATCACCCAAGCCAGGAACTCACCCTAAAGTGGCTTTTTATGCCGGCTGTGTTGCCAATTATGCCTATCCTGAAATTGGCGAAGATGTGATCGATGTTCTGCGAGAATATGACGCTGCGCCTTACTACCCGCCGGGACAAGCTTGCTGTGGTGCCCCGGCATTATTTGCTGGTGATACCAAAACAGCCCTTAGCCTGGCCAAAACAAACATCGCTGCCCTGGAAGAAATGAATCCTGACTATGTTGTTACCGTGTGCCCTGGCTGCGCAGTTATGTTGCAACAGGAGTATCCACGCCTAACCGCTGCCGATCCGGAATGGAACCAGCGAGCAAAAGCGTTGTCCAGTAAAATCCGTGACTTCTCACAATTAATCCTTGAACTGAGCCCTTCGGCAGTGGGAAAAACCTCCCGCAATAAAAAAGTTACTTACCACGATCCTTGCTATTTGAGGAGAGGGCTTGGTATATACAATGAACCCAGACGATTGCTTGAGCGGGAAGGCTTCGAATTGGTAGAGATGGCTGATTCTGATGCCTGCTGTGGCTTTGGTGGTGAGATTGTGCTTGATTATCCAGAATTATCTAACTCAGTCCTGCAACGGAAGTTAGACAATATAGAAGCTACCGGTGTTGACACGGTGATTGCCAATTGTACACCTGGTATCCTTCAGCTCAGGGGTGGTTTAGATAAGCGTAACAGCGATATCAAGGTAATGCACAGCGCTGAGCTGCTGTCAATATATAGCAAATCACGCTCTATCACTACCTGACACCAATACAAAAAACCTCATCTTGCTTTGACTTCCACAGTCTTCGTGCCCCAACCTGAAGCAGTACAGGTAAGATAGCGATTCTCAAGCTCACAATGGACGGAAGCCCCTTCTATTATGTCGAATTTCGCCCCGTTAAACATGATATCCACTGGAACGTACAGTAAAGTGGGAGCAGCCAGGTTCGGTTCGTTTTCCCACTCCAGGCGGACCCTCTTATCGCTGACCTCAAGCTTCTTTGGTATTCCAGCAACGCGTTGAGCACATGCCCTGACTCTAAAATTCCGCCGTATATTACCCCTGTCATCGATGATTGAGTAGTTTTCCTTGTTCCAGCCATCGAACTCCGTGGAGTTCCAACCAGGGCAGTAGTTCCACTGGGTTCCTCCGTAGAGATAATTATCAAGCCTTTGATAAATGTCAGCGATGTACTCCGAGACTCTAGTTTTTTCAGGATACATTCCAAATTCTCCCAGGAGCAACGGAACTCCCCCCAGCTCTTCTACCTTGGAATTAAAATCAACGAAAGACTTATCAGCCTCAGCGGTTGAAAAGATATCGGAAATGAGCAGAGATGCGCTGTAGAAGTGAGGAGCGTAGGCATAATTAGCCAGGGAAAGTGGCGGGAGTCGCGAGTAGATAGCACCAAAACTGGTTAGAATGCTTGGCTCAACGAACAGGATGCCATCAGGATCCAAACCCCGAATAGCTGCTCCGGCATCTTCATAAAGGGGAGCGATCTGGGAGACCTCATCACCGATGGGCTCATTCATCAGGTCATAACCAATCACTGCTGGATGGTCTCCAAAACGCTGTGCTATGTGAGCCCACGTGGCGATGTAGTGGTCGCGAACGCCACTTACATTTGCATAGAAGGAATCAAACGCTTGGAGCACATTCTTGTCATTCAGCCCGTTAACCCAGTCAATGCACCTTGCACCGTTAGCTGGTTCATCTTGGGGAATAGAAGGGTCAATTGCCCAGGATGGAGCACCATCTCCACATCCACCATTAAGATAGCGAGAGAACATGTCTTGATGCATATCAAGGATGACGTATATCCCACGTTCTCCTGCAGCGTTTACCAGCGCCTCCATAGCATCAATATAGTCCTCATTGTATTTTCCCGGTTCAGGCTCGATAGCCTCCCATATCAACACCAGGCGAATTACGTTCATTCCCCATTCCTTAAGGGGATTAAGACGGGTTGTATCACTGAACGGCACAAAGGGAGGTATTTTGCTATTGCCGGCAACATTCACGCCCCGTAAGATGACCACCCGCCCCTCTTCACCCCTAAACCACCGTCCATCTGCATGCAGTGGATTTCTGCTCATTTCTCGCCCTCCTTTATACCCGCTCCAAAAGGCGACTTTATCAAGTTCCTGCTAAGTATAATACTGGCACCAACTCCCGGAAAGTCAAAATGCAAAAAGCAAAATTCAAAATGATAAAGCAAAGTTTAGAAATGTAGTGCGAGGCTTTAGCCTCGTGCGCACGACCCTGAAGGGTCGCACTACAAAAGGAGAGCGTGCCTCGCAATAACGCAAGGGCAACGGGATTGCGGAGCTTGTTCCGAATGAAATGAGGAATCTGTTGCTCCGAGTTTGCTTCGGCTACGCCTCGCAACCGCTGGTGCTCCTCGCAATGACAGAGGGGGTGTGTCATTGCGAGCGAAGCGCGGCAATCTCAGGAAAGTCAAAATGCAAAAATGAAAAAGCAGCCAGTAATCAGCAGTCAGCGGTCAGCTAATGGCTAATGACTGATGGCTGATAGCTAGAAGCTGATAGCTCAAAACAAGTCAAAATTCAAAAATCAAAATGCAAAATGATAGAGCAAAAAGGGGGAAGCGGTCAGTAATCAGCAGTCAGCGGTCAGCTAATGGCTAATGACTGATGGCTGATGGCTGAAAGCTAGAAGCTGATAGCTACCAAATTGGTATTGTTCGGGGTTCCCTTTTTCATTGACATTAACCTTCTCTAGCTATATAATCGGGCGGATACTGTGACTCAGGTCTTTAAAAATCTAAAGGAGGTACTTTCAGTGGAAGATGCAGTAGTAGTTAATTATCTAAGGTCACCATTTTCAAGGTCGCGACCAAGGGAGCCAGAAAGGGATGTGTTTAATAGCTTGAGGATGGACGATGTTGCCGCGATGTTGATAAAAAAGCTTATCGAGAGGACCCGAATTAAGCCAGAGGAAATCAACGACGTGCTAACCGGAACTGCCTTCCCCTTCGGCGAACAGTGGCTCTATGGAGGAAGGCACATTGCATTTCTGGCAGGATTGCCATTCAACGTTCCCGCTCAGCAGATTGACAGGCAGTGCGCCTCAGCAATGTCTACCATACATCAAGGTGCTATGGAGATAATGCTTGGCTATTCAGACATCGTCATTGCCGGTGGAATTGAACACATGACACACAATCCCATGCCGGGGCCGGGGATTGACCCCAGCAAAATAAGAGTGGAGCCAAATCCAAAATTGTTTTCAGAACCAGAGTATGCCAAATACGAGATAATGACGACATATAATATGGGGCTTACCGCGGAAAAGTTGTTCGAGCAGACGGACTTCACCAGGGAGGATATGGACAAATGGTCGCTTAGAAGTCATCAAAAGGCAGCCAAGGCACTGGAAGAGGGCTTTTTTAAAGGGGAAATAATCCCCGTCGAGGTGACAATGCCAGACGGCACAAAGCAGGTCATAGACCACGATGTGAGCATCAGACCCAACACAACTATAGAAGCTCTTGCCCAATTGCAGCCGTCTTTTAAACCAGACGGGAGCATAACCCCGGGGAACTCCTCTCCATTAAACGCCGCCGCAACCATGATGATATTGATGTCAAGCAAAAAGGCAAAGGCATCTGGGCTTAAACCTCTAGCTAAAATTATCTCCATGGGATGGGCCGGCGTTGACCCGAGTGTTATGGGCTTGGGCCCAATTCCAGCAAGCAGAATGGCTCTGAAGCATGCCGGGATGGAGGTCAAGGATATTGATTTCTGGGAAATCAACGAGGCGTTTGCCATCGTAACAATCAACGCCATAAAAGAGTTAGGAATAGACCCTGACAAAGTGAATGTGAAGGGTGGAGCTGTTGCAATCGGTCACCCACTTGGTGCTACCGGAACAAGGCTTGTAGGAACATTGGCCAGGATACTGGATGTGGAAGGGGGGAGATTTGGTCTTGCCACGCCTTGTGTTGGTGGTGGACAGGGTGCTGCAACTATAATTGAGCGGATATAATAGCTTGAAATGTGACATCCAGAAAGGGGGTTATCGGGAAGGTTGTGTTTTGCCATGATGAACAAAAAACTATGAAGGAGGGACAGGATGGCTTACGAAAATGTGATTGTTGAGAAGGAAGGCGACATCGGGATAATAACTTTGAACCGACCACCAGCTAATTCGGTAAATTTCGCTTTGCTCGAGGATGTCGAAAAGGCACTGGACCAATTCGAGGAAGATAAAGATGTACGGACATTGATTATCACCGGTGCTGGCGAGAAGGGATTCTCAGCCGGTTTTGATGTCACCGAGGCAGCAAGGGCAAAAGAGATTGGCAACAAGGGGCGAGCGCTATGGACCCGAATTGAAAGATATCCCAAGCCTGTGGTCGCCGCGCTCAATGGCTATGCTTTAGGAGGTGGCTGCGAGCTAGCGATGGCCTGCCATTTCAGGGTCATGGTCAGTACGGAAAAGGCTAAGATTGGCTGTCCCGAGGTCAACCTCGGCATAATTCCCGGATGGGGTGGCACACAGAGGATGCCCAGATTAATCGGGAAAACAAGGGCACTGGATATGCTCGTCTTCGGAAAGAGAATACTTGCTCCTGAAGCGCTGGATATAGGTCTTATCAACAAGGTCTCTCAACCAGGGGAATTAATGAATGATGCTAAGGAGCTTGCCCACAAATTGGCAAAGCAGGCGCCACTTGCCGTTAAGGCTATTCTCGAATCAGTTACCAAAGGGCTCGAAACATCTATTGATGAGGGACTAAAGGTCGAAGGGAAAAACCTCGATATGGTGTCAAGCTCAAAGGATGCCATAGAGGGAATAACAGCATTTCTAGAGAAGAGAGAGGCCCAATTCAAGGGGGAATAAACAGAATAAATTAAGAAGGAGGTCAGAATGAAGGTCGAAGAAATTAAGAAGGTAGCGGTAATGGGTGCCGGGGATATGGGGCATGGGATTGCCCAGGTCGCACTGATGAAGGGCTACAAGGTAGCTCTGAGAGATATCGAGCAGAGGTTCATTGACAAAGGTGCCCAGGGGATTAAGGGCAGCTTGGAGCAATTTTTTGTCGCCAAGGGAAAAATCACCGGAGAACAAAGGGATGAGATGCTAAACAGGCTCTCAACAACTGTTAGCATAGAGGAGGCGGTTAAAGATGCTGACCTTGTGATTGAAGCAGTTCCTGAGGTCATGGATATCAAGAAATCAGTTTACAAGGAGCTAGATAAGTTTGCACCAGCAAATGCCGTTCTTGCGTCAAACACCTCGAATATGAGCATCACCGAGATAGCAAAAGCGACCAACAGGCCAGACAAGGTTGTCGGAATGCACTTCTTTAACCCTGCCGTCAGGATGAAGCTCGTTGAGGTGACAAAGGGAGAAAAGACAAGCGAGGAGACCATGCAGGTCACCTATGACTTAGCGAAGAACATGGGTAAGGCTCCAGTCAGGGTTGAGAAAGACTCTCCTTCATTCATTTATAACAGAGTAAACGCCCCTGTCATGCTCTTGCTTGAGCTAATACTGGAGAAAAAAATTGTATCCCCGGAGGAGTTCGATGGCGCCTTCAAAGCAGTGATGCCTATGGCTCCTTATGAGCTGCTGGATTTCGTAGGAATTGACATCGCTTATCACTCACTCAAGTATCTCCACGATGGGCTTTCTGCGGATTATAAAGGAACAGCACTTGAACAGATGGTCAACGCAGGCAACCTTGGAAAGAAGACCGGAAAAGGCTTTTACGATTGGTCGGCAGGTAGACCCACAATAGATACTTCAAAGGCTACTAAAGAGTTCGGTTTGAACGACCTCATTGCCTTGCAGGTAAATGAAGCAACGAAACTGCTTGATGAGGGAGTAGCAAAGAGCGCCTCCGATATTGATAACGCAATAGTCAATGGAGGAGGTGGCTTTGGACCCTTCCAGCTTGCAAAGGGCATCGGATATCCTGAACTGGTCAAGAGATGTGAAGCTCTTGCCCAGAGATTTAACGTGGAAGTGTTTAAACCCACTGCCACGATGAAGGAAGGGAAAATCGAGGTCTGATCACCAAGCCCATTTCCATACTCTGCCTTGTAATGACAGGGCCATTTAAAAATGTAGTGCGAGGCTTTAGCCTCGTGCGCACGACCCTGAAGGGTCGCACTACAGAAGCATTGCTTGCCTCGCAATGACGTAAGGGAGTCATTGCGAGGCTTTTCCGTGTCTGCCATAGCCAGCAGAAATCCCCTCTCCCTCGACGGGAGAGGGCAAGGGTGAGGGTGAAATTCCCCTCCCTCTATCTGCCTCCCACCAGCCGAGGGACTATCAGCAACAGGATTGCTTCGTCGTCCGTCAACTGACGGACTTCCTCGCAATGACAGGGCCAGTTAGAAATGTAGTGCGAGGCTTTAGCCTCGTGCACGACCCTAAAGGGTCGCACTACAAAAGAGAGCCTGCCTCGTAATAACAGGGAGATGGTCATTGCGCCCTTATCTCCAACAACAATAGGCTTCAGTCATACGGGACTAAAATACCGTTCAAAACAGTACCAACTGGGGATTTGCACAGTAACGAGGACACCTTACACTGTGTATAGAAAAATATAGCTAGTTAGTGAGGTAAATAGCAAAAGGAGGCACATGGTAAGGAAGAGAACGATAGCCATATTCCCCCGGGAAGAACTGCGGCGCTTGTTCTACCTTGAGCAAAAGAGAAAACTGTCAAGGAGAGAATCGCTTGAGTTGTTCAAATTACAGGAACTTTATCAAGAGGCTGTGGAGGGAGGTAACACTACACGGCCAGGAGACGATGGAGGGGGTTTAGAAGAACACGAATAGTCCAAAGCGGAGGGATTGAAAAACAGCATGAAGGAGAAAATGGAAGGGACAGACAAACCGAAGCGTGACCTGATTGATATTACCCACTTCACGAAGAACGTGTCGGCGAAGATACATGGCTTGCCGAATGAGGCTGAGACTTACAGAACACTGAGGGAGGAGTTTACAAAGTCGAAACGCTACAGGGTGAGCCTGCTGTTGTTGACCGATAATGGAGCGAAGTTCAGGCTCACGGAAGCAGGATTCCCCGCCGGAGAGTTTGAGGCCGCGCAGAGGACGGCCGGGGTCCGTGCGAAAAGGCACAGGATCGACCTGAACAGGTCAAGCATGTTCAGTCAGGTCGCCAGAGAGGGGAAAACAGTCGAGGTTAAGGTTAGTGACATAATTGCCGAATTGTTTCCACAGCGGCTAGCCGACTCGATATCAAACAGCCTGGGCGCCGAGAACAGGGCGTGCATCCTGACACCGTTGAGGCGGCATGGAAACATTACAGGCGCCTTCGGCATCTCCTCCACCCAATTGGCTGAACACTTCATCCCGTCGGTGGTGAATCTCGCCCAGCACGTTTCAAATGCCCTGGAACTGGCTGATGAACGCAGTGAGCGCAAGCGGCCGAGGAAAGATTACCAGAAGCTCACAAGGAGTTAGAAATGCGCGTTAATGAGCGAACTGCAGAAACTACAACAAAAAAACAGGAACTGACTGCTGAAGTCACCGGGCGCAAGAAGGCTGAGGCAGCGGTGCGGGAAACTGACCAGAAGTATAGAACCATATTTGATTCAAACTCAACCGGTATTGCCATTACCACGCTGGACGGTAAGGTCGTTGATGCCAATCAAACTTACCAGGATATGGTTGGTTACACGTTAAAAGAGCTTGAAGGCACTAATGCCCAGGAACTAACCCCGAAGAAATGGCACAAGTTTGAAGCCGAGGCCACAAAGCATCTAATGTCTGAGGGGTACGGGACTTCTGAGAAGGAATACATTAAAAAGGATGGAACGATATTCCCTGTGTCAGTGAGTGCGTGGTTAATAAGGGACAGGCAGGGAAATCCCGCGGGAATAGGCACTTTCGTCACAGACGTCACCGAGCAGAAGAAGGCGGAGGAGGCGCTGCGAAGAACTACCGATGAACAAGCTACAATATTAAGTACAGTGCCAGCGATGATTTTTTGGATAGACAGAGAGTGCAATTTCATGAGAGTCAATGAGGCTTTTGCAGGAGCGCTTCATACATCCCCAGATGATGTGAAGGGCAAATCTCTATTCGATTTATATCCCGAGGACATGGCCAGGCGATACTATGACGACAATATGGAAGTGATGGAATCTAGCACTCCAAAGATGCATATTGAGGAATCTGTACAAACTCCGGCCGGTACAATGTGGGTTCGCACGGATAAAGTACCGCTTAGAGATGAACAGGGGAACAGCATAGGCATAATCGGTTTTTCTGTAGACATCACCGACCGCAAGGCGATGGGAAAAACACTTGGGGAATCTGAAGAGAAGTATAGAACGCAATTTGAAGGAGCATTGGATGCTATCTTCATAGCCGATGCCGAAACCGGCATATTAGTTGACTGTAACCGGGCAGCATGTAAACTGGTGGGCAGAAAGAAATCAGAGCTTGTTGGACAACATCAGCGGATTCTCCATCCTCCACAAGAAAAGAATGGAGACGTTACCAGGACTTTCAAACAGCATCTCGGAGAAAAGGAAGGGCAGGTTGTGGAAACGCAGGTCATCACAAAGAAGGGAGAGATTAAAGACGTCGCAATCAAAGCCAATGTCATTGAACTCAGGGGCAAAAAGTTGTTTCAAGGGATATTCCGTGATATCACCGAGCGCAAGCAGGCGGAGGAGGAGACAAAATCAGAGAGAGACAAATTGAAGGCTCTTGTCGATGGATTAGGTAGCACAGGAATTGGAATTGATATTGTTGGAATAGATTACAAAGTTCTGTATCAGAATCGATTGTTACAGGAGAGGTTTGGTGATGTCACTGGAAAATTATGTTACGAAGAATATGTGGGACTGAAAAAGCCTTGTGATGTTTGTCCTATGATGAAAGCAGTAAGAAGTGGAAGTGTAGAGAATGTTGAATTAACAGGTGTTGACGGAAGAACCTATGATCTGATTTCAGCTCCAATCCCAAATCCAGATGGAACTGTCGATAAAGCAATTGAAGTCATTCTGGATGTCACCGAGCGCAAGCGGTCGGAAGAGGCATTACAAGAAGCTAAGACGCGCTTTGAGGCCATGTTTGAAACCGCAAACGAACTAATCATAACAACAGACGCAGAGGGATGGATATTGCGGCTTAACAAAGAGGTGGAAAAACATACCGGGTATTCAAGAAAGGAATTGATAGGACAAAGCATATTGGAGATCGCCTATCCAGAAGATAGAGACAAATATGTCCAGTTCTGGCAAGACATCCTCAGCGGGCTTAGTCCTCACTATGAACTGAGGACTATTTCAAAGACAGGTAATATCAGGCACTTACTGGCAAGCGGCAATGCAATTAGAAAAGACGGAAACATCGTTGAGATACAATACAATGCCAAGGACATTACCGAGGAAAAACAGGCGGAGGAGAAGCTGCGGGAGAGTGAGGAAAAATACCGAACCATCCTGGAAAGTGTGACAGAAGGCTATTATGAGCTTGACCTTGCTGGCAACCTTGCCTTCTTCAACGATTCGTTGTGCCAAACCCTGGGATACACCAGAAATGAGATGATGGGTATGAACAACAGGCAATATATGGACGAAGAGAATGCCAGGAAGGTGTATCAAATATTCAACGAAATATACCGCACCGGTAAGCCTTGCACACGAGCTGATTGGGAGTCCATAAGAAAGGATGGCACGAAGCTATCCATTTCATCCTCGGTATCACTGATAACGGATTCACAAGGCAAGCCGATAGGGTTTCGAGGTCTTCTCCGGGACATCACGCAGCAAAAACAGGCAGAAGAGGAGCTGCGGCAAAGTGAGGAAAAACACCGAACCATCCTCGAAAACGTCGTAGAGGGCTATTATGAGGTTGACCTTGCCGGGAACTTTACCTTCGTCAATGATGCCGTATGCAATGACACCGGGTATTCCAGAGACGAGCTGATAGGCATGAATAACAGGGACTACATGGATAAACAGACTGCCAGGAAGGTATATCAAAAATTTGGCGAGGTATACACCACCGGGGAGACTGCCAGCGAATTTGGGTTTGAGGTCATAAGAAAGGACGGTACGAAGTTATCCAGTGCATGTTCCATATCACTGATAAGGGATGCAGAAGGTCAGCCAATAGGGTTTCGAGGCGTTATCCGGGACATCACCGAGCAGAAGCAGGCGAAGGAGGCACTGCGTCAATCTGAAGAGGAATACAAGAGTCTGTTTGAGCGCGCTACAGACGCAGTATTTACCACAGATATGCGGAGCAGATTTACCTCGGGTAACAGGAAGGCTGAAGAGATATGCGGTTATAACAGAGAGGAACTGATTGGAAAGTCTTTCACCAGCCTGATCTCTAAGAAAGAACTCCCGCGCTTGGAGAACATCTTCCAAGAGATAATCAAAGGCAAGCCAGCTACCTTTGAGGTTGCCATCAAGGATAAGAGCGGTAATTTGATCCCGCTGGAGATCAGTGCCACGTCTATAGTAAGAAAGGGCGAGGAAACCGTAGGCATGTTAGCTATGGCGAGGGACATCACCGAGCGCAGGCAGGCGCAGGAGAAACTGCAGAAAAGTGAAGAGCAATACAGAAGTCTATTTGAGACCGCTACAGACGGAATATTTACGATGGACTTGCAAACTAAATTTACCTCAGGCAACAGGAGGGCTGAAGAAATGTGCGGTTACAGCAGGGATGAGCTGATTGGGGAGTATGCCACTCTCATCCTTCCTGAGGAAGCGATCCCGCGCGTGGCGGACGTCTTGAAAAAGGTGCTCAAGGGGGAAACAGATACCTATGAGACCAGGATTATCACCAAGAACGGTGAGCTTCTTCCGGTAGAGGTCACTTCATCCCCTATAGAAATAGATGGGAAAATCATAGGCACTATGGGCATGGCGAGAGACATCACCGAGCGCAAGCGAGCGGAGGAGGAGCTGCGGGAAAGCGAGAAGAAATACCGAACCATACTGGAAAGTATAACAGAAGGCTATTATGAGCTTGACCTTGCCGGCAACTTTACCTTCTTCAACGATGCCACATGCAAAATGCTGGGATACACCAGAGATAAGCTGATGGGTATGAACAACAGGGAGTATATGGACAAAGAGAATGCCGGGAAGGTGTACAAAGTATTCAATAAAGTGTACACCACCGGAAAGCCCGCCATAGGGATTGATTGGGAGATCATAAGAAAGGATGGCACGAAGAGATTCACTGAAGCTTCCGCTTCTTTAATACGTAATAAGGAAGGCAAGCCAACAGGATTTCGAGGTGTTACCCGGAACATCACCGAGCGCAAACAGGCAGAACAGGTCCTGCGGGAAAGCGAGGAGAAGTATCGTCAGTTGACAGAGGAGATAAACGATGCCATCTACACCGTTGACCAGGATGGAAATCTAACCTATGTCAGCCCGGTGATAGAGTGGTTGATCGGATACAGTCCCTCAGAAATCATGGGACGCTCTTTTGCTGAGTTCTTCTATGAGGAAGATTTGCCACGTGCCATAGAGGGTTTTGAGCGTACGCTTTCCGGCCATAGCACGGAAGGTGAGTATCGGTTTCATACCAAGTCTGGCGAAATCCGCTGGATGGGCACTTCCAACCGACCAATCTTTGCCGGAGACGGCGTAGTCGGGACACGCGGAACGATGACCGACATCACCGAGCGCAAATTGGCGGAGCAGGCATCACAAGAAGCTAAAACACGCTTTGAGGACCTGTTTGAAAGCGCAAATGAACTGATCATAACAACAGACACAGAAGGATGGATATTGCACGTTAACAAAGAGGTGGAAAGGTTTTCCGGTTATTCAAAAAAGGAATTGATAGGACAAAGCATATTGAAGATCGCTTATCCAGAAGACACACCCAAATATATCCAGTTCTGGAAAGACATCCTCGACGGGCTTACTCCCCGCTATCACCTGAGGGGTTTTTCAAGGACAGGTAATATCAGCCACTTATTGGCAAGTGCCAGTGTAGTTAAGAAAGACGGAAACATCGTCGAGATACAATACAATGCCAAGGACATTACCGAGGAAGAGCAGGCGGAGGAGAGGCTGCGGGAAAGCGAGAAGAAATACCGAACCATCCTGGAAAACATGACAGATGGCTATTATGAGATTGACATTGTCGGTAACCTTACCTTCTTCAACGATTCCCTGTGCCAAATCCTGGGATACACCAGAGATGTACTGATGGGTATGAACAACAGGAAGTACATGGACAAAGAGAATGCCAGGAAGGTGTATCAAATATTCAATAAGGTATACACCACTGGCAAGCCTGTCAGAGACTTTGATTATGAGGTCATAAGAAAGGACGGCACGAAGAGATTCATTGAAGCTTCCGCTTCTTTAGTAAGGAATCCACAAGGTGAGCCAAGAGGGTTCCGAGGTGTTGGCAGAGACATCACCGAGCGCAAGCAGATGGAGGCAGAGAAAGAGGAGTTGCAGCAAAGGGCTCAGTTAGCCAGCCGTTTGAGCGTTGTTGGCGAGATGGCATCAGGCATCGTGCACGAGGTAAATAATCCCCTCACCAGTGTTATCGGGTTTGCTGAGATGCTAGCGCATAAGGATCTCCCCGAGGACGCCAAAGAATATGCAAGGATTATCAATAATGAAGGGAAACGGGTAGCCAATATTGCCGGCAGGCTGCTTAATTTTGCCCGCCACCAGAAGCCAGAGACAGTACATACTGACATTAATAAGCTGATAGAAGACACCCTCAAACTGCAAAACTATGAAATGACGACTGGTAACATAAAGGTTACCGCCAACCTCGACCCTCACCTGCCACAAACCATGGCAGACCCCGGTCAACTCCAGCAGGTGTTCCTTAATATAATGCTAAACGCCAGGACAGCGGTGAGAGCAGCCCATGGCGGAGGTAGACTTTTAGTTAAAACACAGGCGTTAGATGACACCATTCGGATATCTATTAAAGATGATGGACCGGGGATACCGAAGGAAAATCTGAAGAGGATATTTAACCCCTTCTTTACTACCAGAAAGGCGGGCGAGGGAACCGGGCTTGGCCTGAGCCTTTGTCAAGGGATTATTAGCAGCCATAAGGGCAAGATATATGCCGAGAGCACGCTGGGAAAGGGAGCCACCTTCATCATAGAATTGCCTGTGGTCGCTCGGCAAAAAAACAAAGCCAGAACGGCCAGGGCTAACGGCAATAACGTTTGGCGGTAACTGAGCACGATGAGTCGCTAACAAACATGGAAAGGCAAAAGCACAAGGAGGCAGCAAAATAAAAGTAGCAGATAAGGCGGAAGAGCAACTTATTGAAGAAATAGAACGGCTGCGCCACGAAGTACATAAGCTGAGGCGAGAGAAAACCGAGCGCAGGAGGGTGGAAAAAGCACTTGAAGAATCTGAAGAAAAGTATAGAACGCAATTTGAAGGAGCATTGGATGCTATCTTCATAGCCGATGCCGAAACCGGCATATTACTTGACTGTAACCGGGCAGCATGTAAACTGGTAGGCAGAAAGAAATCAGAGCTTGTTGGACAGCATCAGCGGATTCTCCATCCTCCACAAGAAAAGAATGGAGACGTTACCAGGACTTTCAAACAGCATCTTGGAGAAAAAGCGGAGCAGACTCTGGAAACGCAGGTCATTACCAAGAAGGGACAAATTAAAGAGGTTGCGATCAAATCCAATGTTCTTGAACTCAGGGGCAGAAGAATAATTCAAGGGATATTCCGGGACATCACCGAGCGCAAGCGGGGGGAGGAGGAACTGCGGCGGGGGGAGGAAAAATACCGAGCCATCCTAGAAAACATCGTAGAAGGCTATTTTGAAATCGACCTTGCCGGCAACTTTACCTTCGTCAATGATCCCATATGCAATAACCTGGGATACACCAGAGATGAACTGATAGGTATGAACAACAGGGAGTACATGGATAAACAGACTGCCAGGGAGGTGTTTGAAAAATTTGTCGAAGTGTACACCACCGGGATACCTGCCAGAGGATTTGAGTTTGAAAACATAAGAAAGGATGGTACGAAGCTAGTCACTTCATCTTCGGTGTCACTGGTAACGGATTCACAAGGCAAGCCAACAGGGTTTCGAGGTGTTGTCCGGAACATCACTGCAGAGAAGAAGGCAGAAGAGGAGCTGCGGCGGAGTGAGGAAAAATACCGAACCATCCTCGAAAACGTCGTAGAAGGCTATTATAAGATTGATCTTGCTGGCAACTTTACCTTCGTTAATGATTCCATATGCTATAACATGGGATACACCAGAGATGAACTGATAGGTATGAACAACAGGGATTACATGGATAAACAGACTGCCAGGGAGGTGTTGGAAAGATTTGCCGAAGTGTACACCACCGGGATACCTGCCAGAGGATTTGATTTTGAGGTCATAAGAAAGGATGGTACGAAGCTATTCGTTTCATCTTCCGTATCACTGATAAGGGATTCACAAGGTCAGCCAACAGGATTTCAAGGTGTTACCATGGACGTCACCAAGCGCAGACAGGTAGAAGAGAAGCTGCGGCGGAGTGAGGAAAAATACCGAACCATCCTGGAAAACATCACAGATGGCTACTATGAGATTGACCTCGCTGGCAACTTCACCTTCTTCAACAATTCCCTGTGCCAAATCATCGGATATCCCCCGGCCGAAATGATGGGTATGAACAACAGGCAGTACATGGATAAAGAGAATGCCAGGAAGATGTATCAAACATTCAACAAGGTATACACCACTGGCAAGCCTGCCAGAGGATTTGATTGGGAGCTGATAAGAAAGGATGGTACCAAGAGATTCGTGGAGGCTTCTGTTTCTCTGGTAAGAAATCCACAAGGTGAGCCAGCAGGGTTTCGAGGTGTTGTGCGGGACATCACCGAGCGCAAGCAGATGGAGGCAGAGAAAGAGGAGATGGAGCGAAAGGCTCAGCTTGCCACCCGTTTGAGCGCCATGGGCGAGATGGCATCAGGCATCATCCACGAGATAAATAATCCCCTCACCAGTGTCGTTGGCTTTGCTGAGATACTAGCGGATAAGGATCTCCCCGAGGACGCCAAAGAATATGCAACGATTATCAATAATGAAGGGAAACGGGTAGCCAGTATTGCCGGCCGGCTGCTTAACTTTGCCCGCCGCCAGAAGCCAGAGATAGTATACACTGATATTAATAAGCTGATAGAAGACACCACCAACCTGCAAAGCTATGAAATGACGACCGGTAACATAAAGGTTACCGCCCAACTTGACCCTCACCTGCCACAAACCATGGCAGACCCCGGTCAACTTCAGCAGGTGTTCCTTAATATAACGCTGAACGCCAGGACGGCGCTGAGAGCAGCCCATGGCGGAGGTAAACTCCTGGTCAAAACAGAGGCGATAGACAGTACCATTCGGATATCCTTTAAGGACGATGGACCGGGGATACCGAAGGAAAATCTGAAGACGATATTTAACCCCTTCTTTACTACCAGAAAGACGGGCGAAGGAACGGGGCTTGGCCTGAGCATTTGTCGAGGGATTATTAGCAGCCATAAGGGCATGATATATGTTGAGAGCACGCTGGGAAAGGGGGCCACCTTCATCATAGAATTGCCTGTGGTCGCTCGGCAAAAAACAACTCAAGCTGGGGCAGCTATTGATAAACCTCGCAGACCAGCCAGGGTAAGAAGATAGGGTAATGGATGGTGAGCCGCCAGGGACTCGAACCCTGAACCTGCTGATTAAGAGTCAGCTGCTCTTCCAATTGAGCTAGCGGCCCGCCAGAAATTTATGTTACCACCACGAACATAGGAAAGACAAGGAACTGTAGTAGCTATCAGCTATCAGCCATTAGCTGACCGCTGACTGCTGATTACTGATTGCATTTTGATTTTTGAATTTTGCCTCTCTCCTGCTCTGTCATTTTGCATTTTGATTTTTGAATTTTGCTTTCCTCAGATTGCCACGCTCCGTTCGCAATGACAATAGAAAAGGGCTGGCAATGACAGGAGAAAAAGGGCGCAATGACACACCCTTCTGTCATTGCGAGGAATCCCGAACGAAGTGAGGGACGACGAAGCAATCTCCAAGCGAGATTCCTCGCTCGCCTCTTCACGTCGCTCAGAGCTTTGGCTCGGAACAAGCTCCGCAACCCCCTACCCCCCCTTCATTATTACACCCAAATAGGTTAAAATAGTAGTTTCGTTAGAGATTTTATATGGCTGAGGTGAAGGATAATGGAAATTAAGGCTGTAGTTGGTGATATAACCGAGATACAGGTCGATGCACTGGTGGTGAATCTTTTCGAGGAGGTGAAACAGCCTGTTGGAGCCACCGCTGCTGTCGATAAAGCTCTAGGCGGAGCTGTGAGCCAGCTTATTGACCAGGCAGCGATTAAAGGCAAGCCTGGAGAAGTTACCATTATTCACACGCTTGGCAAGTTGCCCGCCAGGATAGTGGCTGTGGCGGGACTGGGCAAAAAAGAAGATTTCAACCTGGACAAAGTACGTAGAGTAGCCGGTGATTTTTCCCGCTCATTACGCAAATTAAATTGCCACAGTGTGGCTACAGTACTCCACGGTGCGGGCACAGGCAGCATTGAACCGGAGCATTCCGCAGAAGCAATTACCGAGGGCACCCTTCTCGGCCTCTACAATTTCACCAGGTATAAGAAGCCTGACTATGAAGAGATGGCCGAGATGTCAGTAATAGCTGACAGCTCTCAGCTGACAGCTGTCAGCCATGGCATTGAAAGTGGCAGGATAATGGCAGAAGCTACCGTAATTGCCCGCGATATGGTTAACGAGCCAGCTAACCAGATGACCCCTGCTCGAATGGCCGAAATAGCTAAAGAGATAGCCACCAAATATGATTTGGAATTCAAAGTTTTCGATTCCAGGGATATGGAAGCGATGGGCATGAGAGCACTTTTAGGAGTGGCAAGGGGAAGCAGCCAGCCGCCAAAGTTGATAACTATTGGCTACAAAGGTAATCCAGATTCCCGGAACACTGCTGGCTTTTTGGGTAAAGGAGTAACGTTTGATTCTGGAGGAATTTCCATTAAGCCTTCGGAGGGCATGGGTGAGATGAAAGATGACATGGCCGGCGGCGCAGCAGTTATGGCAGCATTAGCCGCCATTGCTCGCCTAAAATGCAAAATCAACATCACCGCTATAATTCCAGCAACGGAGAACTTGCCCGGCGGCAATGCCCTGAAGCCTGGAGACATACTAAAAGCAATGAACGGCAAAACTATAGAAATAATAAACACCGATGCCGAGGGAAGGCTTATCCTGGCTGATGCACTGAGCTATGCCGTAAAACAAAGCCTGTCTCCACTGGTGGACCTGGCTACTTTAACCGGTGCCTGTCGAGTCGCCCTGGGCACTGGCTATAGTGGGCTCTTCAGCAATAACCAGCGATTAGCGAATGGAATTGTCAAAGCTGCTAACAAAACCGGAGAAAAGGTGTGGCAAATGCCATTGCCCGATGAATATAAGGAACAGAACAAAAGCCTGATCGCCGATATTAAAAACACCGGGAATAGATACGGTGGGGCTATCACTGCTGCTCTTTTCCTGGCTGAGTTCATTGATGATGTTCCCTGGGCACACATTGATATAGCTGGCACTGCTTCCAGCAATAAAGAAAGCGGCTATACAGTGAAAGGAGCGACCGGAGTAGGTGTAAGGACACTGACTGAATTAGCTTTATCACTAGCCAAGCAAGGAAGGTTAGTATGAAGATAAAGTGGCTGGGTCATTCCTGTTTCTTAATTACCTCCGACAAGGGAACAAAGGTGATTAGCGACCCCTATACAGTTGGCGCGGGCATTAATTACGCTCCCATCAAGGAAAGCGCTGACGTCGTCATCGTAAGCCATGACCACGGTGACCATAACAATGTTTCTGCGGTGCAGGGACAACCACAGATAGTCAAGGGTAGCGGCGTTAAAAATGCCAGTGGTATCGAGTTTAGAGGCATCGCCGCCTACCATGACAAATCTCACGGAAAGGAAAGGGGAGATAATACTGTATTTTGTTTTACCGTCGATGGCATTAGACTTTGCCATCTAGGAGACTTAGGGCATTTGTTGAGCCAGGAGCAAATAGCCTCAGTTGGCAACGTGGATATATTATTCATTCCCGTAGGTGGCTTTTTCACCATAGATGCTGCCGAGGCAAGCCAGGTGTGCACTCAATTGAGGCCTAAAGTGATAATCCCCATGCATTTCAAGACACCTGAATGTGCCTATCCTATAAGCGATGTCAATAGTTTCCTCAAAGGCAAAGAAAGGGTCAGGAAGTGGGATAAAAGCGAGATAGAATTTCAAGTCGGGAAGTTGCCTGTTGAGAGCGAAATTATCGTGTTACCACCAGCTTCATAATCAAGCCTTTGCCACTAGCAACATATTCCGCTGGAGTTGAGGACCAGTGATTTTTAAAGATTCCGAATTCATTTTCACACCGCCAAGAGAAATTTCTTGGGCAAGGCGCATTTTAATCAAACCTTGTGCCAGCTATCCCGCGCCATACCCGGCAACTACCAGCCCAAAAATGCTTAATACCATCATTGAAGGCATCAGCAAAGTGAGCGGCGCTGATATTATCATTGCTGATGCAACTCCAAGCGGTGAGCCAATCTATCCGATGTATAAAGCTTTAGGATACAACTTCCCTAATGTGCTATTGCTTGATATCAAAGATTCTATTTTCGTGGAGGTGGAAAATCCTCTAGCCAAATTCTTCGCCACGCCTACCTTCTGGATACCTAACGTGGTTTTACGCAGCGATTTATTGATCAGCGTGACACCGTTTAAGATTTCCAGAGACACGGCATGCTTCACCATGGCGAATTTGTTAAGCCTTCTTCCGGTAAGTAAGTACCAATCGGGCAGGAGAGGTGGCTGGGGAACATTATATGCCTTAGGAATAGAAAGGGTACTTGCTGACCTTTACTTTACCATGCCCTTCGATTTAGGCATCATAGAAGCTCGTCAGAAGTTATTTTACTCCGATGACCCCGCAAAAGGGGAAACCGAAGAATACGGAAAGATTTTTATGGGCGAGCCTTATGAAGTAGACCTTAAGGCTTCAAAGGCAGCGCGGATTAAGTCCAGGTATCTACAGTTAATCGCGGAAGGAAGAACTCAGCTCGAAGACTAAAGAAGCCTACCCGTTGAAATAAGCATTGATATCCGCAGCGGCTCGTTTGCCAGCTCCCATAGCACTGATAACCGTAGCCGCCCCAGTGGCCATATCGCCTCCACACCACACTCTATCCTTAGTTGTTTTCCCGGTATCTTCATCAGCTTTTACTGTGCCCCATCTGGTAACTTCAAGTCCCTCAGTCGTTGAAGGGATAATCGGATTAGGTTTGGTGCCCAGGGCAACGATCACGGTAGCAACAGACACAGTAAACTCAGTTCCCGCCTTCCGAATCGGTCGCCTCCGCCCACTTTCATCCGGTTCACCCAACTCCATTTCATAGCATTCCACTGCATTGACCTTGCCTTGTTCATCCCCGACAAAACGGTCAGGATTTGTCAGAAGGCTAAAAATGACTCCTTCCTCTTTAGCATTCTCCCTTTCCTCAGTTCTCGCTGGCATTTCCACTTCAGAACGCCGGTAAATGAGATGTACCTCTTCAGCTCCGAGCCTCAAGGCACACCTCGAAGCATCCATAGCTACATTGCCACCTCCAATCACAGCCACCTTCCCTCCTGCTTTTATCGGTGTATCATACTCAGGAAACTGGTAAGCCTTCATCAAATTCGTCCTGGTAAGAAATTCATTGGCTGAATAGATGCCACTCAAATTCTCACCGGGAATGTTCAGAAACATCGGTGCTCCAGCACCAGGAGCCAGGAAAACAGCATGGTAGCCATTTTGTAAAAGCTCGTCCACCGTTGCTATTTTACCAATTACATGGTCAAGTTTGATCTCGACGCCCAGAGATCGCACATAATCAACCTCACCTTGAACAATATCCTTGGGCAACCTGAATTCAGGAATGCCATACATCAACACGCCACCAGCTACATGGAACGCCTCAAAAATGGTTACTTCATATCCCAGTTTAGCCAGGTCAGCAGCACAAGTTAAACCTGCTGGACCCGAGCCAACTATAGCCAGCTTTTTACCATTGGGTTCAATATGCTCCCTTTGCCTCTCACTAATCTCAGGATGAGCCCGTTCCCAATCAGCCACATAGCGCTCTAAGCGCCCTATAGCAACAGGAGCGCCCTTCTTGTCCAAGACACATTTCCCTTCGCATTGCGTTTCCTGCGGGCAAACTCTGCCACAAATGCCAGGAAGGCTATTTGTGCCCTTAAGTATCCTTACTGCCTCAGGCATATCGTGGTCACGCATTGCGTTTATGAATTCAGGGATATCTACATTAACAGGGCAGCCACCCTTGCAGAAGGGCTTGGGACACTGAAGGCAGCGGTTGGCTTCTTCCAAACTCTGCTCTTCAGTGTATCCCAGGGCTACCTCATTAAAGTTTTTTCTCCTTGCCTCTGGCTCCTGCTTTGGTATAGGCACCCGATTCAGATTTACTTTTTTCTTTTCAGCCATCCTACTCCCCTAGTTCCTCTCTCTCCCAGAGATTGCTTCGCTTCGCAATGACCCCCTTGTGTCATTGCGAGGAAGCCCAAACGAAGTGAGGGATGACGAAGCAATCTGGTACCCCACCGAGATTACCACGTCTTCGGCTCGCAATGACAGGGGAAGGCTCACAATCACCCTCCTTTTGTCATTGCGAGGAAGTCCGTCAGTTGACGGACAACGAAGCAATCTCACACCAATATTCCTCGCTTTATGGTCGGAACAAGCTCCGCAATCCGGTACCCCACCGAGATTGCCACGCCTCCGGCTCGCAATGACAATAGAAAAGGGCGCAATGACATCTGGTGGCATCCTATTTCCTCACCGCCTTTGTTTCCCAGAGCATCAGCGATTCCTTTTCCTCATCAAGGTAAGCACGCTGACGCTTCATGAGCAAATCCCAATCAACATCATGCCCATCAAAATCGGGACCATCAACGCAGGCAAACTTGGTTTCTCCACCTACGGATACACGGCAGCAACCGCACATCCCGGTGCCATCAACCATTATTGGGTTTAGACTCACAATGGTCTTGACGTCAAAAGGCTTGGTAGTCAAAGAACAAAACTTCATCATCACCGTGGGACCAATAGCAATAACGCGGTCAACTCCACCCTTCTCCAAAAGCTCCTTTAGTGGCTCGGTGACCATTCCCTTGCGCTTATACGAGCCATCATCAGTAGTTACGGTAAGCTCGTCGCTCACACCCTGGAGTCGCTCCTCCCAGAAAACAAGCTCCCTGGTGCGAAACCCCATAATTGATATGACTTTGTTCCCCATCGCCTTCATGGCCCGGGCTATGGGTGCTATGGTAGCAATGGCATACCCTCCAGCGACGCATACCACAGTGCCAAACTTTTCAATCTCTGTAGGACGACCCAGGGGACCGACGAAGTTGGCAATGCTATCACCGGCATCATACAAAGCCAGTTTCCTCGTAGTAGTGCCTACCACCATAAACACGAAAGTCACGCTTCCCTTCCCTTCATCCCAGTCAGCAATGGTCAGTGGAATCCGTTCACCTTGTTCGTCAACCCTGATGATGATAAACTGCCCCGCCCTCGCCTTCTTAGCTACTTCAGGCGCTTCTATCTCCATAAGAAAGATATTAGCCGCCAGTTTTTCTTTGTTTATAATGCGATACATCCGAAAGCCAAGCCATAGATGTTACCATATAACCCAAAATAGTGCAAGCGTCTGCGCAAGTTACCAGAGTTGGCAATATCTGAAGTAAATTCTATTCCTGGATAATCGCCACTACCCGAGCCCAGCCAGCACTCCCCCCTGTTAGCTTGACCGGGAAGCAAGCCACTTTAAAGCCAAAGGGTTTAGGGAGTTTGTCCAGATTCGCCAGCTTTTCAATATGGCAGTATTCTTTTTCTATACCGGCACGATGTCCCGCCCACAGGATATTTTTGTCTTTTGTTCGCTGGAATTCTTCTTTTGTTACCCAGAACGGTCTGTCCCAGCCCCAGGCATCAATCCCCATAACTTTCACGCCTTGCTCTATTAGCCACAGAGTGGACTCTCTTCCCATGCCACAGCCAGCATTGAAATATTCTGCCCTGCCCCAGAGTTTGTCAGCCCCCGTTTGCATCATCACTATGTCCCACGGTTTTATCTGGTAGCCGATTTTGTGTAAGGCCTCCCTGAGGTCATCGCTGGTGATTAAAGAGCCTTCAGGCTTGTGTCTCATATCCAGTACTACGCCATCGCTATAGAACCATTCTAAAGGAAGCTGCTCGATAGTCCTTGCCTTTTTCCCTTCCGATGTGGGAAAGTAATGCCACGGAGCATCAACGTGAGTTCCAGCATGAGCTCCCAGCGTTATGGTGTCATTAGCCCAACCCAACCCCTGAGGAAGGTCATCTTTGTTGCAGCCGAAAACCAGCGTCATAAGCTCAACGCTTTGCTCATGTGTTTCGCGGATGACTTTCACTGGAGAAGGGTCGCTGGGGCTTTCCTCAGTGGGGATACTCAGATCTATAATTCGCGTCTTTTTCATATTCATTCCTCCTTTTGGCCCCTTTTTTAGCAAAGCTATATTGGCGCCTCAACTATTACTGATGTTCCCTTGCCTGGTTCAGACTTAATTTCTAAGCCGCCGCCCAGCAATCGCACCCTCTCTTGCATCCCGATAAGGCCTAACTTACCAATGCTGCTGAGGTCGCTTATCCGCACGGGGACTTCAAAGCCCTTACCATTGTCGGTGATAATCATCCTTACTTTCCCTGCCCCAGATTCTAATCTAACCATTACCTTTGATGCCTGGGCATGTCTCCTAATGTTGCCCAGGGCCTCTTGGGCAATACGGAACAATAGTAGCTGAGTCTCATGTGGCAAGTCGTGCCCTGGCATATCCAGTTGAACATCAACATCGATCCCTTTTTCTGCAGTTAAACTGTCACCCATCCATTCCAGCGCCGCTACTAACCCCATGTCATCCAGAATGGCTGGTCTCAACTCCTGAGCATAGCGCCGTAAGCCGTTGAGGGTTTCCACAGCCAAATTATGCACCTTGGTCAGCTTTTCCCAGACCGGCTTAGATAGCTTGCTTCTAGAATCGGAGGCTATTGCGTCCAACTGGTGTGCCAGCAGCAACAAGGATTGACCAGCATCATCGTGCAGTTCGCGGGCAATACGCTTGCGCTCCTCCTCCTGAGCCACCAGAACTTTCTGGAGGTAAAAGTGCATGCTATCCCGCATTTTCCTTTCCTGGGTGACATCTCTGGCGATATTGTGGAAAGCTATGGGGTGATCACCTTCCATAACCAAACTTGTTGTTAGCTCCACTATTGCCTCAGTCCTATCCCTTCTGAACAATCGCTGTTCGTAACGCTGCTCGATAGGCTCGCCTTCCAACAGCTTTCTTTTGACCATACTCGCTAAGGTATAGCCATTCTCAGAGAGGAACCCGGTAATGTTCTTACCCAGCAGTTCATCTACAGTGTAGCCAGTCAATTTTTCAGAAGCCCTATTTGCAGCAGTGATATAGCCCTTAAGGTCATGAATCCAAATGGCATCGCTGGCATTTTGGAATAGCTCGCGATATTTCCCCTCTGACAAGCGCAGGTTTGCCATTGCCACCTGTAGTTTACCCCGCTCTTCTCTTATTCTTCGCCATGCTTCGATGACTAGCACCAGAAGCACTCCGATGAAGGCGGCAATTAAGCTCTCAAAAAGGGCATCTTTAGGAGTTGGTGAGATGAAGATGGCACGCGGGAGCATAGCCAGGATACTGGCTAGCAGAACGGTACCCCCAATCTTTCCCCCGAATACCCAAGTAGAATAGGCTATGATAATAAGGTAAATGAGCCGCTCCCCGGTATGCCGCCCTAATCCGAAGAAAATGATGGTTGATATCTGGCCGATGATGGGCACATTTTGCAAAAGCTCGTGGTAATGACTGATGCTAGTAACCGTAAACAGCACCACGATAATCCAGAAATGGGGATTCAGCACTATGGGCTTGGATTTTGATGTCAAGAATGAAACACCCATGAAAGCTCTAGTGACTGTTATAAACTGGCGTGAGAGTATCTAGTCTTTGCTCTCGTCATCAGACATGTCCTCCAGGGTGAGCAAGCCTTCCCTCGCCCCTTTGACTATAGCCTCAGTACGCGAAGCTACAGCCATTTTGTTAAAGATATTGGACAGGTGAGCTTTTACTGTGCGGACACTGAGAAAGAGTCTCTTAGCTATATCCTTGTTACTCATGCCCTTGGCAGTTAGCTTCAAGATCTCTAGCTCCCTGTCGCTGAGTTGTTCTTCCGTCTTCTGTGCACCACCCTCAGCCTCCATCCGCATCCTGTACTTCAGGATCTTAGCAATTATAGTGGGATGAAGCACTGATTCACCTGCGTGCACAGCGCGGATAGCTTTCACCAAGACTTCCCCCCGAGCACTTTTCAGCAGGTAGCCGGCCGCTCCCGCTTCCAGTAAGCCCGTCACGTAGCGATCATCATCGTAGGCTGTTAGGACCAGCACAGCGGTAGTAGGGCTTACTTTCCTGATCTGCTTGGTTGCTTCGATACCGTTAAGTTTTGGCATTACAATGTCCATTACTATTATGTCCGGCTTCAACTCTGCGCTTAGTTTGACCGCTTCTTCTCCGTCACTCGCCTCACCCAACACCTTCATGTCTTCATGCTGTTCAAGCACATTTCGCATTGCCTCTCGCAGCAGTGGATGGTCATCTGCGATCGCTATCCTGATCTTCATCTTTGAGTTCTTCAAGGCGACTCCCCTCAGACAAGGTTAGTTCTCTATTTCCCCAAACCAATTGTAGAGCATCAAAGCTGGGATGGCAAGAGGATTCTTCTCTTCCCACCTTCCTAATACCTTTGTACATCCATAACTGTACTTTCGGGCATGTCCAAAATAGAGCCAAAGGACGATGAAATACGCTCCAGAGGCTAGTATTGTATACATATGAGAGTAGTGGTGGTGAGAAATCGAGACGGAAAGGAGGATTACGATGCAAGCATCAACTAAGCCAAAAGTAGAAGGGGTGGTAGAAACAAGAGAGCCTGCTGCTGAAGTTCTTAAGGGAAGAGAGTTAGTGCTGGCAGTGCTGGGAAGGGCGGCTGATGAGAGCGATTTCCTAGCCCGACTAGCGGATAACCCCAGTGAGGCTCTTGGGGAGTACTATACCCTAACCTCAGAAGAGAAAGCCGCACTGACCAGTGGCGACATGAAGAAAATAGAGGCGTGGGTGGGCAAGCTGGATGACCGATTAGCAACATGGTTATGGTGCAGACTGAGTCAGGAGAAATGGTAAGCTCTGTTTGTCCCCACTCAGACAGTTTCACAGGTGTAGTATCAAGCTGGGGAATACGAAATGGAACAGGATAGGTGGGCAAGAGAGCCTGTGTCGTCAGAGGAAATGGCCGAGCTGTTGAAGAAGACAGCTTCAGACTGCCTGCCACCTCCTGAGGTGGCACGGAAGGCGGAAACTGTAGGGGTCACCAAAGCAAAGCTCGATGTCCCGAGCACAATGCTGCTTGGCATACTGGCTGGGGCTTTTATCGGTCTGGGGGCTATGCTTTGCACCCTGGTTACCACTGATGCTGGCCTGGGCTTTGGGTTGACAAGGCTACTTGGCGGGGTTGTCTTTTGCCTAGGACTGGTTCTTGTGGTAGTGGCTGGCGCAGAGCTTTTTACCGGTAACTGCCTGTTAGTGATGAGCTGGTTCAGCGGCAAAGTAAGCTTTGGTCGCCTGCTTCGAAACTGGGGATTGGTATATTTTGCCAACCTTATTGGCTCCCTGGCTCTAGTGGGCCTGATGTTCTACACGCTTCAGTGGGGTTTCAACAGCGATGCGGTGGGGGCCAATGCTGTCCTGACTGCTAATGCCAAGGTCAATCTCTCCTTCACCTCGGCTCTCACCCGGGGCATCCTGTGCAATGCTCTAGTTTGCCTGGCTATCTGGCTATGCTTCAGCGCTCGCACCGTTGTTGGCAAGATATTCGCCATCCTGTTTCCTATCACCGCCTTTGTGGCAGCTGGCTTTGAGCACAGCATTGCTAACATGTATTTCATCCCCATGGGCATGCTGTTGGCAAAGCAGTCTGCTGTGGTTCAGGCGGCAGGGTTGACTTCAGCTGGTGTAGCTAACCTCAATGTTATGGGGTTTGTGGCTAACCTTATTCCAGTCACAATCGGAAACATCATTGGTGGGAGTCTCCTGGTAGGCGCAGTATACTGGACAGCTTACTTACGCCAGGAGCGGGCCGACGTGTGGATGGCGATAAGGCGCTGGCTGAAGACAATGGTTCCTTTCCCCCACCCCACCGAGCTAGAAGAGGCCGTTGGGTTGGCGAGCGGAAGCAATGCCTTACGGGAAGCATTAGCTCAAGCACTGCTCGCGAAACATGCTAAGGCGGGTGAGACGGTTGCTTTGGAACATATGGGTAGCAAGGCCTTACGGGAGGTGCTAGCCAGGGCAGTGCTCGCTAAATCTGGAAGGGATGATACCTTCTTTACCAGATTGGCCCGTGAGCCTGATGAGATTTTGAAGGACTATGACCTGAATCCTGAAGAAAGGACAGCCTTATCCAGTGGTGATATCAAGTGGCTGGAATCCAGAGTCAGTGTCCTGGGTGACCCATTAGGAACGTGGGTTACCTTGAGGTTAGCTTCAAGCAAAGAAGACAGATAGGAGCAGCACATTAGAAAGACTATTGGCAGCAGGAAGGATATTCATGGAGAAGATTACTATTTTACTTGCTGAGGACCATGAGATAGTGCGCCAGGGTATCCGCCAGTTTCTGGAGCGTGAATCAGATATTGAAGTAGTAGGCGAGGCTAGTGATGGTGAGGAAGCTGTAAAATTAGCAAAAGAGCTCAAACCTGATGTTGTTCTTATGGATGTTACTATGCCCAAGCTTAATGGAATCGAAGCTACCAGGCAGATAAAGGAGCTTCAGCCGTGCACGATTGTGTTGATACTGACTGCCTATGATTACGAGGAATATATCTTCCCTATCCTGGAGGCGGGTGCTGCCGGCTATTTGTTGAAGGATATGAGCGGGCGGGAGTTGGTCAATGCTATCCATACTGTACTCAAGGGAGATTCGGTGTTCCATCCTGTGGTAGCTCGAAAGCTGCTGGAGAACTTCAGGGGAGTGAGTGCCACGGGCAGCAGCCGAGAAGCATTAGAAGTGCTCACTGAGCGAGAGATTGAGGTGCTGAAAATGGTAGCTGCAGGAATGAGCAATAAGGATATTGCCAGGAAGCTTTTCCTCAGCATACACACTATTGAAAGTCATTTAACGAGTATCTTCAACAAATTGAATGTGTGTTCCCGTATTGAGGCAGTCATGGAGGTATTTAAGAGAGGGTGGTTCACGTTAGAGGATATTTCGGAGCAACGTGACTCCGACAAAACATGACCTGGACAGGCTGGACAACCAGATTATCTAAGTCGGTGAAGGCGTTCGTACGCAACCCTCATTTCTGGATTATCTTAGCTATGCTGGTGCTTTGCACCATTCATCATTATGCCGGCGTGCTAGGCTTATCCATTTCGTTGCCATTCGATTGGTTATCTAGCCAGACACGACATGCGGTAGATCGCGTGCTCTTCCTTGGGCCGGTAATTTATGCTGGCTATGCCTTCGGTGGAGTAGCGGGTTTAGCCATGACTTTTACTGTCCTGCTCCTTATGCTGCCTCGAGCTCTTCTTATTTCTTCAACCCCTGTTGATGCTTTATTCGAAGTTGTGGCCGTGGTGTTGGTAGGTGCCTTAGCAAATTTGTGGCTCAGGGCACGAACCAGGCAAATGGAGGTCACAGCTAGCTACAGTGAGCTGTTCAGGAGTGCTCCAGATGCTATGTGGGTTCATGACTTAGAAGGCAATATAATGTCGGCCAATGAAGCAGCTGAAATGCTCACAGGGCTCAATACACAGAATCTATGCGGCATGAATGCCAAAGAGTTGGTTTCTCGTGAGAGCTTCGAGGTAGCAAAGAACGTGCAGCAGCGCTTACTTCAGGGTCAGGTCGTGCCTCAACCTTATGAGCAACACCTGATCCGGAGAGATGGCACTGAGGCTAGCCTGAGGGTCACTTCCAACTTGATCTATAACAATCGCCGTCCCCAAGCCTTCCAGAATATTGCCCGGGATATAACTGATGAAGAGATGAGGCAAGAAAATCTGCAGTTTTATGTTGAACACATTACCAAAGCTTATGAAGAGGAGCGCTTGCGTATTGCCGCTGAACTCCATGATAGTACTGCCCAAAGCCTTATTACCGTCCTTCAGCAACTGGAGAATTTTCTATATGACCAGCCGAATCTACCTGTGCATAAGGTTAGAGAAATATGGCTCATTCGTGAACACGTAAAAGACACGCTACAAGAGCTGCGTCGCCTTAGCCGTGACTTGCGCCCATCCGTTCTGGACGATGTGGGATTGGTGGCTGCACTGCGATGGACTATCCGTGAACTCGAAACCGGGTATGGGATAGAGTCTAGCTTGCAGGTATGCGGTGCTGAGCGGAGGTTCTCTAAGGAGGCAGAATTGAATTTGTTCCGCATTGTTCAGGAAGCACTGAGGAATATCGGGAAGCATTCCTATGCATCAAAAACTGAAGTGGTGATTGAATTTGAAGATGGCAAAACGATTGTCAGCATAAGAGACAACGGCGTAGGGTTTGGGGCTCCAAAAGAGATAACTGCTCTATCTCGAAGCGGTAAGCTTGGCCTGGTTGGAATGCAGGAGAGGGTGCGATTGCTGGGCGGTCGCTTGGAAATTAAGTCTGAACCAGGCAAGGGAACATCAGTGATAGTTGATGCGCCAATATAGCTTTGCTAAGTTGCCACTTGTCACGAGAGGCAACCCCTCACTTTATCCCGCGGCACGCTTAAGCTACTGACCGAGAGTGCATGGTCAGAATTCGGTTTGGCATTGAGGACACCTTTGATAGCGGGGTATGTTCGAGCCGTTGTATAGGTTACCTGGATGAATGGCAAGCCCTCTGCCAGAGAGGTACACTACCCTTAGCCTGACTGACACCAACAATCGGCATCAGCCAATACTCTTTGGTTCAAAGCTCACTTCATATCTGTCTATTTGACTATCGACTCCAACCAGCACGTGAGATACAAAAATACACCCTTGCCTCCAATGAAAACCATGACCCATAAATAGTAGAAATCAACTAACAACGCACCAACCATTTTGAGGGTTTTCTATGACGCAGAAAGGTAGCTTACACCGATGTCACCAAGCAGGCGAATATGGTGAAATTAAGATAGGAAACAAAATGAAAATAAAGGAGGAATGGCAATGGGTCTGAAAGCATATTTTCTAGTTACTCTGGGTGACCACATGGAGCAACATAAGTCTATTGACCTGCTAAGACAACTGGAGGAGATGCCAGAGGTAGATTTTGTTGATCCGGTTATTGGGAAACGCGACATGGTAATCATGGTAGATGCACCAGTAACAGTCCAAGCTATAGCTAACAAACTGAGGGCCAAGGAAGGGATTGAGGACTTGGAGGTACTGAGGGTTGTCGGCATGCTTGAGCGCTATCACATCCCGAAAAGGGAACCCGCTAGAGCTCTGGCCACAGCTTCAGTGTAACCTTCGTCCTTGGTCAACGAGATGTGGTTGCCCGATTCTCTGACAGGTTATTTGCCTGGGAGGGCAGAGGAATATCTTGATAGCCAAAATTATATACAGGAGGTGTCTAAATGAGCAGGGCTGATGTAATAGTCATCGGAGGTAGTGCTGCGGGGATACCGGCAGCGGTAGGCTGTCGTCGAAGGTCTCCAGAAAAGAGTGTGCTTCTAATTCGTAAAGAGAAACAGGTATTAATCCCCTGTGGCATACCCTACATTTTGGGTTGTATAGGCAGCCCCGAAAAAAACCTGATTCCTGATGCCATACTTGACAATAATGGCGTCGAACTTATTGTCGGCAAAGTGGAAGAGATAGATAGAGATAAAAAAACAGTTTTCGTAGATGGTGGAGAGGCAATTAGCTACGATAAGCTTGTTCTGGCTACCGGATCTTTACCGGTAGTTTTACCTATCCCTGGCACAGATAAGGAGAATGTCTTTTTTGCGATGAAGGATGTCGACTACCTGAATAATATGTTGGATAAAGTCAATAAAGCCAGGGATATTGTGATAATTGGCGGCGGCTTCATCGGCGTAGAATTCGCTGAGCAGTGCAAGAGAAACCGCGATAATAACGTTACCATAGTAGAGATGCTCCCCCACTGCTTACAGATAGCTCTTGATGAAGAATTCTGTCTTGAAGCTGAGAAGGTGCTTACAGAGCTTGGGATTAAGGTTCTCACTAATAAAAGAGTGCAGGCTATTTTGGGTAATAGCCAAGTGAGTGGCGTTACCTTATCTGACGGTCAACAGCTAAAGGCTGACCTGGTTATCATCGGGGTGGGAGCCAGGCCAGACACCGAATTAGCTCAGAAGACCGGGCTTCAACTAGGGGCGAGAAAAGCGATTGTCGTTGACAGGTTTATGCGGACTGTCACTGACCCTGACATATTTGCTTGTGGCGACTGTGCTGAGAAATATTCGTTCTTCAGCGGCAAGCCAAGTTCTACCATGCTTGCTTCTATTGCTGGTGCTGAAGCACGCACAGTTGGCGCTAATCTTTTCAATGCCTGTTATCAAAATTCTGGTGAAGTTGGCGTTTTCTCCACCATTATTGGTGAACAGGCATTTGGCTGTGCTGGTCTAAACGAGACAGCAGCAAAGCGAGAAGGTTACGATGTGGTGACCAGCCAGGCCACAGCACCGGACAAACATCCGGGGTGCATGCCCGGGACAACCCAATCTAAACTAAAGCTAATATTCTCCAGTGATAATGGCTTGCTCCTTGGCGGTGAAGTATCAGGTGGTGTAACCACAGGTGAGTTGACCAATATCATTAGTGCCTGTATTCAACACAAGATGACTGCTTATGAAGTTTCTCTGTTTCAAATGGGCACTCATCCTGTCTTAACAACATCGCCTATAGTCTACCAGCTGGTAAATGCAGCAGAGCTTGCCGTCAAGACTATGCAGAAGACATTTATAAACCTTCAAAGAGAGGTACAGCGTGACCTGACAGCCGCGCTGACAAGGTAGTAATTAGCGAAGTAAAACGTTTAGTGTCGAAATTGAATTATTTTGACTTGTATGTTATTTTGACTTGTATGACAGTATCTGTGGCTTGGCTTTGAAATGAACTAATTAAGGCATGCCTACTTAGTCACGAGATACACCAAAAAAGGAGAGTTTAATATGCCTGAAATGATCAAACAGAAACAAGAAGGAATCTTTCTTCCCTTCGCCCCAACGGAATATAACGTGGTAGGAGAGGAAGCTATCGCAGTCCATTGGAAAGAAGAGGAGCTTATTCAACCCAAAGAAGAGTTTATCCGACAAGCCAATATGACTGACGTGGGAATTTACGAGCGGTTTTCTGAAAAGAACTATCCTGAGTGTTTCAAGGAATACGGTGATATGCTCAGCTGGGATAGATACTGGACGGAGACACTCGATACCAGTAATCCCCCTTTCTTCAAGTGGTTTGTTGGCGGAAAGTTGAACGCCTGCTACAACTGCGTCGACCGACATCTGCAGAAATACGGAAATAAGGCAGCAATCATATTTGCGCCCGAGCCTGAGGATGAATCCTACCAGTTCATAACCTACAGGGAACTTCACCGAAGGGTTAATGAGTTTGCGGCACTCCTTCTCGATATGGGCGTCAAGGAAAACGATGTAGTAACATTTCATCTACCTATGGTTGCTGAGCTGCCGATATCAATGCTTGCTTGCGCGCGAATAGGGGCTATTCACTCCGAGGTGTTCGGAGGATTCAGCAGTAAATCCGTTGCCGAGAGGGCAGATGACGCTGAGAGCAAAGTGTTAATAACCATGGACAGCTATTATCGCAACGGCAAACTCATTGACCATAAAGCTAGAGCTGATGAGAGTGTTAACCTCTGTAAAGAAACCAAAATCGAAAAAGTATTGATCTGGGAGCGCTATCCCGGCAAGTATAGCTCCTCCACCCCATTAGCAGAAGGGCGTGACTACCTTATTAACGACCTGCTGGAGAATTATCGGGGGAAAAGAGTGGAACCACTCTCCAAGCCCGCCGAAGACCCCCTATTTCTAATGTATACCAGTGGTACAACGGCGAAACCTAAAGGATGCCAGCACAGCATTGGCGGATACTTGAGTTATGTCGCCGGGACATCAAAGTATCTGTTTGACATCCATCCTGAAGATACATATTGGTGTCTTGCAGATATAGGATGGATTACAGGGCATTCATACATTGTTTATGGCCCATTATCCATTGCTGCGACCAGCGTAATATTTGAAGGGACACCGACTTACCCAGATGCTGGACGCTCCTGGAGGATAGCTGAGGACCTTCATGTAAACATATTCCACACCTCTCCTACGATGATCCGCATGATAAGAAAGGAAGGTCCTGATGAACCTGGCAAATACAACTACCACTTCAAGCTAATGTGCACGGTAGGAGAGCCCATAGAACCGGAGGTGTGGAGATGGTATTACGACAAAGTTGGTAAAGGAGAAGCGACAATTATCGATACCTGGTGGCAAACGGAAAATGGAGGTGTTATCGGCAGTAATTTGCCAGCGCTTAGAGCAATGAAGCCGGGGAGTTGCGGCATAGGCATGCCTGGTATATACCCCATAATCTTCGCTGAGGATGGGAGTGAAATCGAGAAGGGTTCAGGTAAGGCGGGGAATATATGCATTAAGCGCCCGTGGCCCGGGTCATTCCAAACAATATGGAAAGACCCCGACCGGTATGTACAAACGTACTATAGCAAGTACTCAAAATTGGGAAGCAAAGATTATCGTGATTATTATTACTTTGCCGGCGACGGCGCTGTTCAAGCTGCTGATGGGTCTTTCCGAATTTTAGGCAGGATAGACGATGTGATAAACGTTGCCGGTCACCGATTAGGGACTAAGGAGATAGAGAGTTCTTCAGGTAGCAATGAAGAGGTGGCAGAATCAGCGGTTGTAGCAAAGAAAGACCCAATAAAAGGCACTGTAGTTGACCTCTATGTCGCTCTAAAGCCAGGTTTTGAGCCCAGCAAAGAATTAGAGGAAAAGATCAGAAATAAGGTTGGCACTGATATTGGCCCCATCGCACGGCCAAGTAGTGTCCATATTGTGCCTGATATGCCCAAGACGCGCTCTGGGAAGATCATGCGCCGCGTGCTTAATGCTATCTCAAACCAACGAGAATGTGGCGATGTAACTTCTCTGGCCAACCCTGAAATTGTGGAAGTTATTAAGAACCAAGTCCAAGGATAAGGGAAAGGATAAGGAAAGAGCGTACTAGTTTAAATTCAAGGTGCGAATAAGAAAGATGGTGCCGGGTAGAACACAAAGCCCACCTGGCACCATTAATTTATCTTAACAAAAAAGGAGCTTACTATGACAGAAGAAGTTAAATGGGCACATCCTGGGGCTCTAGGGCTTGCGGGGTTCGGTTTTAGCACCATCCTACTTCAGATACACAACATAGGACTGATAACCAATGTAGAACCATTGCTCTTTGCGTTCTTCTGGGGAGGAGTGGCTCAGGTCATCGCCGGCATAATCGATGGTAGACGTGGAGACACCTTCGGATTGACCGCCTTCACCTCTTATGGCGTGTTCTGGATGGGCTTAAGCTTTATGTTCCTCATGGAGTGGCTCGGGGTAGTTGAGCTATCAGGTGCAGGTCTTGCCTGGATATGCATCTTATGGAGTGTTTTCACCGCTTACATGACCGTGGGCACATTTAAGATTTCCAAAGTTCATGTCCTTGTGTTTACCACATTAACATTGCTGTTCTGGCTGCTTGCCGCAGTTTTCTTCGGCGGTCTTTCCCCCAAAGTCGCCGGGGTGGTCGGGCTTATCTGCGGCGGTGCCGCTGTTTACGGCTCCGCAGCAGTGCTTTTAAACGCAACGTATGGCAGGTGGGTATTGCCTATCGGTTTATTAACTAAATAAGGTCAAGCACCTAGCTCACAGATATGCTCTCAAGTATCTCCCTGAGCACGGCGGGCCATTTGTTCCCAAAATATCTGCCATCCAACCTTACCTGGGTATTACCTGCTTTAATTGCCTTGCCATATTTGTCAGCCAGGGATAAACGGTTGACGTTCCTTCCCTCCTTTAATTTGATCACCACATGATTACCCGAAGTAAAAATAGACTCCACCCCCCGCCCGGTAGCCACTGTTTTTACCTGCACCACATAAAGAAGATTTTTCACCACCTGCGGCAGACTGCCAAATCTATCCTCAAGCTCTCGAGTTATACCCTCTACTTCATCGATACACTCTATTTTTGCCAGTCTGCGATAAAGACTTAGCCTGGTGTCTAAATCAACCACATATTCCTCGGGTATATAGGCGCTTAGCGGCAAAACTATACTGGGAGATTGCTTCGCTGCCCCTTCGCTTCGCTCAGGGCTTCGGCTCGTAATGACATTCTTCCTAACTTCACCTGCTTGTTTTGCCCTCAACTCCTCCACTGCCTCAGCTAGCAATTGGCAATAGAGGTCAAATCCAACAGCAGCTATATGTCCGCTTTGCTTTACGCCGAGAAGATTGCCAGCCCCTCGGATTTCCAGGTCTTTCATCGCAATGCTAAACCCAACCCCAAGCTCTGCGGCTTCAAACATAGTCTTGAGCCGTTCATGAGCCTGGTGCGTCAGCTGCTTGTTCCCCTCGAACAGGAAATAACCGTATGCCTGGTTGATACCACGACCTACCCTTCCACGCAACTGATAAAGCTGGGTTAATCCAAACTTATCAGCATGGTCAACAATCAACGTATTAACATTGGGCATGTCCAAACCCAACTGAACAATGGTGGTGGTAACCAGCACATCGCTTTTACCGGCAATAAAATCCGCCATCACCTTCTCCAACTCTTCCTCAGACATCTGCCCGTGCGCTATCGTTATCCTTGTCTCAGGGACAAGCGACCGCAGCCTGCTTGCTACAAGGGCAATGCTGCTCACCCGATTATGAACGAAGAACACCTGCCCATTTCTTTCCAGTTCGTGCAATATTGCCCGGCGAACCAGTGCTTCGTCATAAGCACCAACATAGGTCTTGACTGCCAGCCGTTGCTCAGGTGGCGTCTCCATAATATTCATATCTCTCATACCGATTAATGACATGTGAAGTGTGCGAGGAATAGGAGTGGCACTGAGAGTAAGAACATCTACCTCTTTTCTCATCCGCTTCAGCTTTTCCTTCTGCACCACGCCAAATTGCTGTTCTTCATCAATTATCACCAAACCTAAATCTTTGAACACAACATCTTTTTGCAATAAGCGATGAGTGCCAATGCATACATCCACCACGCCATTAGCCAATCCTTCCAGAATAGCCTTTTCTTTCTCTGTAGAACAAAACCTGCTTAGCACTTCTACTCTTACCGGAAAAGCCCCCAGCCTTTCCGTGAAGGTAATGAAATGTTGCTGAGCCAACACAGTGGTAGGGACTAAGATAGCCACCTGCCTATTGTCCATTATTACCTTGAAAGCTGCCCGCACAGCGACTTCGGTTTTACCATAGCCCACATCGCCGCAGATAAGCCGATCCATTGGCTTGCCTTCTTCCATATCTTCCTTGACTGCCATAATCGCCTCAAGCTGGTCAGATGTCTCTATATAAGGGAAAGACGCTTCCAGCTCTTGTTGCCATAATGTATCCTCGGAAAAAGCAAAACCCGGGCTTACTTCTCTCCGGGCGTAAAGGGCAAGCAGTTCCTGTGCAATATCAGCCACCGACTGCTTAACTCGGTTTTTAGTTGTTTCCCAGGCTGAGGTTCCCAGTCGACTCAAGGTCGGTGCCGAGACACCACCGACATACCGACTAACTCTCTCTATATGCTCGGTAGGTACATAAAGGCGGTCATTACCGGCATATTCTAGAATTAGATATTCTCGTTCAATACCATTGTCAGACATCTTCATCAGCCCACCAAATCTGGCAACACCGTGGTCAACATGGACTACATAGTTGCCTGGCATCAATTGAGGAAATAGCCAGCGCCGACGCAGTGGCATCTTTTTCCCCTGACGCGCTTGTTTCACGAAGCCGAATAGCTCAGCATCGGTAAGCAACGTTAATATATCTTCAACCACCCACCCACCAGCTAATGAACCCTGAACCAAGGTGATTGAACCCAAGGGTGGCATTTCATCTATTCGTGAAACCGGAGAAATATATATGCCCTGTTGTTGTAGAAGTTCAGCTAAACGGTCTGCCTGATGGCTAACTACAACCACCCGCTGCCTTTGGTCAATCATCTGCTTAACATCATCGAGGAACATTTCCAACTTACCACCGTAGCTTTGAGGTAGATCGAAAGGCAAAGATTGCTCACTACCGACACCCCAGGACATCAGCACCAGGCGATTCTTCGCCTTCAGTCTCGGCTCCAGTTCATCCCAACCCAAATAATCAGAATTGGAAAGGCCGCCTTCCTGGTCTGCTCCGCCCTGCATCCGCTCCAAAACCTGGTCATACACTTTCTGAACAGCATTCTCGATTTCCTGCAGAGGATCAATCACGAGCAAAGTGTTATCCGGAACATAGTCAAGGATGTTCGCCATGCTTGCCTCAGGCGCAGGAATCTCCCTGCCTGGAATGATAGTTATCGAATTCAGGAATTGCGTCGACCGCTGGTCTACCGGGTTGAAAAGCCTCATGCTCTCCACTTCATTTCCGAAGAACTCTATTCGCACCGGTAAGTCGCTGTCAGGAGGGAAGATATCAAGGATGCCGCCTCGATGGCTCATCGTGCCGGGCAACTCAACCATGTTCTCCATTTCGTAGCCCATGCTTTGCCATCTATGCAAAAGCTCCAGAGGGTCTGCAGTCATGCCCCGGTTTAACACATGGCATGCAGAAGTGAAATCCTCTTTAAAAGTAGTCCTGCTCATTACCGCTGGTAATGAAGCTACTATCAAAGGAGGCTCATCACTACCCCGCGTAAGCGCTAACGCCGATAATGTTTGCAACCTTCGAACCATTGTATTGCTGTAATAGGAAGCATCAACCTCAGGAAAGTAATGCAGCTTAGCTGAATGGGAACACCAAACTTGAAGTTGCTCACACAATTTCCTGGTATCTCCGGGCTGGACGGTTATCACCATTATTGGCAAGCCAAGCTCGCCGTGAAGAGCAGCTATAACATAAGGCTTAGCGGCATCGAGCACCACCACCTTGCCTTCCCGTTGAACACTCGCTTGCTTCACCAGTTCCCTATAAGAAGGCAGTGCTTTCACTAACGGTAGTAAACATGAAAGATTCATCTTCTGTAGTATAGTAGTATAATAATATTTTTTCAGTTGTTGAGCTTCTTCAGCATTGCTATAATCTGACTAATGTCATACGACCGTATAGTGGCCAAATTTGGTACACGTCTTCTTACCTCCGGCACAGAGCGTCTTGATGTACAAGTTATGTCAAGTTTAGTAACGCAAATAGCGGAGCTCCACCGTCAAGGAAAGGAAATAATAATAGTTTCCTCAGGAGCCATAGCTGCAGGAAGGGAGAAACTAGCGGGAATCTCAGAACGCAAGAATACTCAGTTTAAACAGGTTCTAGCTTCAATCGGACAAAGCTACCTTATGTCTGCTTATGAACAGCTTTTTGACAGGTATGACATACCTGTAGCCCAGGCATTGCTTACTAAAGCAGATATGTCCGACCGCGCTGGCTACCTTAATGCCCGCAATACGCTGCTGGCATTGATGGAACTGGGAGTAATTTGCGTCGTCAATGAGAACGATGTTGTTGCCCTGGACGAGATTGAGGAGCTCAAATTCGGGGACAATGATAATCTTTCCGCCATGGTTGCCAATCTGGTTGATGCCGACCTTCTGGTACTGCTCACCGACATCGAAGGGTTATATACTGACGACCCGAAATATAACCCCGAGGCTCAACTCATTCGCCGGGTGGACAAGATTGATTCCAAAATCGAGCATCTTGCCAGCAAAACGGCCAACCGCCAGGGAACCGGTGGAATGGTAACCAAGATCGAGGCTGCCAAGCTTGCCACCTCATCAGGGGTAAGCGTCATCATTGCCGATGGACGACAGCCTCAGGCAGTGATAAAAATTAGCAATGGAGAAGATGTGGGCACGTTTTTCCCTCCACAAACCAGTAAAATGGAGAGCAGGAAAAGATGGTTGCTTAGCGGGCTGGCTTCCAAGGGCAAAGCAGCAGTGGATAAAGGTGCTGAAACAGCCATCAAAGAACAGAATAAGAGCCTGCTGCCCGCTGGCATCCGGGAAGTAAAAGGCAATTTCCAGCGTGGCGATATCCTAGATATCCTCGATGAACAAGGAAACCAAATCGGCTGTGGTGTCTCCAATTACAGCTCTGCCGATTTAGCTATCATTAAAGGTGCCCACTCTGACCAGATATTAACCCTCCTCGGGCATGATTACGGCGATGAGGTAATTCACAGGAATAACATGGTGGTGCTGTGAGGCATTAAATAAAAGGAGAATAAGAAGATGGAGCTAGCGATAAAGGAACTGGAGGAAAAAGCAAAGGCGGCTAAGGCAGCTTCAAAAAAGCTTGCCTTCCTTTCTACAGAAATAAAGAATAAGGCTTTGCTCAACATCGCTGAAGCCGTTGTTAGCAGGCAAGATGAAATCCTGGCTGCCAACAAAATTGATTATGAACAAGCCAAAGCCTCAGGGATGAATGAAGCCATGCTTGATAGGCTTATGTTGTCGGCATCTCGCCTCGAGGCAATGTCACAGGATGTGAAGACGGTGGCTGCCTTGCCCGACCCTGTGGGCGAGATATTTGAAATGCAAACATTGGCAAACGGCCTACAAATAGGCAAGAAGCGAGTCCCCCTCGGGGTGATCGGTGCCATATATGAGAGTCGCCCCAATGTAACTATAGACATATCCAGCTTGTGCCTTAAATCCGGTAACGCGATTATTCTCCGCGGCGGAAAGGAAGCGATAAACTCCAACATGGCACTTGCCGGAGTAGCCCAGAAATCTTGCCTGCAAGCTGGAATGCCCGATGGCGCAGTTCAACTCATTGAATCCACCGAACGAGCTGTGGTTAACCACATGCTTAAAATGAAAGGAATAATTGACCTGATAATCCCTCGTGGCGGTGCTGGTTTAATAAAACTCATCTCAGAAAACGCCACCATGCCCGTGGTTACCGGCGGCGTGGGCGTTTGCCACACCTATGTGGATAAGAGCGCTGACCTCGATAGAGCCACAGCTATTGCCTATAATGCCAAGGTGCAACGCCCAACAGTATGCAATGCCCTGGATTGCGTTTTGGTGCACAATCAAATTGCTAAAGATTACCTGCCTTTAATCGCAAAGGAATGGGCAAAGGCCAATGTGGAAATGCACTGTGATGAACGAGCCATGGCCATCCTTAAAGCTAATGCTGTCATTCCGAACGAAGTGAAGAATCTCTTAGTCCCGGCAACGGAGGAAGATTGGGGAAAAGAATATTTATCACTGAAAGCAGCCATCAAAGTGGTCGATTCCTTAGATGAAGCCCTGGAGTATATTGCCAAATATGGCTCAGGACATTCCGAAGCCATTATCACCGAAGATTACTCATCTGCGATGAAATTTCTCAACGAAGTGGATGCCGCCTGTGTCTATGCCAATGCCAGTACCCGCTTCACCGATGGTAGTCAATTCGGATTGGGTGCCGAGATAGGCATAAGCACCCAAAAATTCCATGCCCGTGGACCGATGGCTCTAAAGGAAGTAACCAGCTATAAATGGATTATTTTCGGCAGCGGGCAAGTCCGCCCTTAAGATAAAGTCCTTACCGCTTCCCTCTGAGCTTTGAATAGCTTTGTTATTCCTTGCTGGGCTAATAGGAGCAGTGAATCAATAGCTTCTCTAGAGAAAGGCTTACCTTCGGCAGTCCCCTGGACTTCCACAAACTCGTTCTTATCAGTCATAACTACATTGAAATCAACATCAGCACGGTAATCTTCCTCGTAGCAAAGGTCAAGCAGCATATCACCATTAACAATTCCCACGCTAATGCCGGCTGCCATCTTATTGAGCGGCATAAAGGGCAACACACCTTGTTTTCTCAAATTATGGAAAGCTTGATACAGGGCAACATATCCACCGGTGACCGCAGCGGTTCTGGTGCCGCCGTCTGCTTGCAATACATCGCAGTCCACAATGAAAGTTCGCTCACCAAGGACAGCCATATTAGTTATCGCCCTCAAACTACGACCAACAAGACGCTGGATTTCCTGGCCTCTTCCCCCCATCCTATCTCGCGACGTGCGGGTAAGCGTTGCGCGGGGCAACATAGCATATTCCGCAGTCACCCAGCCTTGCCCGCTACCCCTCAGGAAATTAGGAACCCTCTCCTCCGTACTTACGGAGCATAACACCCTCGTCTGCCCCACCTCTATTAACGCTGAACCTTCGGCAAAAGATTGGTAACCCAAGGTTATCCGCGCCGGGCGGATTTCATCACTTGCCCGCTTGTCTATCCTCGCCATTTCAGTCATCAAGTATAGCACTGCTCACTGACATCACCAAAATCGGGATTGAGCCGTTAAGAATGTCTATTTTGCCTTAGCGAAGGGTGAGATTGATTCCTCGTCCTTCCTTAATTCAATGATACGGTCACGGAGCAGAGCAGCCTTCTCAAATTCCAGATTCTTCGCTGCTGCTTTCATTTGAGACTCTAGCTGTTTGATGAGGCGATGCATCTCTTCCATAGAAATAGGGCTAGCTATGTAAGGAGCACGAGTTTCCGCTACCGCTTGAACACGTTGGGTAATATCCTTGATCGCCTTCTTTATCCCTTGCGGTGTTATGTCATGTTCCTTGTTGTAAACTTCCTGGATTCCTCGGCGACGTCCGATTTCCTCTATCGCTTCCCGCATCGACTTAGTAATGGAATCAGCATACATTATCGCATGGGCATTCACATGTCGGGCGGCCCTACCCATGGTCTGGATAAGTGCCTCCTTTGACCTTAAATAACCTTCCTTGTCAGCATCGAGTATGGCTACCAGACTCACCTCAGGCAAGTCTAATCCCTCACGCAATAAGTTGATACCGACCACAACATCGTAAACGCCGAGCCGAAGGTCACGCAATATCTCTACCCTCTCCAGAGTCTCAATCTCGGAGTGAAGATAATGAGTTTTTATCTCCATCTCCCTGAGATAATCACACAGTTCCTCAGCCATCCTCTTGGTTAAAGTAGTTACCAAGCAGCGTTCGCCTTTATCCACTCTTGTCCTTATCTGATAGATAAGGTCATCGATTTGCCCTTTAACTGGCTTAATCTCCACACTGGGCTCCAACAAGCCTGTAGGACGAACTAATTGCTCTACTAGCTGCTGGCTATGCTCATATTCATACTGCGCTGGCGTAGCGGAGACGTAGACGACCTGGTTAATATGCTTCTGAAATTCCTCAAAATTTAATGGACGATTATCCAGTGCTGAAGGAAGACGGAAACCGTAATCAACCAGAGTTCGCTTCCGCGATATATCTCCATGATACATTCCCCTTATCTGAGGCAAGGTCATGTGAGACTCATCGATGAATAACAAATAATCATCAGGGAAATAATCAAGCAAAGTCCAGGGTGTACTTCCCGGGGCACGCCGCTGAAGATGCCTGGAGTAATTCTCCACACCGGTGCAATAGCCAACCTCCTGGAGCATTTCAATATCGTAGTTGGTTCGAGCTTCGAGCCTTTGAGCTTCAAGCAACTTACCCTGACTCTTTAGCTCCTCAAGCCTTCCCTTCAGTTCTTCCTTAATATCTTCAATTGCCGCCATCAACTTATCATGAGGAGTAACGAAATGCTTAGCGGGATAAATGTCTACCTGGTCACACTGGGATATAAGTTCGCCGGTGAGTGGGTCAATTTCCATGATGCGCTCGATTTCATCCCCCCAGAATTCAATCCGCAGTGCTATCTCCTCATAAGCTGGCAGAATTTCCAGAGTATCACCTCTAATACGAAATTTACCTCTCGTGAGCTCAAAATCATTCCTCTCATACTGCATATCAACCAGATGGCGGACAAGCCTGTCCCGGTTATAACTCTCATTCCTCTTTACAGTAATGGCAAAGCTATGATACTCCTCAGGGGCACCTAAGCTATAGATACAAGAGACCGAAGCCACTATAACGACATCGCTACGCTCAAAGAGAGCTCTGGTAGCAGCGTGCCGCAACTTATCAATCTCCTCGTTTATATCAGTCTCCTTTTCAATATAAGTGTCGGTGCTCGGGATATAAGCCTCGGGCTGATAGTAATCATAGTAACTCACAAAGTATTCCACGGCATTCTCGGGGAAGAATTCCTTGAACTCTGTGGCTAATTGAGCAGCTAAAGTCTTATTGTGGCAAATGACCAGCGCAGGCCTTTGCACCCTCTCAATGGCGTTCGCCATGGTGAAGGTTTTGCCACTTCCAGTGACTCCAAGCAATGTTTGCTCATGATATCCTTTATTCAGCCCCTCCACTAGCCTATCCACGGCTTGTGGCTGGTCTCCAGTAAGTTGAAAGTCGGAAACCGTTTTAAACGAAGTCATCGAAGTTAATCGCCCTGGTAAAAAGTAACGCCTAATATGCCCGGACCACCTACAGCCTGACCGGCCGGCGTGAATGACATGTGATAAAATTCCACAGGGTGAAATTGCTCCTTGATTCCTTCTATTAGCTCTTCAACCTCCGCGGATGGTTCAGAATACGTTACGGCAACATGCAGCGACGCCACATTATCAATGTAATCCTGCACCACCTCAACGAGATTTTTCACAGCTTGCGACTTAGTCCTGAGCAAGGAAACAGGTTCCACCCTACCCGGCGAAAAGTTAACCATTGGTCTTGCCCTGAGTGTCGAACTCGACCATTCTGCTAACCTGTCCACCCTCCCTGTTCTCCTCAAATAACCAAATGTATTGAGAACAAAAAACTGCTTCACACGCGATTTCACATCGCTGGCTGCCTCGATTACCTCAGGCATGTCTTTGTCACGGGCAGCGGCTCGAGCTGCCGCCAGGGCGATGAAGCCTTGAGCCATAGCAAATACTTCAGAGTCAAACAATTCCACCTTCAACCCAGGTATGGCTTCCTCCGCCATTCTGGCACCTGTTTTAGCCGATGACATCGTTGAGCTCAACTGTGAGCTGCCGACTACATGGACTACTTTATTCGCCTTCTGACCTGCCTTCTTATATGCCTCACAATAAACCGTCGGAGGCCAAGGAGTAGTATCAATTTGCGCCAACTTCTGAAACCTACGAATTACCTCCGGAGGTAAATCCTCATTAGTATCCTGGTAAACCTTACCTTCAACCGTAATTCGAACAAGGATGACGTGAATGCCATATTTATCCGCTAATTCCTGAGACAGGTGAGCACCACTATCGGTAACTACAACCACTTTATTCATGATGCTTCGTATTGGGCACATAATGACTGATGCTCAACCACCCTACAAGGCGTTTACCTACCAGCTAATTCCTGGAGTGCTGTTTTAACTTTTTCCTCCAAACTTAGCTCCGAGGAATTTGGGATGCTGGAAACAACCTGAGTAACTTCCCTCAAAGAGTAGCCCAGGCTGGTTAAGGCAGCTATAGCATCACTATCCTCTGGAGCTAAGGGCAAGGCAGCTTCCTTCCACTCTCGCTCCAGCTTATCTCTGAGTTCAACAACAAGACGGTTTGCCATTTTCTTACCAATGCCAGGTACTTGCTGAATAAGGTCAACATTACCGCTGATAATCGCCGTAGCTAATTGTTCCGCACTTAGTTTAGAGAGCAATGCTAATGCCACTTTGGGGCCAATTCCTGAAATGGAGATAAGATTCTTGAACAGAGCTATCTCCTCAGTGGAGGTGAAGCCGTAAAGAGAGATATTATCCTCTTTTACATAGAGGTGGGTATAAAGGGAAATTTTATCACCGAGGGCTCCTAGCTGAATTAAGGTTGAACCGGGAAGATATACCAGAACGCCGACACCACCCACCTTAATGACAGCTGAATCAATGCCACAATATTCCAGTGTTCCTTCCAGGGTAGCTATCATCTCAACCTTCGTTAGTAAGCCAATTATTGAGGCGACTTTGCTGGATATGACAAATTGCCACAGCTAAGGCATCACTCGCATCGCTTGGCTGAGGCGACTCATCAAGTCCCAGAAGCATTCTCACCATTTCCTGTACTTGTTCTTTATCGCTCCTTCCATAGCTTGTTACTTGCTGCTTCACTTGAGTTGGTGAATAACGATGTACTGGCAATCGCTGATTGGCAGCTACCAAAATAGCTACAGCCTGCGCTCTGCCAATAGCCAGTGCTGAACGGATATTACGCCCAGCAAAGGGTTCCTCAATAGCTACTTCATCAGGATGATGTTTGGCAATGATTTGCGATAACCCATAGTATGTGGAACGCAGTCTTTCCTCCAAACGAGTATTCCGTGAAAAGCTTAATACCCCGTAATTCACCATCTGCAGCTTTTCCCCATCATCCACTACACCATAGCCTAGATTCACTGTCCCGGGGTCAATGCCAAGGATACGCATAATCCTTACCTTTGAGCACGTAGTTTCTCTAACGTAGCATCAGAAAAATCAATATTAGAGGAAACACGCTGCACATCGTCCAACTCCTCTAGCTGGTCAAGAAAGGCTAAAGTCTGAATGGCTTCTTTTTCACCAAGGAGCATTGTGGTTTTGGGCACTAAACATATTTCTGCTGAGACTACATGCTGCCCTTCACTGATGGCTTCTTTCACTTTTTCCATATCTTGTGGTTGAGTATGTATCTCAAGATAACCCCTCTCCGTCTTAACATCTTCAGCACCGGCATCGATAGCCTGCAATGCCACTTCCTCAGCATCAGAGCCATCGCTTTCCACCATGATCACACCCTTGCTCTCGAAAAGCCAGGAAACACAGCCACTTTCACCTAAATTGCTATTGTGTCGCGTGAAAAGACGACGCACCTCTTGAATAGCCCTCTTACGGTTATCACTCAGCGCCTCCACCAAGACTGCTACCCCATTCGGCCCATAACCCTCAAGCGTTACCGAAGCTAACTCAGAGGCCTCGCCTCCACCGCTGGCACGGTTTATAGCCCTCTCGATATTCTCCAAAGGCATATTGCCATCACGAGCTCTTTGTATTGCCAGACGCAGCTGAAGGTTAGCTTCCTGATTTGCCCCACCTTGCTTTACCGCAACTATAATTTCCCGAGTAAGCTTGGTAAATAACTGACCCCGCCGAGCATCAGTCACCCCCTTCTGCCGTTTAATCTGCGACCACTTGGAATGCCCCGACATAGCTAAATTCTAGCATCACAAGATGCAAAATCAAAGTACCTGTAAGTTGTTCAGCAAACACGGAGGCTTATCCAGGAAAGACGCTGCGCGGTTTCTACCAGTTCATAGATATTTCCACCTGATTAAAGAGCTGCCAAGACATTTCAAAATATGACAAGAAAAGGCAAACCATTACGATAAGCTAAAGACCTAACTGTTTTGCCACAATTTCGCGCTGGAAGTCACTATCGCCGAAAGCTTGTGCTCCTGCTTGCGCCCGCCGATAATAAAGGTGCATATCATGATCCATGGTGAAACCAATCGCCCCGAAGATCTGATGTCCCAAGATAGCCACCCGCCGATAAGCATCACCTACCCAGGCCTTGGCTATAGCCACACTCTTGGTAGCAGTAAGCCCTTCACTGAGTTCCCAAGCTGCCTTATAGGTGATGTACCGTGCACCATCAACATCTGTCACCATATTGGCACAGTAGTGCTGAACAGCCTGGAAAGTACCAATAGGTCGATTAAATTGAATTCTTTCCTTAGCATAGTTAACAGCCATGTCTAATGTAGCTTGAGCACCACCAATCATCTCAGCACACTTAGCTACCGCAGCCTTCTCCAAAGTATTTTGTATCACAGGCCAGCCGTGGTCCAGCCCCCCTACTATATTCTCCTTCGCTACATTCACATTATCAAAGACAACCTCATTCTGCTTGTCACGTGCCAGCGTCTCAAGGAGGGTACATTTGATCCCGGGGGTCTTGGCATCAACTACAAAAATAGTAATGCCTGCTTCGCGGTTTGCCGTCTCCTCTGTCCTAGCCACGCATAACAGATAATCGGCGACGTTAGCATCAGTAACAAAAAGCTTAGTGCCATTGATGCTATATTCACTATTCCGAGGAGAAGCTTTGACTGTGATAGCGGATGCATCATAGCTAGCAGTAGGCTCAGTCAATGCCATGGTGAAAATTAGCTCTCCCCTGGCAATCCGAGACAGAAATTTCTTCCTTTGTTCTTCATTACCAGCCTTCAAAATAGGCAAGCCGCCGAGAACCACAGTGGAGAAAAATGGGCCGGGCAAAATGTTATATCCCATCTCCTCAAGGAGAACCACCAAATCCAGGAAAGTACCACCACTGCCACCATAATCTTCAGGAAAGACCAGCCCCATCCAACCTAGCTCCGCCATCTTTCGCCACAACTCAGGTGAATAACCCTTGTCACTCTCATCTAGCTCTTTCACCAGTTTCTTGGGGCATTCCCTGGCGAGAAAATCACGCGCTGATGCTTTCAATATCTCCTGCTCTTCGCTGAAACCAATATCCATTCTCTTACCCCCTTATTTTATAATAGACAACCCAAGCCATTTTGCACATGTTTGACTACTTCCGGGGTAACCCCAACCCCCTTTGAGCAATAATGTTGCGCTGGATCTCGTTAGTGCCACCACCAACACCTATGGAGAGGCAGTTTAGGCACAACCTTTCTATCTTCCCGCGGAGAGGAGCCCATTTGGAATCCATTTCCAGTTCTCCATAAGGTCCGGCAATATCCATTCCCACTTGCGCCACGCGTCTCATCATCTCGCTCAAAAATACCAGTGACATAGAAGCTTCGTAATTAGGATGGAGATTCTTGCTATACATCCAGGCAATGCGGTAGCACATCATACGGCTGACTTCGATCTCCACTGCCATTTCTGCCAGCTTCTGCCGAATTATGGGGTCTTTATCACACTTCCTTTCTTTAGCATATTCCACTAGCTCCTCTAAAATTCGCTGAAACATTGCAGCGTAACCTATCCCAGAGCGCTCGGAATCCAGAGCTATCATCAGTTCATACCAGCCATTGTTTTTCTTCCCCACCAGGTTTTCTTTAGGGATGCGTACATTATCAAAGAAGACCTCGTTAAACGAGTGACGATTCATGAGGTTTATCAAGGGATGTATCGTGATTCCAGGAGTCTTCATATCAACAACGAACATGCTGATTCCATCATATTTTCTGGGAGCATTGGGGTCAGTTCTAGCGGCAAGCCAGCAATAGTCAGCATAATGGGCATAGCTGGTCCAGATCTTATTGCCATTGATTACATATTCATCATCTTCCTCTACAGCGGTGGTTTGCAGCGAGGCGAGGTCAGAACCTGCGTTGGGCTCGCTGTAGCCGAGGGTAATTACCAAATCACCCTTCGCTACACCAAGAGCATACTTCTGCTTCTGCTCTTCACTTCCGAAGAGCAGGAGGTCAGGTCCTACCCAGTTTACTGCGATCTCCGTTTCCACCCCTACCGGTGCCTTATTGTAGGATAGCTCTTCGGCAAGGATAAGCCGCTTCATGTGGCTCATGTCTGAGCCGCCATATTGCTTGGGGTAATCTGGTGCCAACCAACCTTTCTGTCCCAACTTCTTTTGAAACCCACGAGAAATAGCCCAAGACTCATCGGTCTCCTCCCACAACAATGAGTCAAGTTCAAGCCATCGTTTCGGAGTCTCCTTCTCAATCCAATCGCGAACCTCCTTCCTGAATGCTTCCTCTTCCTCGGTAAAACTAAAATCCATCACCACCTCCTTTTATCAATCACTACTGTGGATGTATTCTGGTATAACCTAGCAATTGACTGTCACAGTGCTAGATTACTTTATTCTGTCTGTTGATTCTCATAACAGATTCAAGCTGCTTTTTCACGCTTGGCAAGTAACATCTTAGCATCCCAAGCTGGTATAAAGATTTGAGATTGTCCTTCCATCTAAGAAATCCGTGGAGGCGGTAATCACAGTGTCCACATCCTCCCTTGAGATACCGGCATTGCGAAGAGCCCCTTTGGCAGCTTCGAACACCATATCTTCCCTCGTCATCTGTATATCATGCTGATGATAACTTTGGGCACAGCCAACTATGGCTACTCTTCTAGCCATTACACTCCCTTTTAAACTATTGAACTAGAAATTGCGAAAACTAGCTATATTGAGTTGGCTTTTCAGAAATGCCAAGCATCTGTCTGGCTTCTTTAGGCGTGGCTATCTGTCGCCCCATGTCTTTGGCCAACCTGACCACCTTTTCTACCTGCTCAGCGTTGCTCCGGCACAATTTCCCGGGCTCAATGTAGATATTGTCCTCCATACCAACCCGAATATGTCCACCAAGCAGAATCCCCATAGTTACCATAGGCATCTGATTAACACCCGTGCCAATCATGCTGAATAAGGAATTTGGCGGTAAGTGTTGAACCAAATTTAACACATTCGCCGGCGTAGCATACATACTCGTTTGAAAACCCATGACAAACTGAACCCAGTAAGGAGGGTCGACAAACCCACCTTTAATTAAGCTATCTACAAACCAGAATTCACCGGGGTCATATATCTCCAGCTCCGGCTTCACCCCCTTCTCCTTCATCTTCGCAGCATATTTCTCCGATTCACCATATGTCCACGGTATACAGACATCAAAGCTCAGTGGCTCCTGCCCAGCCTCACGTGCCTTTATGACCAGACGCATTATGAACGCATGGAGATCCAAGCTAGCCATCTCGGGTTTGCCATGTTCAACACAAGCCAGCCTTTGCTCTATGGGAATCCCGGGAAGACCGCTTGTGGTGTTATTGATAATTATATCGGGGCACTTTTCCCTGACTAGAGCATTAACCTCCAGATAATCATCGCCACTATAGGAACTCATCTGTGGGTTATCTCTCAGACGACGATGGATATGCACGATGCTTGCCCCTGCTTTATAGGCACCGTAGGCTTGTTCTGCTTGCTCCTCAGGCATTTCTGGCAAGTTGGGATTTGCTTCCTTGCCATGCACGCTCCCCGTGAGCGCTATCGAGATAATCATCGGCGGCATACTGTTTAAACCATGGTCGATCTTCTTTAAATACTCATAAGGGTCGGAATAGTTCCACATGTAATCTTTCACTTCTGCCATAGAGAACCTCCTTTTTACTTTTGTTACCTGGCGATTATATCAAAAAAATCACCGCACCAACAGTATACCCTTCTAACTTTCAAAGCCCCAGCTCAGCAGCCACCCTTTCTTCCCATAAATCACTATCACCCATGGCAAACTCCGATGCCTTGACACGCCGAAAGTAGAGACCAACATCGTGTTCCTTGGTAAATCCAGTGGCTCCGTGGATTTTAATCGCATCAAGGCACGTCCGCTGGTAAACTTCGTTTGCCTTCGCCTTGACCAGGGAGGTATGTAACCTGGATGGAAACCCAGTGCTTATCTCCCAGGCGGCTTGATACACCAAGTATTGCAACCCCTCTGCATTAACAAACATGTCAACCAACCTGTGTTGAATTGCCTGGAAGGAACCAATAGGCTTATCAAACTGAACCCTGTCTTTAGCATAGGCGTTGGTCATTTCTACAACAGCCTGGCATCCCCCAGATACTTCGGCACACTTCAAGATAGCTGCTCTATCCAGAATAAACTCTACTATATCCCACCCTTCTCCAACACCACCAAGAACATTACCCTCAGGGATTCCCACCCTGTTGAATGTCACCTGGCATTGTTTATCCTGGGCTATGGTGGGAATTACCTCCACTTCCACACCTGTGCTGTCAGCGTCAACAATAAACATTGTGATCCCTTCAGCCTGCTCACTGGTTCGCGCTGCTACCAATAAATGACTAGCCACGTTCGCATTAGGAACAAAGAGCTTGGTGCCTTCAATAATATAGTGTCCATTTCCTACCCTAGCGGAGGCTTCTATCTCCGAAGCTTTATAGCCACCCAATGCCTCAATTACCGCCAAAGCCCAAATTGCTGTGCCACTGGCTATTCGAGGAAGAAACTCCGCCTTCTGTTCTTCACTCCCATACTCCAGTATCGGCAGGGCACAGACACTAGTGGAGAAGAAAGGACCGGGTAGAATATTCTTTCCTATCTCCTCCATCAGGAGGACCAGGTCCAAAAAAGTTCCCCCTGTACCTCCATAGTTCTCAGGAAAAACAAGCCCAAGCCATCCTAACTCAGCCATCTTTTGCCACATCTGTGGGTCATACCCCTTTTCATCCGTCTCCAGTTCTCTGACCTTAGCCTTAGGACATTCCTTTGTCAGGAAATCCCTGGCTAAACTCCGAAGCATCTCTTGGTCTTCCGAAAGCTTGAACTCCATCATACCCCCCGATATTTCAATACGACTTGGGCAAACCTAACTTAAACTGCCCGATCACATTCTTCTCAATTTCATCAGTGCCAGCAGCAATTGAGATGCCGGGGAAAAGCAAATATACCCGCTGGATGATGCCATGAAGCTTAGTCCATTTCGAATATGGGTCAACTTGAGAGTAGGCGCCCATGATCTTCATCCCGATAATACCTATCCGCTCCAATAGCTGGTCACCAAAAGCCTTGTTGCGTGAAGAACCATAAATAGGAATTAGCCCCTGAGTCAACTCCCAGGTTACCTGGTAGTTGAATAACTTTAGCATCTCTGCCTCAGCGGCAGCGTCAGCTAACATATGGCGAACTTCAGGATTTTGAGACAAAGGTTTACCATCGTACTGAGTTTCCTTAGCGTAACCTACTAACTCATCCAGCAATCTCCTGGCATTCCCGTAAAGTGGTGGACCAAGGCTATGCCGCTCAGAAGCCAATGATTGCATTAAGTGATACCACCCCTTATTTTCCTCACCAACCAGATTGGAGGCGGGGACCCTCACATTGTCAAAGAAAACCTCATTAAATATGTGGACACCATAATAGCTCAGTAACGGGTTAACCGTGATTCCCGGGCTCTTCATATCTACCATAAGAATGCTAATGCCATGGTGTTTCTTAAGAGCACCTGAATCTGTTTTCACGGCAAGCCAATTCCATCTTGCTCGATGGGCACAACTGGTCCACACCTTTTGCCCATTAATAACATACTCATCCCCATCCCTCACGGCACGAGTCTGTATGTTAGCAAAATCAGACCCGGCATTAGGCTCGCTATAGCCAGTGCACCACACTCCATCGGCCTCTCCTGAAGCAATCAAGGGAAGGTACTTTTTTCTCTGCTCTTCGTTTCCAAACTGCATGAGAGACGGTCCCACCCAGGCTACACCACTTACCCCCATGGCAACACCGGGGATCCCCCAGTATCCACACTCCTCCCCGTATACCATTTCTTCCCAGTAAGAAGCCCCTTGCCCGCCATATTCCTTTGGCCACGCCATAACTAGCCATCCTTTTTGGGACAACTTCCTGGCTATAGACATCGCAAGCTCCCAATCTTCATCACGGCTTTCCTCCTCCAGAAGTAGAGTAAACCATCCCGGAGGAAGCTCTTTTCGGGCAAACTCACGAATCTCCTTTCTTAGCGCTTCTTCTTTTTCCCCGAGTTTGAAATCCATTCTTTGCAGTTCCCCCTTTTAGAAGTGGAAGTCAATTACTATAACACACAACCAGCTTCGATGTCAGGAGCAGTTTATGATACACTCCAGCCACTTTTGTTAACCTCTTCTTCGTTAATATTGTATCATTAGTGTTATGGCACCTGACGTCCTTCAATGATGAAGCATGAACATCCTGGGTATTGAAACTTCCTGTGATGAAACCGCCGCCGCAGTCGTGGAAAACAGCACTAGAGCTTTGTCAGACGTCGTAGCTTCGCAAATAGAAATACATGCCCGCTATGGCGGCATAGTGCCCGAAGTAGCCTCAAGACAGCACATGCTTTCCATTGTTCCTGTTATTGAAAAGGCAATGACTGAAGCTAAGACATCGTGGCAGCACCTCGATGGCATGGCGGTAACCTTTGGGCCGGGGCTGGCTGGTTCATTATTGGTGGGAGTCAATGCAGCTAAGGCAATTGCCTTAAGCAAAAACCTTCCCTTTACTGGAGTCAACCACCTTGAAGCACATATCTACGCCAACTGGTTGAATAAGGGAAAAGCCCCTTCTTTTCCTTCCCTTTGCCTTATCATCTCGGGAGGGCATAGTGAGCTAGTGTTGATGAAAGGACATGGACAATTTGAAAAGCTGGGAAGGACTCGCGATGATGCAGCAGGAGAAGCCTTCGACAAAGCAGCTCGAATCCTGGGGTTAGGCTATCCCGGAGGACCAGCTATTGAAAAGGAGGCTACTTGGGGGAAACCTTGCCTACATTTTCCACGCGCCTGGCTCAAAGGAACTCATGATTTCAGCTTCAGTGGGCTGAAAACTGCCTTGTGGCACTTCGTCCAGAAAAATCAGGTCCTGGGAAATAGCTCGTCCGTAGCCAATGTCGCCGCAAGCTTCCAAGAAGCTGTAATAGATGTTCTGGTCACAAAGACCATCAATGCTGCCGAGGAATTACAAGTAAAGCAAATCTTGCTTAGCGGTGGCGTGGCATCCAATAAATCTCTAACACAACGATTTCTTGATACTTCACCAATACCTGTTTCAGTCCCTCCACCCCATCTGTGCACCGATAATGCCGCCATGGTAGCCGCCTGCGGCTATTACCATTTCCAGAACGGCAACTTTAGTAGCTATGACCTGGATGTAGTCCCCAGCCTCAGCCTTGGTTAACTAGAGGACATTCAGAGCACCTTGCCTGGCAACAATAATCTTTGAATAAATGGATTAGCCCCTGCTGCTGGCATGCAGTGAAACCCGAAGTATCTTTGATGCGAAGTTGTCTTGCCATATGGCGTGTGAGCTCATTTTCGGCTAACCTGGGATGAGCAACATAAAGCTGAAGAGCCTTGCGCTGTAATTCCGTTTCACCAGTAGCTTCACACCACGCAAATGTGAATGGCAGTATCACATTTATCACAATCTCTCCTGCCTTACCTCGCCCTAAGAGAGCCGACTTTCCACTTCGTGCCCTAACATCGAAATCAAAATGGTCGAGCCAATATCCATCCCCTGCTACCATTAAACCACTCTCCAGCCAACAACCCTGCTCTGTTAACGATGCTTTAGCTACCAACTCCAGTATATTCAACAACACCCCCCTTTCACGGTAACGATGAAGGAGATGGCTCTGGGCTATGATACGACGCACAGGGGAATTATTGGGGTATACATGAGTGAGATACCAGGCACTTTGGGGCATGGCTTCATCTCGCCCAAACGAATGCCAGGTTTGTTCCAACTCACTTACCCACTCTTCGCATACAAATGCACCATACATCCGCTGCGAAGGCAACAAACCAGCCATGCCTAGGAGCATAGCCTCCTTGAACACCAGACTCTCATTTAATTCTCCTTCGAGTAAACGAAGAGGTGACCTTTGAGCCAACTCCTCAAAAGGTCTCTTATTCTTAGTGTAGCCTAGAGCTCTCATTATACCCTCGAAAAGCACCTGGCTTGCTTCCTCCTTCAGTAATTTTCTCCCAAACATTTCCACCCTTTGCTTGAACCTTCTTACGCCAATATCGTTCAATAACCTGTTCAGGTCTTGTCTCCCCATGTTCTCTCCACTGCAAGAACAAGCAAGCTGGCGGTACGGTATCAACCTGGGTTGATACAGCAAGGATTTGGCCAAACAGATCAGGGGAACAAATCTGCCATCCGTGGTAAAAGTAGAGTACCGGTTATCATTCCACAAAACTACATGAAGAATTACGTTATTATATTCAGGGTCGCAATCATGACCATGGCTATGCCAATCACTAGCATGTACATGAATCTCTACGTCCCCCCTAATCAGCTTCTCATCACCAGCCGAGATTACAGCATCACGAAAATCAGGCCCGCCACCGTTATTGATTCTGCCAGGATAGATTACACGAATCCTCCGTCCCTCTTCAGTAAGCAACTTCGCTCCCAGAAGCCGCTCCCATACCAAACTTATCTCCCGTTCCTGAACTTTTATCCGATTACGTGTAATCATAGCCAAAAAATTAAATCTAGTTCCCCTCCATCAACTGACTAAATCTCAAGGCGTCGTTGCCACAGCAACCAACTTTAATATAGCTCACCATGTCTCTTTTTTACCTTGTACTTGAAGCCACTACGCTCAGCGACTATGCTAAGCAAGGTAGCTGAGGCACCTCGAGGTCGATACATCCCAGTTTCCCACTCACTGATTGTCTGCTGACGTGTGCCCAGTTCTTCTCCCATCTTCGCTTGAGTTACGCCCAAATAACGCCTCAATGCCTTAATGTTCTCTTTATCCCACTGCCCCTTCTTTTTCGCCATCTAACAATATTATACACGGTAGAGTGTAAAAATCAAGGGGCAACCTGTGTTGAAACACAACTTCGCTTCATCCCTCTTCTTCAAAATGCGTGCTGGCAGGTAGTCTTTCGTTTTACCCAAAGTAACAGGACGTATTATTGAGAGACTCCAAATCTTCCTTACTAAGTTATTTTGAGATCAATGCTTGCGCTACAGTAAACGAAGGCGAAAGAGTGAGCTAATAGTAGATCATGATTTTGGACAAAGAGGAAGCTTTAGTGCATCCAACACCAGAGGTCAGCTCAATCTATACAGTGCCAGGGCTAATAGGCAGTAGGAAAGCCTTCCAAACGTTATGCACCGGGAGAGCTAGCTCAGGGTAAATAAGGCAAAATCTTCATCGCCTGGTTTAGCATTATCTTCATTTCCCCACCATAGTGAGAAAATCTGCCTTCTTCGACTTTCCACTCTCGTCAATGTGCTCCATAATAAAGGACGCCGTTGCTCCTTTCCCCAACTTCACCTTAGTTCGTACAAGTTCAAGCATGTCCGTCGGGGCGACACAACCCTCTGGTGGGAAGACTCCCTTCTCCTTTATCTTGCCACTTCCCATGAGCATTGCCCCTAACGCCGCAGGAATGGCTGTCCCTTGTCCCATACCCTGCTTGCTCGAAGACGTTGAAAAGATATATGTGTTCCTTTTGCCATCTTTGTACCCTTTCACCACTATCTTCAGACACCCCATGGGGTGAGTTAAGCCAGCCTCTTGGAGGAGTTTGTTTCGCCGAGAAACTATGAATGCCACAGCGAACTCCAGAGGAATAATCTTTTGGCCTTGAACCTCAATCGGCTGCGTTGTGGTAATGCCTGACCTCACCATTGTTTTTATAAGTTCAGCATAACTTGGTGGAAGCACCGTTCCAAGGTTGGTTACCCTCTTCACTCCTCTAAGAAACCGCGGAAGAGTTATCGTCTCAGGATGGGGATAAGGATAAACATTATATCTTCCCACATCCTCAAAGTCGGTCTCTTCTTCCAATGCTCTACCGCTTTCATCAAACAACTTGACTGTGGTTAATTTGCCATCAAGAAACATGGGAATACCCATTTCCATAGAATGGATTCTATGCTTTACTACCGCCGCTCCCTCTACATCTTCGCCACCATGAGCATGATAAATATCAACCACCTCTACCTCATCCAGCATAGACTCGGCACAAAATCTCACCAATACATTGGCCAGCCCGGGAGAACTTCCCATGCCGATCAGCGCTGAAACTCCAGCTCTTTTGGCATCCTCATCCATAGCGAGCAATTTCTCAGTGGCATCGAAATCATCACATATGTCAACATAATTTATTCCATAACCTATCACCGCTTTCATTATTAGAGGTCCAAATTCATAGAATGGTCCGACGCAATTCAGCACCACGGATGAGCCATCGATAGCGTTTTTTATACTTTCATTACTATGCGCATCAAACTGAACGGCAGAAACATTGCCTTTCCCAATCTCTTTAGCCAACTTGTTCGCTGCTTGAACATTAATATCAGCAACGACAACATCGGAAAAAACATCACCGGATGCAAGTATCTTTGCCGCCACACTACCTACAGCACCACAGCCACCCAAAACGGTAACCTTAGCCATTTTGACCTCCTTTTTCTCCTTTAATCGCCTTAAATGGTTCAACCCAAGTCCCTATCGCCATGGCTAATTCAGGGTGTTCCTTAGCAGCTTCTTCTAAGGAAATGCCTTGCATAGTGGCATCAATCGCCTGGCGAAATGCCCTCGCCCCGGCGGCAGGACCCTGGGGATGAGCATGTATCGCCCCTCCGGCAGCCACCACAACATCCTTTCCCAGGTCCTTCACCATCTTGGGCACCATAGCAGGTGTGATACCACCGCCAGGCAGGGGGAAAACCGGCTTCAACTGGTACATTGGAAATGTCATATTCCTCCACACATTTAGAAACTTGTCTTCTATTACCGATGCTTTCCCATACGGAGCAGGAATAACAGCGAGATCGGCACCAGCAAGACGAAGGAGTTTTCCTAACACAATGTGAGAGCTTATTCCATGGTAAGGAGACATATACATAGCACCAGCCACATCCATATGACCAAGGATAGGCACATTTATCTCAGGGTCTTCAGCTAGTGCCTGAAGGACAGGAAAACCAACGGCAAGATAGTTCACCATTATGGCATTGCAGCCAAGTTCCACCGCTCGCTTAGCATTCTCAAAAACTTTAGGGACTTTGTCACTTATATTGACTGTGTAAAGTGTATGCTCGCCTGTCTCTTCATAGACTTGACGCTCCGCCTCCATATAGAGCTTTACCCGTTTTTCAACAGCGTTAAAGGAGGCATCAGCAAGAAGCTCATCATCCTTGATATTATCGCATCCCCCTAGTGCAGCCTCCCTGAACAGCCTTACGCCGACTTCGGGAGTGTAGCCCGTGCACGGCTTTATCATATTGTTAAGCAGCGGCCTATCATGAACTCCCAGAATTTCCCGCACCCCTGGAATCCCAAATTTTGGCCCCTGAAATCCAGCCACATACTTCTCCGGGAAATAAACATCAACCAGCTTAATCTGTCCTGCCATGGAAATGTTGCCCACCACCGTGGTTAACAGCATAGGTATTTGTTCACCTATATTGACCTCGGGATAGGCTATCTGAATAATGTAGTTCCTTGTCTCTACTGAGGAAGGCACGCTGAACTCGTAATCTGGCACCTCATACACACCGATGACCTTAGCAACGTGCTTGTGACGCACCTCGGGAGTTTCGCCAGGAACGGGAACCCATGTTCCTGTGCTTTGCTCAATAGCAAGCAACTGCGCCGCAAATGGGATAGGGATATCCTTTGGAAAACAAGCTAGATAAGTACCAATTATGTACTCATCGTGGTCTATCCCCTCTGGCAAAGCTATTGGCATGGATAAAACATCCTGTCCGTCCATTTAACCACCTCCTTTATATATTAAGTTGCCCATAAATGGGGGCTAATTGTTCATAGAGCTGTCTGAAAGATTGGTAAAGTTCCTGATAAATAGGTCTGTGTTCATTCCTCGGCTCAAACTCCCTTCCTACAGGAACAAGCCTTTGCACAGAATCAAAATCCTTATACATCCCCAACCCCACCAGAGCTATTAGAGCAGCGCCACGAGAACCAACCTCCTGCGGGGATTGAACTTGCCTTATTCTCTTACCCAAGACATCGGCAAATATCTGCAGCCAAACATCGCTTAACGCCCCCCCTCCGGCAGCGTTTAAACTTTCAATCTTGAAACCCAATCCTTCTATACCATCCAATACCCACCTTGTGTTATATGCTACTCCCTCCATCACGGCTCTAACTAAGTGCCCTTTACTATGGTTAAAACTCAAATTCATAAAAGCTCCCCTCAAGCTCGGATTTATCACCGGGCATCGCTCTCCCAGCATCCACGGCATAAAGATTAACTTACCTGCTCCAGGCTCAACCTTGCTAGCAAGCTCATCAAGAACTTCATACGCACTTTTATTCCGCTGCTCTGCCTCCTCTTTTTCCTCCCCCCCTAGCTCATCCCTGAACCACTTCAAACAGACACCAGTACTTTCCATCTGACCAATAAGCAACAATTTATTCGCGTCAGCGGAACATATGGTGCCAATCCCTTCCTCAACATCAAACTTGGGCTCCGTTGTGTGAAGGGCTATCCACCCTGAAGACCCTGTATATAGATGAGGGTGACCCTCCTTGATTGCCCCGGAGCCTATAGCAACGGCAGGAGCATCACCGGCACCACAGATTACCTTGGTTTGTTTGGGCAACCCCAATTCATTTGCTGTGGATGCCGTTAAATTGCCCACCACGTCTGTGGATTTCACCGGCTTAGAGAGCATATCCTCAGATAGCTCAACGTCATCCATAACCTCTTTTTCCCATTTCTTTGTTTTGCCGTTAAATAAACCAGTAAGCAAGGCACAGCTCCAGTCTGTGTAAAACTCCCCGGTACACTTATAGATGACGTAATCCTTAACATCTATGAATTTATGCGTGTGGTTAAATATCTGTGGCTCTTTCTCCTTAATCCAGAGAATCTTGGGGATCACATCTTTCTCAGAGGCAGGGGGAATCATTCCCATGTCGAGTAACTTCATCAAGTCGAACTTTTCCAGGCACCAGCCAGCCTGTTCCCCAGCCCTGGCATCAAGCCAGATTATTGCCGGGCGAAGAGCCTTTCCCTCATGGTCAACAGGGAGAGCAGTTATCATCATAGCATCAAAACTCAGGGCAATAACGTCGCTTGGAGAAACTCCAGTTTTACGCATTATTTTCCTGGTGGAGTTCACTATCGCTTTCCACCAAACCTCAGGGTGCTGCTCAGCCCAGCCAGGTCTGGGGTAATTCACGCCATAGGCTTCAAAATCCAAGCCTACTATCTTCCCTTCAGTATCAAACAGGACCGCCTTATTAGCCTCGGTTCCTACATCATGTGCAAGTATATATTGACCAGCCAAACTCTACCTTCTTCACCTAGACTTTGACACATACCCGAATGCCACAACTTCCCCAACAAGGGTAACAAGGTCTCGCAGACAGCATTGTAGCAACACAAAACCCTCGCTGTCAATCATTCTACTCGTCTGTATGATTAGTGATACCTCACTCTTTTCCTGTATTGCAAAGTACACCTTGGTTTGTCATTTCTGAAACAGAGCACCACCGTTATGCTCTTCCCACAGGGTATTTACTTCCTATACTCTGGAAGCAATAATAGAGAACCCATGGATATACAAGAACAAAAGAACGTACTGAGAAGGGAATTGCTTCAAAGAATACGCTCATACTCTCCAGAGGAGTTAGCGAGGAGGAGTAAGAATGTCGCCCAAAACTTGAAAAACTTGCCACAGTATAAACAGGCAAACTGTATTATGTTTTACTACCCATTAGAAACCGAGGTAAATCTTCTGGGAATAATCAGGGAAGCTTTAAGACAAAAGCGAGTCTGTTTTCCCGTAATAGACCTGGAAAACGGTGATTTGATTCCCTATGAGATAAATGATTTAGATAAGGACTTCGCCACAGGGCCATGGGGAATTACGCAGCCCAGTGAGGAAAGAGCACGAAAGACGGAACTTCAAGATATAGACCTGGTGGTGGTTCCCGGGTTAGCATTTGACAGGACAAAAAATAGATTGGGCAGGGGGAAAGGTTTCTACGACAAATTTCTGCAAAAACTCGCCAAAAAAACGGCTAATGTGGGGGTCGCTTTCGATTTTCAGGTTATTGGACATGTCCCATCATATCCCCACAAGTATGAAAAGGTGGACGCCCTCGTAACCGAAAGCTTTTGTATCTAGCCCACCTGATGCAGCAAGCATGTCACCGGGACGAATATCTCATATTCAGCGGATTGTCTCTTATTACCAAGTGCCACGGGTTATTGAGTTTAGAGACACACTGCCTAAGAGTCTCATAGGCAAGGTCTTAAGAATGGTGTTGAGGAAAGAGGAAGCAAAAAAGCTAAGTGAATATTCTGTGACTCTGCCAGTATAATGCTAGGGATAGATACTGTGTAAAGGCATTTTGGCTGGTCTAATCTTATCTTAGATAACTAGCGATAATAAGTTTTTCGATTTCAGTGGTCCCTGCGCCGACAGGAAAGACTTTAGCATCTCGCATATACCGCTCCACTGGAAAATCCTTCATATAACCATAGCCTCCGTGGATCTGTATCGCCTCTCCTGTGACTCTGACTACCATCTCGCATGCATAGGATTTTGCCTCTGCAGCCAACATTCTACCCTCTTTAAAATTACCTTGATCCCAATAAGTTAAGCCCTTATACGTCAGCAGTCGAGCAGCCTCAATTTCCACCAGCATCGTAGCGAGCTTATCCTGTATCATTTGGAAATTAAATATAGGCTGCCCAAATTGCTGCCTTTCCTTGGCATATTTAAGAGATGCATCAAAAGCGGCCTGGGCAATACCTATGGCAAGAGAGCTCCACATAACCCTTTCCACATCGAGTCCAGAAAACATTTGCTTTACCCCCTTTCCCTCAACACCCCCCAAAAGATTAGCCTCTGGAACATGACAATCCTCCAGGATAATCTCCCCGGTTGGGGAAGAGCGCAATCCCATCTTTGATAACTTTCTACCTACATGATAACCAGAAAAATCCTTCTCTACTATAAAGGTGCACAATCCTTTCGGTCCAAGGGATGGATCCAGAGTTGCGTATATAAGAGCTATATTTGCAATAGGTGCATTTGATATAAATGTTTTGGTGCCGTTCAGGATATATTCACCCCCCACCTTACGGGCCCTTGTCTTAAGGGATACAGCGTCTGATCCATACTCTGGCTCTGTTAACCCCATACAACCCCTTTTTTCACCGCTCGCCAAAACTGGGAGGTATTTTTCTTTCTGTTCTTCCGTTCCATTACGGGCAATGTTATTGCCACAAAGTAGACCATGCGCCCCATAAACTACACCCACACCGGCATCTACCTTGGCTAGTTCCTCTGCCATGATCCCAAGGGAAATATAATCAGTAAGTGTCCCGCCATACTCAGGTGGTATCCCCATGCCCAAAAAACCTAAAGACTTTGCCTTTTCCCATAAGCCCTCTATGAACTCTTCTTCCCGATCCATTTCCTCGACCAGAGGAGCTATTTCTTTTTCACAGAACTCCCGAACCATTTCCCGGAGCATCTTCTGCTCTTCAGTTAAATCAAAATTCATGCTTAAACCTCCTTATGATATCAGATACATAATAGCCTGACCTTTGTGCATATTCAATTCCAACCAAAATTCATTTTAGCCAAACAAGGAGTCAAATCACCGGAAGCGTGGCTTTTTAAACACCGCCAGCAAAAAAGAACGTAAGGCATAAACTGGCCATGTAAATCACTAGATATTTCTCCATTTACTATGCTAACATTTTCTCTAAAGTTGTATGGCGCTGGAGAATTGCCGAAGTAAGTTGTAGCTTCACCGGATAAGAATAGGAAGGAGGAAAAATTATGCAAAAGGTTGGAATCGTTGAAGTAGCCCAAAGTGCCGGCACCGAGTCGCCCCTCAGCTTGATGGAGTTCACATATAAGCCAGTAAAAGAAGTCCTTGACAAGGTGGGGATGAGGAGAGACGAAGTGGACACGTATATACTGGCGTCAACAGACGTTTTTCATAGTGGCATGTCCTGCGCTAATGCTTTTGACTGGGATGCTGGTGGTGCATTCATGAAGCCGGCCTCAAGGGAGGAGGGAGATGCTATCACGGCGTTTCTTTATGGCTGTATGCGTATCATGTCAGGAGAGCATGATACAGCATTGGTTGTAGGGCTCATCAAGGGATCTGAGAATCCCGAGAATGACACGCTAACAAGTTTTGTTGCCGACCCATTTTACTCAAGACCTGTTGGTATCCAGGAAACTACCGCGGCAGCCATGCAGATGAGGCTTTATTTACAGCGTTATGGGATTACGGAAGAGCAATGTGCCAAGGTGGTGGCAAAGAATCTGGGTAACGCCTTGTTTAACCCTTATGCCCATATAAAGAAGAGAGTGAGTGTTGACGATGTTCTTAGCTCAGAGAGGATTTGTGACCCTTTAAAGGCTCTGGAGTGTGCCCCTAAATCAGAGGGTGTCTGTGCTATGCTCCTGGCCTCTGAGGAAAAAGCCAAGAAGTTAACCGATAAACCGGTTTGGTTTAAAGGTTGGGGCTCTTCCATGGATACTTTCTACCTTGGAGATAGAGATTTGCTGGATACCCAGCTAAAGACCGCAGCGGCAAGTGCTTACAAGATGGCCGGAATCAGCGATCCGAGGAAGGAAATCGATGTAGCGGAGATATGTGAACCTTATGCTTTCCAGGAACTTTTGTGGTGTGAGCAGTTAGGATTTTGTGCTCAGGGACAGGGTGGCAAACTAATAGATAGTGGTGTTACACAGATAACTGGAGCTCTGCCTGTTAATCCTTCTGGTGGCGTTTTGGCGATGAATCCCTATGTAGCGAGGGGGCTTTACCGTGTTGCTGAAGCTGCTTTACAAATCAAGGGCAAAGCTGGGGAACATCAGCTAGACAAGAAGGTGAATACCGCTTTAGCCCATTCAACATATGGCTTTTGCGGGCAATGGCAGGGAATGGTAATTTTGGGAAGTTAGGAGATGATAAAACTCATGAGAGGAGGATTTAATTAAATGGTGGAACAGAAAGAGAAACCAAGAAAGGTCGCAAGTATGGGGTTGGTCCCATATGAAATGGCCCTAGGACCCACCTGGACCAGGTTTTTTGAAGGCTTCAAAGAAAAGAAGATACTTGGCACCAAGTGCAACACATGTGGTAGGGTCCTTGTTCCGGCAAGACCATTTTGCCCCCGATGCTTCGAACCTATGGAGGAATGGGTTGAGGTTGCTCAGGAAGGGACTATAGTTACTTGGAGCTACGTCAATTATACTTATTTTGGGGTGACCCCGGATATGATTCCAGTAATAGCAGCTACCATAAAGTTGGATGGAGTTGATTGTGCCATGGGAATGTCTACGCGGATTGGCGGGTTTGACATAAAGGATTTTGATTTAGTGACTAAGAAAGTAAAGGTTGGAGCTAGAGTTAAGGCAGTATGGCGTAGGAAGAGGCAAGGCAATTTCCGGGATATAGATTACTGGAAAATTATTGAATGATAGAAAGGAGGTGATAGGAGATGGGAAGAGCAGTTGCAGTTATTGGAACAGGTCAAACAAAGCACGGCAGGAGGGATGATTTAAGTTATCCCGATTTGGTCAGGCAAGCGGTAAAGGCGGTATTTGAAGATGCAGGGATAACTCCCAAGGATGTGGATGGCGTAGTTTATGGCAGCATGCCCTCTATGATGGAGGGAGTTGCCTACAACCATTTTTACTTTGCCGATGCCTTGCGTGTAGTGGGCAAGCCACTATTAAGGACGGAGACTTGTGGTTCTACCGGGCAATCTGTAGCCCATACCGCTATTCACTGGGTTGCCTCAGGAATGGCGGATGTTGTCCTGGCTATTGCTTCAGAGAAGGAGCATGAAGGCGATGCCCAGGCAACTATGATGACAATACTTGAACCATTCCTATTGGTGGTGATTGGCGGTGCCCCCGTAGCCTTTTCGTTACAATCCCGCGAGTGGATGGGATATTATCATATCGATGATGATAAGGCCAGGGAGGCTGCATCAATAGTATCGGTAGATTCCCACAATGGCGGCCTTGCTAATCCCTTTGCTCACATCAGAGTGCAGCTCACCAAAGAAGATGTTTCGAAGGCCCCGATCATTACCTATCCCGTTCGATTGTATGATGTTTGTCCCGTATCAGATGGCGCTTGTGCTGTGCTCTTCGCCTCAGAGGAAAAGGCTAAGAAAATTTGTAAGAAGCCTGCCTGGGTTAAAGGGATGGGCTTCAGGGGTGAAGAATATTTTATTGGTGATAGTAATAAGGCGGTGTGGCAAAGCACCATTGAGGCATCTAAGGAAGCTTATAAACAAGCAGGCATCACTAACCCTCTAAAAGAGCTGGATGTAGCCGAGGTATATAATCCTTTTAGTTACCAGGAATTGATGTTTTTGGAATGTTTGGGGTTGTGTCCTCCTGGAGAGGCTCCTGAGTATGTAATTAAAGGTACATTTTCGCCTGGTGGTGAGCTTCCCTGTGACCCCTCAGGTGGTGTTCTTTGTACCAATCCCATTGGTGCTGCTGGGCTTATCAGGGTAGCTGAGGCAGCACTGCAAGTTACTGGCAAGGCTGGAGAGCATCAAGTTGAAGGGGCCAAATTAGCCCTCTCCCACGCCATGGGAGGTGCAGAGCAGTTTAATGGGATAACGATACTTGGCTCAAAACTGTAGAAAAGGAGGAACCAGATGGCAGAGAAGTATAAATTAATTAAAGACCTCATTAGATTGGAGATAGAGGATTTTACATTCCCCAAGAAGGAATATCGGACAGGTAGGCATGATACAGTTCTTCCCTACAATTGGGCTCTGGGTCCAACGTGGACCAGGTTCTTTGATGGTTTGAAAGAGGAGAAAATATTTGGCACCAGGTGTAAAAAATGTAATAAGGTTCTTGTTCCTGCAAGGACTTTTTGCCCTATTTGTTATGAAGACATGGAGGAATGGGTTGAGCTTCCCCAAGAAGGCAGCCTAGAAACATGGTGTCTTGTTAACTATAAATATTACGGGCAAGTTAAGAAACCGCCGTATATAATAGCGCAAATACGCCTGGATAAGGCCGATTGTAGCCTGACGCACTTTATTGGTGGATTTAGCTTATCTGACCCTGGCAAGGTGAGAAACAAAATGAAGACTGTGTCAAGGGTCAAGGCCGTATGGAGTAAAGAGAAACATAGTGATATCTATGATATCGCCTATTTCAAACCTGTTTAAGCTGAACTGAGAGCTGTTTCATTGCCCTGCGGAGGACAAATCCGGATTTTCACAACAACAGGAGGTATTTCGCTGATTTTGAAGTTGGTGATAAGTTGGGGCAAGCAGGGTGAGGACGGCCACCAAGACTGATATTTGAGTTTTACTCCTCCAGCGAGGATTGGTTTTAACTTCACACAGATGTACAATCTGGCAGAGAAAACATGGATGAGAAAGAAATCAACAAATTGAAAACGGACATAGTAGAAGCCGGTAAGGAAATGTTGCATAAAGGTCTTGTAATTGGGACGTCGGGGAATATTAGCATTAGAATTTCAGGCGAAGATAAAATGTTAATTACTCCAAGCAGCGTAGAATACGATAAGATTGAGATTGATGATATTTTGGTAGTGGATTTCGAAAAAAATGTCCTGGAGGGAGAACGAAGTCCATCTGTGGAAACCGGTATGCATATCTCGACTTACAGAACTAGACCAGATATTGGGGCAATAGTTCACACGCATTCCGTATATGCCAGTGCAATTGCATCATTGGGAAAAACAATTCCACCTTTCCTAGATGATATAGCGTTTATGATCGGTGGCGAGATAAAAGTCGCAGAGTACGGTATGCCAGGTAGCAAGGAATTGGCACAAAATGCAGTAAGAGCCCTGGGAAGGAAGAATGCAGTTCTTTTAGCAAATCATGGCTCTTTGTGTTGTGGGAAAAATCTAGAAAACGCATTTGAGACCGCTGAATTGGTGGAAAGAGTAGCCAAAATATTCATATTGTGTTCACTCCTTGGCAAACCGACAAGTCTTCCACAGGAAGCTCTAGAATTAGAGCAGAAAATATTTGAAATGATGACTAAATAGATTTTCGAGTAAATAGCCGATTGGCTAGCTTACTATCGTTTTGGCTCCACCCCGCAAAGCAGCACACATAGCCATAGCAATACTCCACAGCCCTTAGCTTGACTCGTGTTACAACAGCAAAATAATAAGAATCATTGGGAGGAATTTTGGCAAAGACAAAAATTAACTGGGGTAAGCTTTTCCCCAATGAAATCACCCAACCACGACTAGATTGGTGAGGTTATGACAGAGATTATCTTGGTAAGGCATGGAGAAACTGAGTGGAATGTAGCTGAAATATATAGGGGAAGGGCTGATGTAGCTCTAAATGAAGTGGGTATTAGACAAGCAGAATTGCTGGGCAAGTATTTGGGTCGATTGAAGCTGGATGCTATTTATTCCAGCCCGCTGAGACGGGCATTGGATACGGCCGATATTGTAGCTCAACACCAGGATATTACCGTACAAGTTACCCATAGCCTTATAGATTTCGACTACGGGGAGTGGCAAGGCCTGCCTGACCAAAAAGTGGCAATGTTGTATCCTGATCTTCATAATGAATGGCAAGCTAATCCACATCTGGTAAGAATGCCCGGCGGAGAGAATCTAGATGATGTGGCGAAAAGAGCCTTGGGTGTAGTTAGTGAAGTGGTCTCCAAATACAAGGGAGGTACAGTACTGGTGTCGCATCGTGTGGTGAATAAAGTTTTGATATGCTCGCTATTGGGACTGGATAATTCACACTTTTGGCATATCAAGCAAGATGTAGGTGGAATCACAAATTTCGCCTATGTTGACGGTCGCTTCATTCTCACTAGACACAATGACATTTCGTATTTGAAAGGAGTGCAGAAACCGCTTAGCGATTTCTGAGGACAGCATACCTGGAATTACTGGTAAATAAGAGCTTATTGCGATGGTTTGAGGATCGTTGATAGTTCTAAGGATATCTTCTCAAGTTGGAATCTTTTAGAATAATATGCAACTCATAGGCGACTACTATAGTGAGCCCCTGCCTTAGGTGTTAGAATTACTTAGGGGTTAAAAGCCAATGAAGATAGCTATTTCAGGAAAGGGTGGTGTGGGAAAAACTACCTTAGCGGCGCTGCTAGCTATGGCTTATGCGGAAAGCGGTTACAAGGTTATTGTAGCTGACGCCGACCCGGACGGCAACATGGCTTCGGCTTTAGGCATTCCGCCAGAATTAGCTAAAGACATCACTCCTATCGTCGAAATGGGAAACCTAATCTATGAGCGCACCGGAGCACAACCAGGTACTATTGGGGAGTTTTTCCAACTAAATCCCAAGGTTGATGACATTCCAGATCGCTTCTCTATGGAGTGGGAGGGGATCAAACTTTTAGTTATGGGGACTATCAAAGGTCCGCTGGCAGGCTGTGTCTGCCCTGAAAGCGCTATGCTGAAAGCTTTGCTCAGCCATCTAATCCTTGGGCGAGATGAGCTGCTGATTCTGGACATGGATGCTGGAGTAGAACATCTGGGGCGAGGGACAGCTCAAGCAGTGGATGCCTTCATAATTGTGGTTGAACCGGGGCAGCGTAGCTTTCAGACGGCTCGAACAGTTGAAAAATACGCCTCAGGTCTAGGGGTAAGCCATTGCTTCATAGTTGGTTCTAAGACGAATAATGAGTCAGCACGCCAATTCATCAAGGAGAACCTGCCCGATTACCAGATTCTGGGTTTCCTGGACTTCGACCCTGATTTGCTCTATGCCGATGTTCAGGGCTTCAATGTCTACCAGTCAGCGCCAAAAAGTGCTGAGCAGGCTCTGTTGGTGAAGAGCAAGCTGGAGGAATTCTTTTTGCAACCAGATTAAGCACGCTTCTCGGCTGGACTGTCCCTGGGGCAGGAAGCGTCTAACATTGCGAGCTTTCTGGCATGCAGGAGCCAGACTCTCATGCGACCAGTGATTTTTACAGAGGCAACATTAAGATACTGCGGAAGCTATTCGAGGCTGTTGCATTATTCCTCACGGTAAGCCTCTGATTAACTTCCAGACGATAGTTGCACAAAGGTCCCTTATATCTTCAGTGGGTAGGTAATCAGAAATATTGCTATCAAAAACTATATTGCCCCTGGGAGGAAACTCATCATCACCTCGCCACAGGATCAAGGTTATGGGTACGCGTGGGAAAGCATTTATGGTCACGGATACATCTCCATAACCTGTTTTATGACCTCCCAGCTTTGGCGCCAAGCCTATGAGCAACTCAGGCTTCCTACCAAAATGATCTAAAAGGGGCGTTATAGCCCATTGGTTAAATACTGCAAAGTAGCTGGCACATCCTGGCAGTTGCTTGAAGATGATGAGCTTATTGGTAGCAGGGGTACCTTTGGCTAAAGTTAAATAGTGCAGTATCAGTATCTTGTCCCTCAGTGGCACCTGTTCCTCACTATCTCTTAAGGAAATTCCACCACTGGGGAGGGCGACAAGATACGATTGGTTTAAATACTCAACGATTATCTTTCTGGAATCCGTGGATCGTACACCGGCTTTGCGACATAGCTCTTCTACACCCATACCTACCAGTTGCTCTCTGGCAAGCTTATAGGCAAGCTCATAAGCTTGCTCTCGAACGTTAGGCAACGATGAATGGCTGCTCTCCATTTATAATATAATGCTGCGGGGATGACCCATTTTAGAATAATCTTTCAATGGTTGGGGGGTATAGAGTATATCCAACCGCCCCACTTTCTTTAATCTCTCATAAATCTGAATCCAGGTGCAATCTCGTGTGGGGTCAACCTCGCATTTGCCATCACGATACCCACCACAAGGGCCGTTAACCAATCCTTTAGGGCACCTTGCAATGGGACAAATTCCGCCAGTCCGATCTAGCATGCAGTCTCCACAGCCAACACAGCGTTCAGCAAAAACGCCCTCCTGAACAGGCATTCCCATAAATAGAGTATTAAGCCCAGGGAGAACAGGGATATCGGGGAATCGCTCAGCAACAGCTTGAACTCCAACGCCGCAGCCCAGTGAAAGGATCGCATTGACTTCTTTCACTTGCTCATTGAGGTCATCTAGAAATTCCCATTCACATTGGCGTTCGACTGTGTGTTCCCTGAACAGTCGGTTCTTGCCAGATATCTTGTCTGCCATACGCAGAGAAGACGCAAGAATCCCTACCTCCCTCTCCCCACCAGCAAAGCAGACAGCGACGCAAGTGCCACAGCCTAATATCAAAACCCGCTGGTAACCTTCCAGCATTTTCGTTATCTCTTCCAATGGTTTTTGTTTTGCTACTATCATCTTTCCGCTCCTATTCTTGGCTTCTCCTTTATCCTTTGCTCCAAATCCTGCAGCCTTGCGTTACAAGCTCTGCCATAAGCGTCCATTTCATCGTTTTCTTTTTACCGGGCTGGGACCTAATTCCCTAACCTTGTCAGTCATCTTCCTAGCCACGTTGGCAAACTGAGGACCCTCAGAGGCAGACACGAAGAACATCTCAAGCCGCTCCGCTTCCAGACCAATCTCACTGAGAATAGCCTTAGCCTGGGCTACTCTCTTTTCGGCACGAATATTCCCCTCGATGAAATGGCATGTTCCCTTAAGACATCCGGCAACAAACACACCATCAGCTCCCTGCTCAAAGGCCTTTAGGATATGTAAAACATCAATGGTACCTGAGCAGGGCAGCTTGATTATTCTGATATTGGTTGGATATTGTAATCTCATAACCCCAGCAAGATCGGCAGCGGCATAAGCGCAATAATGGCAGCAAAAGGCAACGATTACTGGCTCGAATTGGTTTTTGGATATCATCTCATGCTCCATTAGCTAGCCTCTATCAGCAAAGCCTCGATCTTTGCCTCTATCTGTTCCTCCTTATAGTGGAAGAGCGTTATTGCCTTCCTTGGACACTGTGCAGCACAAATGCCACAGCCTCGGCATTCAGCCACTTCTATCTCCGCTACTCCATTCGTGTTAATGAAAGGTACATTGTAGGGGCAGACCCTAATACAGGTGAGGCAGGCAGTGCACTTACTGGGATCAACCTGACAAACAGCCCCACCGACCTCAAGCTGGTTTTTAGCCAAAATAGTAGTAGCTCGCCCAGCTGCTGCCTGTGCCTGAGCGATAGTTTCATCTATGAATTTGGGGGAATGCGCCGTGCCACACATGAATATCCCCTCTGAGGAAAAATCAATCGGCGCTAGCTTCACATGCGCTTCATGGAAGAACCCTTCTTTGGTGAGAGTCAGCTTCATGATATCTCTTAGCTCTTCATTGGTCTCAGAGGGAACCATAGGCTCAGCTAAAACAAGTAAATCCGAGGTCAGGATAAGCTCCTCACCTAAGATAGGGTCAAAGGCGTTAACCTCAAGCTTGCTATCGTTGGAGTTGACTTGTGGAGGTCTTTCATCGTCATACCGAATAAATATCACGCCTTCCTTCCTAGCCCTGGTATAAAGTTCCTCTTTAAATCCGTAGGTTCTAATATCTTTATACAGTATATAGATGTTTGCTTCTTGGTTAATCTCCTTGATTTTAAGGGCATTTTTAATAGCTACAGTGCAACAGACTCGGCTGCAATAATTGAAATTTCCTTCCGAAGGACGGATACATAAAATCATGACTATATTCTTAGCTTGAGCTATCTCCTCAGAAGATTTAATGATTTTTTCCTCAAGATCAGAGAGGGTAAGCACCCGTTCATTTTGCCCTAACAAGTATTCCCCACCCCGGTATTCTTTAGCTCCCGTGGCTACAATGATTACTCCGTGCTCAATCAACCTCTGCCTTTCCCCGCTGGCAACCGTAGTTTTAAAGTTACCCACAAACCCCTCAAATTTGACCACTTTAGTCTCGCTAAGGATTTCAATGAGTTCGTTTGCCTCAACTTGCTTTATTAAAGAGCGCAAGAAATCCTGGGGGGTTGTTTCATTTAGAGGAATATGCACTTTCCTCACCCAGCCTCCAAGCTCTTTCTCTTGTTCCACAAGGCATATCTTAAACCCTTGCTCAGCGAGATTAAGTGCTGCAGTCATCCCCGCTACTCCTCCACCAATGACCAGGGCATCATGACTCAGTCCTAGGCTTACTTTGTGTAAAGGCTCAAGTAAGGTGGCTCGGGCAACTGCGGCTCGAACCAAATCTTTAGCCTTTTGGGTTGCTTTGTCAGGTTCGTCCATATGGACCCATGAGCAGTGTTCACGGATACTGGCCATTTCAAACAGATAGGGATTAAGACCTGCCTCCTTTATGGTCTCCTGGAATAAAGGCTCATGGGTTATCGGAGTGCAGGAGGCAACTACTACTCGATTGAGCTTATGTTCCTTTATTGCCGACTTTATCCGTTCTTGAGTATCCTGAGAGCAGGTATAGAGATTATCCTCGGCATAAACAACGTTTGGAAGTGTTCTGGTATATTCAACTACCTGAGGAACATCTACATATGCACCAATATTTATTCCACAGTGGCAGATAAAGGCGCCAATTCTGGGGGGCTCTTCTATAACATCTTTCTCAGGGGGGTATTCCTTTTTCGTAGTTAATGTATAGCGTGCTGAGGAAAGGAGAGCTGAGGAATTTGCCGCTGCGGCGCTGGCCTGCATCACCGTTTCTGGAATGTCCTTGGGACCCTGAAAGACACCACAAACAAATATTCCAGGCCGCGAAGTCTCCACCGGGGTGAATTCATCGGTCTGGCAAAATCCATATTTATTAAGCTTAATACCAAGTCTTTTGGCTAAATCCATGCCTTTCTTAGAAGGCCGAAACCCCACCGAAAGGACTACTAGGTCAAATTCCTCGTTACGGAGCGTTCCATCTTCTTCAGCAAACCTGAGAGATAAACTTCCAGTGCCATCAAGCTCTTGAATTTCATAAATTCTTGATCTTATAAACCTTACGTTGTGCTCCTCCCTAGCCCGATTATAGTATTCCTCATATCCCTTACCCTGGAGTCTCATATCTATGAAGAAGATAGTGGCATTTAAATCAGTGCCAGCGTGCTCTTTAGCGATAATGGCTTGTTTTATAGCATAGGTGCAACAAACTGAGGAGCAATATCCAGCGCCGATGCTTTCATCTCTGGAGCCAACACATTGAATCCAGGCAATCCTACGAGGCGCCTTTTTATCTGAAGGCCTTATGATTTCTCCTTGATACGGTCCTGAAGCGTTCATAATTCTTTCAAACTCGATGCTGGTCACAACATTGGGGTATTTCTTATAGCCATAGTTAAACAGGGAAGTGGGATCAAATTCATCAAGACCAGGAGCTAAGATAACGGAGCCCACCTCGAGATTTGCAATTTCATCCCGCATATCGTAGTTGATAGCCTTAGCCCCACACCTTTCTTCGCACTCGCCACACCCGATACAACCTTCTATTTGTGAAGCTAAACAGCGCCCAGCTTCTTCTTGAGCTTCAAGGATAGAATAACTTTTTTCAACTTCCTCAAACCCTTTTACGCGCATGCTTGGTTCCAGTTCTTTCGCCTTCACTCTATTTTGGGAAGGGAAACGTTCTTTATTGGTAATAAGCTCCTCCTCGCTGAGCTTTTCGGGTAGGCTTTTATCTTCCTTAGAGGTCAAAGGTTCACCCTTAAGGTATTCATCTATAGAGCGTGCTGCCTTCTTCCCCGAGGCTATAGCCTCGATAACCATAGCGGGACCTGTAACTACATCTCCCCCGGCAAAAACGCCTTCAATATTTGTAACTAAAGTGGACTCATCAACTGTAATTGTTCCTCTATGAGTTATTTCCAAGCCTGTTTGCTTTGCAAACTCAACGTCCGATACTTGACCCAAAGCTGGGATTACAGTATCAACGTCGATAGTGAACTCTGAGCCTTCAATAGCTACAGGGCGACGACGACCGCTTTCATCCGGAACTCCTAACTCCATCCTAGTACATTCAATTTTAGAAATCCTGCCGTTTTCAGCGATAATCCTAATAGGTGCGACCAAGAAGTTAATCTCAATCCCTTCTTCCTCTGCAGATTCGACCTCCTCAGATGTGGCTGGCATTTCAGTTCGGGAACGCCGATAAATAATGTTCACCTCAGCTCCTAATCTTTTCGCTACTCTGGAAACGTCAATGGCAACATTACCGCCGCCGATTACTGCCACCTTTCTACCCAACTTAACTTTTTGACCCATGTTTATCTCGCGTAGAAAGTCAACACCATGGATTACCCCTGAGGTATCTTCTCCAGGAATCCCAAGCTTTAAGCTTTCATGAGCTCCCACGCCAATAAAAACGGCATTATAAGATCTCCTTAGTTCCTCAAACTTTATCCCCTCCCCTACCTTAGCATTTGTCTTTATTTGCACCCCCAATGTCTCAATATACCCAATCTCTTTGCTAAGAATATCCCTTGGAAGACGATACTCTGGAATTCCATATCGAAGCATTCCTCCAGGCTCAGGTAGAGCCTCAAATATGACCACCCCATAACCTTCGAGCGCAAGGTCATGGGCTGCTGCAAGACCTGCCGGACCACTCCCAATAACAGCCACTTTCTTCCCGTTCCTGGAAATCTGAGGAATTTCAATGCCCTCGATATCAATTTGGTCGGCAACAAATCTCTTAAGCTCACGAATTGCCATGGGGTCATCCATTTCTCCCCGGTTGCAGGCATCTTCACAAGGTGCATAGCAAACTCGACCACAGACGCCAGGGAGAGGGTTGGTTCTTCTTATAAGACCATATGCCTCTTTAAACATCCCTTGCTTAATTAAGGCTATATAACCCGGGACATTCATATGAATAGGGCAAGCATCTTTGCATGCAATATGGCAAGGTCTCTCCTCTCTTTTATCAATAACATAAGCGTTAGGGACTGCTTGTTGATAAAGGTTATAAATTGCCTTTCGCTTGCCCAATCCTTCATCGAAATCGTTCCTCATTACCACCGGACATCCCTCAGCACACAAGTTACAGGCAGTACAGCGTGTCTCATCTACAAATCTTGCCTTTTTCTTCACAGTGGCAGCGAAATTTCCCGGCTCTCCTTCAACACCCAAAAGTTCGGAGTAAGTTAAAAGCTCAATATTAAAATGCCTTCCGCATTCCACCAGCTTAGGGGAGAGGATACACATGGAGCAATCGTTAGTGGGAAGGGTTTTGTCAAGTTGGGCCATTACGCCACCTATGGCTGGCGCCTCCTCAACTAAGTAGACTTTGTACCCAGATTCAGCAAGATCAAGCGAGGCCTGCATTCCACCTATTCCTCCCCCCAAAACCAGGACAGCCCCTACTTTCTTAGTTTCTGATTTGGTATCCATTTTCCATCATCTAGTTTCTTACTAAGTCGTTCCCAATTTTAGCCAGTATTTTATCGACTGAAGGCACATTTAAGTTAAGGCCAAGGTCAGCTACTGGATCTGCTCCCATGGCAAGACCAAGGAGCTGAGGGTAAAGAAGAACGGGAATGTTATATTGATTATTAGACTTTTTAGATGCCTTTTCCTGCTGAGTAGCGTACATAAGGTAACAGGTCTGACATAGAAGAACCATGCAATCCACCTCTTCATGATGCAGGTTATCAAGTTTCTTCATTATCAAGGAATGAGCCAAATCCTCAGAAACAGGAAAAACTTTACCTCCACAGCACAGATTAAGAGTCTCATAATCGATAGGAGTGGCGCCGGTAGCAGAGATCAGTTGGTGAAGAGTTTTAGGGTCATTTGGCTCATCAAATCCTTCGGAGGCCCATTGTGGTTTCAGATAGCGACAGCCATAATGAGGTGCCACTTGAATCTTCGATAAATCTCTCCTCGCCTCTTCCCTTATCCTATCCAAACCTATATCTTCATAGAGAACTCTTGAGACATGCTTTACTCTAGTTCTCCCATTATATTCTAAGCCTATTGTTGATAGTTGCTTATTTATCCTGCCTCTTACCTCCTGCTTTTTTAGCTCCTCCACTCCTGCTGCTAACGCAGTGAAACACCAAGGGCAGAGGGTGACAATATCTAAATTCTGAACTTCAGCAAGAGCTAAATTCATTGCTGCTAATAAAAGGCCAGTTTCTATACTTATGTTTATTTGATTAGCACCACAGCACACGAAATCTTCAATATCAATTAGCTCAATCCCAAAACGTTTACAAATCCACCTGGTAGAGAGTTCGTATTGAGGGACTCTTGTAGGGGTAGTGCAACCCAAAAATAAGGCATACCTACTCATGACTACTCTTTCGATCTAATTTCATCAGCGCCAGTTGATTGAATTAATTTTGCCGCCTCCCTTCCATCACCCTTGAGAGGAGGGAGAGAAAGTTCCTCTCTTTTCTTTACCCACGCTTCTTCAGTAGCAAACACTACACCCGTTTGCATAACCTGCCTTGTCTGATTAACCCAGGAAGGAGGAGCATATCCCTCTTTTGCTGCCATATTTTTTAGGACATTTAACACGTTGAAAAAGTTTACGTTCTGTGGACAGTGTTGCTCACACTCAAGGCAAGTGGTACAATACCAGATATAAGGACTGCTTAAAACCCTTCCCCTCATGCCAAGGTTTACCATTCTGGCTATCTTTCTTGGATCAAACTCAGGGAGTACCTCATGGACAGGGCATGCTGCCGTACAGGTTCCGCAGGAAAAACACGCAGTTATATCACGCGCAGCCTCATGAGCTATTACGCCGGCCTTAAAATTCGGATCAAGCCCCGATACTCGGATTGGTTTACCAAGTATTGCCATTCTAATATCTTAAGGAGAATGCCTTTCTAGACTAACCCCATAGCCTTTCTGACTATTTGTTTAACCACTTCTCAACACGAATAAGAAGCTCCGTTGGAGCCACTGGTTTGTCGACAAAATCTTCGGCTTCCAGACCAAGTCCCTGACTTAATCCTATCGAACTTTCCATATACTTCTCTGAGAATGAAGTAATCATGATCACGGGGATTTGGCTTAATTGAGGGTCTTTTTTCAATTGCTGACAAACTTGAAAGCCGTCTATCCCGGGCATCATGATATCCAGGAGAACCAGGTCAGGCTTTTCCGCACGGGCTTTTTGCAAGCCCTCCTCGCCACTGAGGGCAGTGATTACCTCGTAAGGTCGGCTCTCCAACACTACTTTGGTGGCTTCAACAAAATCGGGGTCATCATCAACTAAAAGAATCTTAGCTCGCCTTTCCATTTTTCACCTCAGCTACTTATGTCTCGTCTGTAGCCCCAGACTTGGCCTCTGTGTGTCTTTGTAAGGCTAAGCCCTGGCATTATGATTTTTCTTTTTTCAAAAGATTTTCCACTCGCTTAACGAGCAGAAAAGGGTCAATAGGCTTTTCTACATAGTCGTCAACATCGAGGCTCAAGCCAGTTTCCAGTTCATAGCGCCTGCGGCTGACCTCCTCCCTTACTGAAGTAAGCATCAAGATGGGCATGTCACTGTACTTCGACCATCGAGGGTCCTTCAATTCCTTGCAAACCGCAAAGCCATCCTTCCGAGGCATTAAAAGATCCAGGATCATTAGATCAGGCTTTCCCTTCTTGAGTTCAGCCAGACCCTCTTCCCCATCCCGAGCGGTAACAATTCCATAGTTTCGTGCCTCGAGAACAGCTCCGATGGCGGCTAAAATGTCGGGGTCATCATCGACAATCAAGATTTTTTTCTTCCGCTCTGCCATTATTGCCTCCTTTTTCCCTTAAATTCATACCACAGGTCTGGGTAGGAATTTAGCTTGTTCCACAATATGCGGCACCATTTCCTCCCAGGCAACAGCCATAATATGAATGCCATGAACTCCTTGAATCTCTTTCAATTGCTCAATTGTCTCGAGACATATTTTAATCCCTTCTTCTTTGGCATTCTTGGCACCCTCAAGACGGGTGATGACTTCGTCGGGAACATAAACTCCTGAAACATAATCCTTCATATAACGGGCCATACCCACTGACTTGATAGGAACAACCCCGGCCAGAATATGAGTCTGCTTGTCCAATCCGCGATCTCTCACCATCTCCATCCATTTGGCAAACTTAGCCACATCGAAAATGGCCTGAGTTTGAATAAAATCAGCCCCGGCCTTTACCTTTTTAGCCAATCGCAAGATTCGGTACTCAAACGGGGCAGCGAAAGGGTTAGCTGCAGCACCAATAAAGATAGGCACTTCGCCCGATATTTCCTCACCACATTGAAATTTTTTTTCATCCCGCATGGTCTTCAACATTTGAATCAATTGGATGGAATCGATATCATAGACTCCTTTAGCGTCGGGATGGTTGCCAAGCGATTGATGGTCTCCCGACAAGCACAGGATGTTCTGGATTCCTAGAGCTACAGCTCCTAGAATATCACTCTGTATAGCTAGCCGATTCCTATCCCGAACAACAATCTGCATTACCGGGTCAATCCCGAGTCGCTTTAAGAGAACACAGCTGCTCCAGCTCGACATCCTTACTACTGCCGATTGGTTATCGGTGACATTCACGGCATCACAACAAGGCTTGAGCATCTCGCCTTTCCTCTCAATAGTACCGGCAACAGCTCCCTTGGCTGGAGCCGCCTCGGCAGTAACGGCAAAAGCACCAGTTTCTAAAACCTTTTCCAGATTAGTCCCTGCTTTCATTGTTTTTTCGTTCCCCCTTTTAGTCTTCATCCTTGTCTTTGGGCAAGGTAAAAACGAACTTGCTTCCCTTCCCGGTTTCAGGGCAAGGGCTTTCTGCCCAGATTCTCCCACCATGAGTTTCAATAATCTTCTTGCTGATGGAAAGCCCCAGGCCAGCTCCTTTAGCTTCGGTATCGCCAGCTACTCCACGGTAGAAATCATCGAATATCCTGGGCAAGTCCTCATTAGAGATACCTACCCCAGTATCAGTTACCTCTACCCTGAGAAAGTCGTCATCTTCTTTCACCTTGACAGAAATCTCCCCCGGAGATGCAGTGAATTTAATGGCATTTCCCACTAAATTAGTGATTACCTGTTTGAGGCGTGTGGCTGAGCCTTTAGCTTTGGGTATTTCGCGAGGTAAATCCAGATTAAGATTCAGTTTCTTTTGTTCGGCCAAAGGACGCAACATCTCGACGCTGTCTTTGACCACATCAGGCAAGGATAATTCTTTCATCTCTATCTCACCAACTTCAAAGCGGGAGATATCCAGAATATTATCAATCATCTCAATAAATTCAGAGATTCTAATAGAACTTCGAGAAAGCATTTCCTTTTGCCTTTCATTTAACTCACCAACAAAGCCGCCAAGAATGACCTGGAGGTAGCTCTGCACAGCAGCTAGCGGTGCTTTCAGGTCATGAGAGGCAACCGAGAGAAAGTGTGCCATGGTAGTTCTGGTGTGAATGAGTCGAGAGTAAACGATATTTACCACCCTCCCCATTACCACCGAGCAAGTCGCAGTGTCTTGAGCGAGCAAAGATTGCAATGCTTCTCCGTCAACGGCGATTGTCTTAGCTGGCGAGATAGCACGAGCACCCATAGTCAAGCGAGACCTGAGAATAGCCGACCAGGCAAAGGCCTCTCCGGGAAGGATGACCTCGATGGTGCCCCGCTTTACCGAACCAGGACGAGTTGACAGGTTAGCATCAAGGGCTACTTCCCCTTCCTTGAGAATATACAGTTTTTGGGCCATATCGCCTTCAGTGAAGATAATCTCCCCTGGCTGGTGAATTTGCTCGTGAGAGATAGTAGCTATCTTAGCTAACACTTCCTCACTCAGCCCCTCAAATATATTGGAGGTTTTCAGAACCTCTAATATTGGCATTCCTTTGTTGAATATGTCGGTACTGCGGTCTATCATTCCTCTTTAGGTTTCCAGTTATTATAACATCTATAACTCAGCGGCATCTAACACTGCTGGGACTCTTTTCTCCCACCCAATAGGCATGATGTGTATCCCCTGGCAGAGCCCCTTAAGCTCGTTGATCAGTCGAGCAGCGATCTCAATACTCTTGTCCACCCTGTTTTCTGCCTTCTCCATTTCTTCAATGAGGTTATCAGGCACGTGCACCCCGGCAACATTCTTGTTCATAAAGCGAGCCATACCAGCTGACTTCAAGAGAATGATCCCCGCCAGCACCGGTACATCGAGATGTTTTACCGCTCCCATGAATTCCTCAAATCTCCTGGGCTCGTAGACACCCTGGGTCTGGAAGAACTGGGCGCCAGCTTTAACCTTTTTCTCCATCTTGATAATCTGTGGCTCCAAGGGATTAGCGCCTGGGGTAACTGTAGCACCCAAAAAAAACTTAGGAACGCCATCGAGTTCCTTTCCAGCCAGGTCTTTACCGTGTTGCAACTGAACCGCGGCTTGGAGCAAAGAAACTGAATCAAGGTCAAAGACTGGCTTGGCTTGAGGATGGTCGCCTAGAATGACATAGTCACCGGTGAGACACAGGACATTCTCAATTCCAAGGACATAGGCACTGAGCAAGTCCGATTGGATGGCAATGCGATTGCGGTCACGGCAGGTTATCTGAAAAATAGGCTCGATTTCCACGTCCTTTAGAAGGTGGCAAACTGCCAATGAACCCAACCTCATCACAGCGCTCTGTTGGTCGGTGACATTAACCGCTGCAACTCTCCCTTTGTATAGTTCAGCTGATTCCAGCATTTCTTGGATCGACACACCCTTGGGTGGACCGACTTCGCCTGTAACCACAAATTTACCTGATTGTAATGCTTCGCTAAGCTTACTCATCGTTACTGCACGCAATATTACCTTTCCAAATCACACGCCCAATTGCTCTATTACCTTCTTCGTGCCCTTCAGTTCCTCCATCAAGTCAATAGGTTCAACCTCTAACCTGCGTGGCCTTACTGCCTTACTCCAATGATGCGGCTCCACTATTTCCAGAAGCTTATCAACCTCACCAAGTTGTTCTGCTCTTCTATAAATCATAGCCCAGGCACAGTCGCGTGTAGGGTCTACTTCGCACTTGCCCTCTGCAGTCGTTCCACCACACGGGCCGTTAAGCAATCCCTTAGGGCACTGCACAAAGGGACAAATACCAAAAGTCTTTCCAAGCTCACATTCTCCACATGCCTGACATTCCTCCTTAAACTCAGTAGGACCTCCACTGGAAAAGCCAAGGGCATTGTTCGATGGGTACATAGGCTTCACAATGCCCATCTCCTCCTCTAAATATCCTCGCACTGCTTGCTCCCCATCGCCACAACTCTGCATTAGCATGGCATCGCATTCCTCTATCTCTTTTCTGTGTTCTTTCAGGAACATGGAAGACATAGGAAGATAGCAAGTGAATACTCCGAAAGGCAATCCAATCTTGCCTGTGATTTCCTTTCCATGTGCTGTAAGTTTCTCTGCCATCTCATTTACGTCTTTTATACCACCGGTGTGGAAGATTGTAGCGCATCCTCCACATCCCATCAGGACTATTTTCTTTTTACCTTCAAGGTATCCTAGAATCTCCTCAAAGGGTTTTGGTTCCTGTGCATTCATTCGTTTCCTCCTTAATTCACCTATTCCTTCAAAGAATAGCCGTCCCAGGCTAGCCAGCTACCTGGCGTGTTTCTTTCACCCGTATAGCACTAAGAAAGCCTCCTTACCGGCGGGCCCGCTATAAGACTCACATTCCAATTCTTTGGTGGTACTAGTTTTTCCAGCCTGTCGAGCTGTCCTAATTCAGTCAGCCGTTCGATAATCAATTGCCAGGCACATGGAATATTTACGTTGACTTCGCACCTGCCATCCTGCGAGCCGCCACAAGGCCCATTGAGCAAGTGCTTGGAGCATCTGGCAATGGGACAGATGCCACCTGTGAACTCCAATATGCAATCACCACACTCAAGACAACGCTCAGCCTCCTTCCACTCAGCATGAGCCCCACCTGAAGACAGGGTATTGCAACCGGGATGAACCACCCTATTCACCACCGCCGCTACAGTCTGCACCCCGACACCACAGGTCAAAACCAAAATCGAATCTGCAGCTTCAGTCTCCCTTTTGTGAGTTTTTAACTTCATCCTTGTCAATGTCTCATTGCACACCATATCGATAAGGGAGAAGCCAACAACGGATTTACCTTGTTCCTCTAAGGTCTCCTTCATCCCCAACACTTGTTTCGGTCCACCACTCGCAAAGCCTTCAGCGCATCCCTTACAGCCAATAAGAAAGATATTCTTTTCGCCATCAAGGTAACTCAGTATTTCCTCCAGTGGTTTTTGCTCTGAAATTAACATTACGTCTCTCCTTGAGAGCCTCTACTATTATCAACTTCTGCTAATATGATCTCTACTATCTGTGGTAGTTTTTCTCGAACTTCAGGCGACAGTTCCAATCCCCACTCTATCTCTTTGGGCTCAACTCCGATGATGGTAATTTCGCCTATGTTGTATAAACCTCTCATTAGCAGCAGATTGTCTATTAAGCTTATGTCATGGAGCGATAGGAATGACTTCTGCTCTAGAATTATATCATCAAGCTGAAAACGATACACTTCTCCGGGTATCCCTCCTCCCCTGACGGCATCCACTACAATCAATTTGTCGGCATCTTCAATAGGCTGCATCACGCTTGGGAATGTCCCACCATCTATCACCTTTACATCGGGAAGGGGAACCTCCTCCAAAGCGTGGGCGACATGGCAACCCACACCCTCGTCCTTCAGTAAGATATTCCCTATTCCCACAACGGCGATTCCCATTCTTGTACCTCTCCTGTCTTTATTAACAGATGCGATATGCTCCCAAATCATTCCCCTCAGGACTAGTCAAGTGCACAGCGCAGGCTAAGCAAGGGTCAAATGACCTCACGATACGGACAATCTCGAAAGGATTAGCCTCATCCTTTATTTTGGTTCCCGTGATAGCTTGCTCGATAGGTCCAGGTTGGCTCCTATCATCTCTAGGGGCCGCATTCCAACTAGTGGGAGTAATGACCTGATAATTGGCGATTTTCCCCTCCTTTATGTTTATCCAGTGTCCTAGAGCTCCTCTTGCTGCCCCGGTTAAGCCCATTCCCATGGCTTCCTGTGGAAGCTCGTAGCTTGTGTAAGCTGGCTCGTTGGGCTTAAGCTCCAAAAGCCAACTCGCCATGGAACCAGCTATGAGCTTGGTCTCCAACGCCCGGGCAAGGTGGCGCCCTAAGACAGAGAACATGTTATCTGTACCCAGGGCTAGCTCTGCCAGGATGGAGTCAACAAGGCTTTTAACCTGGGGTTCGCCACTAGCATAGGTGAGCATAAGTCGAGCTAAAGGGCCGGCTTCGTGAACCTTTCCTTCATACCTGGGAGACTTTATCCAGGAATAGGCGCCATCTTTTTTCTCATCAAGAATCACATCCCCTTGAGAAGGATGCCTCTGACTGATGGAATCCACATACCAGGAGTGCTTCACTTCTTCAGTAATTTTTTCTGGCTTCAGTTCGGTAAAATTAAGGCTGGCGGAGGTCGTTCCTGACTTAAACAGCCTTTTCCTTCTTGTGAGGTCAGGCTCCTTCCCATCTAGTTCGTAGGCTCCGTAGGAAAGCAAGTTCCCACAGCCGTTTCCAACCCCAAAGTAGTCCGGGTAAGCTCGGGCTATTGCCACTACATCGGGAATGTAAACGTTATCAACAAAGTTCTGAATCTCTCTTAGCCTCCACAAGAATGATGTTATCTTATCTACCGTGGGAATAGAAGTAACACCCCCAGGCATGATGCCAACATTATGAGGCATCTTCCCACCGAAGATGGAAAGCATCTCTTGACCTTTGCGGCGCATATCAAGCGCCTGAACATAATGAGCTATTGCCTGTTCATTAACTTTGTGAGGTAGGCGGTAGTCCCCTTCATAGCGAGGGACAAATGGCTCAAGTTTGCCTCGCTTGATGAAGTCCCTTACCGAGTTCAAGGCGGGACTATCACCTTCGTATTCTACAATCCTGGCCACATCCACATAATCGAGAGCGGCAAGGTGATAAAAATGGAGGATATGGTCTGCCACATGAGCTGCCCCAAGAATTAAGTTACGGATTATCCTGCCGTTGTCCGGTATTTTGTCGCCAATCCCGAAGGCACTATCGAGGCTCAAGGCAGCAGCCATAGAGTGGCTTGTAGGGCAAACCCCGCAGATACGCTGGGTTATCCGTTGGGCATCGCGCGGATCCCTACCCCTGAGTATTAGCTCGATGCCGCGAAATAACGTCCCTGAGCTTTTAGCCTCCTTCACCTCTTTATCCTCAACCACCACTTCAATTCTGAGGTGCCCCTCAATGCGTGTTACCGGGTCGATTATAATCCTAGCCATTAACCTGAAGCTCCCCCTAGTGTTTCTGGCAAAGCGGCTGTTGTCTTTTCATAAAATGGTGATACTTCGTCAGGAAAGCCCGGCTCTGTGCAACCAATACAAGGAGAACCATTACCTATACACCAGTTCACGCCATTGTTCCAAAGTCTTAAAGGACAATCAGAATAGGTGACAGGTCCCTTACATCCTAATTCATAGAGGCAGCCCCCATCAGTGAATTTCTTGGCAAACTTCCCCTCATCGTAGTAAGCTCGACGCGGGCAGTTTTCATGGATCAACTGGCTGTAGAAGGCTTTCGGGCGCCCATATTCATCTAAGTCATCCGGCTTTGGTAAGCCCGAAAGCAGGATACTTGCCACCGTGCCTACAAACCAAACGGGATGTGGCGGACAGCCCGGGATGTTTACTACGGGGGTATTGATGCCTCGAGTTTGGAGAATATCAGTCATGCCGACGCATTGGGTAGGGTTGGGGTGAGCGGCTGGGATTCCACCAAAGGCCGCACAGGTCCCTAAAGCGATAACGACCAAAGCATCCTTCGCTAACTCCTCAACCCGTGACAGCATGGTCACAGGCTTTCCCTCTCTCTCCCCCACTACCCCGTGTATGCCATTCCTCGCTGTGGGAATAGCACCTTCTACGATGAGAATGTAACCACCTTTTTCGTGCCGTGAAGTAGCTTCCATGACTTCGATTACCGGTGCTCCTGACCCTGCCATTATTGTGGGATGGAACCTCAGATTTATGTGTTTGCCAGGGAGCACTTCATCAATTAAGAGGTTTTCAATAGATGGATTTGTAGCATTGAGTACTGAGACCGAGCATCCAGTACATCCAGCAGCTTGCAACCATATTGCTGGATACTCCTTTATGTCAAAACTTTTCACGATATCCTCTGAACTTTACCATAATATCCTTGAGCCAGGCAAGGAGACAAATTGCTGACACCTACTGCTGTAGTCTGGATTTAAGCAGAAAGAATCTCAGAATATTGATTCACAAGATATTGCTATTAAACAACATCCACACAGTGCCCAAGGGAATGCCACTAACCAACAAAAATACCAATACCCGTCAACTTGGAATGTCTTTAATCTGCTTGAAGGTCCTCCCTCAGGCTCTCATAATAATCCAATGATTCTGGATTAATCAAAGCATCCCTGTTCAAGACTGGTTTGCCCTCTATTATGTTTGTGACTGCGCTTTCAACCTTCTTCATATTCAAGGTATAGGGGATATCTGGCACCTCAATGATTTTAGCTGGAACATGTCTCGGGGAAGCATTCCTACGTAGAGTCATTTTAATCTTATTTTTCAAGTCTTCTGTCAGCTGATATCCTTCAGCGAGTTTAACGAACAGAATAATACGCTGATCTCCGTGCCAGGTTTGTCCTATTGCCAGGTCATCGGCAACTTCCTCCAACTTTTCCACCTGGTTGTATATCTCGGCCGTGCCTATGCGAACTCCAGAGGGCTTTAGGACGGAATCGGACCGGCCGAAGAAGGTAACCCCACGGGTATCATTATGAAACACCACATAATCGCCATGGCGCCATACATCAGGGTAAACAGTGAAGTAGGCCTCTTTGTATCTTTTGTCGTCTGGGTCATCCCAAAAATAAAGGGGCATCGAGGGAGAAGGAGCTTCGCAGACAAGCTCACCCTGCTGGTCAACTATCGAGTTGCCCTTTTCATCGTATGCTTTTATCTTCATCCCTAGGGCTGGCCCCTGTAATTCACCAGCATATACAGGCTCGGTAGGAGTCCCCGTGCAAAAACACCCATTGATGTCTGTACCGCCCGCGCTAGAATTAAAATGCATATCACCTTTAATTTCCCGGTAGGCATACTCAAATCCTTCGGCTGAAAGTGGTGAGCCAGTTTGCCATATTTCTCGCAACGATGACAAATCATAATCCTTTCCAGGCTTAAGCCCCTGACTTCTGAGAGAATTGATATAGCTTGCGCTACAGCCAAACATCGTTACTTTTTCATCTTGGATTAATTTCCACATAGCACCTGGGTCAGGATAAGCGGGATTGCCGTCATATAAAATTATAGTATTCCCTACTGCCAAAGAACTTATCATCCAGTTCCACATCATCCAGCTACAGGTTGTTATAAAGAAGTGGACGTCCTCTCGTCTTAAATCGGTGTGAAGCGCTAGCTCCTTCAAGTGATTAACAAGCACTCCAGCAGCTCCTTGCACCATGCACTTTGGCTTACCAGTTGTTCCCGAGGAAAACATAATGAACACAGGCTGGTCAGAAGGTAATTGTTCAAATTGAATTTCGAGTCCCTTTTCCTTAGATAAGAAATCATCATAGCGGATAGAGCGGGGAATATGGCTAATATCAGGTTTCTCCACTATATAGGAAGCTACTATAACTTTTTCAATTGAAGGTATTCCCTTTACAATCTCAGCTGCATTGGAAAGACTGTTGAAAGCCTTTCCTTTGTAGAAATATCCATCAACAGCGAATAAGACCTTTGGTTTGATTTGCCCAAAGCGGTCTACAGCCGCTCCTGGGCCGATATCAGTAGCACAAGAAGCCCATACGGCACCAATGCTGGTAGCAGCGAGCATGGCAACAGCCGTCTCTATCATATTGGGCATATACGCAGCTACTCGATCTCCGGGGGCCACTCCTATTTCTCGAAGTGATTTTGCGAGGCGTGATACGGAGTCATAAAGTTCAGCATAAGTCATTCTGACCGTTCTTTGAGTTTCTCCTTTGAATACGAAAGCTACATGGTTATCTCTATACTTGAGGAGATTTTCGGCGAAATTTAGCCTGGCGCCAGGAAACCACTTTGCCCCTGGGAACTTGCTGAGGTCATCAATGACAGTCTCATAACCTTTAGAGGCCTTAATCCCAACAAAATCCCACACAGAAGCCCAGAAGTCGGCTATTTTATCTATTGACCAGTCGTAAAGCTCCCAATAAGAATGAATGGTCTGCCTGTGATGCTCGTTCACGAAATCCATAAATCTGGTCATATTAGCGTTCCTTCTTCGTTCTTGTGATGGCTCCCAGAGTAACTTACCCATGCTGCCCCCTTCTTAAGATTGTCGGTTTTATTTGGGTCTATTATTTGACTAAGGAGAGGCTGACCCAGGCTGATTTCATTTCTTTGCTAAGCTTCCTCCCGACTGTGCCATTATAGCGAAGAATTCCCAATTTGAGAAGATTATCTGCCCTTCTTTGACAGGCAGGAGGCCTGTGAATTTTTGTTAAGGTGATCCAGGACGAGCTTTATAGCCCTTTAACACAATCTGTCTTGACTCTTTATAAAAGGTTGGAATGCCAAAAGCTAGTAGCCGATAGATAAATATGAACCAATAACTTCTACACCTTCCCCGTAGATGGATTCTGGATTTGATTTCTCAGTGCTGCCATGGTAGCAGCCAATCTTGAACTTACGACTTTACTGAGGTTACGCATGACCACGTATCCCATATGGCTATTCTTCTCCAGGACATCCATCAATTGTTTGCCGTTCATAGTGATGACCTCGCTCTTTTCGCGACATCTAGCCGATGCTGTCAGCTTATGTGGTGGTACCAAAGCTGACCAAGCAAAGGTTTCACCCTTCCTTACCGTATAGACGGTTATCCTCGCTTCCAGGTCATAAACAACAAGTTCAACCTGTATGTCAACCTCACCATTTTCGAGAAGATAGATCTCTGCTGCTGGGCTGGCTGGGCCAAGTATACCGGATGTGAAAATAATAGAGCCTTCTTCGTAACTCCGCTCGTTGCACAGGTCAACTATTTGCCCCAGCTCATTCTCATCCAGACCTTCAAACAAGTGGAAACCTTTTAGCACCTCAACTGATACCATTACTGCCACCTCCTTTACAAACTCTCAATTTCTTGCCTTGCTGGAATCATCTTATCATACTGGGACGAAGCCCATCAATGTATCGAATCTACACTCCAGTCGCAGCTGGAATAGGTTCGCCATCCCTCCCATCCATTAATTCTCCCTCCCCTTGCGGGAGGGAGTTAAAGGGAGAGGAAATATAGTATGTGCCTCAGCAGTTCTCTGTAAGTTTATCCTTCTTTATTTTTTACTCAAAGAGTAAGACCTTTAGAATTACCAGCGATAAGTTATAATCTAGATTCAGTGATCAGTTCTTCCACTTTTACAGGAAAAGATTCCTTGTGGGACGTGATGCTAACTAAGTACCTATTTGTGATTATAGCCTGCCTTCGCCAGAATTTCTTTTATAGAGAGTGAGGCAGGTGAATCCTCAGGCAACTCAAGAAGAGACCTGCCTTTTAAATTATATTCCTTCACATAAGGGTCATAGTCTATTTTCCCTAAATAAGTTTCTGCAATATTTCGTACATACTCCGCCATATCGTCAGTAAATCTGTGATTCCCTACGAGGTGAATATGTTTGCAGTTAACCTTCAATTCCTTGGTGATGGCCATCACCCTTTCTATATGTTTTAGTGATTTTTCAGAGGGGTCCAGAATTATAAACAGGTCATCTATATCCACTACCACCTTGCGGTTGAAATGCTCCAATCCAGCAGGGGAGTCTATTAACACTTCTTCATAGCTCTCAGTAAAGGTGGGGATAAGGTCTTTGAAGACTGCATCTGGGGCACAGTAACAACCTACAGTAAATTTTGTTCCTAGTGTGATAAGATCGAAATCCGTACCCTTATACAAACAGTCACTTCGAATTCCAGGTAGCATTATTTCGGATATTAAGTTGTAACCTCCGCGGCCGGCTCCGCGATTCTGTTGCAAAATATCATAGAGCGCACCTGAAATGGTCTTCACTCTTTTCTCGTTTAAATCTACCCCTAGCATGTCACCTAGACTCACATCAGGATCGAGGTCCATGAGTAACTTGGGTGGCTTCAAGTACCTGCTTGCCAGAGCTACAAAGGTTGATTTTCCTGTTCCTCCTCTCCCCGTAGAAACGATTACTCTACCCATTTTTTAACGCTCAATTTGTTCCGGAGTGGATTTCTCAGTCATCTCGAGGAAATCCTTCCCTTTGATTGCCACAATCCTGTCATCCTTTGTTACCTCGAGTATTTCTCTACCACATCGCGGGCATATTAACTGGCCATCTTTCGTTCTCCATAACGAAACATTACGCTGGCAAAAAGGACACCAGTATAGGCGTTTCTTTTTCAATTTTCCCCTCGGAAGGCGAAATAAATTCTGCTACCATCATCCACAATACTATCCATAACCTGCCTTTGCCAAAATCTTCTTTACAGATAAGGAAGCAGATGAATCTTGGGGCAACTCCAGCAGAGATTTTCCTGTTAAGTTGTATTCCTCCAAATCAGGGTCATAGTCGATTTTGCCGAGATAAGTTTCCCCGCTGTTCCGCAGATATTCCTCTGTTTCCTCATCAAACTGATAATTTGCCACCAGGTAAAAGCGATTGTACTTAATCCCCACTTGCTTCATAATTTCTTTGATTATTCCTATGTGATTTAAGGATTTCTCAGAGGGGTCGGATATGACAAAGAGGTCGTCTATATCCGAGACTATATTCCGGTTCAAATGCTCCACTCCGGCTGGTGAATCCACCACTACATTGGTATAATTCTTGGCCAATTTAGGGATATTTTTCCTGAGTAGCTCATCAGGGGGACAATAACAGCCTTCAGTGAGCTTTGATCCCAGAGTAATAAGGTCAAAGCCTACATCCTCATACAAGCAATCGCTCCATAGCAAAGATTCCATTAGCTCATGTATGGTCGTGGCAACATTTATCCCTTTCTGCCTTCCAGAGATAACATCGTAGAGTGCTTCAGAAACTGTCCTTTTTCCTTCCTTATGGAAATCTGCTCCAACCATGTCGGCTAGGCTAAGGTCGGGATCAAGGTCGATAAGAAGTGTCGGAGGCTTTAAGTATCTGGTAATTAAAGCCACGAAGGTTGATTTCCCTACCCCTCCTCTTCCTGTAGAAACAATTTTCCGAGCCATTTAGTCCTCACTTTCTTCTATGGCTTTAGCCACAGCCTTTTCTTTGCCGGCAAAATCCTCCGGGGAAAGCAAGTTAATCGGTGATAGTTTTATTACCGCATCATACTCTGGAGGACAGACATCCATGCAGGTGCCGCAATTTACGCATTTTTCCTGATCAATATGCTTTGCCTTCCCTGCCCCACCTTCGATAGCTTCAGTAGGGCAAGTTAAGACACAATGCTCACAAGCCATGTCACATTTATCTGGAAGAATGTAGTAGGCGGTAAGATTGGTGCATACCTTCGCCGGGCAACGCTTTTCCAAGATATGTGCTTCGTATTCATCTCGAAAGTAGCGGATGGAGGTAAGAACAGGATTAGGTGCTGTTCCCCCCAAGGCACAGAGGGATCCAGCCTTGATATCATTTGCTAGATCGAGGAGGAAATCAATATCTTGCATTTTGCCTTTGCCATTTGTGATGTTTTCTAGAACTTTAAGCATCTGCAGATTGCCCACTCTACATGGTGTGCACTTGCCACATGACTCTTCCGTAGTGAATTCGATGAAAAAACGCGTTGTGTCAACGACGCAATCATCCTCATCCATGACAATAAATCCTCCTGAACCCATCATTGAACCGATTGAGGTGAGTGAATCAAAATCTATAGGCGTGTCCTGTAGACTCGCTGGGATCATGCCACCTGAAGGTCCTCCAATCTGCACTGCTTTAAATTCCTTATCATCGAGGATTCCATCGCCAATATCATAAACTATCTCATGTATTGTTGTTCCCATAGGTACTTCGGTGAGTCCGGAATCTTCGATCTTGCCCGCCAAGCTAAACAGCGCTGTCCCCTTGCTCTTTTCAGTGCCGGTTGCAGCAAACCAGGCTCCTCCCCTTTGAATAATCAAGTGGACATTAGCAAAGGTCTTCACATTATTCAAAACGGTAGGTTTATTCCATAGTCCAGACTCTGCGGGATATGGAGGTCTGGGTCTGGGCGTACTCGTCTTGCCTTCAACAGCAGCCATCAATCCTGTTTCTTCTCCAGAAACGAAGGCGCCGGCTCCGCTAGCAACATTGATGCGAAAGCTAAAACCACTGCCGAGTATATTATCCCCCAAGAAACCTAGTTCCTCTGCCTGCTGTAACGCAATCCTCACTCGCTCAACAGCCAGAGGATACTCAGCCCGAATATAAATGTAGCCTTCCTTGGCTCCTATAGCATAACCGCCAATAATCATCCCCTCTATAACCTGCTGTGGGTCGCTTTCCAAAACAATTCGGTCCATAAAAGCACCAGGGTCACCTTCATCAGCATTGCACACTACATACTTTGGGGTAGCCGAGTAGCGTGTAGTAATTTCCCACTTTAGTCCGGTAGAAAATCCGGCACCACCCCGTCCTCGAAGCCCCGATTTCTTAACTTCCTTGATTATCTCCGCAGGCCGCATCTTCAATGCTTTCTCCAGTCCCTTATAGCCATCATTGGCGAGATAGTGGTTTATATCCTCAGGGTCAATATAGCCGCAGCGGCGCAACACAAGGCGAAGCTCCTTTTCAAAGCGAGCAAGTTCTGGTATATAAGGAGCTTCTCCCTCCTCTCCTACTTCAAAGGTGCCCAAAGCAAGCTCAAAACAAGGGTCATCGCTGACGATGTAGCCTTCTACCAGGCGAGGAACAAGCTCTGGAGTCACATGATGATACACTACATTGAAGGAATCGGGCTTAAATATGATAACCAAGGGCTCGGCATAGCACAGCCCCAAGCAGCCAACCTGGATAACCTTGACATTGCTATTCCGCCGCTTTAACTCTGTTTCAAAGGCTTCAACAGTCTCCATAGCACCGGCTGCCCTTCCACAAGTAGCAGTGCCAATAATGACATGGGTACTACTTTGCAAAGCTTCCCACTCAGATTTCGCCCTGTTTCTCAACTCCTCGAAGGTCATCTTAACACTACCACGGATTTCTAGCTGTTTTATGTTTTTGGGCAACCTCTAGCTTAACCAGAATCGAAGGTCAAAGATGAGTATAAGGTCGAGTCTACTGCGGAACTTGCTCTCCCTCCGCTCGCTCCTTTCCAATTTCCTGCTTATACGACACTAAGACCTCATCTACTTTGAAGGGCGTCATCCTGGGATAGATCTTATCCCCTATTTTTATTGCCGGGGCTCTGTCACCTATCCTCACCACTGGAGCGAGCATGCAACACCCCATGCAAGCTACCCTTTCCAGACTGAAATTGCCATCTTCAGTCGTCTCTCCTACCTTAATTTCTAGCTGCCTCTCAACTTCCTGCAGTATAAGCTTGCCTCCTTTTAAATGACAGGCAGTTCCCAAGCAAACCTGAATGGGGTACTTTCCTATAGGTGTAAGCCGGAATTGATTATAAAAAGTGGCAACTGAGTAAACGTGAACCGGTGGCATTTCTAAGAAGCTTGCCAGCTCCCTCATTGCCTCTCCAGGAAGGTATCCCAGACTTTCCTGGATTTCCTGCAATAGAGAAATTAAGTTCTTCCCTTCCTTTTTATCCGGAGTTAAAATCTCCTCTAATTGCCCGGTCGGAGATTCCTTTTTTCTCACTCTGGAACTGCCTTTCCTGCGGCTATCTTCTCCTTGAGTTCCCTGGCATATTTAGGAAGGAAAGCTCCTATTGCAGTTGCTTCCCGGGGACCTACTGTTACCTCCCACTTCCAGTCCAGAGCTTCCATTGTCTCTCCTGAAAGTCTTGCTATTCTCCCCGGGAGGACTAACTGTCTATGCTTCACTCCCTCTTCAATTCCACAATTTTTGACCAGCTTACCTATGGTGCTGCCACTGATCTTGCCCGCTGCCCAGCCGGTGAGGACGCCAAGCCCTTCTGCATCCTGTACCAGGAGGAATGTCGGAATCTTAGTGGAGTCAATTGCTGAACTTACAACGAAATAAGTTAAGGCCCAGTTTGAAGTCACCAGAACCGGGGACTCCTCATTGGGTTCTCCTATCTCATAGTATTTCTCCTCTACCATCATGGGGAAGCGAGGGTCGGTGTAGATGTTAAGTCGTTGCACCAGAAGCGGAAGCATATGGTCTGAATTGAGGTCGGAAAGGACAATAATGCCAGCATATTTATTTACATATAGGGAAGCGGTAAGCATTTCCTTCAGTGCATCACCTTTGGCCATGAAGCAGGGGAAGACCATGGTGGGGTAGCCAAGTGGTCTGAATGTTTGCTTTAGAGTTGCTCGGCGAATAAGAGTTTGGTCTCTTATGGCTTCCAACATAGTCTTAGAACCAGGGTCTAGAACTAAGTCGTCGATACCCGAAGTCTTTAGTTTAGTGGTTAAAGCCACCAATCCTTCTACGCTTTCAGCCCGAACACCCACCGGAGTAGGTTTTTCTTTAATCCTGGGGATTGCTGTATCTATATTTTCTTGGGTTATCGGGTAGATTAAGGGCTGCCTGTCGGCACATGTATCTCTGGCGGCAAACAAAGCCTCCGCATCCTCTGAGATTATAACCAAGGGTAGGTCAGTTGATTCGCGAAGTTTCTTCACTACTGCTACAAACCTGGCCCTATCCCCCGATTCGAAGTAAGGGGCCAGAAGGTCTGCGTGTAGCGTCACCCCTACCCAGGGATACTGCACTTCCTTTATCTTACTCATCTTCCCCTCAATCTCCTCATCGCTCTCCTTATCAGAGATGAGCAAAGCAATCCCTGGTTCATGGACAAATGTCTTTTCATGACGGTATGTCACTTCTTCGTTGCCAATTTCGAGCTTATTCTCCCCGGTGCCTATCACAACGCGCTTCATAGGCGGAGTCAGCAGCTCTTCTATCTTCGCTCTCGCCTCAGGTGAGAGGTGAGGGCACTTATCTACAGTTGCTCCTCCTGAAGCGAGCTTCATGGCAAAGGCAAAACAGGTAGGAAAGCCACAATCACGGCATGGCCTCTTGTTAGGGAGCAGCTTTACAAGCTCTGATCCTGAAATCGGCATAATATACCTCCTTGAGCCAGTTCTTATGTGGGAAGTTCAACTTGCCCTAATAACCAGGGATGTTGATGCTCATCCAGCCACTTTAGAAGCTGGTCCGCATCTGCTACATCCTCCTCAGTGGCTATTTTATCCCACAGCCCCTTGGCCTCAATCGGCTCCCGATACCTCTCCTTTATTTCCTTCGGCATCCAGACCACCCTGTGAAGTCCTCCGTCTGCCTGGATGAACTTGGGTGACCTTATCTGCTCCAGACCCGTTCCCAGCCTCCCCTCTACCTGTCTTCCCCCAGAAGTCTCACCGGCCATATGGGAGAAAGTCTCCCCGATCACAGTCTCACCCTTAAATTCCCGGTGGACTATTCCAAAAGCATCTACTTCGGGAATATAGAAAACGATGGCCTCAAAACAGCCGCAAGAGGTATGAGGATGTTCAAAAGCGCTATAGAGGTAAACTCTATCATAGGTGGCGAGCGACCTTTCTAACTCCACCTGGTTTGCCCCGGTATATTCCCCCTTTGTGGGGTCTATAAGATCCCCCTTGGGAATAGCAAATATAGGTCCCTCGGGGTCAATTTTGGCGGCTGCCCTGCCATCGAACCAATTTATCGCTCCACAATTAGCAATTCTGTCCGGAGATATAATGGAGACATGGGTTGGTGCGAAGCTTTGACAAAGAACACAGCCGTAAAATGTATCCACATCCTCATCGTGGAGAGACAGTACCCTTTCGTCTCTGGCATCATAGGCTGCTTTAGCTTCAGGGTAAAGCTTCTCTATTACATCCGGGTCAGTGACGAGAGTAACCTGGATTTTCTCGATAATATCCATTTCCGAGGTGTAGAGGAAATTAAGTATTTCCCCATAATCCTTTAACGTACTCCAGCCCCTTTTGGCAGCAGCTTTATTCACCCTTATCCATGTATCTGCTCTTTGATTCATGTGATACCAACCCTCAATGTAACTGCTGAACATGTGAATTCTCCTCTCAAGGACTGGCAGTGCGTCCTCGTCGAGTTGCTCGCCAGCAACATCAACCAGAATAGCTATGGGGTAACTTCCTCCCTCCTCCATTTCGTTCATATCCTTACCAACAACTTCCACTTTCTCATGCTCAATCTGCTCCGGACTCTTTAACCTGCAGAACTCAAACTTGCGAGCTATTTTAGGACCACCAAACTCAATCCACAGGTCATCCTTCCTTATTACCTCACCTTCGTATTGCGGTCCAATGTCTGAATGCCAATCCATCTGTTATCCCTCCTTTGTCAAATTCGCTATTAATTCTTCC